>OFHO01000011.1_pt1 | contig 158835 bp, 145 predicted proteins | sample 1521531 | NCBI WGS metagenome assembly OFHO01 (sample SAMEA3504124, study PRJEB24116) | mouse gut metagenome | biome: mouse gut; feature: mouse-associated habitat; material: faeces | place: Denmark | collected 2011
AGACTATTACGATCTACAAAGAAGCAGATGCTAACAAGCTTCCTTGGGGAGAATTGAAAGTCGATGTTGTTCTGGAATGTACAGGATTCTATACATCCAAAGACAAAGCACAGGCACACATCAATGCCGGCGCACGTAAGGTTGTTATTTCCGCACCTGCCGGAAACGATCTTCCTACTATCGTTTATAACGTAAACCATGATACATTGAAGCCGGAAGATACGATTATCTCCGCTGCATCCTGTACAACAAACTGCCTGGCTCCTATGGCAAAAGCATTGAATGATCTGGCTGGAATCAAATCCGGTATTATGAGTACGATCCATGCTTATACAGGCGATCAGATGATCCTTGACGGCCCTCAGAGAAAAGGCGATCTGAGAAGAAGCCGCGCAGGCGCTGTAAATATCGTTCCGAACTCTACAGGCGCTGCAAAGGCAATCGGCCTTGTTATTCCTGAACTGAACGGCAAGCTGATCGGTTCCGCTCAGCGTGTTCCTACACCGACAGGTTCTACTACGATCTTAGTTGCAACTGTTGAGAAGTCCGTAACGAAAGATGAGATCAACGCAGCTATGAAAGCAGCAGCAACAGAGTCCTTCGGATACAATGAAGATGAAATCGTTTCCTCCGATATCGTAGGAAGCACATACGGATCTATCTTCGATGCTACTCAGACAATGGTTGGCGAAGACAATCTGGTTCAGGTAGTTTCCTGGTATGACAATGAGAATTCTTACACAAGCCAGATGGTAAGAACGATCAAATATTTCTCTGAATTAGCATAAGCGGCTATAGCTATAGTATTTCAGTAAGACCTATAAAGGTCCGGTCGTATGGGCCGGGCCTTTCATTATGTTAAAATATCATATGGAGGCGATGATCATGGGATTAAACAAAAAATCAGTAGATGATATCAATGTAAGCGGAAAGCGCGTATTGGTAAGATGTGATTTTAACGTTCCGTTGAAAAACGGGGAAATTACGGATGAAACACGTATTGTAGCGGCTCTTCCTACCATTCAGAAATTATTAAAGGATGGCGGCAAAGTAATTCTTTGCTCTCATCTTGGTAAGGTAAAGAATGGCCCTAATGAGGGAGAATCCCTGGCTCCGGTTGCGGAAAGACTTTCCGAGAAGCTTGGAAAAGAGGTAAACTTTGTTGCAGATTATAATGTAACGGGCGAAGCAGCTACGGCAGCAGTGGAAGCAATGAAAGAAGGAGATGTTGTGCTTCTTCAGAATACACGTTTCCGCGGAAAAGAGGAGACGAAGAACGGTGAAGAGTTCAGCAAAGAGCTGGCAGAATTAGCAGACGTGTATGTATGCGATGCTTTTGGGTCTTCCCACAGGGCACATGCATCCGTTGCGGGCGTAACAGAGTTTATCCGTGCAAAAGGCGGGGAATGCGCAGTTGGATATTTGATGCAGAAAGAAATAGATTTCCTCGGAAATGCAGTGGAAAATCCGGTAAGACCGTTTGTTGCGATTCTTGGCGGTGCAAAAGTTGCGGATAAGCTGAATGTAATCAATAACCTTCTGGAAAAATGTGATACGCTTATTATTGGCGGCGGTATGGCTTTTACCTTCCTGAAAGCAAAGGGATATGAGATCGGCAATTCCTTAGTGGACGAAGAAAAAATCGATTACTGTAAAGAAATGATGGATAAGGCGGAGAAGCTTGGCAAGAAGCTGTTGCTCCCGATCGACACGACCATTGCGGCAGGATTCCCGAATCCTATCGATGCGGAAATCGAAGTATCCATTGTAGATGCGGATAAGATCCCGGCTGATATGGAAGGTCTTGATATCGGTGAAAAGACAGCGGAATTATATGCGGATGCGGTAAAATCTGCAAAAACTGTCGTTTGGAACGGACCGATGGGCGTATTTGAAAACCCTGTTCTTGCAAAAGGTACGATTGCGGTAGCGAAAGCGCTGGCAGAAACGGATGCGACGACGATTATCGGCGGCGGCGACAGTGCGGCGGCAGTAAACCAGCTGGGATTTGCAGACAAGATGTCCCATATTTCCACAGGCGGCGGCGCTTCATTGGAATTCCTGGAAGGAAAGGAACTGCCGGGCGTTATGGCGGCGGACGATAAATAAGGATAAGTGAAGAATAGATTAATGTAAGGAGAAACGAAAATGGCAAGAAGAAAAATTATCGCTGGTAACTGGAAAATGAATATGACACCCAGTGAAGCCGTAGAATTGGTGAATACATTAAAACCTTTGGTAGTGACAGACGATGCGGATGTGGTATTCTGCGTACCCGCTATCGATATTATCCCGGCAATGGAAGCTGCGAAAGGCACGAATATCCAGATCGGTGCGGAGAATATGTACTATGAAGAAAAAGGAGCATATACGGGAGAGATTTCTCCGGGCATGCTGACCGATGCCGGCGTGAAATATGTGATCATCGGACATTCCGAGAGAAGAGAGTATTTTGCGGAAACGGATGAGACAGTAAATAAAAAAGTTTTGAAAGCTTTCGAACATGAAATTACTCCGATCATCTGCTGCGGCGAGTCTTTGACTCAAAGAGAACAGGGAATTACGATTGACTGGATCCGTCAACAGATTAAGATTGCATTCTTAAATGTAACGGCGGCTCAGGCAGCGACCGCAGTAGTTGCTTATGAACCGATCTGGGCGATTGGAACGGGCAAGACGGCGACTACGGAACAGGCACAGGAAGTTTGTAAAGCGATCCGCGACTGCATCGCAGAGATTTATGATGAGGCAACTGCGGAAGCGATCCGTATCCAGTACGGCGGATCGGTAAATGCAGCGACCGCACCGGAATTGTTCGGACAACCGGACATCGACGGCGGTTTGGTTGGCGGCGCTTCTTTGAAACCTGATTTTGGCAAGATTGTAAATTATAAATAATAGGTTATAAGTAAAGAAAAAAGAAACGATAACAGGCACCGGATATGGGAAAAATGAGTTCCGTATCCGGTGCTTTTTACATATGAAAACGGGGAAAATGCTTGACAAAGGCGAAGAGGACAAATATAATGTTTTGAAATGTATTTGAATGCTATCGGAAACAATATTAAGAAATGAGAAAGGGAGTCTTTAAAATTTTTAAGAATAAAGAAAAAATTTGTATCTGCTTTCTGGCAGGAATTATGATATTAGCATTAATATTTTTGATTCAAAAGGACACCGCCGAAACAGGTGGCGGAACGGAGCAGCAAAGTATGGCGGACGAAGGGCCGGAGCTTCATATTCTGACGGGGAGCGGTTTTTATGACGAGGATATTCGGATAGAAGTGGAACTGGAAAAAGAAGGGAAGGTTTTTTATACTTCCGATGGATCTATGCCGGCTAAGGAAGAGGGCGGAAGCACGCTCTTATACAAAGAACCGGTTTTTCTTGCTGCGGAGGAAGAAGAGTCGGTGGAAGTTTACCGATTTTTGGCTGTTTTTCAGGATGGAACGGAATCGGAGATAGTAACCAATACTTATTTTATGGGAAAAAATATTAAAGACCGCTACGATACGATGATTATCAGCCTTGCGGCGGAAGATGATGATTTATATGGGTATGAAAACGGCATTTTTGTGGAAGGAAAGCTGCGGGCGGATTGGGAAGCGCAGCATCCGGGAGAGGAAGCGGCCTTTGATGCGCCGGCTAATTATAATGTGAGAGGAAGGGAAAGTGAGAGAAACGTCCATATAGAAATATTTGAACCGGACGGAAAAAGGCTGGCGGCCCAGAATGGAGGCATCCGCATTTCCGGAAATTTCACGAGGCAGTCGGAGCAGAAATCTTTTAAGCTTTATGCAAGAAAAGAGTACGATGAAGAGGAAAACCGGTTTTGCATTCCCCTGTTTGAAGATATGCGTTCTATACAAGGGGGAAATGTAATCGACCAATATAAATCGATAAAGATCCGAAATACGGGAAATGACCGTTCGGAGGGTTTTATCAGAGATGAGCTTGGCATGCGGCTGGCGACGGAGGCCGGCTTTGCGGATACGCAGTCGGTGCGGCCTGTCAGCGTTTATATAAATGGAAGATACCAGGGGCTGTATTGGATGCATTCCACTTATGACGAGGAATATTTTGAAGAAAAGTATGGAAAATATGACGGCGAAATGGTTGTGATAGGAACCAGCGAAATGAATATGTCGGGCGGTGATGAAATAGAAAACCGTTATGCCGGGGAGTATAATGAAATATATGCAAAATACAGCACTTCGGATCTGACGGAAGACGAAATATGCAGGGAATTAAACAGCGTTATCGATATAAAAAATTATTTACAGTATTATGCGCTGGAAATTTATATGGCAAATCGTGACTGGCCTTATAATAATGTTCAGGCATATCGGTATGTAGCCGCGGATGGCGGAGAGTATACGGAAAATTCGGTATTCGACGGAAGATACCGATATCTTTTGTATGATGTGGATACGACGATGGGGCTGGGAACCATAAGGGAAAGCCTGAATCCCGATCAGAGCTTTGAAACCCTCGTTTTGCTGGAGGAGAGGGGATATGCGCCTTTATTTACGGCCTTGATGGAACGGGAAGACTGCCGGGAATATTTTGCGGCGTATACATGCAATTTATTAAACGGGGCATATTCTACGGAGAATGTGGCGAATGTGCTGGAGGACATGCATCAGCTAAGAAAGAATGAGATGCTGGAATATATCGAAGAGAGCATAAGGAATCCAGAACTCCCGGAGATCGGGGAACCGTATTTGGAAATGCAGATGGACTGCATCAGGGCATGGGCGGAAACCGCGCCGGAAAGCATGCTGGAGGGAATGCGGCAAAAATGGCAGTTAGGTGAAGTCTATACTCTTTATTTGCAGCTTCCCGATGGGGAAGGCGCAAGAATCAATGATATGACGGTAACGGAGCCGGAATTTATTGGCAGGTACTTAAGCGGATGCGATACCTGGCTGGCGCCGGTTCTGCCGGAAGGAAGAGAATTCGTTTATTGGGAAATTAACGGAGAGCTGTATGCGGAGGAGGAAATACGGATAGAGGAAGGCATGGCCATAGACGGCGCACTATATGTCACTTTATATTCCGAGGAATCCGGCGCGGGCTTGGAATTAACCGAGATCAAGGCAAAAGGAAAGGAAGACTATATTGTTTTGACCAATACTTCCCATGAGGAAGTGAGTACATGGGGATATTACCTGATGGACAAGGAAAAGACATCCCATATGAATTACCTGAAAGAAACGGTTCTGGCACCGGGGGAAAGTATCAGGATAGGGTGTAAAAATTATGACGGGACTGACGCGCTTATGAACGTCAATTTTAATTTAAAGAAAGGCAAGAAAGTCATGCTGGCCTATGCCGGAACCGGGATAAAGGAAGAAGTAGAACTTCCGGATCTGGGAATGGAGCAGGGGGTATATAGAAAAAACAGGATTACCGGTATTTGGCAGGAGGAAAGGGAGACGGTCGATGGCACTGGAATACAGGAATGAATTAAAATATGTCGTTTCGTCCCGGCAGATCGCGATTCTGAGAAACAGGATCCGTCCTCTGATGGCTTTGGATGCTCATACGGGAACGAAGGGGAAATATACGATAAGAAGCGTGTATTTTGACGATTATAGAAATATTTGCTATTTGGAAAATGCGGATGGGACAAGTCCGAGGGAGAAGTTCAGAATACGCATTTATAATGCGGACGAAAAGGTGATCCGTTTGGAACTGAAACGGAAGGAAGGAGGAAAGACCCATAAAGATTCCTGCTTCCTTACCTTTGAACAGTGTCAGGCTTTTTTGACAGGGGAAGGTATGCCATGTGAGGACGGTTATCCGCCGATCCTTCAAAAGTTTATCCTCAAATACCGGGCGGAACGTTACCGCCCGAAAGTAATCGTGGAATATGAGAGGGAGCCTTATGTCTATAAAGCAGGGAATGTAAGGGTTACTTTTGATACGGACATACGTTCTTCGAACCGCGTGGAAGCATTTTTTGAAAAGGATTTGTTTGCGAGGCCGGTTATGCCGACAGGCAGCCATTTAATGGAGGTAAAGTACGATGAGTTTTTACCGGATATCATCTACAACAGCCTTCAGGCCGATGGCCTTTCACAGGAAACTTTTTCGAAATATTATTTATGCAGAAGATACAATATAGGAGGAGTAAAGAAAAATGGGCTTTAGCGATGTGTTAAAAAAATCATTTGTACAGGCGGCAACGGAAAGCATGAGCAGAGGGGATGCCATTGCAGCATTGGCAGCGGCATGTGTGATTGCCGTTTATATTTTCTTCATTTACCGGGTCATGACAAGAAAAACGTTCTATAACAAGAATTTTAATATTTCTTTGGTAGCGCTTGCCCTGATTACGACGGCGATTATCCTGTCCATTCAGTCCAGCGTAGTGATTTCACTCGGTATGGTGGGCGCATTGTCCATCGTTCGTTTTCGGACAGCAGTAAAGGAACCGATGGATCTGGTTTTCCTGTTCTGGTCTATCAGCGTAGGAATCATATGCGGCGCAGGCTTGTTTGAGATCGCCATCTTTGCTTCTTTGCTGATTACCGCAGCCATTATGGCGTTGGATCGTTTCCCCTCCACAAAGGCACCGATGCTCCTTGTTGTGGATTCGGCAGATTTGGACAGCGAGAAACAGATTATGGAAACGCTGGAAGAATACAGCAGCCATAGCAAGGTGAAGGCAAGGAACATGGATGCGGAAAAACTGAACATGGTGATTGAAGTCCGTGTGAAGGAAGGCGCGGAATGCATCCGTGAGATCAGCAGGATAAGCGGTGTGAAAAATGTGTCCATGGTTTCACAGGAAGGGGAAGTTACCTTTTAAGTAAAGCTTGGACTTTGCATACGGAAATCATTTTTACAAAGGGCATGGCCCGCCAAAATCACGGCAGCCGCCTGGCAAGGGACGCAGGAGTTCCCGGCCGAACCTGCAAGGGGCGCCATTTTTTTGCTGTTGCGTGCCATCAGTCATTTCACTTATCAAATGGTTCAATAGAAAAGGGTAAAATTGCCCGGATGGCAATTTTAGGAAGTATAGGGCACGATGCCCGTTACTTCCGACCCGGTCGGTTCCATAACTTTTACCCATTTTATTAGTGAAATCTGATGGAAAGCTCCAGCAAAAAAATGGCGCCCCTTGCAGGTTCGGCCGGGAACTCCTGCGTCCCTTGCCAGGCGGCTGCCGTGATTTTGGCGGGCCATGCCCTTTGTAAAAATGATTTCCGCATGCAAAATCCGGCGCTTCTCTTTTTTTTTCTCTTTTTTTATGATAGAATAAAAAAATGTATAGATACAGGAAGGATGAATGCGAAATGGCAGAAAAGAAGATTATGTTGGGAAACGAAGCGATTGCGCGGGGGGCATATGAAGCCGGAGTGAAGGTTTCCGCAGCTTATCCGGGCACGCCGAGTACGGAAATCAGCGAAAGTATTGTAAAATATGATGAGATATATGCGGAATGGTCGCCGAATGAAAAAGTGGCGATGGAGGTAGCGATTGGAGCTTCCATCAGCGGCGTCAGGGCAATGGCGTCCATGAAGCACGTAGGGGTCAATGTGGCGAGCGATCCGCTGTATACGGCTTCCTATACGGGAGTGGGCAGAGGGCTTGTGCTTGTGGCAGCCGATGATCCGGGGCTTTACAGTTCACAGAATGAACAGGATACAAGGTGCGTGGCGAGGGCGGCTCAGGTGCCGGTCTTAGAGCCTTCGGACAGCCAGGAAGCCAAGGATTTTATGAAATTTGCGTTCGAGATGAGCGAAAAATATGATACGCCGGTGATTGTGAGGACGACGACCAGATTATCCCATTCCCAGGGAATGGTTACGCTGGAGGAAAGACAGGAAGTTCCTGACAAGCCTTACGAGAGAAACATCGGTAAATTTGTGATGATGCCGGGAATGGCAAAGGGAAGGCATGTATATGTGGAAAAACGTATGGAAGCCATGTCCGAAGACGGCGGCGGCTTTTTTGTAAACCGGGCGGAATATAAAGATACGTCGATCGGGTTTATTACAAGCGGAATTCCCTATCAATATGTAAAAGAAGTGTTTCCCGAAGCTTCCGTGTTGAAACTCGGTATGGTAAATCCGCTTCCGAGAAAAATGATCGAGGAATTTGCTTCGAAGGTGGATAAGCTGTACATATTTGAAGAGCTGGAGCCGGTTATAGAGGAACAGGTAAAGGCATGGGGGATTCCGGCGGAAGGAAAGAACATTTTTACGAGGCAGGGAGAATATAGTGCGAATATGCTGCGCCGCGTCCTGCTTTCGGAAGAAACGGAGGAAACGCAGCCGGCCCGGGTTCCCGCCCGCCCGCCGATTCTTTGTCCGGGCTGCCCGCACAGAAGCGTATTTTCTGTTTTAAAGAAGCTGAAGATACATGCGGCCGGGGATATCGGATGTTATACGCTCGGGGCGGTAGCGCCTCTTAGCGTTATCGATACGACAATCTGTATGGGGGCGAGCATTTCTTCCCTTCACGGCATGGAGATGGCAAAGGGAAAAGAATATATAAAGAACTGGGTGGCTGTTATCGGCGATTCCACATTTATGCATACCGGAGTGAACTCCTTGATGAATACGGTGTATAATCAGGGAACGGGAACGATTATTATCGTAGACAATTCCACGACAGGAATGACGGGGCATCAGGATCATGCGGCGACCGGTAAGACACTCAAGGGAAAAACGGTTCCTGCCATCAGCATTTACCATTTCTGCAAGGCCATCGGCATTGAACATGTGGTGGAAGTGGATGCTTTTGACCTGGCCATGCTGGAAAAGGTAATCAGGGAAGAGACGGAAAGGGACGAGGTTTCCGTTATTATTACGAAAGCTCCCTGTGTGCTGCTGAAAGGGAACCATTTCCCCGATGTGTGCGTTCCGGTATCTGAGAAATGTAAGAAATGCGGCGCTTGTTTGAAACCGGGCTGTCCGGCGCTGACAAAAAAAGAGGATGGAAGCATTGCCATCGACATTACGATGTGCAATGGATGCGGTCTTTGCATGCAGCTCTGTCCCTTTGATGCGATTGCAAAAGAGCCGAAATAATACAAAATTTGCCTGGGAGGAAAAGCGGATATGATAACAAAAAGCATTATGATAGTGGGGGTCGGCGGTCAGGGAACGCTTCTTACAAGCCGGATCCTCGGCGGGATCATGCAGGAAGCGGGATATGACGTGAAATTATCGGAAGTACACGGAATGGCACAGAGGGGCGGAAGCGTGGTGACTTTTGTGCGGTACGGGGAAAAAGTGGCGGAACCGATTGTGGAGGAAGGACAGGCGGATGTCCTGATCGCTTTTGAACGGCTGGAAGCTTTGCGGTATGCTCATTTTTTAAAAAAGGACGGGGTTCTGATCGTTAATGACTGGAGGATCGATCCGATTACGGTCGTGACAGGGGCAGAGGAGTATCCGGAGAATATTATTGACGAGCTTGGTAAAAAGCATAAAGTCTATGCCATTGATGCGATGAAAGAGGCTCTTGCGCTTGGGAACTCCAAAACTTTTAATGTAATCGTGCTTGGGGCGGCAGCAAAACATATGGATTTTGCGAAGGAAGACTGGCTGAAAGTAATTGAAAAAACGGTTCCTTTGAAAACGGTGGAAATGAATAAAAAGGCATTTCTTCTTGGATATGAAAGCTAGAGAATGGGAGAGGCAAATACGATGATTTGGAATGAAACGAAAGAATGCATGAGCAGGGATGAAAAAATAGTATTGCAGAGCGCCAGGCTGGTAAAAACGGTGGACAGGGTATACCATAACGTGCCGTTTTACAGGAAGAAAATGCAGAGCATCGGTATTGAGCCGGGAGACGTCCGCGGAGTGGAGGATCTTCATATCCTGCCGTTTACTACGAAGGCGGATTTGCGGGATAATTACCCGTTTGGATTGTTTGCGGTTCCCCAGTCGGAGATCGTCAGGATACATGCGTCCAGCGGAACGACGGGGAAAGCCACGGTCGTAGGGTATACGAGGAAAGACCTGGAGATATGGAGCGAATGCGTGGCGAGGGCGCTCATTATGGCGGGCGTTACGAGAGACGATATTATACAGGTGGCCTATGGCTACGGTCTCTTTACCGGGGGGCTCGGGGCTCACGGAGGGGCGGAGAAACTGGGAGCCACCGTAGTACCTATGTCAACCGGCAATACGAAGAAACTGACGACGATGATGGTGGATTTCGGAGTGACGGCGATTGCCTGTACGCCTTCTTATCTGCTTCATATTGCGGAAACGTTGGAAGAAAGCGGGGAAATAGACAAGATACGGTTAAAGACGGCAGTTTGCGGCGCGGAGCCGTGGACGGAAAATATGCGCCTCCAGATGGAAGAGAGGCTTCGTATACATGCTCATGATATTTACGGGCTGTCTGAGGTTATGGGGCCGGGCGTAGCCTGTGACTGTGAATTCCATCAGGGACTCCATGTTTATGACGACCATTTCCTGCCGGAAGTTATCCAGCCGGATACACTGACATCCGTAGAGGATGGGCAGACCGGAGAACTGGTATTTACTACGATTACGAAGGAAGGGCTTCCACTGTTGCGCTACCGGACGAGGGATCTGACAAGCATTACATATGAAACATGTGAATGCGGCAGGACGCTTCCGAGGATCAGCAGGTTTAAAGGGCGTTCCGATGATATGCTGATCATCAGAGGAGTAAATGTATTCCCGTCCCAGATAGAATCCGCACTGCTGGAGATGGGAGAGACGACGCCGCACTATATGATGATCGTGGACCGCGTCAATAATTTGGATACGCTGGAGGTCCAGGTGGAAGTAGGCGAGAACTTCTTCTCCGATGAGATCAGGGAACTGGAAAAGCTGACGAAGAAAATTTCCCATGTACTGCAACAGGCGATCGGGCTTGCGGTCAAAGTAAAGCTGGTGGAACCGAAAAGCATTGAACGGAGCATGGGGAAGGCCGTACATGTGATTGATAAGCGGCATCTGGTATAGGGATAAGCACGGAAATCGCGGATAGGAGGGCTGCAGATATATGAAACAATTATCGGTTTTTATGGAAAACAGGGAAGGAAGGCTGGAAGAGGTTCTTGCCGTTCTCAAAAATAATAAGGTTAATATTGCATCGTTGAGCCTGGCGGACACGAATGAATTTGGAATATTGCGCATGCTTGTGAATAAGCCGGAGGCAGCATATGATGCGTTGAAGAGGAATGGATTTTCTTCCAGGCTGACGGATGTGCTTGCCGTGAAACTGTCGCATAGGGTAGGGATGCTTCAGGAGCTGTTAGAGGCGATTTGCGAAGTACATATCAATATAGAATATATGTATGCCCTGTCTACGGGCGGGGATGATGCCTCTATGGTATTGAAAACTTCCAATTTGGAAGCTACGGAAAAGACATTGCGCGATAAAGGGGTAGAAATTATAACTCCCGAAGAAATAGGGCTTGACTTTGATTAAAAAGGAAGGTATAATAGCATAGTTCGTGGATCGAAGGACAACACTTTAAAAGCGGGTGTTGTCCTTTTTGGCGAAAGATGAGATGTGGTTATCAGTGATTATGAGCGAATTGTATTTTGAAAGGATGGAACGGAAATTTAAATGGAAAAAGTAGAAAACAGAGAGAACATGGAACATTCGGAAGGCATGGAAAGTAAAATCAGTTATAGAAATTCGGCAATAGATGGAAGAATTATAAGAGCGGTAGAAGAAATGGGGTTTGAGACGATGACCCCTATTCAGGAACAGGCGATCCCTGTTATGTTGGAAGGAAGGGATCTGATCGGACAGGCCCAGACAGGAACGGGAAAGACTGCAGCTTTTGGGATTCCGATTATCCAGAAGATTGATCCGGAAGAAAGAGGATTACAGGCGATCATACTTTGCCCGACGAGAGAGCTGGCTATACAGGCGGCGGAAGAAATCCGACGGTTTGCAAAATATATGCATGAGGTAAAAGTGCTGCCCGTATACGGCGGCCAGGATATATCGAGGCAGATCAGGGCGCTTTCCAAAGGAGTACAAGTTGTGGTAGGCACGCCGGGAAGGGTCATGGATCATATGCGCCGCCATACGCTAAAAACCAATAAAGTGAGAATGGTTGTTTTGGATGAAGCGGATGAGATGTTGAATATGGGATTCCGGGAGGATATCGAGACTATATTAAAAGATATGCCGGAAGAACGCCAGACAGCGCTTTTTTCAGCTACAATGCCAAGGCCGATTCTGGAAATCACAAAGGAATACCAGAAAGAGGACGCGGAGTATATCAGAGTTACGCCAAAAGAGGTAACGATTCCTTTGATCAAACAGGCGTATTACCAGGTGCAGCGCAAAGATAAGGAAGAGGTGCTGACAAGGCTGATCGATTATTATCATCCGAAGCGTTCCCTTATTTTCTGCAATACAAAGCGGATGGTAGATGAATTGTCGGAACATTTGAAGGAGCGGGGATATCAGGCAGAAGGGCTGCACGGGGATTTGAGCCAGGGCCAGAGAGATACAGTTATGAACTTATTCCGGGGAGGAAGGATGGATATTCTGATCGCTACCGATGTGGCGGCGAGAGGTATCGATGTGGATGACGTGGAAGCGGTATTTAACTATGATGTGCCGGATGATATCGAATATTATGTCCATAGAATAGGACGTACCGGAAGAGCGGGAAAAGCAGGACGTTCCTTTACTCTGGTAGTAGGAAGGGAAATGTATAAAATAAGGGATATCGAAAGGGTATGCCATACGAAGATCAGGGAAAGGAATATACCGTCCGCAGCGGATATCACTTCCGTAAAGGCGGAAAAGGTCTTAGCGGAAGCGATCGATACCATACAGAACAAGAATCTGGATACGGCGATGGATTTCCTCAGGGAAAAGCTGGTGGACAGCGAATACACGGCGCTGGAGCTTGCAGCAGCTTTTATGAGAATGAAAATGGGGGATGATATCAAAGATATCAAAGTGGAAAAATTCAACCCCAAGGATCTCGTGTTCGGAAAAAGCGGACGCCGCCGCGGAAAGCGCGGAGGCAGGGGCGCTTCCTCAGGAAGATCCTCCGAGAAGGATAAAGGCGCGAATAAAGCATGGGGATCCGAAAGGGATAAGAACGGTAAAAGAAAAGGAAACGAAAAGGATAAGAGCAGCGGCAGCGGCAAGGGGAAATCCGGCGAGAAGGATAAGAGCAGACAGAGCAGAGACTTTGGCGAGATGTTCGGGGAAAAAAGCCGCAGACGCAGACGTAGATCATAAAATGTTTTTGGTACTTCGCAAATGTTTATAAGGGTGAAAAGGGCTATGTGCCTCCAAAGCGATATGGAGGGATGAAAATGGGCAATGCGGATACGCAATTAAAACAAAGGAAAAAGAAAAAAAAGAGCAGCAGCGCAAAGCATAAAATGAAGAAAAGGGAAAAAAAGATACCCGCTGCGGAAAGGAAAAGAAGGCGCAGAAGGGCGAGAAGGCGAATCGTTGTATTGGAGTGGGCGTTAATTGCCTGTGTTGTTTTTGTGCTGATTGGGGCGGGAGGATATGTAGTTTGGAACCTCCCTTCCCTCAAATTAAGCAGGGAACTAAACGCAGGAATGGAGTACACCCAGGAAGAAGCTTACGACGCGGCAATAGAAGCATACGAAAATGCGCTGAAGATCGATTCCACATCGGTAGAAGCATACAGATGTATGGCGGGCGCGTACATAAATATGCAGGAGGATTCCCAGGCGAAACAAATCTTATTTGACGGATGGGAGAATACGCAGGACGAAGGTCTGCTGGAATATTATTGCACCGTAATCCTGAACGAAGCGGTGGCTGAGATTAACAGCGATGCCGTTAATGCAGGAACAATAGAAAAGATTGCGGATGTGTTGGAACGGCATGCCTTAAAGGAAGAAGCGGTGGAACTGCTGGGTACGGCTTGCAGCCGCTGGATGGATGCTGCGGATATAACGGAATTTGATTTCTCCTCCTATGAACAGATTATGAACAGGCTGGTTTCTCTTTCCGATATTGTCGGTTCGGAGAGTATGCGGGAGATTATTTCCGGGTTTGGATGGCTGGGGGCGGAAGAATTGAAAGTGCCTATGGGATATGTGGATTCTTATCTGTCTATCTTGGAAAGCGCCAATACTTGGATGGAAATGCCGGAGAGAAGCGAGATGATAGCCTGCCTTCATAAAGTAAAAGAAGTTCAGGCAGAATTTGAAAGTCTTTTTCAGGAGTTTGATGCCGGAAATTATGAAGCTGCGAAAGAATTCCTTGTGAAAGATTCTTATCTTCAGATCAGGGATGCATTCATAAACGGGACAATGCAATATTGGGACGGGGCAACTTATATTCCGGTGAGCCGGGAATATGTGATTATAAAATGGAAAGACGGAAAATGCAGTTTCTCATTTCCAAATTACGATGATAATGAAAATACGGCGGGAGTCATTACCGTATGGGGAAATGAAATGCTGGATAATGGAGTACAGCGTTCCAGCATTACTTACGAGCCGGCAAAGGACGGAGAAAATTATTATCCCCACACGGAATATATTATCAGCTATATGTGCAGCAATGTGCAGAAGGAAACATCTTTTGACTATGCAATGAATTACCATTTTGAGACAAGGGTATTGACCGAGGAAGGAATGACCACGACGATGATCGGCGACTGGGGAGGCCCTTATCAGTGGCAGAAGACATATTAAGAAAAAACGGAAACGCTGCCGCGTTCTTCATGCGACAGCGTTTCCGCAGGTGAGGCGGATAAGGAGCAGGCTGCTCTCTTATTCGCCTAAATCATTTTTTACGGAAACTTCGGTTTTTCTTTCGTAGCATGAAAATGCCGCGTCAACAAAAGAGGTTTCCAATTTTGGAGTTACGAGGCTTATGACAGGTACGAAAATGAGCCCGGCAATCATAGCGAAAGCGCCGGCATTAATAGGGGATTGGAGCAGTGCCGGAAAATGACTGCGGAAGAGCATATTGCATACCATAAAACCGGAACCGAAAAGAAAGCTGACCCATGCTGCCGAAGCGGTCGTTTTTTTCCAATAGAGTCCGTACAGGAAGGGAGCTAGAAAAGCGCCTGCAAGAGCTCCCCAGGATACGCCCATAAGCTGCGCAATAAAAGTAATGTTACCCTTATACTGTATAATGGCAATTACCACTGAAAGGGCGATAAATACGACGATCAGTATGCGGATCACAAAGAGCTGCTTCTTTTCGTCCATGTTCTTAATGATGTGTCCCTTTAAAAAGTCGATGGTCAAAGTGGAGCTGGAGGCCATGACAAGGGAAGAGAGCGTGGACATGGAAGCGGATAATACAAGGATGACCACCAATCCGATCAATGCCGGCGAAAGATGGGAAATCATAGCCGGAATGATGGCGTCATAGCCTTCGGAAGCGATATCCACGCTGCCGGAATATAAGCGTCCGAAACCGCCAAGGAAATAGCAGCCTCCGGAAACGATAATTGCGAATAAAGTGGAAATGATTGTTCCTTTGGAAATTGCTTTTTCGCTTTTGATCGCGTAAAATTTCTGAACCATCTGAGGCAGCCCCCAGGTGCCGAGAGAGGTAAGGATCACGACGCCCAGAAGATTCAGGGGATCGGGGCCGAAAAAGGAGGCAAATACGCCGGGCTGAGCGGATACCGACTGGTCGGATACCATAGCGAGGCGGTTCAAAGCCTCCAGGAAACCGCCGTTGGATTTCAGGACGGCAAGAATGACCGTGGCGATGCCGAACAGCATGATAATGCCTTGCAAGAAGTCGTTAATAGCGGTGGCCATGTAACCGCCGGCAATGACGTAAACTCCGGTCAGGACTGCCATAATGATGATGCAGACGGTATAATCAATGTTGAATGCCATCCCGAACAGCCGTGACAGCCCGTTATAAAGGGAGGCGGTATACGGAATCAGGAACAGGAAAACAATAACGGAAGCTCCCAGTTTTAATCCGTCGTTGTGGAACCGGCGTCCAAAAAATTCGGGCATCGTCGCGCTGTTCAGATGTTGCGTCATAATCCGGGTACGCCTTCCCAGAATGACCCATGCCAGCATGGAACCGATCAGGGCGTTGCCAATGCCGATCCATGTGGAGGCAATCCCATATTTCCAACCGAATTGCCCGGCATAACCTACGAAGATGACGGCGGAGAAATAGGAGGTTCCGTAGGCAAAGGCGGTCAGCCAGGGGCCTACGGAGCGCCCGCCGAGTACGAAACCATTTACATCCGTCGCATGTTTACGGCAGTAAAAGCCGATAGCGATCATAACGGAAAAAAAGACAATCAGCATCGCAAATTTCAGTATCATAATATCCCTCCATTCTTGTTCAGCCGCGGTTTTGGGCAGCCACAAGGCTGTCGCCGCAATATTGCTCCCTGAGTTTAGGTTTTTCGATTTTACCGGTAGGGTTTCTTGGAATATCGGCAAAAATAATTTTATGCGGGCGTTTATAGCGCGGAAGTTTGCGGCAGAAATGATTGATTTCTTCTTCCGTGCAGGATGTATCGGGCTTCAGTTCAATGACTGCGGTGGTAATTTCTCCAAGACGCTTGTCAGGGAGGCCGATGACCGCCACATCGTGAATAGCACTGTAGTTGCGGAGAAAATCTTCAATCTGAACGGGATAAATATTTTCTCCCCCGCTGATGATCACATCCTTCTTGCGGTCTACCAGGAAAATAAATCCGTCTTCATCTTCTTGCGCCATATCTCCGGTATAAAGCCATCCATCTTCGGAAAGAACTTCTGCAGTGGCCTGTTCGTCATTATAATAGCAGGTCATGACGCCGGGCCCCCTGACGGCCAATTCGCCGACGTCGCCTTTGGAAACCGTTTCTTTTTGTTCGTCTACAATTTTGATCTCCCATCCGTAACCGGCCTTTCCGATGGCTCCCACTTTATGGATGTTTTCCACTCCAAGGTGGACGCAGCCCGGGCCGATGGATTCGCTCAGGCCATAATTGGTGTCATAGGCGTGGTGCGGGAAATAAGTTTTCCAATGCCTGATCATGCTGGGAGGAACGGGCTGGGCGCCGATATGCATCAGACGCCATTGGGAAAGTTCATAATCTTCCAATTTTATTTTTCCACTGTCAAGAGCTTCCAGAATGTCCTGTGCCCAGGGGACAAGCAGCCATACGATCGTGCATTTTTCCTTGGAAACGGCATCCAGGATATATTCCGGTTTGGTTCCTTTTAAAAGGACGGCTTTTCCGCCGGAGAGAAGGGAACCGAACCAATGCATCTTCGCTCCGGTATGGTACAGCGGGGGTATGCAAAGGAAAATATCGTCTTTTGTCTGCCCATGGTGGTTCTGTTCCACCAGACAGGAATGCATCAGACTTTCATGGTTATGTAAAATAGCTTTCGGAAAACCGGTGGTGCCGGAGGAAAAATAGATCGCGGCATTATCCTGATCCGTCAGCGGAACGGAAGGTGACTGGCTGGAACAATTAGCGGTTAAAGAATTGTAATCTTCCGCAAAAGTAGGGCAGTTATCTCCCACATAAAGAAGAAGCTTATTTTTTGTGATGGAATCCGCAATTTCTTCCACCCGGCCGATAAATTCGGGGCCAAATACAAGTATATGGACTTCTGCAAGGTTGACGCAGTATTCGATTTCTTCCGGCGTATAGCGGAAATTGAGAGGAACGGCGAGAGCGCCGGTCTTCAGGATGCCGAAGTAGATCGGCAGCCATTCCAGGCAGTTCATGAGCAGGATAGCTACTTTATCCCCTTTTTTTATCCCCTTTCCGAGAAGAAGGTTGGCAAAACGATTTGCTTTTTCATTGAATACATTCCATGTGATCTCCCGGCGGTAATGGGAGAGGGGACTGGGTTCCATCAATTCATATTCTTTCCATGTGACGCGGCGTACTTCTTTGACTTCCGGGTTGATTTCTACCAGACAGATATCCTCGCCCCATTTTTTACAGTTTTCTTCTAATAAATTTGTAATTGGCATGTTGGTAATTCTCCGTTTTCGTACAATATTTTTCGCGCTTTAACGCATTGCGCCGTTAAAGTAGATAATACAATATTTAGATTGGAAAGTCAATGGATTGCTATTGGGTGTCATGGAAAATCAATCATAGTAGTCCGGGGCATGCCAGGGCGGAAGGGGCAGAAAAAAGGACGGCCGAAAGAGGACAGGCCGGAGCAGGGGGCAAATGGTTTTCCGTGCTGGTTCCGGGACATGGATTTTCTAAATATTCCGGTAAAGTAGTATCAGCCGGACGCAACCGCCCGCGATTCGCCATCCGGGCTCATTGCGGGCTTTTGGTGACATCCGTGTCACCAAATTGCTGATTTTAGGCGGAATATTAAGAAAATCTCATTTCCCTGCACAAAGCAGCGGCAAAACCATTTGCCCCCTGCTCCGGCCCTCCCTCCTTCGGCCGTCTTTTTTTCTGCCCCTTCCGCCCTGGCGTGCCCCGGACTTCTATAATTGATTTCTATGATATCGCTTAACAATGAAACTGTGCCATGTACAATCGGTAGTAATAGCCTTTCTGGTTCATTAGTTCTGCCGGCGAGCCTTGTTCTAAGATCTTGCCGTTATCGATATAGAAGATCCGATCCGCTTTCTGGATGGTGGAAAGCCTGTGGGCTACAACGAAAGAGGTTCGCCCTTTCAGGAGGTTTTCAATTCCCGATTGGACCAAAAGTTCCGTTTTTGTGTCGATGCTGGAAGTGGCTTCGTCCAGAATGAGTATTTTTGGATCGGAGACCATGGTTCGGGCAAAGGCTAGCAGCTGTTTCTGACCGGCGGAAAGCCCTCCGCCCCGTTCCGACAATTCCGTGTCGTATCCCTTTTCCAGCTTCATGATAAAATCATGGGCATTTACCGCTTTTGCCGCCCGGATTATCTCATCTTCCGAGGCGTCCAATTTCCCATAGCGGATATTATCTCCAATCGTGCCGGAAAAAAGAAAATTATCCTGTGTCATAATCCCCATCTGTGCGCGGAGGCTTTCAATGCTCACTTTTTTTACGTCAAAACCGTCTACGGATACATTGCCTTTTTGAACATCATAAAATCGGCTGATCAGATTGACGATAGTCGTTTTGCCGGCACCAGTGGGGCCTACCAGCGCGATAGTCTCCCCGGGTGCGATACGGAAGCTTACATCGTCCAACACATTGACGCTTCCGTCATAAGAGAAGGTGACATGATCAAAACGTACTTCTCCCGTAATGGGAGGGATTTCTGTCACATCCGGCATATCTTTGATGCCGGCCGGCGTATCCATGATTTCAAAAACCCGTTCCGCGCCCGATATATTTGTGATGAGCTGGGTATAAAAGTTGCTCAGGTTCATAATCGGATGCCAGAACATGGAAATATAAGTGCCGAAAGCGATAAACGTGCCGATAGAGACTTTATCGGTTCCAAGAATGATAATGCCAGTAAAATAAAGCATGACGGTGCCGATTCCCCAACAAAAATCGATGACCGATCCAAAAGCATCGTTGAGCCGTACAGCGGAAATAAAGGAATCATGGTGTTCCTTTACCAGTTCATGGAAAGTCTGCCTCGTTTCATCCTCCGCATGAAAGCTTTGTATGATCCGCATACCTGAAAAGTCTTCGTGGACAAAAGCGTTTAGATTGGAAGCTTTTTTTCGGTGGATTTGCCACCGCTTGTGGGAATAGACCTGTATCAGCCAGAGGCAGACAGCCATAACAGGTGTGCTGATCAGGGAAGCGGCGGCTAAAATCGGATTTTTTACAAACATAATGACGGCTACTGCGCAAATGGTAATAAAGTCGGGGATCAAGGTAGTTACACAGTTGGACAGGACATCTTTCAAGGAATTGATATCGCCGATAATGCGGGCGAGAATCTTTCCGGTGGGACGGCTGTCGAAAAAATGGAAGTCAAGAGTCTGGATGTGGGTATACAATTCCTGGCGGATTGTCACAAGAATGTTATTGCATACCCTGGCCATTACGTACATACGAATTTTGATCGCTATAACCATGAGGATGTTTAAAAACAAGGCAAATCCGATCAGCTTCCATAAACCGTCCTGATTGCCGGCAGAAATAAAATGATCGATCGCTTCTTCCATAATCAACGGATTGAGCAAAGATACTGCGACACAGAAAGCCATGATCAGCAGGACGGAAATAATTTCTTTTTTATATACGGCCAGATAGGAGAGAAGCCGGAATAATGTTTTTAATTTACCTGTTTCTGAAGATTGCTCGTCTACTTTATAAGAATTAACCGGCATTGGTTTCACCTCCTTTATATTGAGCGGCATAAGTTTCGTAGTAGAGTCCCTTTTGGGCCATTAATGTGTTATGGGTTCCCCGTTCCCGGATCGACCCGTTTTCCAGAACGATGATTTCATCGGCATGCATGACGGAACTGATGCGGTGGGCAATAATGATTTTTGTAGTGTGTGTCAGAGAACGCAGGGAGTCCTGGATCATTTGTTCCGTTTCCATGTCGAGCGCGGAGGTGGAGTCGTCCAGGACGAGGATCGGATTTTTCTTGGCAAAAGCCCTGGCAATGCTGATTCGCTGCTTCTGGCCGCCGGATAATCCCACGCCCCTTTCACCGATTATAGTGTCATATTGTTTTTCCATATTTTCTATAAAATCGCTTGCCTGTGCTTTTCTGGAAGCGTGCCTTACGGCGGAAGCATTTAACTGATCACGTTTGCCGAGTTTTACGTTTTCCATGATAGTGTCCGAAAACAGGAATACGTCTTGGGTGACAAGCGAGATATTGCCTCTAAGCTGTTTCAAACTCATATCCTTTACATCGATATCATCGATGGCCACCGTACCCTGTGTGGCATCATAAAACCGTTCCAAAAGGTGGACGATAGAGCTTTTTCCCGCTCCAGTGGCGCCCATAATGCCAATCGTTCGTCCTTCTTCCACCGTGAAGGAAATATCATGCAGAATTTCATAAGGGGCGGAGGCACCTTCATCCAGTTTGGAAAACGAAACGTGGGAAAATTCGATTTTTCCACGAATTCGTTCCGGGACAACAGGGCATTCATTCTCGGTGATACTTGGTTTTTCCGCATATATCTTGTTCAGCTTACGGCTGGATGCCATGGCGGAAGAAAAGCTGTTGGTCAGCCAGCCGAGCATTTCCATGGGCCAGACAATGTTCATGGAATATTCTACAAAGGCACCAAGGGCTCCGAGAGAGAGTTCACCCGTCATCACCAGCCGTCCTCCGAAGAGCAGGACGATGAGGGGAAGAAGCTTGCTGATAAAGGAAAGGTAAGGATAATAAGTTACAAAAATTCTGGACTGCCTCATATTCAAGTCATAATATTTTTTATTGTGGGAAAGAAATTTCCCGATTTCAAATTTTTCGCGGGCGAAGGCTTTGACCGTGCGCACACCGGCAAGGTTTTCCTCGGCTATCGTATTGAGGGCGGCGTTTTCCTCGCTGATGGACTCATAAACGGAGTCCAGTTTCCGCTCCATTACGACGGCGATCAGTCCGGCGGCGAACATGGCGGCCGTAGGGATCAGTGCAAGGCGGGAGTCCAGGCGGTACATGCAGAAGAGAACGATAGAAGTATGTACGATCACTTCGATCATCAGCATTCCGACGAAAGTGATGCCGTCGCCGATGCGGTCGATATCATCTTTGATACGCGCCATCAGTTCACCCGTGTTCGTCCGGTCAAAGAAATCCGCGCTTAGCGCCTGAATATGGTCGAACAAGTGGCGTCGTATTTTGGCGGTAATCTGAATGCCCGTAGCGTCGAAGGTGTATTCCTTAACATATTGAAAAATGCAGCGGCCGATTCCGATACCGAGGATTCCGGCAAGCAGATATTTTAATTTGTAGGTTTCCCCTCCAACAATGACTTCGTCAATAATGCGTTTGGTCAGCTGGGGAGACATCAGATCCAGGGATACACTGACAACTATGGAGCAAATAGCGAAAAGATAAGGCAATTTATATTCATACAGATAAGCGGACAATTTTTTAGGCTTCATGATATTCCTCCTGTAAAATCCGAATGGTAAGCAAACGCTGTCATGCTTTGCGAGCCAGTTTATTGTAATAAAAAAGCGGTTCCCGTAAAAAGAACCGCTTCAGTCGTCGAAAACTATGAAAGAGCAATGCCGTTAAACGACATCGTGTGATCAGCCAACTGCTGGCCAGCAGTTGGCTGACAGCATTTGCTGTAATATTTTATGGTATCATTTTGGAATATCATAAAATATTGAAGTACCGGAGGCAATTCTGAATATGGGATGATATAGTTGTAAATTATAGAAAAACTTATTATTATAATAATAAAAATTCATCGTCATAGTTTCAGCCTCCTTCCTTTTGTTTTTATGCGCTGATTTTCAAACGTATCCCTAGCATACGCTTTATTGGGGAAGATGTCAACCGTATTTTTTAAAATGCCGGGACACGATGTAAAACAAGATATTCTTTTGCTTTAAAGCCTTTTAGGAGAGTTATAATTTTTTCTGATAATAATGTTCCAGAGCCTGGATCATTTGATAAAGCGCCATGGCGATGACGCAGAGGATCATGATGGATGTGATTACCATGTTAAGCTGGAACAGGTAATGCATGAAAATGATAGGGATAAAAATATAGTTACTTTTTCATTAATTTATTAATTCATCAAATTTTATGGAGGAAAATTTATGAGTAAAATTATTGCGATTGCAAACCAAAAAGGAGGTGTGGGAAAGACCACCACAGCCATTAACTTAGGGATCGGCTTGGTAAATAAGGGGTATAAAGTGCTTCTTGTTGATCTTGATCCGCAGGGAAATGCGACCCAAGGTCTGGGGATTGATGCCGATATACTTGATGTTACCATCGCCACGATGATGCGAAGTATAATGAACAAAGATTATACCTTTCTGAAAGACTACGGTATTCTGTATCATGAGGAAGGCATCGACCTTATGCCGGCAAATATAGAATTATCTGTTATGGAAACAGAATTAATTTCCTTGCTTTTCGGCAGGGAAAAAATATTGAAAACATATTTGGATATGGTTGCAGATGAATATGATTATGTCGTGATCGACTGTATGCCATCGTTGAACCTAATAACCATTAATGCACTAGTGGCAGCCAGTGAAGTAATTATTCCCCTGCATGCACAGTATTATAGTGTAAGGGGATTGGAACAGCTTCTGCAAACTATTGGGTCTGTAAAATCAAACGGGCTGAATGCGGCGTTAAATATAGCGGGGATTTTGTACACCTGCGTGAATGACAGGACAACCTCCTTCCGGGATATCCAGCAGATCATCCATGGAGCTTATGGAGAAAATATCCGGATATTTAAAAATTATATTCCACGGAGTGTAAAAGCGGAAGAGGCTCCGTCTTTTGGAAAGAGCATTTATGAATACGATGCAAAAGGAAAGGTATCATCTGCATATCATAGTTTTACTGATGAATTCCTTATAAAAGAAGGAGGGGTGGATAATGGGCATAAAGCCGTTTGACATTAGAAGCATTGGAAGAACAGGCATTGTCAACCCGGAACAGATCGGATACCAGGACTCTTTGGATATTATCAGCGAAGAATTACATAGAACCAGACGGTCATTTGTCAAAATCGGCTGGTACCTAAAGCATATAAAGGAAAAAGAAATGTATAAGGCGGAAAATTATGCCAATATTTATGAACTGGCGGCGGACAAATTCAATTTATCCCAGCCAACGGCAACAAGATTCATGAATATATGCGAACAATTTTCTGTCAACCATGATTCACCGGAATTGGATGAACAGTATATTGAGTTCAGCATGTCCCAGCTATTCGAAATGCTTCCAATGAAGCAGGATGAGATGAACCAGATAACCCCAGATATGACAGTGACACAGATCAGGGATTTTAAGAAAAAGGGAAGAAAACTGCCGGAAAACGAAAATGAAGATATCCCTGGGCAGACAAGCATTCAACAAGATTTCCCCAAATTTATGCCGGATGGATATGCCAAAAAAGAAATTGTTGATGGGAATTACCGGGAAGTAGTGCAGGAAGAAACTGCGGTATCACAAGCAGAGGTTGGAAAACAGTCATACACCGAAAAGAACGAAGCCAGAAAAAAAGATCCAAAACAGGAAAAGGAAACCGGACGGGAAGAGGTATTGTCTGCTTACGGGCTACCTAAGACAGTATATCCGAAAGGGAGCCTTTTGGAATCTGAAGGGTGTGGGAACAAATATTACTGTTTTTCTTGCGCGATGGATGGCTGTGATATACGCCAGAAAAACAGATACTGTTGCGAAGCGCCTTTTGGCAGCCCGTTTGCCTGTAAGATGGTGGATGTGCTGGATGATATCAGGTGGGACCGTAATATGAAGGATCGCTGTCCATTTCTCAATGACAGACTGGCAAGCCATAAGGCCGGAAACGGAGAAGCGGATCCGTGCTGTAAAGAATGTCGGGAAGTCTGCGATTACAGATGCGCAAGATCCTTAAAGAGTATTGCTAATGAAAAAAAGAAAGAGGAGGAAATCGGCCAGCTAAAGATGCCCAAATTAAAGAATACAGACCAGCGGAAAGAATGGCTGAAAAATTACAAAGAATGGGGATTGTGGTACCGGGATGAAAATATCGATGTGAATTATTACAAATACGATTTTGAGGACGGCAGCCGCCTGGTGGTGGCGGAGTACCCACAGCGCCGGAATTACGGGAGTGTACGAGAGAGCGACGAGTATTATTTTCATCTAATGGAAAAAAACAAGGAAGGATACGGCGGCAAGCGGTATGATGAAAAATATAAAAATTCGTCAGATTGCGAAACATACCTTGTGGAATTCCTGAAAAAAATACAAAAAAGTGAAACGGATAAAAACCCGGCTATATGATGCAATCGCATATTATATAGATCCTGTACAGAAACCTCCAAACATATTCTGTACAGTAAAAGGACAGCGAAAAACAACCGCTGTCCTTTTTCATTGTTTGGAAGGAAGGAGAATGTGCCTTACTAATTAAAATATATCACCAAGAAGAAGTAAGCCATAATCAGCCTGCTGCTTTTAAGGCAGCAGGGGAAAGGAGGCAATGCATAAAAAACAATGTATATAAATGAAAAATTTACGCCTGAAGAAATTTTCTTTATAAAATTATGCAGATCGAATCAAGTGGAAGAGGCAATTCATGAATTACAGGAGTGGGTTCACTATGTAGCCCCGGGAATATCGGAAACCATACACAGCGCCATTGCCAAATTATCGCTGCTTTGCAACGAGGAATATATGGAACTGCGCAACTTCCATGGGGGACAGCAAATATAATAGAAACTTTTTCTGGATGGAAAAGAGAAAGGAGGAGCATGTCAACAGTATTCCGTGTGGTGAAGAACAGCAATTATACTACCTTAAGTAATTATCATTTTAAAGACAAAAAGCTTTCATGGAAGGCAAAGGGGCTGCTGTCCACTATACTTTCGCTTCCGGATGACTGGAATTATACGATAGAAGGGCTTTCCAAACTTTCCGCTGATGGAATCAAGGCGACCAATTCCGGACTTTTGGAACTGGAACGGTACGGGTATCTGGAAAGAAAGCAGACGAGGAATGAAAACGGCCATTTCGGATTAGCGGAATATTATGTTTATGAGCAACCTGCGAACAATGAAAATATGATGCCGGAGGAACACAAGGAAAAAAAGGAAACACCGTTATGCCAAAACGGACAAACGGTGGAAAATACAGCATTTCCACCGTCATGCCAAAAACGGCAAACGGAAAAACGGATATCCGAAGAAGGCAGACAATTAAACACTAATATATTAAATACTAAAGAATCAAGTACTTATTCTTCCTCCTCTGCGTCGAAGGGATGCCATGAAACAGTCCGGCTGATGGAAGAAGAGGAGGAGGCACAGTTAAAAAAGGTTTTAGGGATCCAAAAAGCGGAAGAAAAGTATTCCAAAGAGCTTGTCTATGCTGTATACCGTGAAATTTTGAAAAGAGATTCCGGTTTTATTCAAATGTTCAACGCCCATAGTTTCATGAAGATTTGTCGGGCTATTGTGGAGACACAACAAAGGGATCCAATCCGTATATTGCCAAATCTTATCAATACGTACCTTGACAATATTGTCTTGGGAATAAAGGCTACAAACGGCATACACATGCCGAGGGATTCTGGCGTACATGTATCTGCTTCCGGCCAGAACCTGTGCAGGGAGTATGATTTTAGTGCGTTGGAAAAAGAACTTATTTCCAATTAAGTTTTATGCGACATCGCATAAAGGAGGAGAAATTTATGTCATTAACAGATGATTTATCCGGTCAAATGACTGGAAGGACAGGGGATGCCACAAGGAATACCTTGGAATACGCGGTCACCCCCGCTATACAGAAAGCTTCTGCCGGCGGGGAAAAACTTCTAAAAGGAGGTGCAAAAGCCGCAAAAACGGCTGGAAAGTATACCTTCCAGGGAATATGCCTGATCCTTAAAGGAGCGGAGCTGACTGTAGAAAATGTTATGAAAAAGACAGCAGAAGCAATTACAGGAGATATCCGTTTTTCAAAAAAAAACATCTACATGGATAAGTTGAAAAAATCCGGTAAAGTAACAATGGTGAACGAATCGGTGACAGCAGAGGCTATGAAATATTTTGACCAATACTGCAAACAGTTCGGGATCCACTATACGGCCATGGCGGATAAACGGGATAAAAACAATCCCGCATATTTTCTTTTTTTTAACAACAAAGACTCCGAAATCATACTGAATGCCATGAAGCTTGCCTATAAGGACTACAGTAGGAATGCCAGAGAACAACCGGAAAACGGGAAAGAGGCTCCCCGGGAACGGGAATCTGTCAAAGCCAAACTGGCATTTTTTCGAGATAGGGCGGCAGCTGGGAATGAGGAACAACGAGATGTAGAAAAGCATCTGAACAAAAGTGAAATTTCCAGATAGTGCGGCCCGCCGCAAGCAAAATACCTATGCCATTGGGGCATGGAGAAAGGAAACAGATGAAAGAGAAAATACAGGAAAAGTTCAAGTCTTTCCAAGAAATGGGTATGTGGGAAAAAATCGCATTGTTGGCTCCCTATGCCATACTCTGCTTGGCATGCTGCCGGGTGGCAGAATTATACCGGCTTTGCGCCGGCGATCTTTTAAAGATCATCAGAAATATAACATACTTGTACAAATCACCGCCACATTTTGCCTTTATTGATTTATTAATAGGGATACCAACGGGATATTTTCTTATATGCTATATCAAATGGAACAACCGGCTTCATGCGAAGAAAACCAGAAGAGGAGAGGAATACGGATCCGCAAAATGGGGAAATGAAAAGGACATCCGTCCATTTATCGATCCTGATCCATTCTACAACATTATACTATCTAAAACAGAGCGGCTTACGATGAACCCTAAAATGAAAAAATTTAGCCTTAACCGTAATAAGCATGTAGTCGTATATGGAGGCTCCGGGAGCGGCAAGACATTTTCCCTTGTGAAGCCGAATCTCATGCAATGCCATAGTTCCTATGTCCTTACGGATCCAAAAGGAACCCTTCTTCCGGAAACCGGAAACTTGTTTTATAAAAAGGGCTATCGGATAAAGGTTCTTGATACCGTGGATCTGGAAAAATCTATGCGATATAATCCGTTCCATTATATTAAACAGCCAAAGGATATACTTACGCTTGCCAATACGCTCCAAAAAAACTTGAAACCTCCGGAATCCGGCCCGAGTGCTGATCCATTTTTTGACCAAGCAGCTCTTTTATGGTTACAGGCAGCTATCGGATATCTTTGGTATGAAGCCCCTGAAGAGGAACAAAATATTCCTACCCTTTTAGAATTGTTAGAGGCTGATGATGTGCGGGAGGATGACGAAGGCTATAAAAACGCAGTGGACATGCTTTTTGAAGAACTGGAAAATAAGGATCCAAGGCATTTTGCTGTAAAGCAAAGAAAAAAGTACAAAAAAGCTGCCGGCAAAACGGCAAAATCTATACTGATTACATTGGGAGCCATGCTTTCCCCGTTTGATATACCAGAAGTTAGAAACCTTGTTACCGGCGATGAACTGGAAATTGACACCTATGGGGATAAAGGGCAGAAAGCAATCCTGTACGTTATTATTTCAGATACGGACACCACCTATAATTTTATTCCGGCCATTCTTTTTACACAAATGTTCCATGTACTTTGTTATAAAGCGGACAAGGAAATGGGCGGGAGGCTGGAAACGCCAGTGCAATTTATTCTTGACGAATTCGCCAATATCGGCATGATACCAGGGTTTAAAACCCTGATAGCAACGATCAGAAGCCGCCTGATGTCTGTAATCATTCTGCTGCAAACGAAGAGCCAGCTAAAGGATTTGTATAAAGAGGCTGCAGAAACCATTATTGGAAACTGCGATACTTCCATATTTCTAGGAGGACAGGAGCAAAGTACCCTTGAAGAATATGAAAAGACCTTGGGTGATGAAACAATCGACACATTTAATGATTCAAAGACATACAGCACCAATGAAAGCACCGGCCTGAACTATCAGAAGCTTGGAAGAAAGCTTCTGAATCTGAATGAACTTAAAACCATGGATCGGAATAGATGCATTGTTACGATTTCGGGCGTTCCGCCTTTTCTTTCGGATAAATATCCGACACCGGAACACCCGAATTTTAAATATACTGCTGACGCTTCGGAAAACAATGTCTTTGATTTCCAAAAGCATAGAAAGGAACTGAAGGAGAGGGATGATAAAAAACGTGTAAATTATATCAATTTCAAAGCATCGGATGAATATATGGTGCTGTCTATTTAAAAAACTGAATACGGAACTTTAAACAATATTTTAGGAGGAAACAAATTATGGGTTTTTTTGAAACAGTATTAAATTTCGCAAGCATGGGAGTAACTGCATTTGGCGCAGGGGTAGCGATTTCTGGCATTGTTAATTACGGTGAAGGAAAATCGCAGCAGAACGCAGGAAAGCAGGATGAAGGAATGAGCAAAATAGTCGGCGGAGGCATCATTATGGCAGTAGGCTTGCTGCTCGTGCCACAGTTATTAAGTTTATTCAATATATAAGGCAGACTGCTATATAAGAAAAGCAAATAAAAACATTGATAAAGGAAGGAGGAATTCCATTGCCTGGAGTCAGCGAATTTTTTGGAAATCTGGCAAAGCAAATCTGCCAGAACCTGTATCAAGGACTTTATGACGGTATAGAAGAACAATTCAATTCCATAGCAGATACAATGAATACCGGAATTACGGCAGCAAATCAAACCGTAACGACTAAACCGCAAAATTGGAACAGTGCCGCTTTTGATTTTATCCAGGGAGTTGCAGAGAATGCATGTATTCCAATTGCAGCTTGTATCTTAACTTTTATTTTTTGCTGGGAAGTGATCCACTTGGCCCAGGAGAGCAATCAGATGCATAACATCAAGCCGGAAACAATGCTTATGCTCATGTTGAAACTTGGTATATGCTTGTTTGTCTGCAGCAAGTCCTTTGAAATCGTCAATGGATTGTTTGATGTATCAGCCTGGGCAAGCGAAAAGGTGAATGCTGTAGCAGCAGGAGCCGATAGCCCCATATCTCTCGCGGATATGGGGCTTACCCGGGAACTGCCGGAATATACCATGGGCCATGTCTTTAAAATGCTGGCTAATTTTCTGTTGACTTTTTTTGCAAAACTGATTATTTATGCCATTACTATCGCTATTACGCTTCGGGTAAATTTATGGTACCTGGAACTGTTGGTCTATGCTTCAGCAGCGCCCATCCCGTTTTCCACTTTTATTAACAAAGAGTGGGGGCAGATGGGAACCAATTATAGCAGAAAAATGATGGCCGTTGCCTTTGAGGGATTCTTCATGCTGGTGGTATTCGGATTATACGGGGCTTTAAGCCGCAACGTTCTGTCCGCATCCGGCGCGGATGCGTATATGGCAGGAATGGCAACCACATGCGGATGCGGAATCGCCCTTTTTCTTATGCTAGGCAAAATAGGAAACATATCAGCGTCTATTTTTAACGCACACTAGAAGGGAGGAAAGGACTTGGCTTATGTCAATATGACCAAAGATTTTTCCGAGGTCAAAAAAACAATTTCTGGAATCGGGCTTACCAAGCGGCAGATCTTTGCATTTGCGACAGCTGCCGCCGCCGGCGTCCCGATATTTTTACTGTGCCGGCCTTATATGGATATCACTTATGCTGTTATGGCGCTGGCATTGTGTGCAGCGCCTCCCTGTTTTCTTATCCTGTATAAGAAAAACGGCATGTATATGGAGCGGCATATCAAATACTGGTATGAAACGCATTATATCAGGAATACGGAACGGCCTTACCGATCTGACAATCTCTATCAGATGCTGCTGGAAGAAAAAAATCTGGAAACGGAGGTAAAAGCAATTTTGAACAAGGAAAAAAAGAAAGAAGAACCTGCAGGAACCGGCCAGACGAAACAGCGGATGCAGGAGATTAAAGCAGGGCGAAAGAAAATCATAATTCCCGTTACAGGAAAAATTGACCGTGCTACAAAAAAAGAACTTGAAAAAATGGTGCGAAAGGCAAAGATCAAAGGAAAAATCCCGGAAAGCGCACAGGACACCATACCATACCGCATCCCTTACGAAGACGGCATTTTTGAGTCGGACAGAGGATATTATACACAAACCATTGCATTTGATGACATTACATACCAACTTCTTGATAATGAGCCTAAAAGCATCCTCTTTGAACGTTGGTGCCGGCTCATCAATTATTTCGATCCTGACATACATCTGCAATTTAATTATGGGAATATGGAGATCGATAAGGAAGAGTACTCCAAGGATTTCATCATTAAGAGGCAGGATGACAAATACAACGATGTCAGGACAGAGTATTCTGAAATGTTGGTAAACCGGTTTTCAAAAGGAACCAATAATCTGAAAAAGGAACGTTATCTTACCTATGGGATACACGTTACAGACTATAAGACGGCGAGACTGAAGCTTGCAAAAATAAGCAAGCAGATAGAAAAACATTTAAAAAAACTCAATAGCAGATGCCGTATATTGAACGGATATGAACGCCTTGAACTGTTGTTCCGAATCTTTCATCCGGCCACGAAAGAGAAGCTTCTTTGGAATTTTGACATGCCCATTGGAACCGGATTGTCCAGCAAAGATTTTATTGCACCGAGCAGCTTCAGCTTTAAACCGGGGCCGGAACTGAATGCAACAAAATATTTCCGCTGCGGCGAGAGAGTGGGGGCTGCCAGCTATATCCAGATATTTGCTTCGGATATGGAAGACAGGATTATTTCCGATATCCTGTCCTTGGATAGCAATGTATGGATATCGATCCATGCAGATGCTATGACAAGGGATACGGCCCTGCAAATGGCAAAAGATAATATAGCATCTGTGCAGAGCATGATCATCAACGAGCAAAAATCTGCCGTCCGTTCTGGATACGACATGAATATCCTCCCGCCGGATCTGGAGATGTACCAAGGAGCCGGCGAAAAACTTTACCAGGATCTCCAGCGGAAGGATGAACAGGTTTACATCACAACCATTACGGTCGTACAGACTGCCAAAGACAGGAAAACCTTAGAGGATAATATTTTTGAACTGAACGGTATACTGACGCCATACCAGTGCCGGCTGATCCGCCTGGATAACCGGCAGGAGCAGGGATACATGTCTTCCTTGCCGCTGGGAAATAATACCATCGAATCCAAGAGGACTTTTACGACAACGGACATGGCTATTTTCATCCCGTTTACGACAAAGGAATTATATACGGAAAAAGGCCAGTATTACGGCATGAACAGCTTAAGCAACAACGTTATCATGGTAAACCGAAAAACCCTTGTCAACCCGAACGGCCTTGTATTCGGCATGCCGGGCTTCGGCAAAACCTTTTTTGTCAAAAGGGAGATCATGGACGTATTCCTGAAAACAAAGGACGATAGACTCATCATTGATCCGGAAGGGGAATACAAATGGCTGATCCGTCTGCTGGGCGGGCAGACCATACGGATAGCCCTGAATTCCCCTGTCCATATCAATCCAATGGAAATCAACCTGGCCGCAAGGAACGAGGAGGATAAAGACTATGATCCGATTTCTGCTAAATGCAGCTTTATTGTTTCTATGTGCGAGCTAATCCTCGGCAACCATGCGAACCTTGGTAAAAAGGAAGTCTCTATCATTGATGAAGCTTGCAAAAATGTCTATTATCGTTATTCCCAAAACCCGGTACCAGAAAATATGCCAATTCTGAAAGACTTATATGATGAGCTACGGAACATGAAAGGAGAAAAACAGGAAATCGGAATGGATCTGTCTATTGCGTTGGGGCGGTATGTCACTGGTTCTTTATCTTATTTCAACCATCGTTCCAATGTCAACATTAACTCGCGGATGGTGTGCTTTGATTTAAAAGAAATGGATTCCAACCAGCGGGATTTGACCATGCTGATTATACAAGAAACCATCTGGGATCGAGTGGCAACAAACCGGGAAAAGGGAAGATTCACCTGGGTGGACATTGATGAATTTCATCTTTTACTGCGCAATCCCTTAACGGCTTCTTACAGCGTGGAAATATGGAAGCGTTTTCGAAAGTGGGGTGGCATACCGACGGGTATCACCCAAAATATTAAAGATCTATTCCGCAGCCCGGAGATACAAAACATCCTTGACACGACAAACTTTATCGTCATGCTGAACCAATCAGGGGATGATGCCCGGAGGCTGGCAGACCACATTGATTTATCAGAAGATGAGGAGGGATATATTAAATCCGGGGAGCCGGGAAAAGGATTGTTGTGGGTGGAAGGGACGAAGGTTCCTTTTGAGGATGAATTCCCGAAGAATACCATCTGTTACAAGGTCATGACATCCAAGCCAGGCGAACAGATCCGGAAACCTGGGCAGAAAAAATTATGCGATACCGCATAAAAAGAAAAGTTATGCGATATCGCATGAAAGAGGAAAAGCAAAATGGAAAATAATCAGCCAGAAAAGCAAGATATTCTGCTAATAGAGACTCTTCCCGTATTAAGTACACCTGCAAACATCAAAAACCGGCATGGCATTGATATCCAGCAGTTCCGATCAGCAGAAAATAACGAGCAGGATGCCGCAGTAATAGAAAAAGCATATAGCAGTCAATCCAATGGCAGCGCGTTTGGCCATACAGAGCAATCCTATAATGATATCAGAGATAATTATACGGAACACGCTTTGAATGATTGTAACAATACGCCCCAAAGCGGCACACAGCGCCAAAAGGAACCAGAACCAAACCCTGGCGAGAAAGCAGCTTATGATTACCAGAAAAATATCCCGCCCCCGCAAGGCAGCAGGGAACCCTATGGAGATATTCCATGGAACAATAGAGACCGGCCCCTTTATAACAAAGCCCGTGCAGAAAGTGCAACCGACGGGAAATATGGGAGCCGGCTTCAAAACATAGACCGTAAACTGGAAAAAAATGATAAAAAAATAGCAGCACTGGAAGAAAAGAAAGACCGTAAACTCGTTTACAAATACAAAAAGCTTGCCTATGAAATGGATGATCCACGGGATCCTAAACGTCTGTTTTCCAAGGAAACAACCCGCAAACTAAAAGAAAAAAAGAACGGCAGCATTATAGACAAATCTATAACCAAACGCCAGCTTCCAGGAAGGCTAAAATTTAAAACCGTTGAGAAAGCGAGGATACTAAGCGAAGCACAACATAATAAAGAAAGACTGAAGGAAACGCGCAGATCCTATCTGAAAAGAATAGAGCGCAGGAGAGCTTTCTCTGGTGCAGCAAACTATTTTGATTATGAGGATATCGCGGATGATGCAGATGTCGCGAACACTAAAAGTGCTGCCAGAAAAACATACCGGGGAGCTGCCCTGTATACCAGGCACAATCTGAAAAAGATCAGGAATGCAGCAGATCCATACAAGCGATTGGCGATAGCCAAACAGCGGAAAATCGTGCTGAAAAACCAAAGAAAAAAGCTTCAGTTTTATGCCGGCAAAGATTATATAACTAAAATTGCAAGAGGGCATGCAATGGAGGGGAGCATCCCAGAGGGTTCAAAATATTATGGAAAAATAAAAAGCAGAGAAACCGCCCAAGAGAAACGGCAAAGACTTTCCTTCATGCAGCACCAACGGTTGAAAAGAGAAATGCTTCGGGCTTACCGGAGAGAACAGGGAAATTTCCTGGTACGTGCAAAAAACCAGGTTTTTACTAAACGGGCATCCCGAAAATACCGGAAGATGATACGCAAACGGAATTTTTCTGTAGTAACGGCATTTACAGGACTGGCCCTGACAGCCGGTCTTGCTGCGTTTCTGGCCATATTACTTGGAATCATGGTCTCCAATATTTTTACAGAATCCATGGCCAATACTGTGTCCCAGAATGATTATTATGATATGACAGAAGCGGCACAATATTTCCGAAAAAAAGAAGCAGACTTAGAAGAATCGCTTCTTCCGGAAAATCTGGAACCTGTTTTACTGGAAAGCCATCCTGGAATTTATGAATTCGTGTACAACATTGCAGAGATCCATTTTGATGCAAATACCCTAGTTGCTTATTTGTCCGCAAAATATATCGAATTTACACTTGAAGACATAAAAGCAGAACTGAACGCTATTTTCGATGAGTATTACACCCTTTCCATTACTATCGAAGAGGAAGAGAGGGATGTTCCGGACGAAACGGCAGAGCCAGATCCCATAACGGGAGAACGTCCGGCCATTCGAAAACCAGTTCCAATCTGTTATATCACTTTGGAAAAAAAAGATTTCGGAATATTACTGGCAGAAAGGCTGGAAGAAGAGGAGCAAAAGCAGCAGATGCAAATTTATTATTTGTCCGGGAACGGGCAGCAAGTATACGGCCCGGTCATGGAAGAAGACTGGCGGCATAAAATTAGCAGCAACTACGGGTGGAGGGTACATCCCATTTCAAAGGAAAAAAAGTTTCATGACGGCGTAGATATCGCAGTACCGACGGGTACAGGAATTTATTCCCCGGTAAGCGGAACTGTAACAAGATCCTATTATTCCGATTCCGGTGGAAATATGATTACTATTCAGACGGAAACCGGATGGAATATCACGTTCATGCATATGGACAGCCGGTCGGTATCTGCCGGACAGCACATCGAACAGGGACAATACATGGGGGCAAGTGGAAATACCGGAAATAGTACTGGCCCACATCTTCATCTCCAGGTGCATGATTCGGAGGATCATCCCATCAACCCAATATTCATTATACCGTTTTCGACAGCGGAACATTCTGAAACATACCAATAGGAGGCAGACATGAAAAGCATAAAAAAATTAAAAGAAAAAAAACAGAGGGAAGAAGCGCTGGCTGCCCAATGCCGGGAAGCGGCCAAGAAACATGAGACAAACGCCAAACGCATCCAGGATGAAATCCTCTACCTGCAAGGAGCTGAATATGTAAAAATGTTCAGCGGAATTCATTTAGAAGAAGAACAGTTCCAAGAGGCAAAAAATATTCTGTTCAGCGACCAGGAAAGCTTTCTCCAAGCATTGCATTACCTCCAGAAGCAAAAAACGAAAACAGAGGAAGGAGAAACGCCATTGTATGAGTAACAAAAAAAGAAAAGTTTTCATCCTTTTGGCAGTCCTTTTTACTTCTATCCTTTTGGCTGCTGCAACAAGCATGCATTTTTATAGCATTAAAGCAGAAAACGGGAAAATCCGTGAAGCCATGGATGCGCTGCCAAGGCAGCCCAGCACCCATATGCCGCAGCCAGACAGCCAAAAAAAAGAAGCTGCCGCGGAAAAAACGGAATTCGAAAAAGTAAAAATGAAAGAGGTGAAAAGAAATGAAAGTATAAACCCAGACATAGAAAAAGCAGTTATGCTTACTGATATTTATTCTGAAAACAATAAAGATGCCATATTCCGCTGTTTTAATAAAGAAGCATCATCTTATACATGGGAAATTTACGATTGGGAAGAAACAGATTGGAAACCGGCACCAGAAGAGGCAGTTTCCATGGGAAGCGACGAACTGGGCAGAGAGATTTCCTGGCTGAAAGTATCCGGCTCTGAAGAGACGACCGTCCGCTGTATCCTGGGTTATCCCGAAAAGAAATCAGAAACCCAGACAGCTTCCTTATACCTGCTAAAAAGCAACATAGAAAAAATAACAGCAAATGACTATGAGACGGATCCAGGCACTTATGTATGCATAGAAAACATCCCTATAACCGTGACCTATGAAGACCAGACAGAGGAAACCCTGACTGGATTAAACGGCCTGTTTTTCATTGCCAAGGAAGAAAAAACAGACCGTAAAACGGGAATGGGAGGGAACCAAAAAGAAACAACAATAACAACTATATCTGAATGCAGCTATATCAGAATAGGGTCAGAAGAAAAAGAAGTCAAGCTGCAATATAACGGGAGCGAAGGCCGGCAGCTGGAAACGATATTCACCATAAAAGGAGATGACTCCCAGCCCCCAGTTATTTCTGCTGTGGAAATTGCCCCTTTTACTATAAGCAATACGGATATCCCCGTGACACTAACAGTGGCTATTGATGCCGAAGATAATAAAACACTTAGCCAACGCATGGATTATGCATTTGCATTAAAGGGTACTCCCCCGGAGGAGATCCAATGGATGAAGAAAAACAGCTTTGATGTAGATATTGTCCAGAATGGATTTTACACCGCTTACGCAAGGGATGAGGCAGGAAATATTGCCGAGAAGGAAATGGAGGTCATCACAGTGGATATGAAACCGCCGGAAATACAAGTATCACTGAAAAATTCAACCGGCTGGTGCAAAAACAACGAGATACAAGTGGATGCTAAAGATGCCAGCGAGCTGCAATACAGTTTTCGCCATACCGATGATGCTATTGTTCCGGAATGGTCAGACTGCCATACCTATACCATCGAAAGGAATGGAACATATGTCGTTAAGGTAAAGGACATGGCAGGAAACATTGCAGAAACAGAAATCACGGTAAGCAATATAGACCGGGAGGCACCGGTAATTCAAGGAATATATGAAAAATGAATGGAGAATGGTTTATGAGAAAGATCGGAAGAAATATCCAGCCAATCGTCTGCAACATACTGGTTGCAACTGCGGCTATCCTTTTGTTCACCCCCCAATGGGTACATGCATCAGGGGATGAGGAAGACGAAGAATACATTACGATATCGGTAGATGCCGTGGACAGCAGCGGAAACGTGACGTATGCGCTGGATACGGATGATCCGGCTGCTTTTACAGAATCTAATGAGTTTGCGATACCTGCAGGAACAACCCATACAATTTATGTAAAAGATGAGGCCGGAAACATCACTTCGCAGGAATACCCAGGACAAACTGAAGTCCCACCGGACAATCTATATTTTCCAGGCAGCGAACCGGAAAGCCAAATACCGGAAGCCGGAGATCTTCAGATTGATATCGAACTTGACAGAACGCCTTCCGTAACTATGGAAAACAAAGAACCTGTGGAGCCGGGGGCAGGAACCGTATACGACAAAACAAGAAGTGATTCCAGTACAGATGCCGAAAAAGTATTTTATACCGTTACGACTAATGAGGGAGAGGTGTTTTATTTAGTTATTGACCAAGGACAGACATCAAATAACGTCTATCTTTTAGACCAGGTTAAACTAAGCGATTTAAAAGCATTATCTGTTGATGATACCGCATCCATACAGGAAGAGGAAAAAAGCAGTTCCTTACTGGATGCCCTCAGCAATACGGATTCCAGCGAAAAAGAGCTATTATCGGAAGACGGATCCAATGCGCAAACCGCAGCTAAAAACAATGGAAGCACATTTATTATTCTTATTCTGGCTGCCGGCGGCGGAGTTATTTATTATTACATGAAAGTATATAAAAACAAAAAAGATACCCAAATGGATCTGACTGATGCCATGGAAAGAGAGGATTTTGAAGCCGACTACCCTGAAGATGATGAACTTGATTTTGAATTGGAAGAAGGCTACCAGGAGGAAGCCTTAAACCGGCTGTTTGAGGAAGAGGACGAATACGGCGGACCAGGAACGGATGAAAGCGAAATGTTTGAAAACCTTAAGGAAGAGGAATTGATTCCAGGGGAGGATTTTATTCCTGAACCGGATGATTTTGAATTCGAATTTGAAGAAGATGGAGAGGAGGAATTACTTTGAATATTATAAAGAATCTACCCCAAAAAGCAAAAACAGCGATTGCTGCTGTTCTCGTACTATGCGCGGTCGCCGGTGCTGCTTTTGCAGTAAAAAGCAATGCCGCCCAAAAAGAAGATCCTACTATTGATGCAATCATATATACCTATGCGACAGAGACAGAAAGACGCCTGGCAGAGAGCGTAACCGAATACCTCTCCCGGTATGTCATACTGGAGCCGGCGGCAAGCAGTGCTATAGCAGACTCCGCCGTAAAAAATTATAACAAAGTATTATCTTCTGGCATTACCAGCGTAAACAGCGACCACACGGAAGCCCTGGCAAAAAATATCCGTTATACCCTGGAACAATACTTCACGGAAGAGCAGATTACAAAAGAAGATATATCCGCACTGTCCGCAGGGATAAGCCAACTGGTATGCGACGCCCTTTTATCGAGAATCGAAGAAGCGGCAGATACCCATTCCCCGGAACTGGAGGAGCAGTACCTTGCACTGACCCAAAGCCTTCAGGAACAGATCGATGAACTGAAGGAAAAAAGTACTTCCATTAGTATACGGGCAAAAGTGAACGACAACGGAAAATCAGAAGCAGATGAAACAGCATTGCTGCCGCTTCTTGGCAAATGGAAGGAAGAAACTTTAGACTCGGCATATGCCGATCTGCTAAGTGCAAAAGATGACATCCTTCATGCGATAAACGGAGAGATTACAGGCATGAAACAGGAACTGACAAAGGAAATGGATGCAAAATACGGAAGCATCCAGAATGGGAAAAACGGATCCGATGGAAAAAATGGGGCAGACGGAAAAAATGGGTTAGATGGAAAGAACGGACTGAATGGCAAAGACGGAATGAACGGAGCGGATGGAGCGGATGGGCAAACAACATACTTAGCTTATGCGGAGGACGCTTATGGAACAGGATTTTCTTTAACACCAACGGAAAATACCCAATATATAGGATCATGTCTTTCAGCGTCAGCCATACAGCCAACAGATCCTATTCTATATGGAAACTGGAGCCTTTATAAAAGCAATGACGGACTGGATGGAAAAGATGGTGCTGATGGAAAGGACGGTGCTGATGGAAAGGACGGCACTGATGGGAAAACGACTTATACCGCTTATGCAGAAGATGCTGACGGCAACGGATTTTCCTTAACGCCAACAGAGACTACCCGGTATATTGGCTACTGCCTTTCTGCATCTGAAACACAGCCAAACGATCCTGATTTATATGGAAACTGGCAGGAATACAGGACATATATCATATCAACGACAACCGATGAAAATAATGTTACCACACTGCATATCAGATAGGAGGGAATATGAAAAAAATAAAAAAAGACAGAAAGGAAATGCTGCGAAATAAAAAAATATATCTGGCCGGGATCATCATAACAGCCATAGCCGCAGCAGTACCCCTCTTACTCTTCCAAGAACATAAAAAAGATACTGACAGTATAGAAAAATTCATCAAAAAATATCTGGCCGAATACCAGCCGGTCTGTCAAGAGGAAGTGCAAATGTTATCAAAGGAACTAGATTCCATTATAGAAAATCAAGTTCCTGCAGGAACCCCCTTGTCTGAAGACGAGAAGAACGAAATCATCCAAGCCGTCTGCGCAGAGCTGGAAAGAGCCACTTACAACATCCCGGAGCAGGAGATACGGGAGATCGCTTACCAAATCATAGAAAACAGCACAGGACAGGAAATGCCTGAAAAGTCTATGCAGCACCAAGAGGAGAAAGCAAATCCTGAAAAAGAAATCCAATTCACCGCATTAGGCAGTGAATCCAGCATTACAGGAAAGGATGTCCGACGGATTGCTTCATCCCTGGACTGGACAGAGGAAGAAATTGCCAACCTGATCAGAGAAAATTTGTCCATAACGGACAAGACCCTAAAAGATACGGCAGAAACCCTTGGTATTTCCATCCATGAACTGAACCGGATAATTGCCGAAAACAGAGAATATACGGACAGCCTGTATCTCTCCATAGCCGACGCCCTTTCGATGGATGCATCACAACTGAAAGCGCTGGCCGAACAGGCAGAGAATTCAGCCGAAGGTATCAGTTACCTTGCCAAAATCCTTAAAATAACAGAAGGGAAGCTGAATGCTGAAATTGCTAAAAGCAAAGCTTTCAGCAGCAGTGAAATCGAGGCGCTGGCACATGAACTGCAGATGTCTTCAGAAGACCTCCAGAAACTGATCTGGCAGCATATGGTATTGACAGATGATAATATATCAAAACTGTCTTACGAGCTTTCTATAGATATTGAGAATTTCCGCAAGCAGACGGGGGAAACATTTTCCGCTCTTGAAGAAGAAATGGGCGAGGGAGTACGCAGACTGGAGGAAGCAGACCAAACTCTTATCCAAAATATGGCGGAAGCGTCAGCTGCTACGAAGGCAGGGCTGGAAGAAACAAAGAACAGTCTGCAAGGAATGATTGAAAGCAACCATGCATCGATTACGGCAACCGGACAAGCATTGCAGGAAGCGAAAGAAGCATTTGGACAAGGATTTGAAAGCATGCAGGGGAACTTGGCTGCCCAAGAAGCCAAAGCAGACCAGCAAATAGGAGATATCCATAACCGGATCAGCCGCGTCCAGGGAACCATGGAAACATACCAATGGAATACGGATGCATCCGGAACTACCAAGCTTACTGTTACTATTCCAAGAGAAGAGGAGGATCCTTCATGAAGTGTAATACTGCAAAATGCATAAAAATTGCTGCCATAGTCCTTGCTGGAACCTTTTTTATGAACACCTATGTTGAAGCCAGTACCAGATGCCAAGGAAATCTTATCCTGGAACAAGAAGACGAAGCAGGGAAGGTGGCATTTTATGAGGATGATACCAAGTATTTAGAAAATGAAATTAAAAGACTGCAATCCCAGCTGGGAAATTAAAAGGAGGAAAAAATGATAAAAAATAGAACAATTTTTGCAGAAATGATAAACAAAAAAACTGCCGCTACAGCAATCGTTCTGCTGGCATCCTTCCTGGCACTGCCAGTATATGCAGCCGGAGCCGGCAGGAGGGAAGCGCTAAAATCAGAAGGGATTATTGAATATACAGATGGCGAACACAAAGTTCTTATTGACAGCGGAGACCTTTACTACCTTGCGGATGAAATCGACAATCTGGAAACCAATGCCAAATGGGGAACGTTACAAGCCATACAGTCTCTTCCTGATGCAGCGGCAGCGACAGGGCTGGCAGGAAAAACCATTGCAGATATACCCAATATTACCTTTGCAGATTTAAACCGGGCTATAAAATCCTCCCAGCAGTCTGCGTCTGCGCCGGCGGCGGCAGAAATATTATCGGGGAAAGTGACATGGGCAAACGGGAGAAAAATTACCGGATCCATGAGAAACAACGGGGCAACCGGGGCATCCAACCTGAATGCAGGGAGGAGCTACAGCATTCCGGCAGGATATACGACAGGGGGGACAGTCACGACAGCGAGCCTTGCTTCCCAGACAGCAGCAACGGCGACAGCCGCAAACATTTCCTCCGGAAAAACAGCCTGGGTAAACGGCCAGCTGGTAACAGGAAACGGAGGAGACAATAATTCTTTTTATGAACAGGGGCGTACTGCCGGATACGAACAAGGCCGTGATGAAGGATATGACCAGGGACATGATGAGGGATATGACCAGGGATATGCTGCCGGGAGCAACGCTAATGCCGGTTTGACTGGAAATTATAAGGATGTATCATATAAAAGTTTTGAAGACAAAACAGATTCGAACAATAATGTATATGACATAATTTTTACCTACGAAACAGGAATAACTGGGAAAGTTTTGGGCAAAAGCATAGTTATTGCACCATGGCGCAGTGAGCATAATCAAGATACCGGTGGCGGAACTGTGATGGTAAAAAATATTGAATATAATCCAGATACGGGTGTATGTACATTATATTCATTTGGTGCTTTTTATTCTGCCATTAGAGTCTTTTATTAGATATTGAAAGCATCCACTGATAAGGAAAAAGGAGAAGAAAAATGGATCAATCTACTATGCAATGGACAAGAGAAGCAATAAACAATATCCAATCCAATCTTACAGTAAGGATAAGAGAGAGGAACTTGAGCAGCAGAGACCAGCAGATGATGGCTAACATGATGGCAGAAATTCAGAAGGTGCTGGGGAATCAAACGGCAGCCAATGAAGCCATCCGAGAACTATATGAAAACCTTGGAAGAATCCAGGAAGAACTAACTGCACCGATTACAAGGGAAGCTGCCGACCGTATAGAGGCAATCGCAGCGGCGGCCGGACGCAACCTGGACGAACTGGAAAAAGTGAACCACATTGCAAATGCCTTACAACTGGATGCCCAGAGTATCATTCCGTTACTGGAGCAACTTCAGCAAAAGCAAAATGAAATGCGTCAGTCTTTCCAAAAAGCGGTAGACATTGACTTCCAGCTTTACGGAAAAACCAGCAGTTTAACGGAACGAGCCCTGGAAGCTTACCACTTTGAAATTACCCCTGACCGCCAAGTTATAGAAGCCATAACCAAAGAAACAGAGGAACTTGCGAAGGATCATTCCAGCAAACAGGCGGAACCGGAAATAAAAAAGAGTCCTGCGGCATTTTCCGAAAAAAGGGAACTCTACCAGGAAGGAGACAGGATCAAGCTGAAGATCCCCAACGTAACACCGGAAGAGAAAAAAGCGATCGAAAACCAGCTTTTCCAGGCGGGCGCCCGTTACTATAAGGGAACGATACCGGCGGAGGAAAGCAACACCGGCAAAGAGGTCAATTATACGAGCTGGTACGTGAAATATAAGGAAGGCATGGATCTTTCCGCCTTTTCGCCTTATATCAAAGGAAAGCCGCAGCAAAAGCCTTCCGTCCTGAAACAGTTAGACAAAAACAAAAAACAAGCCGGAGAAGGGAAGGAAAAACTGCCAGAGGAAATGGAAAAGAAATCCCCTGAAATGGAAAGATAAAATAAATCCAGGAAGAAAGGAATACTTATGGGCAAAATATTAGTAATCGCCGAAAAACCATCGGCGGGAAAAGACATAGCCAGGATCCTCGGCGTAACAAAATCCTACAACGGATATATGGAAAATGAAGAATACATTGTCAGCTGGGCGGTCGGCCATCTTGTCACATTAAAAGATCCGGAAGATCAGGACCGCCGGTATTCTAAATGGAGCGCGGAGGATCTCCCGCTCCCTCCGGCGGATGGGTTAAAGGTAATGGAATCTGCAAAACAGCAGTTCCAAATAATAAAAAAATTGATCCAAAGGAATGACATTAAATATCTGATCAACGCCGGTGATGCTGGAAGAGAAGGACTTCTTATCCAGACGTGGATCTACCGGATGGCGGGAAACAGGCATCCGGTAAAAATCCTATGGGCTTCCTCATTGACTGATGAAGCCATCCGATTTTCTATGAACCATCTCCATGACAGCGACGAGGAAGAGTTCAAAAACCTTCTAAGGGAAGCGGAAACAAGAGCCGAAGCAGACAAGATATACGGATACAATTATACCAGGCTGCTGACATGCCTGTACGGCTCTCCAGGAGCGGTTTTAAGCTATGGCAGATGCCAGACGCCGCTTCTCCATCTTATCTGCAAACGAGACCAGGAAAACGCGGAATTTGTGCCTGAACCATACTGGACAGTAACGGCTACGTTCGCAGAGGGGTTTACAGCAACAGAAGCAGATACCGAAGGCAAATCCATACGTTATATGAATAGAAAAGAAGCGGAAGACTCCTGTCAGCTCCGTGACAGACTTGGAACCATCACAGACTGCAGGAGCGAAATAAAAAATATAAAGGCCCCCGCTCTTTTTAACCTGGCAGAAATACAAAATATAATGGGAAAGAAATACGGGTTAAAACCGGACGAAACGCTGGCAGTCGCCCAAAGGCTGTATGAAACCCATAAAATAATGTCTTACCCAAGAACGGACAGCAGATACCTTTCCACAGATCTTTACGGAGAAATCGCAGAACATGTGAAATCATGCAATTTCGGAAAATTCCGGAAATATATTGAAAGAATAGATTTTTCATCGCTTCGGATGGACAAAGCATATTTTAATGACAACAAAGTTTCCGACCATCATGCCCTGATCCCAACCATCAACTGGAATACAGAAAAAATTTATGAAACGCTGTCCGAAAACGAAAAGAATTTTTTTGATGAAATAGCAGCGAGCCTTATCGCCATTTTTTTTGCAGAATACCAGTATGAATCGACTATCATCAAAGCCAATGTCTCCGGCCGGGAATTTTATTGCTCCGGCACCATGCTGATAACTTCTGGTTTTAAAGAAGTATTCCAGTTGCTGAAGGTACAGGAAAAGATAGCTGACTGTGAACAAAACCTGCCTAAACTGAAGACCGGACAGGCAGTATCCATAAGCAATCTGGAAATAAAAGAAGGCCGGACAAAACCCCCGGCCAAATACCATCCCGGAAATATCGTCAAGCTTATGGGAAAATACAAAATTGGCACTTCGGCCACTTCAGCTAACATTATCAAAACCCTGGAAAAGAGAGGATTTATCGTCCTTGACGGCAAAAAGAAATACACTTCCACAGATCTCGGAAGGCAGTTTTTAGAGATTGTACCTGATGAACTCCAGTCGGAATATCTTACCATACAGTTTGAGGAAAAGCTGCAAAAGGTAAATTCCGGTGAACTGTCCAAAGAAGACTTTCTTGCTGACATATATCAACAGATACAGAAAAATATTAAAAATATCAGGGAAAAAGCACCTGGGAAAAAACTTGGCGGTGCGGAGGATATTGGAAATTGCCCGAAGTGCGGCAAGCCGATTATGGAGGGAAAGAAAAACTGGTACTGCCCAGGATATTCTTCGCCTACTCCATGTAATTTTACCATCTGGAAAGAAATCGCCGGAAAAAAGATACCTCCGGAAGAGGTGAAAAAACTTCTGACCAATGGAAGGACAAAGCTGATCAAAGGGTTTCATTCATCCAAGGGGAATTCCTTCGATGCCTATTTGATTTTAAAAGAGGATAAGACCATCGGTTTTTCTTTTCCAGAGAAAAAGAAAACCAGAAAAAATTTAAAATAATATTAAAAAAACAGGGGCGGCCGATTTCCAGACAAAGACCGCCTCTGTTTTTTATAGGAGGGAATACTGTGCAAGACAAGAATTATCAATATGAAGCGAACAGGATCCGGAACATCCAAATGAAGTTCCGCAGCACGGAGGCAGAAAAGAATGCAATTAAAAAGAATATGGAGGCTGCCGGATATAAATACGAAGTTGATTTTATTAATGATATGTGCTGCAACGGATTTGTCATTAATCGAGAATATCCTTTTTTACAAGATTTGAAGAACTGCTCCTATGAACTTAGCAAACAGGGAGCCAACATTAACCAGATCGCCAGGAAAGTGAATTCCGGCGCGCCGTTTACACAATATGATTTCGATTACCTCCGCGAACTGCTGGAGGAGCAAGGAAAAATCCTCCGATTTGCATTCCGCTATTTCCTGGGAGATTAACCTATGGCCATAACGAAAATATTTCCCATTAAGAAAACGCTGCATAAAGCAATCAAATATATTGCCAATCCCCAAAAAACGGATAAGAGCGCATTAGTCTCGACATATCAGTGCGGAATATATACGGCAGATCTGGAAATGGAAATCATTGCGAAACAAGGAAAAGGAGCCGAAAAGAAAAATAATCGAAAAGCATACCATATCATCCAATCTTTTGCAAAGGATGACCCCGTCACGCCGGAACAGGCGTTGAAAATAGGCAGACAACTTGCCTGGAAATATACCAGCGGAAACCATCAGTTTATTGTAGCAACACATATCGACAAAGGGCATATCCATAATCATATTATCTTCAATGCTACTGATTATACCAGTTATGGAAAAATACATATTCAGAATAAAAATCTTGACCGGCTGCGGGACATCAGCGACCAGCTCTGCGAGGAGAACGGCCTTTCGGTTATTGAAGAAAAGTCCGGCATAAAAGGGAGAGGAAAATATGAACATGAACAACATCAGAATGGAAGTTCATGGAAAGACAAGCTAAGAGATGCCATAGACAGGACGATTCTTGCCGCCGAAGATTTTGACGATTTTATAACCCGTATGGAAATGGAAGAGGGGTATGAAATCAAAACCGGAAAATATATTTCCTTCCGAAGCGAAGGACAGGAAAGATTTACTCGTAATAAACGCTTGGGAGAAAATTATTCCATAGAGGCTATATGCGCAAGAATTGAAAACAAAGAAATAGCTTCCCAGAGAAGGGAACCCAAACAAACAAATGCCGGCAAAGGCGCGTCAAGCCGAAAGAAAAAAACGGTTCCCCAAGGTGCCGGGCATATTTATTTGATTGAAAAAATTGACCGGAAACTAGCACTGCTGGAACCGGAAAAGCCGGAAGCATACAGAAATGCGCTGATCAAAAATGAAATCAACAGCCTTGTACAGAGCAAGGAATTTTTAATCAGGAACGGGCTGGATACCGAAGAAAAATTCTGGAAACAATATTCCTCTATTGCATCAGAATTTGACAAAACGGCCAAGAACCAGAGCGGCACAAAGAGGGAAATATTAAGTCTTGAAATAGAGATGAAACAGCTCCAGAATTACCGCGAAGGCATTGACGCTTATAAAGAATTTCATTCAACAAGAAACAAGTTGGATTTTGTGAAAGACGAAAAGAAATATATACAAAAAATTAATTATGAAGCTGCCAAAAAATATTTTGACAAGATCATCAAAAAGGATCCTGATCAAATATCAATGGATGAGCTGTCCCAAAGGCTAGAACATTTAAAAAATTTGGCTGATACTTATCCTGCCAAACGGGAAGCCTTATTCCAATCCAAAAAGAAACTGGAAATTATCGCATCCAATATGAAAACATCGCTTGGCATTGATTTGATAGGAAAAGGAGATAGTTCTCACGGGCGGGAAGACAGCACCATAAAAAAAGAAGAAATATCTATTTAATCCATAAATTGATTTTAAACAGCCAGGTAAAAATTTGAGTGAAAAAATAGTAATAAATTTTTTATGCAAATACATAATAGAATGATATATTGAAATATGACTTGTTGGCACTCATAGATATATGATATACTAAATGAAAAAGAGAGGGCGTGATTATATGTTAGCAGCAAAACCAAAGACAGACAAGGAGATGCCAGATGCTGCAAAGCTGGAATTTTACAGATTGATCGGTGAGGGATATAGGGCAATGCGGGATGACCGAACCAGTACAATAGCGGAAGTCAGAGATAAATTGAAAAGCAGGAGAAAAGATCGTGGCTAAAGTAGTATTTACAGAACCAGCAGAGTATGACCTGCTGGACATAGAATATTATATCTTTGTTGATCTCTGCAACCCACAAGCGTCACAAAGGATATCAGATGGTATTTTGGATGTGGCGGATAGACTGTCAGAGTATCCTGAAAGATATCCATTGATAGATGATGAATTATTGAAACGTATAGGATTGCGTGTGGCATATTTTGATAATTATAATATCTTTTATCATTATGACAGCGGAGATGATATTGTTTACATAATCAGGATTTTATATCATAAAGCTGACTGGCAGAATATTTTGAAAAGACCATAACTTGAATATAAAAATATATGATAAATGAATCTGCATTATTCCATATATGGGATGATGCAGATTTATTTTTTTGTACCTGCCTGTACTGAAAAGGGGGTTTGGGGATACACCCCAACAAGCAAAGTTCAAAGAATTTTCCCGGAGGAAAATTTCTCTGAACTTTCGTAACCGGGTACCCGGTTGCGTTGCTTGCTGCTCCCTGATTTCCTACGGAAATGGGAGCCGCCGCCGGAGGCAAATATCTTTTGGAAAGCCGCCGGAGGCAAATGTTTTTTGAAAAAATAGTATCAAATAAAATTCTTAAATTTATTTTGACAGCAACGCCGGAACCGGTATTCCTGTTTTGTGGCACTGGGGACATTCCGTAAAAGGATGCAAAATAGGCTTACGGCATTTCCAGCAATATACAATACGTGGTGCCTGATTCATTTGTTCAATAAACAGTCGCACCAATTCACTATCGGTGTAACTCTGGGATAAGTCCAAAACAACCAACGGAACATGAAAATATTCAAAGAATTCTTTTTTCTTCTGATCCGTCCAAATCGTTTTAGCGTTTGTTTTATGGCTGGCCCCGTTTAATTCGATTGCCATAATCGGATAATATAATTCATCAAATATCACGAAATCAACATGATATCCCAAAAGCTTATACATGTTATAAGGATCGGTTTCCCCATCCGGTTTACAGTAAGAAAAAATATCAGTCAAACTCTGCTTTGCTGAATTCAAAAAATGTTTTAATGGAAAACCTCTCCGGCGCTTTGATCGGATTTTCATTTCCCTGTTCTGCCGTAGAAGGGACAGATTGTATCTGTGATTTTTCAATTACTTTCGTTTTTTGCATAGCAGACAGAAGCTGATAGCATTGGTAACAGAAGAAACAGACAATTAATAATAAAATAAAAATAACAATCAGTAAAATATTCATTTTCTTTTTTCCTTTGTATGCTGTTTTTTTAATTCCATATTATATCGAAAAACAATAATTATTTCTATCATTGATTTAAAAATATATTTATTTACTTTTGCAATATTAAACTCTTACAATAAATTAGCCATTGATATAATAAGATATGTACTATATAATGTACATGCAAAAACGTTCCGATAAAGGAGAAATCCAATGGTATTCAATTCATACATATTCATTTTAGCTTTTCTGCCAATAGTAATTATAGGGTATTATCTTGTTGGTCAAATAAAGCTGCCCCGGTTAAAACATTCCTATCTGCTTTTGGTATCTATCGTTTTTTATGGATATTCAAGTATTCAATGTCTGATACTATTGCTTATAGATATTTTGATTAACTATTTCATTTATTTATGCATTCGCAAAAGCCAATCAGAGAATGAGACACGAAAAAAATTTATTTTGATCCTGGGAATTTCCTTAAATCTTGCGCTTCTTTTTTACTTTAAATATTACAATTTTTTTATAGACAATATGAATGTGCTGTTTAAAGCAAACCTGGGGATCCGCAATATAGTTCTGCCTTTAGGCATCAGTTTTATTACCTTTCAGCAGATTGCTTTTTTGACAGATACCTACCATAAGGAAACGGCAGATTGCAGTTTGTTGGAATATGCTCTTTTTGTATTATTTTTCCCTCACATAACTTCGGGGCCTATTATTCTTCACAATGATTTTATGCCATGGCTAAACAAACACAGGGAAAAAATGAATTGGGAACAATTTGCATCCGGAATATATATGTTTGCTATGGGGCTTGGAAAAAAAGTTCTGATCGCAGACATGTTTGCCGGAGCGGTAAATTGGGGATACGGAAATGTTGCAGCATTAAATTCTACAAGTGCGCTGTTTGTAAGTTTTGCATACTGCATACAGATTTATTTTGATTTTAGCGGGTACAGTGATATGGCCATCGGGATAAGCAGAATGCTTCAGATGGATTTGCCGGTTAATTTTAATTCTCCATATAAGGCGGTTACTATTTTGGAATTCTGGGACAGATGGCATATGACATTAACAAGGTTCCTGGGCAAATATTTATATATTCCTTTGGGCGGAAACCGAAAGGGCAAATTAAGAACTTATCTAAATATAATGATAGTTTTTTTGTGCAGTGGATTGTGGCATGGCGCAAGCTGGACTTTTATTCTGTGGGGAACTTTACATGGAAGTTTCATGATTTTAACCAAGCATTTTAAAAAATATGTAGATAAGGTTCCTAAAATAGTAAGCAGAATCATAACATTACTATTTGTTAATTTCTGTTGGATATTATTCAGAGCAAACAGTATGGAGAATTTCCGGCAGATGATGAAAAGTATCTTCCAAGGGAATTGGGGAATGCTTCACGAAGATTTATGCGGATTTTTTGAGATATCCGTGTTGAAGTATTTTCCCGGTTTAACGTTACCTTATTGGCTATGCGCAGTGACCATTTTAATAGCGGGATTTTGGATTACATTAAGCTGCAAAAATGTCCAGGAAAAGGCCGAAAATTTAAAATATTCTGTCGCATCGTGCATATGGACAGCCATAGTTGTTGTATTTAGTATATTGTCGTTATCTGGAGTCAGCACTTACATATATGCATATTTTTAACAGGAAGGAATAAAGAAAGATGAATGGAAAAAAATGGTGTGTTTCATTTTTGTTAATTTATGGAATCCTCATATTTTCAATTATATCCTTTGTTGTAGTACTTGATCCTTATTTCCATTATCATGAACCAATAAAAGGACTATCTTATTCAGACGATAAAGGGGATTATGTCAATGATGGAATTTCAAAAAATTTCACTTATGATGCAATGATAACAGGCACTTCTATGACTATGGGATTTGATGTCGAGGAAGCGAACCGCATTTTTCACAAAGATTTTGTGAGGGTTTATTTTCTGGGAGAAGCTTTTAAAAGAATCAATGATAACCTGGTGTCAGCAATCAAGTATAACCCAGAATTGGATTTCGTAATACGCGGTGTGGACACTTTGTGGTTTATAACAGGTGAGGAGGAATTGGGAAGAGATGAGTATCCGGAATACCTTTATGATAACCAAATATGGAATGATGTGCATTATGTATTAAATAAAGATGTATTGCTGGATGATGCAATCCCCATGATCGGACGTACAATAAAAGAAAGCATACACACAGATACGGAAAGCGATGAAGTTTACGTAACGGGAAGAAATCAAGTAATGGAAAAATATGACCGTCCGGCTAAGGAAATAAAAGTAATAGAAGAGGAGGAAACAACTAAATTCTTTGATATTTTAGATCGAAATCTGGAAAAGAATGTAATCTCCACAATAAGAGAAAATCCAGACATAACTTTTTATATTTTTTTCCCGCCATATAGTATCTGCTGGTGGGATAGTTTAAACCAGAATGGAACAGGCGTATTAAAACGCCGCATTGATATGGAACAATTTGCAATCGAAAAACTTCTGGAATATGAAAATGTGCATTTGTTTTCTTTTTTCAATAATTTCCAATTAATATGTGACTTGAATAATTATGGGGATGAAATCCATTATTCCCCCAAGATCAACAGCAAAATACTTGCATGGATGAAAGAGGGGGAGTATGAATTAACGAAGGAAAACTACTTGGATTATATTGATGAAATAACAGAGTTTTATTGCAATTATGATTATGATTCGATTTTTGAATAATGTTGCTATTAAAATAAATAATTTATCGAATCTAAATTAATCAAGTAATAGAGCGGCTTTGAAGATTGTATCCAAAGCCGCTTTAAAAATAAGCTATTCTTAATCAGAAGGCTTATTTTTTTTTTTCTTTTTCTCTTTTTCAAGTTCTTCTAATCCTACACGTATTAATTCCAGTGTTGCAGCAGAGCGACTCGAATAGCGGTTTTCAAAACGAAAATCATCAATACGTTTTAATAACTCATCATCAACAATAACAGTATAACGTGGCTTTTCAGTGGGCATTATTGTAACCTCCTTAGTTCACATTATGCACAGGTTCATATGTTCTGTCAAGATTATGTTAATAAATCCTCTTGACAAGTTCATAACCTATGAACTATAATAGAATAGGTTCATAAGTTCATACCCTATAAATGAAAGGAGGTGGAAATATGGCTACAACACTTAATAGATTGACTTTTGCCGTGACAAAGGAAATGGAACCCCTTCTTGATAATGCCAAAAAGAGTCAATTTTATAACTGTACACAATCTGAAATGATTCGTGAGTTATTAATGATAGGGTTGGACGTTTTGGAAAAAAAAGATAGCAAAAGAAAAATGGTGTAAAAGGGCGTCGTAAAACGCCCTATCCACCATGAAGTCTTAACGATAATTTGAATTAGAAAGAGATAATTATGAGCAATATTGTAGCCAAATGGAACATTTTAGACACTTTCATTTATAAAGTAGAATCTGCCTTACATAAAAAGTTTAGTATATTCAAAGAAAATCAATGCGAACTCCCTGATGCGGAAATTATGATCAATGCAGCTACCAGTCATTTAAAGGAAGAAAACAGGGAATTAAAGAAGTTGAGTTATCCCAAACCGGTTATAAGATCAGGCGGGGATTATTTCTGCCCAAATCCCAAATGCCATTTAAAAATTCCAAATACTTTGATAGAACAGTACCAGATCAAATACTGTATAGAATGTGGACAGAGAATATTTCGAAATGAATAACTTAATCTGCTTAACGTGGTGCATGAAATGTGCCATGATACCCCTTATAGTATGGATGCACGTAGGGAGGGCTGCGTGCATCACGTTAAGCAGATTAAAAAGCATCGGATCAGCATCACTTAAAACAGGGAGCCAAATCAATGACGGTTCAGGATAAAACCTATTTAGAGCAAATAGATAAATATTATAAAAAAGAATTAAAGTCATATTTAACGATAGAATTAGGAATAACGCCGGATATTTTGACACAGTTCGGAGCTTCAAAGCTTCCTTTAGTTATGTTACAGAGTACGCTTACCAAATGTACGAGAAAGGTTACCGGAAGCCGGAGTGCGCATGAACTGCCGCGAAATATTATTGAGACGCTCCCTGAACAAATAAAAAATCCTATTTTTATCATACAAGAGAGGGCAAGAAAATCTATAGCTGTGATATCAAATGCAACAGATAAAAATGGGAATAAAATATTAATAGCAATTCGATTGAATTCGACACAAGGCAGAAATCAGATAAATGAAGTCAAAAGTATTTATGGAAAAACCAATTTAAAAGAATATTTGCAAAAACATATAGATGAAGGGCAACTTAGTATAGCAGATAGCAAAAAAGCTGAAATACTATCTCGTGTCATAGGGCTCCAATTGCCCAAGGCGTTGATAAATTCCAGCTATGATAAAAGGATAGCACCTCAAAGCAGGAAAGTCAACAAGGAAAGAACACAAATCCCTGCATTTCAGGAAAAAAACAAGCCATCCGTACATAAAAAACTGGAAAATTTCCAAAAAGAGCTGAATCAAAACAGTAGAAAAGAGCCTAAGCCAGCACAGAAAACAGAAACTATCCGAACATAGGAGTTAGTTTAAACAGTGAAAGAATAGGAGACCGCAGCAATATGACAGACCATGACGTATTAAGGTATTTGCACTTAGTAGACAGGAAATTAACCATTATGACATCCGGTATTCATTGGAAGCCAGAATATGAAACAGAGCTAAAGAATATTAACAAGGATCTTTGTAAATTGAGGATGTTAATGGATGAGGAATATAAAAGAAGAGAAGAAAACAGACCATCTACGCATAATAAATTAAAAAATTTCCAGAAGGAAATGGATAAAGGAGATAAAGTCGGCGGAAAAAAACATAATCCGCCACAAAAAGAGCAGGAATGCAAAAACCGATAGTAAAAGGTGTGAATACATCCTTTTTATTATAAAACAACGGCACATTGGCAATTTCATAAAGTCCGGTAACGTCTGTCTGCGTGGAGCTGAAGCAGAGGTGAGCGCCATGAACCCAGAAATATTAGAAACAGTCTCTGAAATTGAAACGTCTATGGGGAAGCGGGAACCGTTCTGTTGGCCGTTTGACCATGGTAACGAGCGGCGCGAAGAAACGCATGACAGGGATAATGATACACACCAAAGGAGTCTACTCATAGGAATGAGAGAGGTAAGGCTGCTATTTTCACCCTGCAAAGGGGCTTTATAACGGAGATAACCTGTGGAGCTGACCAGCAGCCGCCGGCAAATAAAATATTTTTATAATTAGTCTTTTTAAAATGATGGATATTAACCGTCATACAATAACATGGACATTACTTCCCCCTTCGTAATGTCCATCACTTTAAGAAGACTAATCACTAAAAAATAATGCTGAATTGCACAGGCCATTCAAACATAGGGTATAGGAAGATATGAAAATTGAAAATTTTAATGAGATGCGGAACATAAGAGAAGAGGGCAGATCCGCATGAATGCAGACTAATAGAACATAAGATAATAAAAAAGGAATTTTATGTCTCGAAAAGGAAAGGAAGGAGTAACTATGACAAAAGAAGACAAAAAAATTATTGAACATATTTCGCAGATCCTGGCAAGAGATAACCAGATTACCCAGGAAGAACATATCCGAGTTCAGGAGCTGTTGAGGGAAGAAAAATAAAAAATCCAGTAAGGTCGATATTTAGGGAGGGAAGCCATGGGAAAACTGCGGGCAGTCATCTATAATCGCTGCAGTACGGAGGAAGAGGCGCAGAAAGACGCGCTTGCAAAACAGGTGCAGGAATCCAGGAACTGCGTGGAAGAACAGGGCTGGCAGTTAGTAGATACCTATGTGGAAGCAAAAAGCGGCACTACAGTAAAGGGAAGAAGCGAATATAACCGGCTTTACCATGATCTGGAAAGGGACAAATTTGATATTATTGTCATTAAAAGCCAAGATAGGCTGATGCGTAATACAAAAGACTGGTATTTATTTCTGGATCGAATGCAGAGAAATCGAAAACAGCTTTACATATATCTGGAACATAAGTTTTATACTCCGGATGATGCGCTGCTTACCGGAATAAAAGCTATACTTGCGGAAGAATACAGCCGGGAATTAAGCAAGAAAATAAACAATGCCCATAGAAACCGACAGAAAGAGGGAAAAAGCTTTTCGTTTACCAATCGGATCTATGGTTTGAAGAAGCTTCCTGATAAAAAAATCGTCATTGACGAGCAGGAAGCAGAAATGATTCGGACAATTTTCGAACTCGCGGCTGATGGATATGGTGCGCATTGCAGTGCGGAAATTCTTTACCAAAAGGGATACCGTAATAGAAATGGAAAAATGATTGGCTCCTCCAGCATACGGAATATGATCAGAAATCCTATTTATAAGGGAACTGTCGTTCAGAACCGGCAGCATTATGATTTTGAAAGCAAACAGATCATAAAGAATCCGCAATCCGAATGGATTATTCACGATCATGCCGTACCGGCTATCGTTAGCAAAGAACTATTTGAAGAGGCAAACTGCGGACTGGATGCCAGAAGACAGGAAGGCAACCGTGACGGAGCCTATAGACGAGGGAAGAACAAAGGGAAATATGATCTTTCAGGAAAACTTTCGTGTGGACTATGCGGAAATATGTTTTACCGTACAGTTCGACAAAGAAAAGACGGACAGATTACGGAATGGAAATGCAGCAATTATCTGCAAAATGGAAGAATGACACATGATCTGCGCCGGGATCAGATTAGAAAGGCGAAAAAGGAGGAAGGGAGAGGATGCGATAATGTGCATCTGGATGAGAAGAAACTTTACCAGGTATTGGAACAGCTTGACAAAAGGCATGAACATAGCTTGGAGGATCAAAAGGATATCTTGCTAAAAGAGACCCTTTCCATTTTAAGAAAAGCGCTTGGAAAAAATGATGTATTGGATCAAAAAGAAAAAATGAAAGTATCCATGGAAAAAATAGCCAGACAGAAGGATATCCTTCTTAATAAGTTGCTGGATGGGGTTATTTCCGATGATGATTTTAAAGTAAAGAATGAAGAACTTCAGGATAAAATGGAATACATGGATGAGGAAATAAAGAAGATAGAAGAAGATACCCTGCAGAATGAAAAATTGGAAAACAGGATAAAAACGATACGAAAAAAATTGGAAGAGGGAGTGATCGAAGAGGCGAGGGCTGCAGATATGGTCGAAAGCATTAAAAAGATAGAGGTATTTCCCGCCTGTCTGAAAATTTACTTTGATTCGTGGTCCATCATGGGGATCCCGAAAGAGAACTTTTATCAACGGAATGGTTCCGCTGATATCCGCAAAGAAGCAGATAAACTGGCGGTGGTGCAGATCCCGCAGACATGCAGCACATCCCATCAGCCGATGATAGAAGAGGAAAAAAAAGTTATACTGGGACTTATGAGGGAAACGCCAGCGATTACGGCAAAAGGAATTGCAGAAGCAATGGAAGTAAATCTTTCCCTGGTACATAGAAGGATCAAAGAATTGAAGTCAGAGGGAAAAATCATATATAGTACGCCGAACGGCAGGGGAAAATGGCTGGTTTTTGATTCCGGAGTAAGTGAGGATGGATCAGAACGATAAAAGCTGATGGGGTATTTCTTTCTGTCATTTTCATGTTAAGCTGGAAGACCTGAGATCCATAGATGATCAGATATCCCAACCCTCTACGGGCAGCGAGGAATTCACCGATAATTACGCCTACCAGGGCGAGGCCGATATTCACTTTCATATTGCTGAGAATAGTGGGGATGGAACCGGGGAGTACCACCTTTAAGAACGCATTTCTTTTGTTTCCGCCAAGCGTATAGATCAGTTTGATCTTTTCCTCGTCCACCTGCCGGAATCCGGTATACAGATTAATAATCGATCCGAATATGGCGACGGAAATTCCGGCTACAATAATGGTATTAATTCCGGTTCCCAGCCATACAATGAATAGTGGGGCAAGGGCGGATTTGGGAAGACTGTTTAAAACTACCAGGTAGGGTTCCAGAACTTCGGAACATCTGGAGGAATACCAAAGAAGGGTGGCGGATAGCATTCCGATCACAAGAACGAGGAAAAAGCTTACGACGGTTTCCAGCAAAGTGATTCCCGTATTCGTAAAAAAGGTTCCATCCTTTACCATATCAAAAAAGCATAAAGCAACCCGGCTGGGGCTGCTGAAAAAGAATGCGTCGATATATCCCATATAGGCGGAAAACTCCCAGATGGCGAGGAAAAAAGCAAAAATCAGAAATCGGGCGGCAATCACCAGGCGATGATGGCGAAGCTGTCTGTATTCATATTTCTCCTGGTTACTCAGAGGCCGGCCGGGTGATCTGTGGGAGCTGCATATAGTTTTCATTAGAAATCTCCTTCCATAATTGATTAAAATATCCCTGGTATTCCGGGGCGTTCCGGGAGGCGAGAGGGGAATTGCCGGAAATAGTCAGATGAATGGGAATGTCGCATTTGATACAGGCAGGACGTTTGCTAAGAACGAGAATACGGTCGGCAAGGCTGATGGCTTCCGACAGGTCATGGGTTACGAGAACCGCCGTTTTTTTCGTGGAACGTATAATATTGCAGATATCGGATGAAACGGAAAGTCTTGTCTGGTAATCCAGGGCGCTGAAAGGCTCATCCAACAGGAGAATATCCGGATCCAGGACGAGAGTGCGTATGAGCGCTGCGCGCTGCTTCATTCCTCCGGACAGTTCTCCGGGCTTTTTGTCCTTGAATTTATACAGTCCATAGTCTTTGAGAAGTTCCATGGCCCGCTCTTTTTTTTCAGGAGTAAGCTGGTGATTGATTTCCAATCCAAGAATAACGTTGCGATAGATGGTGCGCCACTCGAAAAGATGATCGTGCTGAAGCATGTATCCGATTCTGGGGCAGCATTGTTTTTCCACACCTTTCTCCTCCGGGGACGGAAAATGGATTTCTCCGCTTTCCGGCGGAATCAGACCGGCGATGATAGACAGAAGCGTGGATTTACCGCAGCCGGAAGGGCCGACGATTGCCAGGAATTCTCCTTTTTTTATCTGGAAAGATATATGGGATAAGGCGTCGGTTTCGCCTTTTGGGCTGTGGTAGGAATAGCAGATATCGTTTAATTCTAATATCGGGTTTGTCATAAGATTCCTCCAACTTCATATATGTTCATTATATGACGAGGGAAGAAAAATGGTGTGAATTGTAGTAATTAAGCGAAGGATTTCCCCATCCGCTGCAGGAAAATCAATGGCGGAGGCATGGAAAGGCCGTATAGCGGGAGCGGCGGAAATAGGCGGGCGGATAGCGGAACTGGTTTTCCATCTGTTGTTTCCACTCAGTAATTTCACTTATGAAATGGAGAAAAAACAGGGAAAATTGCCACGGAGGGCAATTTTAGGAAGCCAGGACATGGATGTCCTTGCTTCCGGCCCGTCCGGTTCGATATTCCATAGCCATTTCATTAGTGAAATCTGAGTGGAAACAACAGATGGAAAACCAGTTCCGCTATCCGCCCGCCTATTTCCGCCGCTCCCGCTATACGGCCTTTCCATGCCTCCGCCATTGATTTTCCTGCGGCAGACGGGGAAAAGATTGAAAAAGAGGAAAAAATATGGTAGTATCTAATATCAGATTGGATGGATTTGGAGGATGATGCTATGGCACAGCTTTGGGGCGGGCGCTTTACAAAGGAAACGGATCAATTAGTATATAACTTTAACGCATCGATTTCTTTTGACAAAAAATTGTTTGAAGAGGATATTGAAGGCAGCATAGCCCATGTGGTAATGCTGGAAAAACAGGGGATTTTGTCAGAGGAGGAAAAGAATGCGATTGTCAAGGGGCTGACCGGGATACGGGAAGACGTGAAGAGCGGGAAGCTGGAGATTACGGAGGAATATGAAGATATCCATAGCTTTGTGGAGGCGAACCTGATCGGAAGAATCGGAGATGCGGGAAAGAAGCTGCATACGGGAAGGAGCCGTAATGACCAGGTGGCTTTGGATATGAAATTATACATAAGGAAAGAAATCATTCATACAGCGGAAGAGCTGGAAGAGCTGCTCGGCGTGTTGCTCGAAGTGATGGAAGGGAACACGGATACCTATATGCCTGGCTTTACCCATTTGCAGAAGGCTCAGCCTGTGACGCTGGCCCATCATATGGGGGCATATTTTGAAATGTTTTACAGAGATCATTTAAGAATGAGGGATATTTATGAGAGGATGAATTATTGCCCTCTCGGGGCTGGAGCGCTGGCAGGGACAACCTATCCGCTGGATCGGAGATATACGGCGTCTTTGCTTGGTTTCGAGGGGCCGTCTTTGAACAGCATGGACTCGGTAGCGGACAGAGATTATATTATTGAATTTCTCTCCGCGCTGTCTACAGTGATGATGCATTTGAGCAGATTCTGTGAGGAAGTCATTATATGGAATTCCAATGAATATCATTTTGTAGAAATCGATGACGCTTATTCTACAGGGAGCAGTATTATGCCCCAGAAGAAGAATCCGGATATTGCGGAGCTGGTCCGCGGAAAAACAGGAAGGGTATATGGAGCGCTGACGGCGGTTCTTACGGTCATGAAAGGGATCCCTTTGGCGTATAATAAAGATATGCAGGAGGACAAGGAACTGACATTTGACGCGATAGACACCGTAAAGGGATGCCTTGCCCTGTTTACCGGGATGCTGCGGACGATGAAATTCCATAAAGAAACGATGGCAGCGAGCGCCATGAACGGTTTTACAAACGCTACGGATGCGGCGGATTACCTGGTAGGAAAAGGGGTTCCGTTCCGGGATGCCCATGGAGTCATTGGCCGCCTTGTTCTATATTGCATCGACAAGAACACGTGCATCGATGCGCTGTCTATGGAGGAGTTGAAAGCGATCAGCCCGGTATTTGAAGAAGATATTTATGACGCCGTAAGTCTGAAAAGCTGTGTGGAAAGGCGGCTGACGATCGGCGCTCCGGGTAAGGAAGCGATGGAAAAAGTGATTGGTATTTATAAAGAATATTTAAATAGCAGCTGGCTGAAAGAACGGAATCATTAAATAAGGAAGAAAGATGAGGAGCGTACAATGAGTGAAAAGTTGAAAGTAGGTATTTTAGGCGGGACAGGTATGGTAGGGCAGAGATTTATTTCTCTTCTGGAGAACCATCCATGGTTTGAAGTGACAACGATTGCGGCAAGTCCCCGTTCCGCAGGAAGGACTTATGAAGAAGCGGTGGAAGGCAGATGGAAGATGACATCGCCTATGCCGGAGGCGGTAAAAAATATTGTAGTAATGAATGTAAACGAAGTGGAAAAAGTGGCTGCACAGGTGGATTTCGTATTCAGCGCAGTGGACATGACGAAAGAAGAGATCAAAAAAATAGAGGAAGCATATGCAAAAACGGAAACTCCCGTAGTTTCCAATAACAGTGCCCACAGGTGGACGGAAGATGTGCCGATGGTAGTGCCGGAAATCAATCCGGAACATATGAAAGTTATCGATTTTCAGAAGAAGAGGCTGGGAACGAAAAGAGGGTTTGTGGCTGTAAAGCCCAACTGTTCGATTCAGAGTTATGCGCCGGTTCTTACCGCATGGAAGGAATTTGAACCGTACGAAGTGGTGGCTACGACTTATCAGGCGATCTCAGGGGCAGGAAAGACCTTTCAGGACTGGCAGGAGATGGAAGGAAATATCATTCCGTATATTGGAGGGGAAGAGGAAAAAAGCGAGAAGGAACCTTTGCGGATATGGGGAGAAATAAAGGATGGGGTGATCGTGCCAGCAACTTCTCCCGTGATTACCTGCCAGTGTATTCGCGTACCGGTTTTGAATGGTCATACGGCTGCGGTTTTTGTGAAATTCAGAAAAAAAGCTTCTAAGGAAGAACTGGTCGCAAAGCTTACAGAGTTCCGGGGGGTTCCCCAGGAGTTGGAGCTGCCCAGCGCTCCCAAACAGTTCATTCAATATCTGGAAGAGGATAACCGTCCTCAGGTAAGTATGGATGTGGACTATGAAAAAGGAATGGGCGTCAGTGTAGGAAGACTGAGGGAAGATACCGTTTATGATTGGAAATTCGTGGGTCTTTCCCACAATACGGTACGGGGAGCGGCCGGAGGAGCTGTTCTTTGTGCCGAACTGTTAAAAGCGCAAGGATATATTACAAAAAAATAAATAATGGAGGAATCGGACGAAAGAGCGGCGGAGGATAATTGATTGAATACAGTGTGCAAAGAATTGAGCAATGATGAAAAAATGTTCCAGATGATATACGATATGTCGGATAGCGCATTTTTATATTATAATTTTGGCGAAAAAACTGTGAAAACGGTAGGCAGTTGGAATAAATTTTTTGATACGGGCTTGCGTACATCGGAGGAACTGAAAAAAATTGGTCATTGTGTGGAGGAAGAATACGCGCCGCAGTTTGAAGAATTTTTGTTTCCCGAGAAAAAAGGGATTCGGAAAGGGGATATGACCGTGCGCCTCCGGGACGGAAAAACTTGGCTGGAATGCGAAGCTGTAGTCATATATGATAAAAAAGGGCGTCCAAAAGATAAAGTCCTTCGTTTTGAGGATATTACAAAGTTTAAGCGCCAGCATGAAGAATTGATTTATCTGGCATATTACGATATGCTGACGGGGCTGTATAACAGGAACTACTTTGTTCAGCTCTTGGGGAAGTTTTTAAGAAAAGCGGAAAAGGAAGAAAAAAAAGTCGGAGTTATGTTTGTGGACATCGATGACTTTCACAGGATTAATGATGGACTGGGAATCGTAGTCGGGGATGAAGTCGTCCAACAGTACGGGCAGTATTTATCTTCTTTTGGCGGAAAGGACGTTATCGTATCGCATTTTAACAGCGATATCTATTGTCTCGCCATTTATGATTCCCATGGGACGGAAGAGGTGGAGCAGATTTACCGGGCGATGGGCAAAAGGCTGGAAAAGCCTTTTATATTAAGCGGCGGACAGGAGATTTTTATTACGGCTGGAATAGGAGTGGCATCTTATCCTGAGGCGGCGAAAAATGCCCTGGAGCTTATAAATTGTGCGGAAATCGTGATGCTGAAAGGAAAAGCGAGAGGAAAAGGCTCAATCCAATATTTTGATACGGCGATCCTGAAGGATTTTTTACAAGATATCGATATAGAAAATAAACTGAAAGACGCCGTTTTCCATCAGAATTTTACGATCGCTTTCCAGCCGCAATATCAGGCTAATAATAAAAAGCTGCGGGGAGTGGAAGCCCTTATCCGGTGGAAAGATAAAGAGGGGAATATGATCAGTCCTTCCGTTTTCATACCGATTGCGGAAAAAAACGGGACGATTATATCCATAGGAAGCTGGGTAATGGAAGAGAGCGTCCGTATTTTCTCAGGATGGAAGAAAAAATATCAGGCGTCCCTCATTCTGGCGTTAAATATCTCGGCCATTCAATATAAGAGGCGGGATTTTGTGGATAGTCTGATGCAGGTGCTGGAAAAGTACGAGGTATCTCCTTCCGAAGTGGAACTGGAGATAACGGAAAGCATTCTGATCGATGATCTGGAAGAAGTAAAGAATAAATTGCTCGCTTTGAAGGAATATGGTTTTAAAATTTCGCTGGATGATTTTGGGACGGGATATTCATCCTTGTCTTATTTGAAAGGGCTTCCCATTGATACGCTGAAAATTGACAAGTCTTTTATTGACACTGTAATTTCGGATAATAATACAAAGATCATTACCGAATCGATTATCTATATGGTGAAGAGGCTGGGATACGAAACGGTGGCAGAAGGCGTGGAAACAAAGGAACAGTTTGAGTACTTAAAGTCTATCGAGTGCGACAGTATTCAAGGATATTTTCTGGGCAGGCCCATGCCGCCCGATCAGGTGGAAATGTTGTTGAATGAGACGGCAGGATAGAGGAAGGCTTTACATGAAATGGAAAAAAACTTATATATAGCGGAAAAACCAAGTGTTGCCAGAGAATTTGCGAAAGCGCTGAAATTAAATATGAGCAACAAGGATGGTTATATGGAATCCGAAGAAGCGGTCGTTACTTGGTGTGTAGGACATTTGGTGACGATGAGTTATCCGGAAGTATATGATGAAAAATATAAAAGATGGTCGTTATCCACGCTGCCTTTTATTCCGGATGAATTTAAATACGAAGTGATTGAAAATGTAAGGAAACAGTTCGGGATTGTAAGCGGGCTGTTAAACCGCCCCGATATAGGAACAATCTATGTATGCACTGACTCCGGGCGGGAAGGAGAATATATTTACCGCCTGGTGGAACGGCAGGCCGGGGTGAAAGGAAAAAAGAGAAAGCGCGTCTGGATCGACTCCCAGACGGAGGAGGAGATATTAAGAGGAATACGTGAGGCTAAAGATTTGTCGGAATATGATAATCTTGGCGCTGCCGCTTATTTAAGAGCCAAAGAAGATTATTTGATGGGAATAAACTTTTCACGTGTCCTTACTTTAAAGTATGGGAACTCCATTAAAAGTTATCTGAAGACGGACCGGGCGGTGATTTCGGTCGGCCGGGTCATGACTTGTGTTCTTGGCATGGTGGTGAACAGGGAAAGGGAGATCAGGGAATTTGTAAAAACACCTTTCTATAAAGTATCGGCCAGAGTGGAATCGGAAGAAAAAGAGTTCGACTGTGAATGGAAAGCGGTGGAAGGAACGAAATATTATGGATCGCCGCTGTTATATAAGGAAAACGGGTTTAAAGAGAGGAAAACGGCGGAAGAGCTGGTCGCCTGGCTGGAACAGGAGCCAGTGTCAGCTCCTGTCCTGGAGGCAGTAGAGAAGAAAAAAGAAACAAAAAATCCGCCGCTTTTGTATAATCTGGCGGAACTGCAAAACGACTGCTCCAAATATTTTAAAATAAGCCCGGATGAAACATTGCGTATCGTGCAGGAATTATACGAGAAAAAGATGACGACTTATCCGAGAACTGACGCCAGGGTATTGTCCAGCGCAGTGGCGAAGGAGATTTACAAAAATATTAACGGATTGAAAAATTATCCGCAGACAGCGGCTTTGGCCGAAGAAGTGCTGCAAAGCCAGGCATATAAAAATATTGCTAAAACAAGATATGTAAACGATAAACAAATTACGGATCATTATGCTATCATTCCTACCGGACAGGGAATTGGAAATCTGAACGGGCTGAATGAGACGGCAGCAAAGGTTTATGAGATCATCGCCAGGCGTTTTTTAAGCATATTCTATCCGGCGGCCGTATACCGGAAGATATCCCTCCGAATCGGGATCAAAGAAGAGAAATTTTTTGCTAATTTTAAGGTGCTGGAGGAAGAAGGATATTTAAAGGCGGCAGGTTTTTCCTTTCTAAAAAAGAAAGAAGAGAAGGAGAAAGAGGACGGGGAAAACGGAGTCGCGGATACGAAGGATCCCGGGTTTATCGCGATGGTACAGCGGTTGAAGAAGGGTACGGTCTTCCATTTAAAAGGAATGGAAATCAAGGAAGGGGAAACATCGCCGCCAAAGCGTTATAATTCAGGAACGATGATACTGACCATGGAAAATGCCGGCCAGTTTATCGAGGATGAGGAATTAAGGGCCCAGATCAAAGGAAGCGGTATCGGCACTTCCGCCACAAGGGCTGAAATATTAAAAAAGCTTGTCCATATCAAATATTTGGATTTGAATAAAAAAACGCAGATCATTACGCCTACCCTTATGGGAGAAATGATTTATGATGTGGTGGCAGGATCGATCAGGCCTTTGCTTGATCCTGCACTTACGGCGAGCTGGGAAAAGGGGCTGACGCTGGTGGCAGAGGGGAATATTACGGAAAAGGAATATATGGCGAAACTGGATGATTTTGTGAGCAGACGGACCAATATGGTAAAACAGATGGGAAACCAGGGCTTTTTGTTCCGGCAGTTCGACCATGCGGCCCAGAATTATAAAAAATAGACGAAGGAAAATCCGGGTTTGTGTCCGTGCGGCATCCGCAAACTTGTTCATGAGCCGTTCCGGCAAAACTGAGAAAAAGCCGTGCAGAAATGAGGTTAAAAATGGAACAATGGAAAGTAAAAAATTTGTATTCTCTGTCGGAAACGATTGCGGCGGATATTTTTGAAGGAGTGGAATATCCGTGGGAAGCGCTTGGTAAGATCAAAGATTTTATTATGGAACTGGGAGCAAAGCTTCCTGAGGAAAAGTATGAAAAAAGAGGAGAAGACGTATGGGTGGCAAAGTCGGCGAAGGTATTCCCAAGCGCGTATATCAACGGTCCGGCCATCATCGATGAGGATGCCGAGATACGCCACTGCGCTTTTATCAGGGGAAGCGCGATCGTCGGAAAAGGAGCTGTGGTAGGAAACTCTACAGAACTGAAAAATGTGATTCTTTTTAACAAAGTCCAGGTGCCTCATTACAACTATGTGGGTGACAGCATCCTTGGATATAAGGCGCATATGGGAGCCGGTTCCATTACTTCTAATGTAAAGAGCGATAAGACTCTGGTGACGGTAAAATTTCAGGAAGAATGCCTGGAAACGGGATTGAAAAAATTCGGAGCCATGCTTGGAGATGATGTGGAGGTCGGATGCAATTCCGTTCTGAATCCGGGTACGGTGGTTGGAAAAGGGGCCAGCATATATCCCACCTCTTCGGTCAGGGGGTATGTGCCGGAAAACAGCATTTATAAGAAAGAGGGAGAGATCGCTGCAAGAAGGTAAAAAAATCATGGAACTGACAATATAATTTGAAAATATACTGGATTTTTTGCAGAAAATATGCGAAAATAAGAATTGCGGTTATGGTTATGTTAAAAAGTGCGCGAATGCGCACGTAGGCCGCCAGTCTGACGATTGGCGCCGATAAAATTCACAAGTTACATATTGAAAGGAGTTTTCACATGATTTATTCAAAGGAAGTTGAAGAAATGTGTACAGTAGCACAGGGTGTAAATCACGGCTGTGCGCCTATCCCGGAAGAAGCGAAATGGGTGAAGGCCAAAGAAGTCAAAGATATTTCCGGTTTAACGCATGGTATTGGCTGGTGTGCGCCTCAGCAGGGAGCTTGCAAGCTCACATTGAATGTGAAGGAAGGTATCATCCAGGAAGCGCTGGTAGAAACGATCGGCTGTTCCGGCATGACGCATTCCGCAGCTATGGCGTCTGAGATTTTACCCGGAAGAACAGTGATGGAAGCGCTGAATACAGACCTTGTATGCGATGCGATTAATACTGCCATGAGAGAGCTGTTCTTACAGATCGTATACGGAAGAAGCCAGAGCGCATTTTCTGAAGACGGACTTCCGGTAGGCGCAGGCCTTGAAGATTTGGGTAAAGGCCTTAGAAGCCAGGTTGGTACGATGTATGGTACATTGAAGAAGGGTCCCCGTTATCTCGAAATGGCTGAAGGATATGTAACAGGTATCGCATTGGATGTAGAAGACCAGATTATCGGCTATCAGTTCGTAAGCCTCGGCAAAATGACAGATTTCATCAAAAAGGGCGACGATCCGAACACAGCATGGGAGAAGGCTAAGGGCCAGTACGGCCGCGTGGCAGATGCTGTTAAGATTATTGATCCGAGAGAAGAATAAGGAGGACTTGGAAGATGGCGTTATTTGAATCATATGAAAGAAGAATTGATAAGATTAATTCCGTATTAAACAGCTACGGAATCTCTTCGCTTGAAGAAGCGGAGAAAATTACGAAGGATGCCGGCCTTAACGTTTACGACCAGGTAAAAGGCATTCAGCCTATCTGCTTTGAGAATGCATGCTGGGCTTACATCGTAGGCGCTGCGATCGCTATTAAAAAAGGCTGCAAAAAGGCAGCAGACGCTGCGGCTGCTATCGGCGAAGGCCTTCAGGCTTTCTGTATTCCGGGTTCCGTTGCGGATACTCGTAAAGTAGGACTTGGACATGGCAATCTTGGAAAGATGCTTTTGGAAGAAGAGACCGAATGCTTCTGTTTCCTGGCAGGACATGAATCCTTTGCAGCTGCGGAAGGAGCAATCGGTATCGCTGAGAAAGCGAATAAAGTACGTCAGAAACCCTTAAGAGTTATTCTGAACGGCCTTGGAAAAGATGCAGCTCAGGTTATTTCCAGAATCAACGGATTTACTTTTGTTGAGACAGAGTATGATCCTTATACCAATACGGTAAAAGAAGTTTACAGAAAATCTTATTCCGAAGGACTTCGTGCAAAAGTAAACTGCTACGGAGCTAACGACGTATGCGAAGGCGTTGCTATCATGCATAAGGAAGGCGTGGATGTTTCCATTACCGGTAACTCCACCAACCCGACGAGATTCCAGCATCCCGTTGCAGGTACATATAAGAAAGAATGTATCGAACAGGGCAAGAAATATTTCTCTGTTGCTTCCGGAGGCGGTACAGGACGTACACTTCACCCGGATAATATGGCAGCCGGCCCTGCTTCCTATGGTATGACGGATACGATGGGACGTATGCATTCCGATGCACAGTTTGCAGGTTCTTCTTCCGTACCCGCTCACGTTGAGATGATGGGTCTGATCGGCGCAGGAAATAACCCGATGGTTGGTATGACTGTAGCTGTGGCTGTTTCGATCGAGGAAGCTGCTAAAGAAGGCAAATTCTAAGAAAAACCCGTATTTTTGGGGGTTAATCAAGCCAGAAAATGGTTTGGTTAGCCCTCTTTTTTTATGGGCAAGACCCGTAATTACGACATTTTTCTATTACGCTCTTGCTATTACAGGTTCTTTTTAGTACAATAAAACAAGAAAAATCTATACACTGCCATAGACACTGGAAGGAGTGGGCAAAATGAAAAAGGCAATGAATCAATCTCTTGTAACGCTGATTTTAAATGGAATTTCTATTCTTTCGCTTATTTTTATGGTTCTTTCTTTGGTTAGTTACAGCTATGCCAATCAGGAACTGAGGGAGGCCAGCGAAGAAAGATTTGCACTGACTTATAATGCGAATCGTTTTATGAATGGATCCGCTTACCTGACGAATGAGGTAAGGGCTTTTGCGGCAACAGGCCAACAAGAACATTATGATAATTACTGGAATGAAGTCAATAACCTGAAAAACAGGGATTTGGGAGTGGCCGCCATGCAGGAAATCGGTATTACCACCGAAGAGCAGGAGATGATAGACGCTATGTCTTCGCTTTCCAATGAACTTGTTCCCCTGGAGGAACAGGCGATGGAAAATGTACAGGCAGGAAAAAGGGAAGAGGCCATAAGCTATGTTTATGGAGAAGAATATAGCACATCCATTGCAAAAATCAATTCCCTGAAGGAGCAGTTTTTATCAACACTGGATGCCAGGGCAAAGGAGAAAGTTGACGTTTTAACAAAGAAAACGGATTTTATCAGTGCAACTATATTCGGGGCATTGCTGATTGTAGGTGTTTTGCAGATTATCAGTATGGTATTTATAAGAAAGAAAGTTTTAAGGCCGGTAATCGCGGTGAAAACCCAGATGGGAGAAATCTCCCAGGGGAATCTTTCGGCAGAGTTTTCATTACGCTCCGATACTTCGGAAATCGGTATGCTGGTAGAGTCCATCCATGAGACAAAAAGGGAATTAAAAAAATATATTGATGATATTGATTCTAAGCTAAGCCAGATGGCGCAGGGAAAGATGGATTTGTCGATTGATAGCAGCTACAGGGGAGAATTCGTCCCGATCCAGAATGCAATGAGCCAGATATTGGATTCCCTGAACGAAGCTCTCTCCCAAATAAATTATATATCCGGGCAGGTATCGAAGGAATCAAAGACGATGGCTTCCGATGCGGAAGTTCTTTCCGAAGGTGCCGTACAACAGGCTTCGGCGGTAGAGGAACTTTCCGCAAGTATCGAGGAATTATCCGGCCAGGTTGACCGCACTTCCGCGGATGCCGAAGATGCGAAAAATTGTTCTACCGATGCGGCAAGGCAGCTGGATGTCTGCAACCGGAAAATGGTGGATTTGAAACTTGCCATGGAGGATATTTCAAAGGCATCCCAGGAAATCGGCGGCATTATTAAGACGATTGAGGATATCTCTTTCCAGACCAATCTGCTTGCGCTGAACGCTGCTGTGGAAGCAGCCCGGGCCGGCGAAGCCGGTAAAGGCTTTGCAGTAGTAGCGGAGGAAGTAAAGAGCCTGGCAAATAAGAGTTCGGATTCCGCTCAAAATATTACGGAACTGATTGAGAATTCAATTATGCTGATTCAGCAGGGAACCGCGTTGTCAGTGGATACGACGGAAGCTTTGGCAGCAGGGGTTCAGGGCGCACGGAAATCCACGGATCTGATGGAACGGATCGCCGATTCGGCATTGCAGCAGTCCGAGTCACTGCGCCAACTGACTCTTGGCATGGAGCAAATATCAGAGGTAGTACAGACGAACGCTTCGACGGCAGAAAAATCGGCGATGTCTGCCAGAGAGCTATATAATCATGCGGAAAGAATGAAAACGTCCGTCCAACAGTTTAAACTTCGCGGACAATCATAATCCTTTTGTAACAGACAACATTAAAATTTGGACAGCCCACAGCCAAATACCGGCAGTTTGCCATACAGGATTTGGCTACCGGCTGTCTTTTTATATAATATAAGCTGTAAAAATCCATTCTTTGCAAGCGCCATAGCGGGAGGGAAACGAAAAGAGGGCAGGAGGAAAGCGGACGGGGAAGGGGCGGCGGAAGAAGGCGTTTTTCTGCTGTTGCGTACAATCAGTCATTTCACTTATGAAATGGTCAATGACCAGAGCGAAACCGCCAGGGATGGCGGTTTCAGGGAGCGCAGGACAGGATGTCCGTTGCTCCCGGCTCGTCCGGCTGGCTGCCATCTACCCATTTCATTAGTGAAATCTGATTGGAAGCTCCAGCAGAAAAACGCCTTCTTCCGCCGCCCCTTCCCCGTCTGCTTTCCTCCTGCCCTCTTTTCACTATCATTCTTTTATAACACTTACAAAAAATGGATTTTCGTGCGGTAAAGCGGATTTCAGTTGTAGTTTTTTTTGTTTTATGATAGCATAGATTCCATCAGTGGTGAAATTTATGATAAAAATATGGAATTTGGAAGGGGTATGGCTGGGAAAATGACGAGAAAAGAATTTCAGGAAATGATAAAGAAATATCCCATTTATCTCGATGGGGCGACCGGCTCCAATCTTTTGAAACGAGGAATGCCGGCAGGAGTTTGCCCGGAAGAGTGGATTTTGGAACATCGGGAAGTATTGCTTGGTCTGCAAAGAGAGTTTATAGAAGCGGGAAGCAATATTATCTATGCGCCGACTTTTTCCGCCAATGCCGTAAAATTGAAAGAATATGGGTTGGAAGACAAGATTGGCCGGATGAATCAGGAGCTGGCGGCCATTTCCAAAGAGGCGGCAGGAAACCGGTGTCTGGTGGCTGGCGACCTGACTATGACAGGGGAACAGCTGGCTCCTATAGGAACCATGGATTTTGAAGAACTGGTTGAAATATATAAGGAACAGATCGGCTATTTGGTTCAGGCAGGAGTGGACCTTCTGGTCGTGGAGACGATGATGAGCCTTCAGGAGAGCAGGGCGGCTTTGATTGCGGCGAAGGAATGCTGCGACCTGCCGGTGATGGTGACAATGACCTTTGAAGCGGATGGAAGGACCTTATATGGCACCGATGCAAAAACAGCGGCGGTGGTGCTGGAAAGTCTTGGTGCTTCTGCAGTAGGGGCAAACTGCTCTACAGGGCCGGACAAGATGGCGGATATCATACGGACTATGGCGGAAGCCACATCGGTTCCGGTGATCGCCAAACCGAACGCCGGCCTTCCCGCTTTAGACGGGGAGGGAAATACGGTATACGATATGGACAGCGAAGCCTTTGCAGAAGGAATGGCGTGTCTGGTGGAGGCGGGAGCCTCCATTCTGGGCGGTTGCTGCGGTACGGCGCCGGAATATATCGAAAAACTTTGTGCGCGGACGAAGCAGATGGAAATTCTCCATAGAAAAAAGCCGGAAAAAAGATTTTTGTCGTCGGAAAGAAAAACTATAGAATTTGGTTTGGAAGACCGTTTCCTGATGATCGGGGAGAGAATCAATCCTACCGGGAAAAAGAAATTGCAGGAACAGTTGAGAGAGGGCAGCCTGGATATGGTTCTGCAGTTTGCGGAAGAACAGGAGGCTTGCGGGGCCGAGATACTCGATATTAACATGGGAATGAGCGGCATCGATGAAAAACAGATGATGCTGAAGGTTTTGGAGGAAGTATCCGGCGTAACTTCTTTGCCCCTTTCCATTGATTCCAGCCATGTAGACGTATTGGAGGCGGCGTTGCGGAGATATCCGGGAAGAGCGCTGATCAACTCCATATCCTATGAAAAGGTAAAATTTGAACAGTTGCTTCCTCTGGCTAAAAAATACGGCGCGATGTTTATACTGCTTCCATTGTCGGACCAGGGGCTTCCGAAAGATCTGGATGAGAAAAAGGAAATTATCCGAAGAATAGCGGACAGGGCTGAGGAACTTGGAATGGACCGGAGAGATATTGTAGTGGATGGGCTGGTGACGACCGTCGGAGCGAATAAAACAGCGGCGCTGGAAGCCCTGGAAACCATTCGTTACTGCAAGGAAATGGGATATGCCACGGTCTGCGGGCTTTCCAATATTTCGTTCGGGCTGCCGGGAAGAGGATATGTGAACGCGGCTTTTCTTACCATGGCGATACAGGAGGGGCTTACCATGGCCATTGCCAATCCTTCCCAGGACTTGCTGGTGAGCAGCGCTTTTGCGGCGGATCTGCTATTGGCCAAAGAGGATGCGGACATCCATTATATTAAGCAGATGAACGGCAGGGAGGAAAAGAAACTTCCGGGCGCGGAAAGAAAAGAAGAGAAGAAAGAGGAAAAGGAAGAAAATGCGGCATCGCTTATACGGGAAGCCGTTTTAAAAGGAAACAGAAAGAGAATCGTAAATGATACGAAAGACGGGTTGGCCCGCGGAATGGAACCGGAGGAGATCTTAAACGATATTCTTCTTCCCGCCATCAATGAAGTGGGGGATTTGTTCGATAAAGGAAAGTATTTCCTGCCCCAGTTGATTGCCAGCGCGGAATCAATGAAATTGGCGATCGAATATTTAGAACCGCTTTTGGAGCGGAAGAGCGGTAAAAAGGAAATGCCGACAGTCATCATCGCGACCGTAGAGGGGGATATTCACGATATTGGAAAAAATCTGGTTGCGCTGATGTTGAAAAATTATGGTTTCCGAATGATCGATCTCGGGAAAGATGTGCCGAAAGAAAAAATCATAGAAGCGGCGAAAGAGCATCATGCCGGCATAATTGCCCTGTCCGCCCTTATGACAACGACCATGCAGGAAATGAAAAAAGTAGTGGACTATGCGAAAGAGCAGAAGGTGGATGCGAAGATCATGATCGGAGGCGCGGTTATTACCCAGGACTATGCGGATGAGATCGGCGCGGACGGTTATTCCAAAGACGCGGCGGGGGCGGTGAAACTGGCAAAACAGCTTTTGGATATAGAAAATGAATAAATGAGAGAAAGGCGGGAAATGAGTATATGAATGGTGCGGATGCAATAATAAAATGCCTGGAAAAAGAAGGGGTGGAGATTGTTTTCGGATATCCCGGGGTGGCGATTTGTCCTTTTTATAATAGCATATTGGATTCGGATATTCGGACGATATTGATTCGGACGGAGCAAAATGCTGCCCATGCGGCCAGCGGTTTTACCCGCGTTTCGGGAAAGCCGGGCGTATGCGCGGTAACTTCCGGCCCTGGGGCGACCAATGTGATTACGGGAATCGCTACGGCTTTTGCTGACAGTATTCCTTTAATCTGTATTACCGGACAGGTGAACAGCGAACTGATAGGCAGCGATGTTTTCCAGGAGGCGGATATTACGGGGGCGGTGGAGTCTTTCGTAAAGTACAGCTATTTGGTGAAGAACGCGAACGATATCCCGAGAGTATTTAAAGAAGCCTTTCATATTGCGAATACCGGACGTAAAGGGCCGGTACTGATCGATGTTCCCATAGATATACAGAATGCGCAGGTTTCCAAGTTCCATTATCCCGAAGAAATTAATATGAGAACTTATAAGCCGACGGTAAAAGGAAATATGGTTCAGATCAAAAAGGTCATTAAAGAACTGGAAAAGGCAAAGCGCCCTATTATATGTGCGGGAGGCGGCGTGCTTTTAAGCGATGCGGAAAAGGAACTGAGAGAATTTTCGGAAAAATATAAAATTCCGGTAGTGTCTACTATGATGGGCATCGGCGCTATGCCTACCAGGCATCCTATGTATTATGGCATGGTAGGAAATAACGGGAAGCCTTGTGCCAACCGTGCCATGAATGAGTCGGATCTGATTATCATGGTAGGAGCGAGGGTGGCTGATCGGGCGGTCAGCCAGCCGGATTTGATTACGAATAACAAGGTACTGGTACATATGGATGTGGATCCGGCAGAAATCGGTAAAAATGTAGGGCCTCATATTCCTTTGGTGGGCGATGTGAAGCATATTTTTGAAGATATTATGAACCAGGAAATCGTGTGCAGCCAGACAAGCTGTAATTATACGGAGTGGATACGCATTTTGGATAATTACCGGGAGGCGATGGCAGTTGTGAGAAAGCCCAATCCGTCTTACGTAGACCCAGCAGGATTTATTACAATGCTTTCCGATAAAATGGAAGAAGATGGCATTTATGTGGCTGACGTAGGCCAAAACCAGATCTGGTCCTGCGGTTATCATATCGTGAAAAAAGGACGTTTCCTGACTTCAGGGGGCATGGGTACTATGGGCTATTCCATTCCGGCCGCTATGGGGGCCAAGCTGGCAAGGCCGGAACGGCAGGTGGTGGCAGTGTGCGGGGACGGTTCTTTCCAGATGTCCATGATGGAACTGGCAACGATGCGCCAGCATGATGTGGCGGTAAAAATAATCGTCTTGAAAAACAATTATCTCGGCATGGTAAGGGAATTCCAGCATTATACTTACAAGGATAATTATTCCGTGGTAGATTTGTCGGGCAGCCCGGATTTGGAAAAACTGGCAGCAGCTTATGATATGGATTTTCTCCGTCTTGAAAATATGGAAAAAGCGGAGGAGATGATCGACAGCTTTTTAAAAGAAAACAGATCTATGTTGCTGGAATGCATGATCGATCCGATGGATCTGGTAAAATAGGAGGGCAGACAATGAAAAGGATATATTCTGTTTTAGTGGAAAATCGTTCGGGCGTTCTCTGCAAAGTGGCCGGGCTTTTTTCGAGAAGATGCTTTAACATCGATTCTCTTGCGGTAGGTGAAACGGATGATCCGGCAGTCTCCTGTATGACGATCGTAAGCAGCGGGGATGAACGGACCATCGAACAGATTGAGAAACAGCTGAACAAAAAGCTGGATGTGATTAAAGTCAAAACTTTTGATGAAAGTAAGAGCATCAGCAGGGAACTTATGCTGGTCAAGGTAAAATACAACAGGAATAACCGCAGGGATATTATGGAGAACTGCGATATTATGAAGGCGCAGATCGTGGATATGTCCAAAAATATGATGATTATACAGATTTGCGATGTGCCGGAGAGGATCCATCTGTTTATTAAAATGCTGCAATCGATCAGCATCGTGGAAGTGGCGAGAACAGGTACATTGGCGCTGCCTAAGTGTATTGACTTTTAAAGCGGTGCTTGATAAAATAATGGTCGGATGTTGAAAGGATGAACGGAGGAAATGTATGCGTAAAAAAGTATTTCAGCTTTTGGTAGATAATACATCGGGCGTATTGAGCAGGATATCGGGCCTTTTTTCCAGGCGCGGCTATAATATTGAAAGCATTACCGCAGGTGTAACGGCGGATCCAAGGTATACGAGGATCACGATTGTAGCGTCGGGAGACGATGAGATTTTAGATCAGATTGAGAAACAGGTAGCAAAACTTGTGGATGTGAGGGATATTAAAGTGCTGGAACCGGAAGACAGCGTATACAGAGAATTGGTGCTGATCAAGATCAAGGCGGCGGCGAAGGAAAGACAGTCGGTAATTTCGGTGGCGGATATTTTCCGGGCAAAGATTATCGACGTTGCACCGGAAAGCCTTACCGTGGAATTGACGGGGACGCAGTCAAAGATAGAAGCGTTTATCAGTCTGCTGGAAGGTTATGAAATACTGGAGCTGGCAAGGACGGGGATCACCGGCCTTGGGAGAGGGATCGGCAACGTAACTTATCTGGAAGATTAGGATAAAAACATAAAAACCAAAAAGAAGAATATGGAGGAAGAGGAAATGGCAAATATCTATTATCAGGAAGATTGCAATCTTGCTATGCTGGACGGGAAGACGATTGCCGTGATCGGTTATGGAAGCCAGGGACATGCGCATGCGCTCAACGCGAAAGAGTCGGGATGCAACGTGATTATCGGGCTCTATGAAGGATCCAAGTCCTGGGCGAAGGCGGAAGCACAGGGATTTGAAGTATATACCGCGGCGGAAGCAGCGAAAAAAGCGGATATTATTATGATATTGATCAACGATGAACTTCAGGCAAAGATGTATAAAGAATCTATTGAGCCGAATCTGGAGCCGGGAAACATGCTTATGTTCGCCCATGGATTTAATATTCATTTTGGGCAGATCGTTCCTCCGGCGGATGTGGATGTAACCATGATCGCGCCGAAAGGCCCGGGCCATACGGTAAGGAGCGAATACCAGGATGGAAAAGGAGTGCCTTGTCTTGTTGCCGTTCATCAGGATGCTACGGGAAAAGCTCTCGATATGGCTTTGGCATATGCCCTGGCTATCGGCGGAGCAAGGGCAGGGGTTTTGGAGACAACGTTCAGGACGGAAACGGAAACGGATCTCTTTGGCGAACAGGCAGTTTTGTGCGGCGGCGTATGCGCATTGATGCAGGCCGGATTTGAAACGCTGGTAGAGGCCGGATATGACGCGAGGAATGCATATTTTGAATGTATCCATGAGATGAAATTGATCGTTGACCTTATTTACCAGTCGGGATTTGAAGGCATGAGATACTCCATTTCCAATACGGCGGAATACGGGGATTATATTACGGGACCGAAGATCATTACAGAGGAAACGAAAAAAGCAATGAAAAAAATATTGTCCGATATCCAGGACGGCAGTTTTGCAAAAGATTTTCTGCTGGATATGTCTTCGGCGGGCGGACAGGCTCATTTTAAGGCAATGAGGAAGCTGGCGGCGGAACATCCTTCCGAGACGATCGGCAAAGATATCAGAAAGCTGTATAGCTGGAACAACGAAAATGAAAAACTGATCAATAACTAATTTATGACATGAAAAACATTGCGTCCGAAAGACGCAATGTTTTTTTGACATTTCATTGACTTTTTTTTTCATGCAAGATAATATATTAATAGCGGTTTTGATGTGAAATTAAGTATATTCAAAGGGGTTTACAAAAGCAATTTGCAAAAAGGAGAGATATACGTGTTTATCAGGACTAAAAAATTTCTATGGATTAGTTTCAGCAGTTTAATTATTCTTAGTATTGCCGTATTTATCTGGATCTCTATTTCCATGACGCGCAAAAGCGAGGCGGCGATTACGGAGATCGGCAAGATATATATGTCAGAGATGAACAGCCAGATACAGCAGAAATTTAAAGCGATCGTTGAGCTGCGGCTTTCGCAGGTGGAAGGTATTGTCCAGAGAACCCCTCAGGGAGAGGACGGCTATAGCGAAGAACTTATGGATGACCTTGCATTAAACGCGAGTGTACGGAATTTTACATATCTTGCTTTTTATGATGAAAACGGCGGGTGTGAAGTGATTTACGGCGAGCCGGTGACAATCGTCGATGAAGCGGAATTTATGAGAGTGCTGACAGATAAACAGATGCACATTTCCAGCGCTTTGGACAAAGAAGAGGAAAAAGTGCTTTTACTTGCGGCGGATGCGGAATATGATATGAAATCCGGGAAAAAAAGCACTTGCCTGGTGGCCGGGATCGAAATGGAGACTCTGAACAGAGAGATGGCGCTGGAAGGCAACAGTTCCCTGATCTATTCCCATATCATACGGAAAGATGGAAGCTATGTGATCAGGAACGGAGATGCATACAGGGAAAACTATTTCGCCCGCATGGGGGAAATGATCCTTGAAAACGATGGGAGAGATGCAGAAAAACATATCGTGGAGTTAAAGGACGCCATGGCGGCGGAAGAGGATTATTCCACCCTGATTTTAATAGAGGGAACCAGCAGGAATTTGTACTGCGCCCCGTTGTCTGGATGCGAGTGGTATTTGATCAATGTCATGCCTTACGGAATGCTGGATAATGCCATTGAAGAGCTGGGATATGAGCGGGTAAGTACGATGCTGATGGGCTGCAGTTTTATACTGGGGTTTGTACTGATTATATTTATCCTATACTACAGGGCATCCCAGCAGCAGATGAAGCTGTTGAATGAGGCCAAAGAGGAAGCCGTTCGGGCGAATAAGGCGAAGAGCGAATTCCTGTCCAATATGAGCCATGATATCCGTACGCCCATGAATGGAATTGTTGGCATGACTGCGATCGCATTGACGAATATTGATGATAATGCCCGCGTAAAGGATTGCCTGAAAAAAATCACATTATCCAGTAAGCATTTGCTTGGATTAATCAACGATGTTCTTGATATGTCAAAAATTGAAAATGGAAAACTTTCTATTAATATGGAACAGATATCCCTGCGCGATACGATGGCGAGCATCGTGAATATTGTGCGGCCGCAGATCAAAGAAAAAAACCAGCATTTTGATATTTTTATACGAAATATCATAGTGGAAGACGTATATTGCGACAGCATAAGGCTGAATCAAATATTGATCAATCTTTTGTCCAATGCGATGAAATTTACGCCTGTGGAGGGCAACATTAAAATATACTTATCTCAGGAGGAGATACCCGGGGATGAAAATCATGTAAGATGCCATTTCCGTGTAAAGGATAACGGAATGGGGATGTCGCCTGAGTTTCAGAAAAAGATTTTTGAGACATTTTCCAGGGAAGATTCCACCAGGGTGCAGAAAACAGAAGGTACCGGACTGGGAATGGCGATTACGAAATATATCGTAGACGCGATGAACGGTACGATAGAATTAAAAAGCGAAAAAGGAAAAGGAAGCGAATTCCATATTGTACTGGATCTGGAAAGAGCAACGGTGCCGGAGGAAGAAATGCGTCTGCCGGCTTGGCATATGCTTGTAGTGGATAATAATGAAGATCTTTGCCGCAGTGCAGTTTCGGTATTGAAGGAGATCGGAGTAGAGGCGGAATGGGCGACGGACGGTCGGACGGCGATTGAAATGGTGGAAAAATGCCATAGTGAACAAAGGGATTATGATATCGTTTTGTTAGACTGGAAAATGCCTGAGATGGACGGAGTGACGACCACCCGTGAGATCAGAAAGCGGGTAGGGGATGAAGTGCCTATCCTGATTATATCCGCCTACGATTGGGCGGATATAGAGAATGAGGCGAGAGCGGCGGGCGCTCATGGCTTCATAGCTAAGCCTTTGTTTAAATCCAATTTATATCTGGGCTTGAAGCACTATGCGGTGGAAGAGGAGAAAGAGACGGAAGATGAGAAAGTAAAACAGATAGATTTCACCGGAAAGCGGATATTATTAGCGGAAGATAACGATTTGAACTGGGAAATCGCCAATGAAATATTATCGAGCGCCGGCTTCCGGGTGGAATGGGCGGAAAACGGCCAGGAATGCATAGAGAAGTTTGAACAGTCTGAAATAGGATTTTATGATGTAATTCTTATGGATATCCGTATGCCTGTATTGGATGGTTATGGAGCGGCGAAAGTGATCCGGGCTTTGGATCGTGCGGATGCGAATCTGCCGATTCTGGCTATGACTGCGGATGCTTTTGCGGAGGATATCCAGCATTGTCTGGAATGTGGTATGAATGCGCATATAGCGAAGCCGATCGACATAAATAATTTAATACAGCATTTGCAGAAATATCTGGAAGTATAATACTGGTTTATATGTAATCTAAGGCCGGTTCCCCTGAAGAGGAACCGGCTTTCTTGGAGAAAGCGCTGCAGAAGGAAAGGAGGCTTATCGTGCTGAAAAGAGGAAGAAAGCTGCTCGCCCTGGTAATTGCCGTGCTGGTGCTGCTATCCGGGAAGTACTGCATTGATTTTATTCATAAAAGCATTATTGCGGAAAGTTCCAGCCATCTGGAAGAGATTTATACCCAGATCAACGCTTCCTTTACCGCCCTTGTTTCCAATAACTGGAATATGCTGGATGATTGGAAATATCATATTGGACATACGGCGGATGAATCAGAAGGAAAATTAAAAGAATTTTTGAGAAATGGTAAGGACAACTGGAATTTTACAGATTTTTATTTTATTGGGGAAAATGGAAGTTACCGTTCATTTCTTGGCAGGGAGGGATTTCTTGACCTTGGGCCGCAGCTGGAGACACTGATTCAAGATCAGGAAAAGATCGTGGTGGAGGGCGCTTTATCCGATGGCTCCCAGTTGACCATATTTGCAATTCCGGTACAGAAGGCAATGTACCGGGACCTGGAATATTCGGCTATAGCGGTCGGCTACAACAGCATGGATTTAAAAAGAACGCTGAATATTAATGTGTTCGACCAGCAGTCGGAATATTATGTGCTTCGGCCGGATGGCAGAATTTTATTTACTACCCGGGATGGAAAAAACCAGCCGAGCAATTTTCTGGAATATTTGATCAATAACGCCAAATTTATTGGCAGCAGCGTGGAACAGGTCAGTTCCGGCCTGATAGAAGGAAAATCGGATGTCATACGTTTTAAGATGATGGATACCGGCTATTATATGGTGTATCAGCCGATTGGATTCCAGGATTGGCTGACGCTTTGGATTGTACCGGAATATATGGTCAATGCGAGCATGAATCATGTACAGTCGATGACAAGCATTATTTTCATGGGCTTTTTTGCCATCGTATGTACTGCGGAATTGTTTTATTTGGTCTATCGCCGTAAAAAGGCGATTCAGGGTAAGGATGTGGAAATCAGGTACCGGGAAAAATTGTTTGGGATGCTGACAAGCAATGTGGATGATATTTTTGTCATGTTTTCCGCCGATGATTTTACGGTAGAATATGTCAGCCCGAATATCGAAAGGCTTTTGGGCGTGGGAATGGAAGAAGTCAAAAAGGATTTGCGGGTATTGAATGCTGCTATTGTAGATAAAACGACAATCGCTTCCAAGGATGTACTCAGGGGCATAGCGATGGGGGAAAGCTGGCAGGAAGACGGAGAATTCATCGATTTACGGACAGGAAAACAGCATTGGTATCATCAGACGATACATTATACATCGATCGGAGATAAGGATAAATTTATTTGGGTTCTTTCCGACAGGACGAAAGAGCGTCAGGCGAACCAACAGCTGCAGCAGATGCTGGATATCGCGCAGGGGGCGAATAAGGCGAAGAGCAACTTCCTTGCTAATATGTCCCATGATATGCGGACTCCCATGAATGCGGTGATCGGATTTGCGACACTCCTTGACAGAGACGCGGAAGATCCGGATCGGGTGAAGGAATATGCACAGAAAATTATGATCGCCAGCAATCATTTGCTCGGACTGATTAATAATGTATTGGATATGGGGAAGATCGAGAGCGGAAAGACGTCTTTAAATTTGTCGGAGTTTAACTTTGCGGTGATGCTGGAAGAACTGAATACGGTGATGCTGCCCCAGGCCAGGGCAAAAAAGCAGAAGTTTATCATTCGCACATATGGATTGTATCAGGAGCTGTTTATCGGCGATAAAGTGCGCATCAGCCAGATCTTGATGAATCTGCTGACCAATGCGGTTCAATATACGCCCAAAGGCGGCGAGGTAGAACTGCATATCTACAATATGGAGCAAGTCACGAAGAATTATGCAAGGCTTCGGTTTGAAGTGAAGGATACCGGAAACGGGATGGGCAAGGAATTCATGGAAACGGTATTCGATCCATTTACAAGGGAAGCGAATACGACGGCCAGCGGGATTCAGGGAACAGGGCTTGGACTGGCGATTACAAAAAACCTTGTGGATCTGATGGGCGGTACAATCTTTGTGGAAAGTGTTCAGGGAGCAGGGAGTACCTTTACCGTTGACTTGGAGTTGAAGATATCGAGACAGCCGGAAGGCGGGGATTTCTGGAAAAAGCATGGCATATACAGTATGCTGGTGGTGGACGGAAATGAAGAAGTATGTGTGAATATCCAGAATCTTATGGCAGGAACAAGCGTATATGTACAGTACGCCCTGAATGGATATATGGCTCTCGATATGATCGAGAAAAAGCAAAAGCAGAGAAATGGGTATAATCTGATTCTGCTGGCATGGAAAATGGCGGAAATAGACGGTATCGAAACGGCAAGACGCATTCGTGAAAAGATAGGAAGCCACATACCAATATTTATTCTTACAGAGTACGACTGGAGTGAAGTGGAGGAAGAGGCAAGAGGCGTCGGCATCAATGCTTTTTTACAGAAACCTTTCTTTATTTCCAATTTCCGCCAGGTGATCGAACAGCTTGGCAACGGGGAAAGTTATGACCGGAAAGAGGAAAAGAAAAATTCGGGAGACGGCAGAACGCTTTCAGGACTGAAATTTCTTGTGGCCGAAGACAATGCCATTAATGCGGAGATTATATCCGAATTGCTGAAAACAGAAGGGGCGGACTGTGATATTGCGGAAAACGGACAGATAGCGCTGGAAATGTTTGAAAACTCGGAAAAAGGACATTATCAGATGATTTTAATGGATATCCAGATGCCGGTGCTGGATGGATACGGAGCGGCAATGGGGATTCGCGGATGCCGGCATCCGGAGGCGCAGACGATACCGATCGCCGCTATGACAGCAAATGCTTTTGCGGAAGATGTGAATAAGGCCATGGAGGCTGGTATGAATGCTCATATGTCAAAGCCGGTAAATATGGATCTTTTAAAAACTACAATACTTCAATTAATTTGAGAAAAGGAACCAATACATAACGAAAAGGAGAAAATATGCGTAATATTGTACTTGTTGTAGATGATATGGAAATTAACCGGGAATTGCTGGCGGAAATCCTAAAGGATGAATATGACGTTATCATGGTTGAAAACGGGAAACAGGCTTTAGAATATATGGAAAACCGGAACCAGGAGATCGCGGTCGTTTTACTGGATCTGATCATGCCTGAAATGGACGGATTTGAAGTTCTGAAAGTCATGCAGGAGAAAATGTGGATCGATAAGATTCCTGTTTTGGTCATCAGCGGGGAATCTTCCATTAAAGTAGAACAGGATTGTTTCGACTATGGGGTTTCCGATTTTATCCATAAACCATTTGACAATGCCCTCGTAAGAAAAAGAGTGGAAAATGTAGTGAGCCTTTTTCAGTATCAGAGAGAACTGGAAGAAAAAGTGGCGGAACAGACGGAAACTTTGCGCGAGCAGTATAAACTGCTGAAAGTGCAGGCGGAGCGGTTAAAACAAAGCAATGATAATATCATTGATATTCTGGGTACGGTAGTGGAACACAGAAATCTGGAAAGCGGCGAACATGTAAGGCGCGTGAAAGGCTATACGAAGATCATGGCGGAGGAAATTGCCAGGGAATATCCGGAATACGGGCTGACACCGGAGAAAATTGGAATTATTGTATCCGCCAGCGCTTTGCATGATCTTGGGAAGATCGCCATACCGGACAGCATTCTTTTAAAGCCCGGGAGGTTTACGAAGGAAGAGTTTGAATGCATGAAGACCCATACCGTCAAGGGATGCGAGATTGTCAGCAGCATTGAGGGCGTATGGGATGAGGAATATGCGAAGATCGGCTATGAAATAAGCCGTTATCATCACGAAAGGTATGATGGCAGGGGATATCCTGACGGACTGAAAGGAGAGGAAATACCTATTTCGGCCCAGCTCGTTTCGGTAGCGGATGTTTATGATGCTCTGGTCAACGAAAGGGTATATAAGGACGCCCTTCCGAAAGACAAGGCGTTTGAAATGATTGTGAACGGAGAGTGTGGCACTTTTTCTCCGAAACTTATGGTTTGCTTCCGCAAGGCAAGGGACAGGTTTGAAAGCCTGGCGGAAAATATACCGGCAAAAGCGGAAAAGGAATGAAGGAGGTAACGGAAAATGGGAATGACTATGACCCAGAAAATACTGGCAGCCCATGCGGGGCTGGAAAAAGTGGAGGCAGGACAGCTGATTGAGGCGGATCTGGATCTGGTATTGGGAAACGATATTACCAGCCCGGTTGCGATCAAAGAAATGGAAAAGATGAATGTGAACGGCGTTTTTCATAAAGATAAGATCGCTCTCGTACCGGATCATTTTGTACCGAATAAAGATATCAAATCTGCGGAACATTGCAAATGTGTAAGAGAGTTCGCATACCGCAACGAGATCACCAATTATTTTGAAGTGGGGGAAATGGGGATCGAACATGCGCTTCTCCCCGAAAAAGGGCTTACCGTAGCCGGGGATGTTATTATCGGAGCTGATTCCCATACATGTACTTACGGTGCTTTGGGCGCTTTTTCAACCGGCGTGGGAAGTACGGATATGGCGGCCGGCATGGCGACGGGCAAGGCGTGGTTCAAAGTGCCTGGGGCGATCAAATTCAATCTGGTGGGAAAACCTGCCCCGTGGGTGAGCGGGAAGGATATTATCCTGCATATTATCGGAATGATCGGCGTGGACGGCGCTTTATATAAATCAATGGAATTCGCGGGAGAAGGCATTAGGAATCTGACGATGGATGACCGCTTCACGATCGCGAATATGGCGATAGAGGCAGGAGGGAAAAACGGCATTTTCCCGGTGGATGATGCGGCGGTGGCTTATATGAAAGAACATTCCCAAAAGGAGTATACCATTTATGAGGCGGATGAGGATGCGGTATATGATGAGGAATATACGATTGATCTGGGCGCGCTTCGCCCTACGGTAGCATTCCCGCATCTTCCGGAAAATACAAAAACGGTGGACGAGATCGAAGAAGATATCAGGATCGACCAGGTGGTCATCGGTTCCTGCACCAACGGACGTTTGGATGATCTGCGCATTGCAGCAAAGGTGCTTGCCGGAAAACATGTGGCAAAAGGCATCCGCTGTATTGTTATCCCCGCTACTCAGGCTATTTATATGCAGGCGATGGAAGAAGGGCTTTTAAAAACATTTATCGAGGCAGGAGCCGTGGTAAGCACGCCTACGTGCGGGCCGTGTCTTGGCGGATATATGGGGATTCTGGCGGAAGGAGAACGGTGTGTCTCCACGACGAACCGGAATTTTGTAGGAAGGATGGGCCATGTGAATTCGGAGATCTATCTGGCCAGTCCGGCAGTAGCAGCAGCCAGTGCGGTAGCAGGGAAAATTGCCTGTCCGTAAAAAAGCGGCTGTAGACTAAGGACACTTTTTTATAGAGCAGGAAAGAAGATTGAAAATAGAAGACTTTCAATTCCAAGTTTGTGTCTGCGCGGCGTCCACAAACTTGAAATGCACAATAAAGCCGCGCAGAAACGGGGTGAAATATGAAATCGGCAAAAGGAACAGTATTTAAATATGGCGATAATGTGGATACGGACGTGATTATTCCGGCAAGATATTTGAACTCTTCCGATCCGGCGGAGCTTGCGCTTCACTGTATGGAGGATATTGATAAAGAGTTTGTGCATCGGGTGAAAGCGGGGGATATTATTGTGGCGGATAAAAATTTTGGCTGCGGGTCTTCCAGGGAGCATGCGCCTATCGCTATTAAAGCGGCAGGGGTAAGCTGCGTAATAGCGGAGACATTTGCAAGGATTTTTTACCGGAATGCGATTAATATCGGATTACCTATCATAGAGTGCCCGGAGGCATCCCGTGGAATCGAAGCCGGGGATGAGGTAGAAGTGGATTTTGACAGCGGAGTAATTAAAAATGTGACAAAGGGAACGCAGTTTCAGGGACAGGCTTTTCCCGAATTTATGCAGAAGATCATCGCGGCGGAGGGACTTGTCAATTATATTAATCAAAAAAAATAGTAAAATGGCGCGGAAACGGGAGAGAAATGAATATAGAAAAATTTTTCGAGCAGTTGGATGAGTATTTTCAGAAAAATGAGTTGGATCAGGTGGAACCATATTTGGTCAGAAGCCTTGAGGATGCGAAAGAGACGGAGGACTATGCGGCCTATATAGCGGTGGGAAATGAAATGATAGGTTTTTACCGCAGCGTTTCCAAATTCCGTCAGGCTTTTGACATTGCGGAAGACGTTCTTCTGTTGATGGAAGAATTGCAGCTTGGGGGCAGCGAGCATTTTGCAACTACGCTGCTGAATACTGCTACTGCCTACCGCGCAGCGGGTAATGCGGAACAGGCTTACCAGTATTACCGCCAGGCGTTGCAGATTTATGCCGGGCTTTTACCGGAAGGGGATTATCGGTTCGCTGGATTGTATAATAATATGAGCATTCTGCTGGAACAGATGGGAAGAAATGAAGAGGCGGCGGAGCTTTTGCAGAAGGCTCTTGGGATTGTCGAAAAGCTGGAAGAGAGCAGAATGGAACAGGCTACGACTTTGACGAATCTGGCAATGGTTTGTTTTAAGATGGATAAGGCGGACGAAGCGGCTGCTGCGCTGAAGAAGGCGCTGGAAATCTTCGAGAAAGAAGGGGGAGGAACAGATGCCCATTACAGCGCGGCGCTGGCCGGTGTGGGAGAGGCCTATTACCGGATGAGAGATTATGCGGCTTCGCTGGCGTCTTATGAAAAGGCTTTGTTGGAAGTGAAAAAACATTTTGGGGAAAATCAGAGTTATGCGGTGTTATGCGAAAACTGCGCCGCTGTCTGCGATTGTCTGAAAGATGGGGAGAAAGCGCAGAAATATAGAGAACAGGCGCAGGATATTTATAAGAGGATCGGTGAAGAGAGCCGGAAGAATGGCTGAAGCAGCGAAAAACAGGAAGGAATGCAAGGATGAAAGGACTGGAATTATCCAGGAAATATTATTTTGCTTATGGAAAAGGAATGCTGGAGGAAAAGTTTCCGATGCTGGCGGGGCGGGTGGCCGCCGGGCTGGCAGGACAAGGATCGGAATGCCTCGGTTTCGACGACGGGATCTCCAGAGATCATGACTATGGCCCTTCTTTTTGCCTGTGGCTGACCAGGGAAGATTATGAAAAATATGGGAATGCCATGAGGGAGGAGTATCGGAAACTGCCGCAGGATTTTGAAGGGATAAAGGGCAGGACGGAAAGTCTTCATGGAAGCGGAAGAGTTGGAGTGCTTTGCATTCCCGATTTTTATTATGGCATATTGGGAACGGAAGATATTCCAAAAAATAATGGGGAGTGGATGAAACTGCAGGAATCTGCTCTTTGTACGGCTACCAATGGGGAAGTGTTTGAAGATCCGTTGGGAGAATTCAGCAGAATAAGAAAGGGGCTGCTCCCCTGTTATCCGGAGGATGTGCGGATAAAGAAAATAGCGGCAAGAGCGGCCGTTATGGCGCAGTCTGGCCAGTACAATTATGCCCGTGCCATGAAGCGGGGAGAAAAGGTGGCCGCAAAATTGGCGCTGGCCGAATTTATGAAAAGCGCGATTTCCATGGTTTACCTTTTAAACAGGCGGTATGCGCCTTTTTATAAATGGATGCGGCATGGGATGAAAGAACTCTCTGTTTTGCCGGAGATCGGGGATATTCTGGATCTTTTGGCGGGATTGGAGGATCAGTCTCCGGCATGGGAAGGCGTGGGGGAAACGGATTATTTATATACCTTGAATGGCAATGACCAATGCGTCCTTATCGTGGAGGCGGTCTGCAACTTGATTGTCCAGGAATTGGCAGCCCAGGGGTTGACGGAAGGGGAAGATAATTTTCTGGAAAGCCATACGATGGCATTGATGGAAAAGATCAAAGATCCGTATATTCGTTCCCTGCATGTGATGGAAGGATAGATATGCGGGAAAAATGGAAAAGGAATGATATTTGGTTGTTTTTGGCAATAGTGCTGGCCGCCCTTTTTCTTTTTCTCTGGCAGCGCGCCGCTTTTTCCGTGAAAGGCGCTGTGGCCGTTGTGTCAAGAGATGGGGAAACGATCGGCAGTTATCCGCTGGACGGAGAAGAGCGGATCGTTTTTACAGGCAGTGGAGGAGAGAGGAACGTATTGACGATCCGGGACGGAGAAGCATATATGGAAGAGGCGGATTGCCCGGACAGGCTTTGTGTGAAACAGGGGCCGGTTGGAAAAAACGGAGAAAGCATCATCTGCCTCCCCCATAAACTGGCGGTACAGATCATCAGCGAGCAAACGGGGGAAGCGGATATTTTGGTAAAATGACGGATCAGAGGGAAAGGAGCAGGATGAAAAATAAAACAGCATACATGGGGCTTTTTCTTTCTTTTGCCCTTATCCTGTCTTATGTGGAATCGCTGATTCCTTTTTATTTTGGAGTTCCGGGAGTGAAGCTGGGGCTGGCTAATCTGGCGGTGCTGCTCGTTCTTTACCGTTATGGATGGAAAGAAGCGCTGGCCTTAAATCTGGCGAGGGTTTTCCTGTCCGGTTTTTTATTTGGGAATCTGTTTATGGTGATATATAGCCTGGCAGGGGCGGCGGGTAGTTTCCTGGTTATGTGCTTTTTGAAAAAAACAAGAGGATTCAGCATCATGGGAGTCAGTATGGCGGGCGGAGTATGCCACAATATAGGACAGGTACTTGTGGCGTATTTTGTCACAAAGACCGCAGGGATCGTCTTTTATCTTCCTGTGCTTCTGGCCGCCGGTCTGCTCACCGGTCTGCTCATCGGTCTGCTAGCCAGGGAAGTAATCAAATATATCGGAAAGGAGTCGGTGGAAGAGCTATGATCGCATATATGAAAGGGGAAATCATAGATATTGCGGAAGATAATTTGATATTGGAAGTGAACAATATTGGATATAATATCAGGATTTCGGCAGGGACGGCCGGGCTTCTTCCGGGAATTGGGGAAGAAGTGAAAATATATACTTATACTTATGTGAAGGAAGATGCGTTTTGGCTATATGGTTTTCTGACAAGGGATGACCTGGGGATATTCCGCAGACTGATTACGGTAAACGGAATCGGCCCGAAAGGAGGACTGGCGATACTTTCTACGATGACGGCGGACGATCTGCGGTTCGCGATTCTTTCCGGGGACGCCAAAGCGATTGCCAAAGCGCCCGGAATCGGAGTAAAGACGGCGGAACGTGTTATTCTGGATCTGCGGGATAAGGTGTCTTTGGAAGAAAGCTTTATAGGACAGAGTATGGGAAAACGAACCGCCGGCGCGTCGGGGCCGGGGATGGGAACGGCCCGGAACGAAGCCGTGGAAGCGCTGACGGCGCTGGGATATTCCCCGTCTGAGGCAATGAGAGCGGTAAAGAAAGCAGGAGCTGATGTGGGAGCTAGTGCGGATGCGTTGGAAGGAATGGATACGGAGGACATTTTAAAGCTGGCTTTGAAGTATATAAACGGCTGATTGAAAAATATATGCCTGAAACATTGGACAGGGGCATAGGAAGGGCATGGTTGTCTATATGGCAAGAAGGATGATAGAAACCGGTTTTACAGAGGAAGATGTAAAAATAGAAGGTTCTCTCCGGCCGAAGTGTTTGGAGGACTATATCGGGCAGACGAAAGTAAAGGAGAATCTAAAAGTATATATCGAGGCGGCAAAGCAGAGAAATGACGCCTTGGATCATGTGCTTTTTTACGGTCCTCCCGGGCTTGGAAAGACGACGCTTGCAGGTATTATTGCCTCTGAAATGGGGGTAAACATGAAGGTGACAAGCGGCCCTGCCATCGAGAAACCGGGTGAGATCGCCGCTATTTTAAATAATTTGCAGGAGGGTGATCTGCTGTTTGTCGATGAGATACATCGTCTGAACCGCCAGGTGGAAGAGGTTCTTTACCCGGCGATGGAGGACTACTGCATCGATATTATGATCGGAAAAGGGGCATCGGCCCGTTCGATACGGCTGGATCTTCCTAAGTTTACGCTGGTTGGGGCGACTACGAGGGCTGGTCTTTTGACAGCTCCCTTAAGAGACAGATTTGGAGTGATCCATCGTCTGGAATTTTATTCGGCGGAAGAATTAACGCTGATTATCCAGCATTCGGCAAAGGTTTTGAATGTGGGGATTGAAAAGGAGGGGGCGCAGGAACTTGCCAGAAGGAGCAGGGGAACGCCGCGGCTTGCCAATCGGATGTTAAAGAGGGTCAGGGATTTTGCACAGATCAAATATGAAGGCGTTATCACGGAAGAGGTGGCCAGGATGGCTCTGGATCTGATGGAAGTGGACCGGATGGGGCTGGATCATATAGACAGGAATATATTAACCACAATTATCGACAAATTCAAAGGAGGGCCGGTAGGGCTGGATACGCTGGCGGCGTCCATCGGGGAAGACGCCGGGACGCTGGAGGATGTATACGAACCGTTTTTACTGAAAAACGGATTTTTAAACCGTACCCCTAAGGGGAGGGTGGCGACGGATCTGGCATATCACCATTTGGGGCTTGAAATTCCTTCTTAATATCGATATAATAGATATTGTATGGGGAGACTGGACAGGGCAGCATATTTTGTGGAAGGATGTGATGGGGAGTGTCGGCTAAGACAGATACGGAAGTCATTATCGGCGGCAAGGTATTTACATTAAGTGGTTATGAAAGTGAAGAATATTTGCAGAAAGTAGCGTCTTATATTAATAATAAGATGGCAGAATACGGCAAAGTTGACAGTTTCCGAAGACAGCCTTCGGATACCCAGAGCGTTCTGCTTCAACTGAATATTGCGGATGATTATTTCAAGGCGAAAAAGCAGATCAGCCTTTTGGAGGAGGAAATCCAAAGCAAAGAAAAGGAATTGTATGACTTGAAGCATGAATTGATCGCATCGCAGATTAAGCTGGAAAATACGGAGAAAAACGTAAAGAGTCTGCAGTCGGAAGTAAACGAAAACGCGAAGAAAATCATTCGTATGGAGACGGAACTGAAAGATTTAAAAGGGAATGGAAAGTAATTGGAGATAGGGAAACGGTTAGGGCTGTCTTGTATGAGACAGCTCTTATTACAATAAGCTGGCTCGCAAAGCGTGACAGTGTTTGTTACAATAAACTATGATATATGGGAGTGAATATGAGGAAAGTGGAACTGCTTGCGCCTGCAGGAAACTATGAAAGTTTTCTGGGGGCGGTACATGCCGGAGCCGATGCCGTTTATCTTGGAGGCGCGAAGTTTGGCGCAAGGGCATATGCGGACAATTTTACAGAGGAAGAGGTTTGCAGGGCAGTAAGATATGCGCATATTTATGGGCGGAAAATATACTTGACGGTAAATACTCTTGTTAAGGAACGGGAATTTCATAATATTTATCAATACCTTCTTCCTTTTTATGAAGAGGGGCTGGACGGCGTGATCGTTCAGGATCTCGGAGTGTTTCAGAAAATAGGGGAATGGTTTCCAGCGCTGGCGAGGCATGTCAGCACGCAGATGACAGTGACGGGAGTTTATGGAGCAGAATATCTGAAAGCCCTGGGAGCCGAACGGATTGTTCCGGCCAGGGAATTATCGCTGGCGGAGATAAAAGAAATAAAGAAGAAAACGGATATAGAGATCGAAACTTTTATTCATGGAGCGGTTTGTTACTGCTATTCAGGCCAATGCCTGTTCAGCAGCGTAATAGGCGCAAGGAGCGGAAACAGGGGAAGATGCGCCCAGCCCTGCCGTCTGCCATACAGGATCGCAGGAGGAGGACGCCCGGGAGGAAGGGCGGAGAAGAATGTCTATCCTTTAAGCCTGAAAGATATGTGTACGGTGGAACTGCTGGGAGAGTTGATAGAGGCTGGCATCGATTCCTTTAAAATCGAAGGAAGAATGAAAAGACCGGAATATGCCGCCGGCGTAACGGCGATCTACAGAAAGTATATCGACCGGTATTATGAGAATCCATCAAAGTATTATGTGGAGGAGGAGGATCGGAAAAAACTGGAATCGTTGTATATCCGGAGTGAAATCAGTCAAGGTTATTATTATAAACAGAATGGAAAAGACATGATATCTTTGGAGAATCCGGGATATACCGGAAGCGACGAAGGCTTGCTGGCGCAGATTAGAAAAACTTATCTGGAGGAAGATTTCCGGCTCCCTGTGCGAATGGATATCAGGCTGGTAAAGGGAGAAGCGGCGGTACTGACCGTTATGGGAGACGGGGCAGAGGCTGTTGCGAAAGGAGAAAAGGTAGAGGAAGCGCATAAGCAGCCACTGACGGAAGAGGGAATCCGAAAGCAGATGGGCAAGTGCGGGAACACGGCATTTTATTTGGACCATCTGGATATTCGGATGCCTGGGGATGTTTTTCTTCCGGTAAAAACTCTCAATGACCTGAGACGGACGGCGTTGGAACGGCTGGAGGAGGAGATCATCAAAAAAAATGGATGGGCTTCCCCGCATGGGAGAAAGACAGAGGAACAGGAAAGGAAAAAGAAGGCCGGGGATGTTTTTGCGGAAGAAAGGGAGAGAAAGACAAGGTTCCATGTATTGGCGCTGACGAAGGAACAATTCGCCGCGGCCCTATCCATTGGGACAGAACGGATTTATGTGGATGCGGGTCTTTGCCTGGATAGGGAATGGGTGAGGGCATGGGAGGATGATGCCGGGCCAACAGAGTTGTATTTGGCGCTGCCTTATGTGATACGGCAAAGGGATGAGCTTTATTTAAATAAAATAGAATTCCTGTTGGATGAATTTGGTTTTCAGGGAGTTTTGGCACGCAATCTGGAGGAAATCCAATATTTTAAAAATAGGCTTAAAAGATTTCCGGGCATGAAAATTGTTTCGGATGCAGGCCTTTATGCTTGGAATAAAGAGGCGCTTCATGTTTTGGGAAAGGACTGCGGGGAAACATACCTTCCTCTTGAATTGAATATCCATGAATGGAAAGAACTGGCGGAGGAGGCAGGTGGAAGGGAATTGGCGGCTTCCGTTTACGGGAGGATCCCGATGATGGTATCCGCTAACTGTGTTGCCCGCACGATGGAGGGCTGCCGCCGGAAAAAGAAGGGATGGGATCAGGGATTTACCGCTTTGGAGGACAGGTACGGAAAGGTGTTTCCCGTATACCTAAACTGCATGCACTGTTATAACGTGGTCTATAATTCCCTTCCGTTATCGCTTCATCAGAACATAGACCGCATAAAGGGGGCGGGGATTCATACTTTCCGTCTGGATTTTACGACAGAGGGCAGGGATGAGACGGAAAAGATACTCCGGTTCTGGATGGAGAGTGAGGAATGTTCGTGCAAGGGTAAGCCTTATAAGGACGTTCCTTATGAAGAATATACAAAGGGACATTTTAATCGGGGAGCGGAATAATGGAACTGTACATTACGGAAATATCCAAATATGTCATCGCGCTGCTGATGGCATTATACGCATATGAATCTTTTGCAGTATTCCGGTTTCGGGACGAAGAGCGCAGAGGCGGAATTTATACGCGGCAGAATCTTTTGATGCTGGTGGTTCATTTTTCCTGTTTTATGGCGATATGTTTTGAAACAGGCGATATCACATATCTGTTTTTTTATATTTTTCAGCAGATCGTTCTGTTTGTTACGGTTATGTTGTTTCATATGGTCTATCCAAGGGCGAACCGGCTGGTAGTAAACAATATGTGCATGCTTTTGGGAGTAGGCTTTGTTATATTAACAAGGCTTTCTTATGAAAAGGCGGTCAAACAGTTTGTGATCGTCGTCTGCTCGATTGCTTTGACAATGGTAATTCCTTTTTTCATTCACAAGATGAAGTTTTTAAAAAAACTGACATGGGTTTATGCACTGGTGGGGATTGCCGCGCTGGCAGTAGTACTCATATTGGGAGCATATACGAACGGATCCAAGATTTCGTATTCCATAGGGGGAGTTACGTTCCAGCCTTCGGAATTCGTAAAAATTATTTTTGTTTTCTTTGTTGCCAGCGCTTTGCACGAGTCTGCTACATTTTTTGAAGTATTTACGACGGCGGTAGTGGCGGGAATCCATGTGGTTATTCTCGTAATTTCCAAAGATTTGGGCAGCGCGCTCATTTTCTTTGTGGTATATGTGCTGATGGTATTTGTGGCTACCAGGAATCCGTTGTATCTCCTGGCAGGAACAACGGGGGGAAGCGTTGCGGCAGTCATTGCTTACCAGGCTTTCCGCCACGTGCAGGTGCGCGTCCAGGCGTGGAGGGATCCCTGGAGCGAGATCGATTCGACCGGTTATCAGATCACCCAGTCTTTGTTTGCCATCGGCAGCGGCGGCTGGTTTGGAATGGGGCTTTTTGAAGGAACGCCGAATTCCATTCCTTTTGTGGAAGCGGATTTTATTTTTTCCGCGCTTGCGGAAGAACTGGGGATTATATTCGCCATGTGTGTGATTTTGATCTGTTTAAGCAGTTTTATTATGTTTATGAGTATATCAATGAAGCTAAACGACAGCTTTTACAGGCTGATTGCTTTTGGGCTTGGAGTTACTTATATTTTTCAGGTTTTTTTGACGATCGGCGGAGGCAGCAAATTTATTCCGCTGACCGGCGTTACTTTGCCGTTGGTCAGTTATGGAGGAAGTTCCGTATTGACTACTTTGATTATGTTTGCGATTATTGAGGGGCTTTGTATGGTAAAAGGGGACGAGGAAAAAGAGGAGAAATATGCGGTCAGAAAAAAGCGGAAAGCCAAAAACAACAGAACAGAGGAACGGAATGAAAGAAAAGAAGAGTAGATGTCCCCAAAAAAAGAGAACAAATCTTCCTATTATGGCAGTCACCTATCTGTTTACAGCGGTTTTTGTCAGTATGATGGTTTATATCTGTTATTATTCCGCAACGCATAAACAGGAGCTGATCAATAACAGTTATAATGGAAGACAACAGGTGCTGACGGCAAAGAATATCCGGGGGACGATTTATGCGGGGGGAGGGGAGATTCTTGCGCAGACAGTAACGGACGAAGAGGGGAAGGAAGAAAGAAATTATCCCTATGGCAATCTTTTTTCCCATGCGGTGGGATATGCGACGCATGGGCGGGCCGGAGTAGAAGCCCTGGGAAATTATTATCTGATCCATTCCAATGCGCCATTATCCGAAAAGGTGGCAAACGATATGTCCGGGGTGAAATATCCGGGAGATGATGTGCATACCACATTGGACGTGAATTTGCAGGAGGTGGCTTATCAGGCGCTGGGCGTATATAAAGGGGCAATTATCGTTACGGAGCCTTCCAGCGGAAAAATACTGGCTATGGTTTCCAAGCCGGATTACGATCCTAATCAAATAGAAGAAATATGGGATTCGCTGGTGGAGGACAAAGAAAGCGGTGTCTTGCTGAACCGCACGACACAGGGATTGTATCCTCCCGGCTCGACTTTTAAGATTGTAACGGCGCTGGAATATATGAGGGAAAACCCGGATACGTATCAAAATTATGGATTTCAGTGCAATGGAAGCTTTTCGGATGGCGCGGACAGGATAAACTGTTACCATGGGCAAAGCCATGGCAGCGTGAATTTTGCCAGGGCTTTTGCAAAGTCATGCAATGCGTCTTTTGCCAACATAGGCGTGGAACTGGACAAGGGGGAATTCCAGGATACTTTGGACGATCTGTTGTTTAATCAGGAACTTCCGTTGGAACTTAGCTATAATAAAAGCCGTATAGAGGTGTATGATGACTCGCCAAACAAAGATATGATGCAGATCGCGATCGGCCAGGGTACGACGGGAATGACGCCGGTACATTTGAATATGATTACCAATGCGATTGCAAACGACGGCGTATTGATGAAACCGTACGTGATAGATTTTGTGGAAAACAGTATGGGTTCGGTAGTCAAACAGTTTTCCCCTTCTTCTGAAAAGAGGCTGATTTCTTCCGAAGAAGCCGCCGCCTTAAAAGGATTGATGCGCGGCGTGGTGGAAGAGGGGACGGCAAGCCGGTTAAAAGGACTTTCCTACACTGCGGCAGGAAAGACCGGGTCGGCAGAATATAATACCGTAAAAGGGGACTCCCATGCATGGTTTACCGGATTTGCCCCTGTAGACGATCCAAAGATCAGCGTGACCATTATCATAGAGGGCGCCGGTTCCGGCGGGGACTTCGCCGTTCCGATCGCAAAAAGGATTTTCGATGCCTATTTTCAGGAATAGGCCGAATTTGCACTTTAGATATTGGAAATAAAGAAAATTATGTTATAATGGCAACAGGAAACAAAAATACAGACGGATGGTTCAAGATTGAAAATTTTCAATCCCAAGCGGGGGGAGAAAGATGAAATTTTATAAAAATCTTTATATAGGCGAGGGGATCAAACATCCGAATATAGTAAAATGGAAGCTGCGGCACAATGCCGGGCAGTTTCAGGTTTATGTGATCGCGCTTGCTGCAGGAAGGGATCAGCTGGAGATTTATCACTGTGCTTTTCTCCAGCAGAAATATTATAAAAAACATCCTCCGTATATTATAGGTGTTGCAAAAAAATATGAAGAGGCGCTGGATATCGTAGTGGAAATAACGAAGGCGGCATTGGAGAGAAACGGATATCCGGACCTGAAAAAATATTTGTTTCCGGAAGGTGATTAAGAGGTAGATATGCTGCACATATTATTAATGATAGTATTATTAATACTGAAAATAATAGGAATAATTTTGGCAGCCGCGATCGGAATCCTTTTGCTTGTCCTTATATGCGGGTTATTTGTCCCCATCAGATATTATGTGACGGCGGATGGGAAGCTTGGGGAAAAGCATCCGGTACGTGTGGAAATGAAGGCGACATGGCTGCTGCATATGGTGAATATCGTGTTTTCTTACGGGGAATCGGCCCGTTTGAGAATAAGGGTGCTTTGTTTTACCCTTCTGGACTCCGCCAGGGAGAGGAAAAGGAAAAAAGAGAAAAAAGAAAAGAAGAAAAGAGAACGGAATTCGGATATAAAAGAAAACGGAAAGGGAGAAAGGGAAGAAAGAGAAGAAATAGAAAATTTAAAAACGGAAAGCCGGGAAAAGAAGCCGGAAACAGAGGAAATAGAGGAAATAGAGGAAACGGAGACGGATAAAGCGGAGGTGGAAATACCGGCCCTGGAAAATGAGGAGAAAAGGAACAAAAGCGTTTTTGCTTTTTTCCATAAACTTTTGGAGGCCTTAAAAAATATAGAGTACACAATACAGGGAATATGTGGTAAAATAAAAAATGTTATGGAAAATATACGGTATTATATCGATATATTGCAGGGAGAAGCTTTCCGGAGCGTATTTCGGAATGCAAAAAAACAGCTGATATGGATATGCAGGAAAGTAAAGCCGACGAAATGCCGCATCAATCTGCGGGCAGGTATGGAAGATCCGGCTACGACCGGGCAGATCGTGGCGGCCTATGGAATATTATATCCGCTGGTCGGGGGCAGCGTATTCCTGCAGCCGGAATTTGAAGAAAAGGTGATAGAAGGCGATGTATATATAAAAGGAAAGATAACAGGAATTATCTTTCTGATTGCCGGCCTGAAGATAGCATTGGATAAGAATATATGGAGACTGATCAAACTGCTGAAAAAGGAGGGTGTATAAATGGCAGAAAATAATTTTTCGGGTGTAATAGAAGCATTGATGAACGGTATGAACTGCGTGCTTTCAACAAAAACGGTGGTAGGAGAAGCGACCCAGGTAGGGGATACGATCATCCTGCCTCTTGTGGATGTAAGTTTCGGCGTAGGAGCAGGGGCGAATGCGGCGGATAAAAAAAGCGGCGGAGCAGGCGGTTTTTCCGGAAAGATGACCCCGAGCGCAGTGCTTGTCATTAAAAATGGGACGACAAAACTCGTAAATGTAAAGAATCAGGATACTATGACAAAGATTCTGGATATGATTCCGGATATCGTAGACAAATTTACAAAACCGGAAGACAAAGAAGAACTGCCGGATGATAAAACGGCGGTAGATATCGCTTTCCCGGAGGAATAGGCCGGCGGCCAGGGCGAACACAAAGAGAAAATAAAAGTCATTAATGACAGGGAAGGTGCATAAGATAAAATAAGAGCATAAGCGGTTGAGGCGGCACGGAGGAACGGCATGAAAAAATTGATTGGTTTTATCGCTTTTTGGATTGCGGTAGGAATGCTGCTTATGCTTCTTTTTTTTACCAGCAGGTTTATAGGGCTGATTATCTGTGCATTGTTGCTGCTCATTGGATATAATTTTTATTATTGCGATTGAGGCGTACAGGAATACGAAGGTGCTGGAAAATGAGAAATGTGGATGAAATATTAAAGGACGGGAATGAGAAAGAATTAAGGGAAATGAAAGCGTGGCTTTTCAGGGAAGAATTCCGTTTGTCGATGATCAGGGAAGAACTGGATGAACTTCGTAAGAAGCTGGAACATGAAAAGAAGTTCCATGAAACGGAAATGCGGAGCTTACAGCATAAACTGAAAGTGGAAAAAGGGCGTATTGAGCAGGAAAACCGGCTGTTGGACCAGAAGATGAGAATTCTTCAGAAGGGGTTTGAGGATCTGGATGAAGACAGACGCGTACTGCAAAGAGAGAAGGACAAGTTTAATTCCCAGAGGGGGTCTTATCATGAAAAACAGTCATTTTCCCATCATTCCGGAGTGGAAGAGATGTTGTTCAGCGGAGTAAACAGCTATTTGACGTTGAAAAAGAGATATAAAGATCTGATGAAAATGTTTCATCCCGATAATGTGACAGGGGATCATGAAATGGTGCAGATCATTACGAGAGAATATGAAGAATTGAAAAAAGCTTATGAAATGGGAAGCAGGGCCAGATAGAATAACGTCCGTTAAAAATAATAAAAAACAGCTGAACAGCTGTTTTTTATTATTCAAGGTTGCTTTTATGAAATTAAGCTCTTTCTACTAATCCGGATCTTAAGCAACGTGTGCAGACATGCATCTTCTTATTGCCGCCATTCAATTTGCATTTTACACGTTTTACATTTGCGTGCCAGATTCTGTTTGTTTTTCTATGAGAATGGCTTACGTTATTACCGAACTGAGCGCCCTTGCCACAAATATCACATTTAGCCATTTTTGCACCTCCTCGAAATTGTACTCGCAACATTAGTATAATAGCAGATAAAATCCCATAATGCAAGTAAAAATTTCATGGATTGGAAAATTATTTTATTTGAAATTCAATATTTTCTTGTTTCTTTACCAAATTACGGTTATAATACATCATATATTGATTTCAAAAGGAAAATTAAGGAGGTATAGTATGAAAGCTTCTTCTCTGGATACCCATATGGGAAATATAGCAATCGACAGCGAAGTGATCGCGCAGTACGCCGGTTCGGTCGCAATGGAATGCTTTGGCATTGTCGGCATGGCCGGTGTAAATGTAAAGGACGGACTGGTGAAACTTTTAAAGATGGACAGCATGACAAGAGGGATCAAGGTTTCGCTTCATAACCATAAACTGGTTCTTAATTTTCATGTGATCGTTTCCTATGGGGTCAGCATACTGGCCGTATCCGATAATCTGATCAGCAACGTGAAATATAAGGTGGAAGAGTTTACCGGTATTGGAATTGAGAAAATCAACATCTTTGTAGAAGGTGTAAGAGTGATTGATTAAGGAGGAAATTTGTTGTGGTTAAAACAATCGATGCGAAGATGCTTTCTAAGATGTTTTTAGCTGGCGCAAAAAATTTGGAAGAGAAAAAAGAGTGGATCAACGAACTGAACGTATTTCCCGTTCCTGACGGCGATACCGGAACCAATATGACCTTAACCATTATGGCTGCCGCGAAGGAAGTGTCGGCTATGGAAAAACCGGATATGACCGTATTATGTAAGGCGATATCTTCCGGTTCCCTCCGGGGGGCAAGGGGAAATTCAGGGGTTATTTTATCCCAGCTCTTTAGGGGCTTTACCAAAGGGGTAAGGGACTATGAGGAATTGAATGCAAAGATTCTGGCCGATGCTTTTGATAAAGCGGTGGAAACTGCTTATAAGGCGGTTATGAAGCCAAAGGAGGGCACGATTCTGACGGTTGCCAAAGGCGGAGCCAGGAAGGCCAGGGAATTAGCAGACCGCGGCGAGGAAGACCTGACGGTATTTTTTGAAGAGGTCATAAAGTATGCGGACGAAGTGCTGGAGAAAACTCCGGATCTTCTTCCTGTACTGAAACAGGCGGGAGTGGTGGATTCCGGCGGACAAGGCTTGATGCAGGTGCTGAAAGGCGCTTATGAAGCTTTCCTTGGAAAAGAAATCGATTTTAAGCTTTCCGACGTGAAGGCGTCCGCATCCGCGACATCGGTTAATATGGATGCACAGGCGCAGGCTGATATCAAATTCGGTTACTGCACGGAATTTATCATTATGTTGAGCAGGAATTTCAACATCAAGCAGGAGATGGATTTTAAGGCATATCTGGAATCGATCGGTGATTCGATTGTGGTAGTTGCGGATGAGGATGTAGTAAAAGTGCATGTACATACCAACGACCCTGGTATGGCAATTCAAAAGGCATTAAAGTACGGCGCTCTTTCGAATATGAAGATTGACAACATGAGGCTGGAACATCAGGAAAAACTGTTTCAAATGGCAGAAAAGCAAAGAAAAGAAGCTGCGGAGCCGGAAGAGATGCCGAAGAAAGAGGTAGGCTTTATTGCCGTTTCCGCAGGAGACGGAATTCAGGAGATTTTCAAAGGCCTTGGCGTGGACTACGTTATTGAAGGGGGCCAGACGATGAATCCCAGCACGGCGGATATGCTGGATGCCGTGGAAAAAGTCAATGCGGACACCGTTTTTATTCTTCCGAATAATAAGAATATTATTCTGGCGGCAGATCAGGCATCGCATATGGTAGAAGATAAAAAAATCATCGTAATACCGACTAAAACAGTGCCTCAGGGAATTACGGCAGTCATTAATTATGTACCCGAATTGTCCGTGGAGGAAAATACGGATACGATGTCGGAAGAGATCAAGTCGGTTCGTACCGGACAGGTGACTTATGCGGTAAGGGATACTATGATCGACGATAAGGAGATCAAACAGGGTGATTATATGGGGATCGGTGACAGCGGTATTTTATCCAATGGTACGGATATGATGGAAGTGACTTCCCGTATGATAGAGGATATGATGGAAGATGATAAAGAACTGATCAGTATCTATTATGGTTCCGAGGTTTCGGAGGAAACGGCAGGAGAGCTGAAAGACAGAGTCGAGGAACGGTATCCGAGATGCGATGTGGAACTGCAATATGGCGGACAGCCGATTTACTATTATATAGTTTCAGCAGAGTAAATGATGATATATCAAAAGGAGAAGGACGGGGAGCCGTCCTTTTTTCCTATTACAATATCATCATTTTGGAGAGAAAGAAAGTGGATGTGAAAGTTATGGACGAGCGTACGGATATTATTCAGATCAAAGGGGTCGGGGAGAAGACCGCCCGGTTATTTTATAAGCTGGATGTCAAAAATGTAGGGGATCTGCTTCGGAATTATCCAAGAGACTATGAGATGTTTTCCGCCCCGCTTTCCATCGGCGATGCTGTTTCAGGGGAGCTTTGTGCGGTGAGGGCTTGCCTGGTGGGGAATATGGCATCAAAAAAGGTGCGGAATCTGACCGTTATGAACTTTGTCATCAAAGACGGAACGGGACAGGTCTTTATGACTTATTTTAATATGCCTTATGTAAAAAATATATTGAAAAAGGGAAGTTTTTATATATTCCGCGGGATTTTACAGGAAAAAAACGGGAAGCTGGTAATGGAACAGGCGAAGATTTACAAGCCGGAGGAGTATGCTGGCCTGACCGGCGTATTACAGCCGAAATATCCGCTTACGGCCGGCTTGACGAACCACATGGTGACAAAGGCAGTCAGACAGGCATTGGCTCTTTTGGATTGGAAAGAGGATCCTTTGCCGGCATGGATCAGGGAAGAACAGCGTCTTATGCCATACCGCCAGGCGGTGGAAACGGTTCATTTCCCTTCGGATTATAAAGGCATGCTGGAGGCGAGGCGGAGGCTGGTTTTTGATGAATTCTTTTTCTTTCTCATGGCGCTGCGAAGGTGCAAGGATCATAACAAGGAGTTGAAAAGCGGTTATCCTATGATGGAGACGGCCCAGGCCGAAAGACTGACAGAAGCCCTGCCTTATTCTTTGACGGCAGCACAGCTTAAAGTGTGGGAGGAAATAAAAAAGGATCTTTCGGGCGATAAGGTGATGAACCGGCTGATCCAGGGCGATGTGGGATCGGGAAAGACCATACTTGCGTTTCTTGCGCTGCTGATGTGCGTATCCAACGGTTATCAGGGGGCTATGATGGCACCGACGGAAGTATTGGCGTTGCAGCACTATGAGGCAATGAAGGAACTGACGGAAAAATACAGGCTTCCGTTTTGCCCGATGCTTTTGACAGGTTCCATGACGGTGAAGGAAAAGAGGGAAGCTTATGAGGCAATAAGGAACGGAAGGGCGAACGTGGTGATCGGCACCCATGCTTTGATACAGGAAAAGGTGGAGTATAAAAATCTGGCGCTGGTGGTGACGGATGAACAGCACCGGTTCGGCGTGAGGCAAAGGGAAAGGCTGGCAGGAAAAGGCGAGGGTGTGCATGTGATGGTAATGAGCGCGACGCCGATACCGAGGACGCTGGCGCTCATTCTCTATGGGGATCTGGACATTTCCATTGTAGATGAACTGCCCGCAAACAGACTGCCTATTAAGAATTGTGTTGTGGGGACGGAATACAGGGACAAGGCATATCGTTTTATAGAAAAGGAAGTGCGGATGGGGCATCAGATCTATGTCATATGCCCGATGGTGGAAGAAGGGGAGATGGAAGGGGTGGAAAATGCGGTCTCCTATACGGAAAAGCTGAAAAGCATATTGCCAGCGGAGATACAAGTGGCCTGTCTGCACGGAAAGATGCGCCCGGCGGATAAAAATAAAATTATGGAAGAATACGGGGTCCATAATATAGACGTGCTGGTTTCTACCACGGTGATCGAAGTGGGGATCAACGTTCCCAATGCTACGGTGATGATGGTGGAAAATGCGGAACGGTTCGGCCTGGCGCAGCTCCACCAGCTCAGGGGCCGTGTCGGCAGGGGGGAGAGCCAGTCATATTGTATTTTTATTAATGGATCGGGCAAAAAAGAATGCTTTGACAGGCTGGAAATTCTAAATCATTCCAACGACGGCTTTTATATTGCGGGGGAAGATTTGAAAATGCGCGGCCCGGGTGATCTGTTCGGGATACGCCAAAGCGGATTGATGGATTTTAAAATCGGAGATATTTACCAGGATGCGGATCTTCTGAAAGCGGCGGGGGAGTATGCGGACAGAGTGCTGGAAGAAGATGAAGGGCTGGAAAAACCGGAACATGCAATGCTTGGAAAGTATATGGAAAATCTATGGAATGCGGTTGACTTTCGGACAATCTGACGGTAAGATATTGTGTAGCGTCGGCATTTTACCGGGCAAAACAGGATAAAAGCGGGTGGAAAGGAGAAGTGCTGCGGATGCAGTACGGTACAGAATAATGGCAAAGATTGCGATTGTAACGGACAGTAACAGCGGAATTACGCAGAATCAGGCGAAGGAACTTGGCATTCATGTGCTGCCTATGCCTTTTATGGTGAATGAAGAAACTTATTTTGAAGATATTAACCTGACACAAGATGAATTTTACCGGATGCTGGAAAACGGAGACCATGTGGTGACGAGCCAGCCCTCCCCGGAATCAGTCATGAACTTATGGGACGGACTGCTCAAAGAATACGATGAAATCGTGCATATCCCGATGAGCAGCGGATTATCGGGTTCCTGCCAGAGCGCGATTATGCTCTCACAGGATTATGAAGGAAAGGTACAGGTGGTTAATAACCAAAGGATATCCGTGACCCAGAGACAGTCGGCGCTGGACGCGCTCAAACTGGCGGAAGACGGAAAAAACGCGGAAGAGATCAAAGACTTTTTAGAGGCAGATAAATTCAACTCCAGTATTTATATTATGCTGGATACACTTTACTACCTGAAAAAGGGCGGAAGGATCACGCCGGCAGCAGCAGCGCTTGGAACGCTGCTAAGACTGAAGCCGGTATTGCAGATACAAGGCGATAAGCTGGATGCTTTCGCAAAAGCGAGGACTACCAGCCAGGGAAAGGCGATTATGATAAATGCCATTAAAAACGATATGATCAATCGTTTTGGAGGAGCGGATAAGGACAACATGTGGTTACAGATCGCCCACAGCCATAATGCGGAGGCGGCAGGGATATTAAAAGAAGAACTGCTGGAAGTCTTCCCGGGCTTTGATATTCGCATTGATCCCCTTTCTTTGAGCGTTGCCTGCCATATTGGTCCCGGAGCTCTGGCGATCGCCTGCTGCAAGAAAATATAGGAATGGATCTGGGTGCCGGCTGCCGGCCGGCTCCGCGGGAATTCATTTCCACAGGCAGTCCAGGGGCTAAATGCGGGGCGGGAAAAGCGGGCAAGGAATAACGGATAGGGGGCGGGCGTTTTTTGCTGGAGCTTCCAATCAGATTTCACTAATGAAATGGGCAGATCTTATCAAACCGATCGGGTCGGAAACAACGGACATCCTGTCCTTTGTTTCCTAAAATTGCCATCCATGGCAATTTTCCCCTGGGATTTCGACCATTTCATAAGTGAAATTACTGATTGTACGCAACAGCAAAAAACGCCCGCCCCCTATCCGTTATTCCTTGCCCGCTTTTCCTGCCCCTTTCCCGGCTGCTTTGGCTCTCTTTGGCTTCTCTCCGCCTCAATGCCCATAAAAATTGATTTCCCTGCCGAAGCCTTTTCCCCTTTTATTTCCAAAGGATATATGCTATACTACAAAATGAATTTTTGGACAACGATAGGAAAGGGTGGAAATCATGGCGAAAGCGGATACCTATGACGCCTCGAAAATAACGGTTCTGGAAGGACTGGAAGCAGTCAGGAAAAGGCCAGGAATGTATATCGGCAGTGTTTCTTATAAAGGTTTGAACCATCTCATATACGAAATTGTAGACAATGCCGTGGACGAACATCTGGCCGGTTATTGCGATAAGATAAAAGTGACGCTGGAAGCGGACGGATCGGCGACGGTAGAAGATAACGGCAGGGGGATTCCGGTAGGAATGCATGAAAAGGGCATCAGCGCGGAACGGCTGGTATTTACCACTTTGCACGCCGGAGGAAAGTTCGATAACTCTTCTTATAAAACGAGCGGGGGCCTCCATGGGGTAGGTTCCTCCGTCGTAAACGCGCTTTCGGCATATTTGACGGTACAGGTTAAGAACAGCGGTTTTATTTATGAAGATAAATATGAAAGGGGAAATCCCGTCATTGAATTAAAGGACGGGCTGCTCCCGGTCATTGGGAAAACGAGGGAAACGGGGACGAAAGTGAATTTTCTTCCTGACGATACCATTTTTGACAGAACGCGTTTCAAAGAGGACGAAGTGAAAAGCCGTCTGCATGAGACGGCATATCTGAACCCTGCGCTTACGATTATCTATGAGGACAGGCGTAAAAGTCCGGCGGAACATATCGAATATAAAGAGCCGGAGGGCATTACCGGATTTGTCAAGGATATGAACAGATCCAAAGAGACCGTACATGATGTGATCTATTATAAAGGGGAAAATGAAAATATTTCTGTGGAGGTCGCTTTCCAGTATGTGAATGAATTTCATGAAAATGTGCTGGGATTTTGCAACAATATCTATAATGCGGAAGGCGGAACTCATCTGACAGGTTTTAAGACCATGTTCACCAATGTGATCAATACATATGCGAGGGAATTGAATATCCTGAAAGAGAAGGACGTTAATTTCACAGGGGCCGACGTGCGCAACGGAATGACGGCGGTAGTGTCCATCAAGCATCCGGATCCCCGGTTTGAGGGACAGACGAAGACGAAGCTGGATAACCAGGATGCGGCGAAGGTGGTCAGCAAGGTGACGGGGGAAGAGATTGTCCGCTATTTTGACCGCAATCTGGAAATGTTAAAGGCCGTAATCGGCTGTGCGGAAAAGGCGGCAAAGATACGGAAGACGGAAGAAAAAGCGAAAACAAATATGCTTACAAAACAGAAGTTTTCCTTCGATTCCAATGGAAAACTGGCGAACTGCGAATCGCGGGATGCTTCCAAATGCGAGATTTTTATTGTAGAGGGGGATTCCGCAGGAGGAAGCGCAAAAACTGCAAGAAATCGTGCATTTCAGGCAATTTTGCCCATTCGCGGTAAGATTTTGAATGTGGAAAAAGCAAGTATTGATAAAGTTCTTGCAAATGCGGAGATCAAAACAATGATCAATGCCTTTGGCTGCGGTTTTTCCGAGGGCTATGGAAATGATTTTGATATCTCCAAGCTGCGGTATGACAAGATTATTATTATGGCGGATGCGGATGTGGACGGAGCGCATATTTCCACGCTTTTGCTCACCTTGTTCTACCGCTTCATGCCGGAACTGATATATGAAGGACATGTCTATCTTGCCATGCCTCCTTTGTATAAGGCGATGCCGTCAAAGGGAACGGAAGAATATTTATATGACGATAAGGCGCTGGAAAGATACAGGAAGCGCCATAAAGGGCCTTTTACGCTGCAGCGTTATAAAGGACTAGGAGAAATGGATGCCGGTCAGTTGTGGGAAACCACGCTGAATCCGGAGACAAGGATTTTGAAACAGGTGGAGATCGAAGACGGCCGTATGGCTTCCGAAGTAACGGAGATGCTGATGGGGACGGATGTTCCGCCGAGAAAGGCGTTTATTTATGAGCATGCAACGGATGCGGAGCTGGACGTATAAGAAGCGGCATGCCGGGAGGAAGGAATGACTATGGATGACAGCAGGATTATCAAAACGGAATATTCGGAAGTCATGCAGAAATCTTATATTGATTATGCGATGAGTGTTATTATTGCGAGAGCGCTTCCCGATGTGAGGGACGGGTTAAAACCGGTGCAGAGGAGAACTCTGTACGACATGCATGAACTTGGCATAAAGTATGATAAGCCTTACAGAAAAAGCGCCCGTATCGTAGGGGATACGATGGGTAAATACCATCCCCACGGGGACAGTTCCATTTACGAAGCGCTGGTAGTCATGACGCAGGAATTTAAAAAAGGCATGCCGCTTGTGGATGGGCATGGAAATTTTGGCAATATGGAGGGCGACGGGGCGGCGGCCATGCGTTATACGGAAGCGAGATTGCAGAAGGTAACGCAGGAGTCTTTTTTAGCCGATCTGGACAAGGATGTGGTGGACTTTTTGCCCAACTTTGACGAGACGGAAAGGGAGCCTTCCGTACTTCCTGCCAAGATTCCCAATCTGCTCGTCAACGGCTCCGAGGGAATTGCGGTCGGCATGGCCACCAGCATTCCTCCCCACAATCTGTCGGAAGTGATCGATGCGGCCAAAGCATATATGAAGAATCCTGAGATTACGGTAAAGGAGTTAATGAAGTATGTGAAGGGGCCTGATTTTCCGACTGGCGGAATCGTTATTAATAAGGATGACCTGCTTTCCATTTATGAAACGGGAACGGGAAAGATAAAAATCAGGGGAAAAGTGGAAACCGAGAAGGCGAAAGGCGGCAAGACGAATGTAGTGATTACGGAGATACCCTATCCTATGATCGGTGCCAATATCGGCAAGTTCCTTTCCGATGTGGCCGGACTTGCGGAAACGAAAAAGACCCAGGATATTACGGATATTTCCAATCAGTCTTCCAAGGAAGGAATCCGTATTGTCATAGAACTGAAAAAGGATGCGGATGTTGATCATTTTATCAATATGCTGTACAAAAAAACGCGTCTGGAGGATACTTTTGGCGTCAATATGCTGGCGATTTCCGACGGAAGGCCGGAGACAATGGGATTAAAGCAGATCATCAAGGCTAATGTTGATTTTCAGTTTGAAGTGGCCGGCAGAAAATATAAAACTCTTCTGGAAAAAGAACTGGAACGCAGGGAAGTACAGGAAGGTCTGATCAAGGCGTGCAATGTCATCGATCTGATCATAGAGATCCTGCGGGGGAGCAAAGACCGGGCGATGGTGAAAACGTGTCTGGTGGAGGGAAAGACGGAAGGCATCAAGTTTAAGTCAAAAGAATCAAAGATTATGGCCGCCCAGTTAAGATTTACTGAGAAACAGGCGAATGCCATACTGGATATGCGGTTGTATAAACTGATTGGCCTGGAACTGGAAGCGCTGATCAAAGAACACGAAGAAACCATGGCAAATATTTATCGTTATGAAGAGATTTTGGAGCGCAGGGATTCCATGGCACAGGTGATTATGAATGAACTGGACGCCATAAAGAAGGAATATGGAAAGCCCCGCCGGACAGTGGTGGAAAACGGGGAAGAGGCCGTCTATGAAGAAAAGAAAATAGAAGAAATGGAAGTTATGTGCCTGGTCGATCGTTTCGGCTATGTAAAAACGGTGGATATGCCCACTTATGAACGGAATAAGGAAGCGGCGGACTCGGAAAATAAGTTTGTATTTTCTTGTAAGAATACGGGGCGGATCTGCGTTTTTACCAATACGGGACAGCTGCATACGATTAAAGTCATAGACCTTCCTTTTGGAAAATTCCGCGATAAAGGAGTTCCTTTGGATAATGTCAGCAATTACAGCGCGGAAAAGGAAACGGTTCTCTTTATAACGGAACAGTCGCAGCTGAATTTGTATCGGGTGGTTTTTGCCACCAGACTTTCCATGCTAAAAATTGTGGACGGCGGGGAATTCGATGTATCCAAGCGTACTGTGGCGGCCACTAAGCTGCAGGAGGGGGATGAGGTGGTTTCCGTAACTATCTTAAAGGAACAGACGAATATTGTTTTGCGGACGGAGGGCGGATATTTTCTGCGTTTTCCGATCGAAGAGATTCCCGAAAAGAAAAAAGGGGCCGTGGGAGTCCGGGGAATGAAGCTTACAGGAAAAGATTATGTGGAAGAGGTATATTATACGCAAAATGCCGTAGAACAATCCATCGAATACAAGGGAAAAGCGATAGAATTGAATAAGCTGAAGGCCGGAAAAAGGGATACAAAAGGCGTAAAGCCCAGGATTTGACAACATTTCTGCTTCCTTTTCCTAAAAAGGATTGACCGGAAACAAAGAAAAGATTATGATGATAGAAAAAGATAAATGCTGAAAGGATAAAGGGATCGATTATGAGAGTAATTGCGGGAACGGCAAGAAGCCTTCCTTTGAAAACGCCGGAAGGAACGGATACCAGGCCGACTACGGACAGGATCAAAGAAACTCTGTTTAATATGCTTCAGCCTTATCTTATGGACTGCGTATTTATCGATTTGTTCAGCGGGAGCGGGGGCATAGGCATAGAGGCTTTGAGCAGAGGGGCGAGACATGCGTATTTTGTGGAAAATAACAGAAATGCCATCTCCTGTATCCAGCATAATATAGCTTTTACGAAGATGGGGGAAAAAGCGACTCTTTTGAAGCAGGATGTTTTCGGGGCGCTGTCCCTTATCAGGGAAAAGGAAGCGGATATTGTTTTTCTGGATCCTCCTTATGGGGAAGGTTATGAGAGGAAAGCGCTGGCCTTGCTGGCGGACAAGCCCTATGTGACAGAAAGGACATGGATCGTGATAGAGGCGGAGCTTATGGAAGACTTTTCCTTTGTAGGAGAACTCGGATTTGAAATCGAAAAGGAAAAAAGATATAAGTCGAATAAGCATGTATTTGTGCGAAAGGAGCAAGGGGAAAAAGGATGAAGGCTGCGATCTATCCGGGGAGTTTTGATCCGGTTACTTACGGGCATCTTGACGTAATTCGTCGTGCAGCGGATATTTTTGACGAATTAACAGTAAGTGTGCTGAACAATCATTTAAAGACTCCATTGTTTTCTGTGGAGGAACGTGTTAAGATATTAGAAGAAGCGACGAAAGATATTCCGAATGTGAAAGTGGATTTTTTTAGTGGCTTATTAATTGATTATGCCCAAAAAAAGGGTGTACATGTGGCGATCCGTGGGCTTCGGGCCATCACCGACTTTGAATATGAATTGCAGATCGCCCAGACGAATAAATTGCTTTCCAAAGGGGAATTGGATACTGTATTTTTGACTACCAGTCTGGAATATGCGTATTTGAGTTCCAGCAGCGTGAAAGAAATTGCCAGTTTCAACGGAGATATAACGATGTGCGTTCCTGAATTTGTGGCGCGGCTGATCTATAAAAAATACGGACACGGATAATGCTGCTGAAAAATGACGGCGGCAGTAGTGGGAGAGGTTACTTTATGAGTAGTAGGATTGAACAGTTGATCGACGAGATCGAAGAGTACATTGAAAATTGTAAGTATCAGGCATTATCCAATACGAAAATTATCGTAAATAAGGAAGAGATCGACGAATTGCTGCGAGAACTTCGGATGAAGACCCCTGATGAAATTAAGCGTTATCAGAAAATCATCAGCAATAAAGAAGCTATTTTAAGCGACGCCAGATCAAAAGCCGAAGCGTTGATCAATGAAGCGACCGTACATACCAATGAACTTATCAATGAGCATGAGATCATGCAGCAGGCGTATGCACAGGCAAACGAGGTGGTGACGCTGGCCAGCCATCAGGCACAGGATATCCTGGATAACGCTACCATAGAGGCGAATAATATGAGGGCGGCCGCGATCCAGTATACGGATGAAATGCTGGCAAACCTGGAAAACCTGATGATGCAGACGGTGAATATGACAGCCTCGCATTATGAGAGTTTTATTAATAATTTGAATGGCTATGCGGAAATCATCAGAACAAACCGGGCGGATCTGCATCCTCAGGAGACGGATCTTCTGCTTGGCGGGGCCGGAGATGGGGATGGCGGGGAATCCTTGAATTTGGATTTGCTGAAATAATAAATGGAGTATAGCTTTTCGCATGTAACCCTTGCGGGCATAAACAACGGTGGGAGAGCCGGTTTCGCTTACAATGACGAAACCGGTTTTTTGTGAATCGTATAAATTTTAATTAAGGAGTAATATGAAGATTATTCGAAAAGTGATGTTGGCGTTCCTTATGGGGCTGTTTTTTTTATATGGAAAAAGTATTCCGGCACATGGGGCGCAGCCCGTTGTCGTTGCGATCGACCCGGGGCATGGAGGGGAAAATCTGGGGGCTGAGTGCAACGGATATACGGAAAAAAACCTGACAATGATCGTTGCCCTGGCGATGAAGGAAGAACTGGAGAAATACGAAGGGATCGAAGTATATCTGACCCGTGAGGGGGATAAGGATATGAGCCTGGAGGAGCGGGCGGAGTTTGCAGCATCTAAAAATGCGGATTTTCTCTTCTGCCTTCACTTTAATATGTCTGCGGAGCATGATTTGTTCGGTTCGGAGGTGTGGGTTTCTGCTTTTGGGGAGGAGCATCAGGAAGGATATTCATTTGCCAGCGGGGAAATGGAACTTTTGGAAGAGATGGGCTTGTATCCGAGGGGGATCAAGACAAGGCTGAACGACAGAGGGGAGGATTATTATGGCATTATCCGGCATTCTACGGCCAGGGGAATTCCTTCTGCGCTTATCGAGCATTGCCATCTGGATCAGGAGAACGACACGTCTTTTTATACTTCGGGGGAAGGGTTGGAAAGGCTGGGCATTCTGGATGCGACCGCAGTCGCAAGATATTACGGCCTGAAGTCCGAGATTTTGGGCGTGGATTATAGCGGTTGGCCCAAAGTGGAGATACCGGTTCCGGCCGGCGCGGTGAAACCGGATTTGACGGAGCCGGATGTTTGTATGATCGATGTCGGGGATGTGAATACGGAAACGGGAGATATCGAGGTTTCCGTTTATGCCTCGGATTATGACAGTTATCTCCTTTATTACAGTTATAGCTGGGATGGAGGGAAAAATTTTTCCGATCTACAGAAATGGGAGCCGCGCAGTGCGGATAATCTTACGTTTACCATGAAAGCGCCGCCGGGAACGATGCCTGAAGTGGTGGTGAAAGTTTATAATAAGTACGATATAAAAACGGAGAGCAATCATGTGTATCTGCCTTCTATCGCTTCGGAGAAAGAGAGGGAGGAAGAATCAGGGATGGAGGCCGCAGCCGGGGATACGGCGGAAGAGGATGCAGCCGGGGAAGCTGTGGAGGCTGGGATTATGAAGGCCAAAAACCCGGCGGATAACGGGAAAGAGGCTGGAAAAAGCGGGAAAGGAGAAGCGCCGGAAGTGACGTTCTTTTATTTCCTCCAAGTGGCCTTTTTATGTGTCGCTATCCTTTTTGTGCTGTTGATGCTGGCGGGCATCCTCATGAGAGGCCACATCCCCTTTTGGGGATGTGGGTCAAAGAAGAAAAGATGACGGAAAAAATAGATACCAAAGGACGTAATAGCACAACGTGACGGCGGAAAGAATCAGTTTATGGGATACGTAGTCTTTTAAGGAGAGATCCGTTTCTTTTATCATGCTATAGGTTTGGGCAATACAGGAAAAACCGCCGAAGGGAAGCAGGAGCAGAACAAGGAGCGGTGACCGGTTCCCTATGCGGCTGATGCCGCTTGTGATTTCCAACAGGCAGTTCAGAGCTGCTTCAGGATCGCCGCCGATATCGCCGGTTATTTTGAACAATGTCTGCGGAACGAGGTTGAGGAGATTGAAAAGAACCATGTATCCGCCCAGCCTGGATATGCCATACAGGCCGGACAGGATAGAGTCGTCTAGGGTGTCCAGCAGAGATGCCGGTGAGGCTCCTTCTGCAGCAGAGAGAATATTTTTCAGTTTGCGCACGGGCCGGGTACAAGGCATAGGGATACGGTTCCGGTAAAAGGTATATCTTAAGAAGATACCATAACAGAGGGGAAGCCCGTACATGCCAAAAAGATAGGGGGCGGTAAGTTCCAGGCCAATCGTCGGAAGGACAAAGCTGATGAAATAAATGGGGCCGATATTGTTGCAGAAGGCCAGCAGATAGGAGGCCTCCGACCTGGAGAGCTTATGGCTTGCGTACAACTGGGCGATGACTCGGGCTCCCATGGGGAAGCCGCAGAGGAACCCGATCGTAACGGCATAGAGTCCGTTAAGACTTATCCTGAGAAGGGGCGTGAGTACAGGACTGATGATTTTTACCACATGCTCCGTCAGGTTCAGGCGTATCATAATGCCGGATAATATCATAAAGGGGAGAAGGGTAGGAACCATCCGATTGAACCAAAGCTGCAGACCGGTCAGGGAAAACGCCAGGCTTTCTTTCGGATAAACGAGCAGCATGCCTGTCAGGATAAGAAACAAAAGAGTGATGGTTTTGCTTTTTTTATTGGATAGTTTCATCATAGTGATTACCGGATCTTATATCGCAAAATAGTTATTACCAATATATGAAAAACGTTAAAAAGTAGAAGTGGATCGGAAAGGGAAACGGTGGGCAGATGCTTCGTCTGGATAAATTTTTAAGCGGCGCCAATCTGGGAAGCCGCAGTCAGGTAAAGGAATATTTAAAACAAGGGCTGGTGAGGGTGAACGGCGAAGTCGTCCGGAAACCGGAATATAAGATCGAGGAAGGAAAGGATCGGGTATCTTTCCGGGAGAAAGAAATCATATATAAAAAATATGTGTATTATATGCTGAATAAACCGCAGGGAGTTGTGTCCGCTACAAGGGACCGCATGCATGGAACGGTGTCGGATCTTTTAAAGGATACCGGATATGGAGATTTGTTTCCGGTTGGAAGGCTGGACAGGGATACGGAGGGGCTGTTGATTATGACAAACGACGGAGGCCTGGCTCACGATCTTCTTTCCCCGAAAAAACATGTGAAGAAAGTCTATTATGTGGAGACGGCAAGGCCTCTGTCGGAAGAGAGCAGAAAGGCGCTGGAAAAAGGCGTGGATATCGGGGAAGAGAAGATTTCTTTGCCGGCGAAGGCGGAGCGGATATCGGATACCAGCATTTATCTGACGATAACGGAAGGGAAATACCATCAGGTAAAGCGAATGCTGCATGCGGTGGAAAATGAGGTGGTTTATCTGAAAAGAACCGCCATGGGCGGACTTTTTCTGGATGAAAACCTTCCCTGTGGGAGTTACAGGGAATTAACGGAAGAAGAAGTGAGGAAGATGAGAGAATGAAGTGGATGAAAAGATTGCTCTACAGCATATTGGCGTTATTGTCTCTGGTCAGCATATTTATCATTTTATGCGCCTTTTGGCCGGGGCTGGCGGACAGGGCGTCCGACTTCCTTTATTCCCGCCTTGGAAAAGAAGAACCGGTGTATATGGAGGAAACGGAACCGGATTTATTGCCTGAGGCCGGAACGGATATGGATCTTGTGGAAACGGATGAGGACACAGAGGCGGGGCAAAGCGGGGGAAATGGCATGGAACCGGAGCAGGAGGGAAACAAAACCTCCGGGTATGTAGCGCCGGAACGGGAAGAAATCCATACGCCCGAAGAAGTGGCCGGGAGAAGCGGTTACATTCCGGTGCAGGAAAACGCCGAAGAGATCAACGAAGAAGAGGCGGAGGAACTTCGGAAAAAATATACTTATGGCGAGACGGGGGAAGGGTTAAGCTTTGATACGGAGTTCTACCCTTATTATGGGATGCTGTCCGAACCGGAACAGTCCATATACCGGCAGATCTACGCCAACGCAGGAGCGGTAAACAGGATTTTTAATCCGGTGGAACCGGTGACGCAAAGAGAACTGCGCAATTCTTTTATCGCGGTAGTAAACGACCATCCGGAATTATTCTGGCTGGATTCGGCGTATGAGGCAAAATTTGCCAGAAGCGGCGGATGTGCTGAAATTTCCCTACAGTTCAATGATTTGGTGGACGATCTGGATGCCGCAAAAGGGACATTTCAGAGCGCGGCCGAGGAAATTCTGGCAGGTGCGCGGAACCAGGGCAGCGATTATGAAAAGGAATTGTATGTGCATAATGCATTGCTTGACCGGATAGAATATGATCTTCAGGCACCGCTGAACCAGAGCGCATACAGCGCATTGGCGAACGGACGGACCGTATGCGCCGGTTATGCGAGAAGCATGCAGTATTTAATGACGCAGTTAGGGGTTCCCTGCTATTATTGTACAGGTTTTGCTGGGGAGAACCATGCATGGAATATCATACGCCTGGAGGATGAATATTATAATGCGGATGCTACCTGGGACGATACGGATCCCAATACATACCGTTATTTGAACAGAACGGACCAGGAGTTCTCGCTTACCCATAAAAGGGAAGACCTTTCCGTGTACCTGCCGCCATGCAACGGAACAAAATATAGCGGTCCGGAAGAGGAGGAAATACGGGAGGATAAACCGGAAGACAACAGAAGGAGCATGGAGGACGCCGGTTTTTCTGAAGAAGATGTAATATCCGGTATGGAGGAATATTATGAAGATTGTTATAATAAGATCATGACTGCCGGAAATCCGGCGGAGTTTGAAAGTGTTGTGGACAGTGAAGAACTCTGGCTGCGGTGTTACCGGGCATATGAGGACGAAAGCTATTCAGCGGAATATATGAACAGGGTATTGGAAGAACTGCAGGCCGGGGGATGCGAGGTAGATATCGAGGCGGAAAGCCTGAGAGACGGAAGAGTCCTGCTGCATCACAGAATACGCTTTTTTTAGAACAGGAGATAGAAGGAGATAAAGGATGGAAAGTATTTTAAAAAACAAATATTATCTGTACCTGACGGAGTTCTTTGCAGGAATGTCGGTCATGGCGGTAGAACTGGGAGCGAGCCGTCTGCTCGCGCCCTATTTCAGTTCTTCGCAGATTGTATGGACAATTATTATCGGAACGATTATGATCGCGATGGCTTTGGGAAACATTTGGGGCGGCAGGAGCGCGGACAAGAATCCCAATCCCGATAAACTGTATATGCGGCTGATCGTGGCGGCCTTGTGGATCGCCGCCATTCCGGTAGTGGGAAAATATATTATTCTTGGTATTTCCGCAGTTCTGATCGTGAGCATAAATAATAATTTCCTGATTCTGGCAGGTTTTGCGGCGTGTATGGTGATCTTTGTGTTTCCGCTGTTTCTGCTCGGAACAGTTACGCCCTCATTGGCAAGGTATACGGTGGACAGTCTGGATGACAGCGGAAAAACCGTTGGAACCTTGGGAGCGTTCAACACGATCGGAAGCATTATCGGCACGTTTCTGCCCACGTTTGTAACGATTCCCGCCGTTGGGACGGCTGTTACCTTTCTTATTTTCTCCGGCATACTGCTTTTGCTCGGCCTTGTTTATTTTATTAGCAAAAAGGCCAGGAAGGGAGTATGCGCCATGGCAGTGCTTGTTTTTATTTTATGTGGAATTTTCGGGCATTCCGGCAGTTTCGCCTTTTGGGAAAACAGTCTGCTTTATGAAGGGGAGTCCATCTATAATTATTTGCAGGTAAAGGAAACAGACGACAGCGTGATTCTCTCCACCAATGTACTGTTCGGCGTGCAGTCTATCATGAAAAAAGGGGATTCCCTGACAGGGATGTATTATGATTATGCCCTTGCCGCTCCGGTAATGGCAGGGGTGAATCAGAAGGAAAACGCCGATATCCTTGTATTGGGGATGGGAACAGGAACCTATGCGAAACAATGTATGGACTATTTTGGAAACACATCCGTGGAAGGCGTGGAAATCGACCAGAAGATAACGGATCTGGCAGAAATGTACTTTGCCCTGCCGGATACGATCGAAGTAACCACTTATGACGGAAGGGCCTATTTGCAGACGGTGGATAAGAAATATGACGTAATTATGGTAGATGCCTATCAGGATATTACGATTCCTTTTCAGATGTCTTCCGTGGAATTTTTCCGGATGGTAAAGGAACATTTGAAAGAGGACGGCGTCATGGTGGTAAATATGAATATGCATTCGGAAGAGAAAGGAAATATTAACGAATATCTTTCCGATACGATAGCCAGTGTATTTGACCAGGTATATACGGTAGATGTAAAAGGATCTACAAACAGGGAACTTTTTGCCTCCGCGGGCAGCGCCGGCATAGTGGAAAAGCTGGAAGAAAATACAGGAGCTCTGGAGAGCGGCAAGCTGGCGGATATGATGGGGAGAGTTTCCGACGGATTAGTCAAATATGAAGGCGGTGAACTTCTTCTGACAGACGACAGGGCTCCCGTGGAGCTTCTTGGCATGGGCGTAATCGATGCTCTGATCCGGGACGAGATCGGATATTATAAGAAGATATTCCGGGAAGAAGGCATAGAAGGCATTTTAAACTCCATGTAAGGCATCTGTATGGGAAATATGCTTTTTGATCGCTTCAAAGCAGGAGGAAACATATGGGGACTTTAATTGTTGGCTTGTTAATTATAGGTGCTGTAGCTCTGGCAATAAGGAGCATGGCCAGGGATAAAAAAAACGGAAAATCGATGCACTGCGGCGGCGATTGCGGACGCTGCGGCGGATGCCATTAAAAACATGGCTTTCAAGGCGGCAGAAAGGGAAAGGGCCTAACGGCGCTTCCATACGCTGCTGGGCTGGGCCTTGGCAGCGGGGTAACGGAATAAAAGGGTTCGCAGAGCCTTCCAGTTGAAAGGCCATAGGGGCCAGAAATAACTCATGCCGCCGAAGACAGGCGTCGTCAGGACGGAGCACAGGACGAGAAAAAGGCTCACGGAAAATCCCCAGACACCAAAAAGGGCGGTACATATGACGAGGAAGAGTCGGTAGACCCGAATGCCGTCGCTGAATTCGATGCTGGCAAGGGATAAACTTGTCAGCAAGGTAACGGCGGCATAGAACAAAATTTCTACCGAAGCCCAGTTCAGCTCTACGGCGATATCGCCGATAATGAGTCCCCCGATAACGGACAAGGAGCCGGAAAACCTGCTGGAACTGACGGAGGCGGAATATTTGAACAAATCCAGAAGAAACTCCACGGCCATGACATAGAAAATAATGGTAGGGCCAGGGAGCGCTTCCGTGGACAAAAGCCCCCACTTTTCTGAAAATTGTGGGAAATATGCCGTCAGCAGAAGAAAAAGAGGCATCAATATCAGACTGACCGGTATACAAAGGAAGCGGACCAGACGGAAATAGGTACCCACTACAGGACTTTTATAATAATCTTCCGGGCTTTGGGTGAACTGGAAGATGGTACAGGGCAGTATCAGCACGGAAGGAGAGTTGTCTACGATAACGGCGATATGTCCTTCCGCTAGAAAGCTGCAGGCCACATCGGGGCGTTCGGTATAATGCATGCAGGGAAGGGGATGGAACCAGCGCTTTTTTACAAGCAGTTCTTCCAGGCTTTTGGTTCCCATCGTCAAAGAGGTTGCGGATAAACCGGCCATCGCCCGCTTCAAGTCCGCCAGAAGTTCCCGGCTGGCAAGACCCTCCATATAGGCAAGGGCTACGTCCGTTTTACTTTCCTCCCCTGCGGAAAGAATCTCAAAGGTCAGCTTTGGAGAACGGATGCGGCGGCGGATCAGATTGGCATTGAAAAGCAAGGTTTCCACAAATCCGTCTCTTGCGCCCAGGGTGACCCGTTCGGTGTCCGGTTCGCCGACGCTTCTGGCCGGATAAGTACGCACATCGATAATGATGGCCTGGGTAAAGCCGTCAATAAAAAGAACGGAGGGGCCGCTTAAGACGTTTCGGGTAATTTCTTCCCAGCTATCACAAAGGGATGCCTGTGCATAGCCGATCTTGGCATTCAGATAGCGGCTGATATCTTCTATTTTATGATCTTTCATATACAGCGGATTCTGAAGATCCGAAAAAATCTGTTGTAACAACTCTACACGGCAAAAACCGTTGATGCCGATCCAATATCCCCTCGTGTCCCCTAAGAACAGATCTCTGGTTATAATATCAAAGCTTTGGGGAATGGGGAAAATGGATTTTAAATGTCGGATATTATCATCAAGATGGTTGGAAAGCTGCATGTCCTGTCCTCTTTTCTGGAAAATTTGCCTGAAAATTATTTTATGTAGTTTTTGGGAAGATTATTAAGATTTTTTTAAAAATATTGAGTTATCGATAAAATTGTGATACGTTTAGAAAAACTGTAAAACATAAGACAAAAAACGTGCCGGGAAGCAGAACAGAAAAAAAGGGCTGCGGCGCGGGATGGGAGAACGGATGAAAAACAGATTATATTATATTTTATTTCTTTTATATGCGGTCGTCATTGCCTTTGTGCTGTACCTGAACGGCGTCTTTACGGGAGGAGAGGTTTCTCTGGTAAACCTTGCGATTAATATCGGTTTTCTGATTATTATAGGAGTGCTGTTTCTGATATCGTCGATCAGCTTTGGGAGACTCAATGCGGTGACCGATGAATTGATGGATTTTACGGACAGGCTTCAGAAAGAATATAAAGAGGCAAACGGAAGAAACCTTTGGAGTAATTATAAAGACAGAAGCAACGCCTTTGAAAATGAAGAACTAAGAACGGCATTTAATAAATACCGTTTACGCATCAAGAGCCTCAGAACGAAAAGAGGCATTTCACAATCCTGCGATTTGGAGGAATATATCAACGATGACCTTCTGGACAGAGTGGGAATGAATTTTTTCAATTCTGGTATATCGGGTACGCTGACAGGGCTGGGCATTCTTGGCACATTCCTCGGCCTTTCCATGGGACTCGGATCTTTTAACGGCAATGATATTTTTACGATTTCCGATAATGTGGGAACCTTGCTGTCCGGCATGAAGGTGGCGTTTCATACGTCGGTATATGGTATTTTCTTTTCCCTCGTATTTAATATCATATACCGGAGCATAATGTCAGATGCTTATGAAAAGCTGGAAGAGTTTTTATGCATGTTCCGCCAGACGGCACTGCCGCAGACGGCGAAAGAAGATGAAAGCTCGGCGGCGATGGTCGTATATCAGGCCGGAATCTCCGGCGCGCTTAAGCAGATGCTCGAGATTATGAAGGGGGATTCCGCAGAGCAGACGGCAGGAGTGGAACGAATTGTGGATAAATTCACCGGACAGATGCAGACGGCTCTGAATGCGGACTTTCAGAAGCTGGGAAGTACACTGAAAGCCGCGGGAGAAGCACAGGCGGTCAGCGCGGCGAATGCGAAGGAACTAATCGAGGCAGTTACCGCTTTGGTAGAAGTAAACCGCAATGTGCAGTCAGCGCTTGCCAAGGTGATGGACAGACAGGAAAAATTTGCGGGGGAATTGAGGGAACAAAAAGAAAAACTGGCAAATACTTGCAGCGAGATGAGCGATGAGATTACGAGCCAGCTTTATGCTTTCGACCAAATGAGGAGTTTATATGAAGAATAGACGAAAAAACAGGGAAGCTTTTGCGGAACATAGCTATTGGCAGTCCTATTCGGATATGATGGCGGCCTTGCTGTTAATTTTCATTTTAATCATAGCCATTACTCTTGCCGTTTATAAACAGAAAACGACGGATCTGGATCAGACGCGCCTGGAACTGGATACGGCGCAGTCGCAGCTGGAGTCCGTCATAACAGACCTGGAGAACTCCAAAGCGGAGATTGAGCGCTCCAACAAGGAACTGGCTTCCTCCCTTGCGGAGCTACAACAGGCATATGAAAAGGCAGCTTTGACGGAAGAAGAGTTGAACAAAGCGTATTTGGAAATCGAAAATGCAAGGCAGGAATTGGCAACTACAAAAAGTGAACTTCAGGACATTGTCGGTATCCGCACGGATATTATCGGGGCATTGCAGGATACCTTCCACAATTCCAGCATGAAGGTGGATGCCCAGACAGGCTCCATTACCTTTTCCTCCGACGTACTGTTCCGGTATAACAGCGCTACCCTGACTGCGGACAGTAAGGAAACTTTGAAGGAAATTATTCCGATGTACCTCGATGTGCTGCTGCAGGATCAGTTCCGGGGATATATTGCGGAAATCATTATTGAAGGGCATACGGATACGGACGGAGGCTACCAGAGCAATATGGAATTATCCTATGCGCGCGCCAATGCCGTAGCGGATTTCTGCCTGAATAAAAAGAACGGACTGAGCGAAGATAAGATCGAACAGCTGCAACAGATTCTTACCGTGAACGGAAAGTCATGGAGCAATCCGGTCTATAAGGAAGATGGGGACGGAAACCGGACAGAAACGGTGGATATGGCGTCTTCCAGGCGGGTAGAGATCAAGTTCCGGCTAAAAGAAGATGAAATGATAGAAAAAATTTCAGGGATATTATCCGCAGAATGACGAAGAAAGGTCAGGCATCCGAAAATAGCTTTCGGTGCCTGATTTTTTTCCTGCTTGATTTATATCTATGATTTTATTTTTAGTTGTGGTAAGATATACGGAGTGAAATACTGAAAAATGAACGATAGGCATAATGGAAAGAGGAAAGGTTAGAAAAATATGCTTGAAAAGATAGATGCGGTTATTTTTGATCTGGATGGTTCACTGGTGGACTCCATGTGGATATGGGCGCAGATTGATTTAGAATATCTTGGGAAATTCGGCATCGCCCTGCCGGAAAGCCTGCAAGCAGATATTGAGGGAATGAGTTTCAGCGAGACGGCGGGGTATTTTAAGAACCGCTTCGGGCTTGCCGATTCCGTTGAGAAGATCAAAGAGGACTGGAACGTTATGGCATGGGATAAGTATAGTTATGAAGTGCCGTTAAAAGAAGGGGTATTTGATTTTTTAGAAGTTTGCAGGGAGAGAGGAATCGCTCTCGGGATCGCCACCAGCAATTCCAGGGAATTAGTGGAAAGAATCGTATCGGTGCATGGACTGGAGAAGCATTTTTCCTGCATTATGACAGGCTGCGATGTGGCGAAGGGGAAACCGGCACCGGATATTTATCTGGCGGTGGCGGAGGAATTGGGAGTGGAGCCGGAGCGCTGCCTCGTATTTGAGGATATTATTCCCGGCATTTTGGCGGGGAAGGCGGCGGGGATGAAAGTATGCGCCGTAGAAGACCTATATTCCATCTCCCAAAAGGAAGAGAAAGCGGCGGCAGCCGATTATTATATTGCAGACTTTATTCAAATGCCTGACGATTGCAAAAGGAAACTGATATTATGAACGGATTTTTACCTGTATCGAAAGAAGAACTGACAGAAAGGGGGATTCACCAGCTGGATTTTGTTTACGTAACGGGAGACGCTTACGTGGATCATCCTTCTTTTGGCACGGCCATTATAAGCCGAGTGTTGGAGGCGAATGGATATACGGTGGGAATCATCCCGCAGCCCGACTGGAAAGATGAAAGAAGCGTGACGGTTCTGGGAAGGCCAAGGCTTGCTTTTCTCGTATCGGCCGGCAACATGGATTCTATGGTGAACCACTATTTCGTATCGAAAAAGCGCCGGCCGGGCGACGCCTATACGCCGGGAGGAGAGGCGGGGAAGCGGCCGGATCACGCGGTGGCGGTATACGGGAATCTGATCCGCCGTTCTTATAAAGATGTGCCGGTGATTATTGGCGGAGTGGAAGCCAGCCTCCGCCGTCTGGCTCATTATGACTATTGGTCGGACAGCTTTAAGCGCTCCGTGCTGCTGGACTCCCAGGCGGATCTGATCTCTTATGGAATGGGAGAACGGTCTATTGTGGAAATAGCGGATGCTTTGAACAGCGGCATTGCGGTAAAAGATATTACTTTTATTGCCGGGACGGTATATAAGACAAAGGATATTTCCGGCGTATATGAAAGCATTCTTCTGCCTTCTTATGAAGAAATGAGGGAAAAACCGGAGGCTTATGCGGACAGCTTCCGCCAGCAATACCAGAATACCGATCCGGTGAACGGAAAATATTTGATAGAACCTTATCCGAACGGCGTTTATGTGGTGCAAAATCCGCCCGCCAGGCCGTTGACAACGGAAGAAATGGATGCGGTTTATGATTTGCCTTATCAGAGGACGTATCATCCTTCTTATGAAGAAAAAGGAGGAGTCCCGGCGATTGCGGAAATCCAGTTTTCCCTGATCAGCAATAGGGGATGTTTTGGAGGCTGCAATTTCTGCGCGCTTACTTTCCACCAGGGGAGAACGGTTCAGGTGAGGAGTCATGCTTCTATTATAAAAGAAGCGGAAAAAATGACAAAGGAACCGGGGTTTAAAGGCTATATTCATGATGTGGGAGGGCCGACTGCTAATTTCCGGCGTCCTTCCTGCGAAAAACAACTATCTATGGGAGTATGCAGGGAGAGACAATGTCTGTTCCCGAAACCATGTAAAAATCTGACGGTGGATCACAGCGATTATTTGGAACTTTTGCGCAAACTGCGATCCATACCGGGCGTAAAAAAAGTATTTATCCGTTCGGGCATACGTTTTGATTATCTAATGGCTGATGCGGACGATGCTTTTTTCCGTGAATTGGTGGAACATCATGTGAGCGGGCAGCTCAAAGTGGCTCCGGAACATATTTCGGACGCAGTGCTTTCCAAAATGGGCAAGCCCTCCAACGATGTTTATGAAAAATTTGTCAGAAAATATCATATGATGAATGAGCAAATAGGAAAAAAACAGTTTTTGGTTCCTTATCTGATGTCTTCCCATCCGGGTTCCACATTGGGGGAGGCGATAAAATTAGCAGAATATTTAAGAGACCTTGGCTATATGCCGGAACAGGTACAGGATTTTTATCCGACTCCATCCACGGTATCTACGGTTATGTATTATACGGGGATCGACCCGGTCAGCGGCAAAAAAGTGTATGTATGCCGCAATCCCCACGAAAAGGCAATGCAGAGAGCGCTGATCCAATACAGGAACCCGAAGAACTATGACCTGGTGAGGGAAGCCTTGGCAAAAGCCGGAAGGGAAGATCTGGTCGGCTTTGATAAAAAGTGCCTGATCAGGCCGAGAAAGGGAGAGAAAGCGGGGAGCATAAGGGAAGAAAAGAAAGAGAGCAGGACGATGGCAAACCGCAAGAAGGGAAAAAAGAAAACGATCAGAAATATTCATAAAAAGAAGAGTTAGAATGGCCGCGGACGGGCGGCAAGGGGGTGGCATGAAAAAGAAAATCGCTATTATTACAGGGGCTTCTTCGGGAATTGGACAGGAATTTGCGTTCCAGTTGGATGAGATCATGCACGAATTGGATGAAATATGGCTCATTGCAAGAAGAAGAGAGCGTTTGGAGGAATTGGCAAAAGTGCTGGAAACCGGGTGCAGAACGATTGCCATGGATGTGACGGAAGAACGGGATATGGAACTGTTCCGCAATATTCTTGCAACGGAGGACGTCTCTGTCCGTATGCTGGTAAATTGTGCAGGTTATGGACTGATGGGAAGATTTGACGGAATAAGCATCGAAGAACAGCTGGGAATGCTGGAAGTGAATTGCAAAGCGCTGACAAGGATGACCTATGAATGCATTCCGTATATGTGCAAAAACGGCCGTATCATTCAACTGGCATCCAGCGCAGCTTTCGTGCCCCAAAAGAATTTTGCCGTATATGCTGCTGCCAAATCCTACGTTCTTAGCTTTTCCAGGGCTTTGCGGGAGGAATTAAGGGAAAGGGATATATGGGTGACGGCGGTATGTCCGGGGCCTGTGGAGACGGAATTTTTTGATATTGCGGAAAAATACGCCTCTACGCTGGCGGTAAAAAAATTGACCATGGTTCCCCCGCAGAAGGTGGTAAGGGATGCGCTGAGGGATTCTTACCATAAGAAGGCGCTTTCCATATGCAGCCTTCCGATGAAGGCTTTTGGTATTTTGACAAAAACGGTTCCTCATGGGTGGATATTATCCGTTATGGGGATTTTGAAATAGAAAGAATAAGGGAGCTGGGAAATATATGGGCAGGAAACGAGTTGCCAAAGGGCAGTACGGTTATATCAAACAACAGAAAATATGGGCCAGCGTCAGAACAATTTTTCTGTATGCGGTATCGCTTTCCCTTTTTGGGATTGGGATATGGGAGACGGGATCGAAGGAAAATCTTTTGACGGTAGTTGCCATCCTTGGATGTCTGCCGGCGGGGAGGAGTACGGTGAATATGGTCATGTTTTTGCGGGCGGAAGGCTGTTCGGGTGAGGCAAAAGAGAAGATCGGCGGATACGCCGGCGGATTCATGGAATTATATGATATGTTTTTTACTTCCTATGAAAAAAATTATCAAGTCAGCCATATAGTGGTGAAAGACCATATCGTGTGCGGTTATTCGGAAAATAAAAAAATGGATATTCAGGCGTGTGAGAAACATTTGGCCGCTCATCTGAAGCAGGGAGGGTGCAAAGGCGCGGCTGTGAAAATATATGATGATATTGAAAAATATTGTGAAGGGTTAAAAAACCTCCGTACACAGGAAAAGCAGGGTTCTGCGGAAGGCGAAGCGAAGAAAGCGGAGGCGGAAATATTGGAGAACCTGCTGGCTATCGCCCTGTGAGAGAGGCGGCGGGGAAAAGAATGGAGAGAATGTATGATTAAGGTCAGGGTGGCGGAACGGGATGCGGGACAAAGGCTGGATAAATACCTGAGGAAATATTTGGCAAAAGCGCCTTCCAGTTTCGTATACAAGATGCTGAGGAAAAAGAATATTACCTTAAACGAAAAGAAGGCGTCCGGGAACGAAATGCTTCGGGCGGAGGATGAAATCGCGATGTTTTTGTCCGATGATACGATCCTCAAATTCGGCGGGGCGATTCCGGGGGGAGAAAAATATAATGGCACGGGACAGGAAAGCAGAAGATTCCAGCAGTATAAAGAAGCCTATGAAGCTTATGGAGAACTTGGGATTGTTTATGAAAATGATCATGTGCTGATAGTAAATAAGCCGGTAGGAATGCTGACACAGAAGGCCGCTCCGTCCGACCGGTCTTTAAATGAATGGCTGATCGGTTATCTCATGGCAAAGGGGGAGGCTGACGAGCATACGCTGCATACGTTCAAACCATCTGTCTGTAACCGGCTGGACCGGAATACAAGCGGGCTGGTGCTGTGCGGAAAGACTCTGGCAGGAAGCCAGAAAATGAGCGCGCTGCTGAAAGACAGGAGTCTGCGCAAATTTTATTCTTTATATGTGAAAGGCGTGGTAACGCAGGAGGCCCGTATAGAAGGAAGCCTGAAAAAAGATGAGAATACGAATAAAGTGGAATTGTGCCGGGATGCTTCGGACGGAGAAGCGGTGGACGTCCTGACGGTATATAAGCCGATTAAGAATTACCGCAATATCACTTTGCTGGAAGTGGAGCTTATTACGGGAAAGACCCATCAGATACGCGTGCATCTGGCAAGCGTGGGACATCCTGTCATCGGGGATTATAAATATGGATATTTCGAGTGGAATGACAGATATAAGAAAAAATATGGGATAACAACCCAGCTGCTTCATGCGATCCGTCTGGAATTCCCGCAGATGGAAGGCGAGTGGGCGGATATGTCCGAACTCGTGTTGACGGCGGAACCGCCTGAAATCTTCCGCATTTTGGATGAAGGGGAAGGGTGAGGCATGGCAACTTGGAACTCCAGAGGACTGAGGGGATCTACCTTGGAAGATCTGATCAACAGGACAAACGAAAAATATATGGAAAACGGGCTGGCGCTCATTCAGAAAATCCCAACCCCTATTACGCCCATCAATATCGATAAGGAAAACGGGCAGATCACGCTGGCTTATTTTGACCAGAAGAGTACGGTCGATTATATCGGCGCCGTACAGGGGATTCCGGTCTGCTTCGATGCGAAAGAATGCACGAAAGACACTTTTGCCCTTCAGAATATTCATGAACATCAGGTAGAATTTATGCGTTTATTCGAAAAACAGGGCGGAATCGCTTTTTTTGTGATATATTATACGCATAAAGAGACACTCTATTATCTGCCTTATGAAATGCTGCGTTATTTTTGGGACAGGGCAAAAGAGGGAGGAAGGAAGAGTTTCCGGTTTGACGAACTGAATCCGGAATATATTATGCAAAAGAAAAGCAATATATTTGTGCCTTATTTGGATATGATACAGAAAGACTTGGATGACAGGGAATAAAGGAGAAAGAATGAATAAAAAATTAGTACATACGCCAGAAGGTGTGAGGGATATTTACGGGGAAGAGTATGCAAAAAAGCTGCGGATAGAGAGTCTGATCATGGAAAATATCAGAAGCTATGGTTATGAAGACATCCAGACTCCCACCTTCGAATTTTTTGATGTATTTTCTAAGGAAGTGGGAACGACGCCTTCCAGGGAACTATACAAATTTTTTGATAAGGAAGGGAATACGCTGGTATTGCGGCCTGATTTCACGCCATCCATCGCCAGATGTGCGGCGAAATATTTTCCGGAGACGGATGTGCCGGTACGTTTCTGTTATATGGGAAATATTTTTACGAACAATTCCAATCTGCAGGGGAAGCTGAAGGAAGCTACCCAGATGGGAGCGGAGCTGATCGGGGATGCTTCGGCGGAGGCGGACGGAGAAATGGCGGCGATGGTGATCGAATCCCTGCTTGCGGCGGGATTGAAGGATTTCCAGCTGAGCGTGGGAAATGTGGAGTATTTCAAGGGAATATGCATGGAAGCGGGGCTGGACGAGGAGACAGAACTGGAATTGCGGGAATTTATTTCCGGAAAAAATTATTTTGGAGCGGAAGAACTTCTTCGAGAGAAACAGGTAGCGGGGAAATACAGGGATGCCTTGCTGCAGGTGACGGATTTATACGGATCTTGCGACGCTCTGGGACAGGCGAAGGCATTAGTACATAACGAGCGTTCCCTGGAGGCGATCGGACGCCTGGAGGCGCTTTATGAAGTACTTTGCTGTTATGGCGTGGAAAAATATGTTTCCTTTGATCTTGGGATGTTGAGCAAGTATCATTATTATACGGGAGTGATTTTTAAAGCGTATACTTACGGCGTGGGGGACGCTATTGTAAAGGGAGGAAGGTATGATACTCTTCTGGGGCGTTTTGGGAAAAATGCGCCGGCTATCGGATTTATGGTAGTGATCGATGATCTGATGGCGGCCCTTGAAAGGCAGGGCATCGAGACCGAGCTTCCCCCCAGGGCGGAAGCAATGGAATATACAAAGGAGACGTATCGGGAAGTTCTGAAAGAAGTAAAAAAACTTCGGGCGGAAGGAAAGCGGGCGGTTATGATGCCGAAGAGAAGAATAAAAGGAGAAACGGAGGATCAATGATGGAAGAGACGCGCTATTTGACGTTTGCTTTGGGAAAAGGGCGCTTGGCGAATAAAACGCTGGAACTGCTGGAGGAAATAGGAATCACCTGCGAAGAAATGAAAGATAAGAGTTCCAGAAAACTGGTGTTTGTCAATGAAGAAAGAAAACTTAGGTTCTTTTTGGCAAAGGGGCCGGATGTACCCACCTATGTGGAGTACGGAGCGGCGGATATCGGTGTGGTAGGAAAAGATACCGTTTTAGAGGAAAACAGAAGGGTGCATGAGGTACTCGATCTGGGCTTCGGAAAGTGCAGGATGTGCGTGTGCGGACCGGAAAGCTCGCGGGAACTGTTAAAGCATCATGAAAGGATACGAGTCGCCAGCAAATATCCAAACATTGCAAAAGATTATTTTTATAATAAAAAACACCAGACCGTTGATATTATCCGGTTAAACGGATCGGTGGAGCTGGGACCCATGGTCGGGCTTTCGGATGTGATCGTGGATATTGTGGAAACGGGTTCCACCCTGAAGGAAAACGGACTGGCCGTTCTGGAAGAGATATGTCCCCTGTCAGCGCGTATGATCGTGAATCAGGTGAGTATGCAGATGCAGACGGAGAGGATACGAAAGCTGATTTACGAAATAAGAGAACATTTAAAATAGTGAAATATTTATAAAGGGTTTGAAAGGAGGAGGCAGTATGGGCATCAAGGAGTATAAAGGAATCATAATCGCGTGTATCGCCGGGATCTGCGCTATTATTTGCGTGTCGATCATGACGGTGAGCCTGGTATCTTACAAGAAAACTTCAGGAAGCGGGGGGATTACGGCGACCGGATCCGCAAGCTGTGATTTTGAATCGGATCTGATTGTTTGGAGAGGAAGTTTTACCGCGTATGGGGAAACTACCCAGGAGGCTTATCAGATCATCAAGAGGGATGCGGAGGTTATAAAAAAATATTTGCAGGACAATGGTGTGACGGAGGAAGAAATGATCTTCGGGTCGGTGGATATTTCTCAGCGGTGGGAATATGAATATAACGAAGAAGGGTACGAGATCGGTTATTACTTGGTAGGCTATGACTTGGAACAGCAGATCTGCGTGACTTCTAACGATGTGGATAAAGTGGATCCCATTTCGAGGGATAGTTCCCAGCTGATCGAAGCGGGTGTAGAGTTTTTTTCCGATTCCCCGGAATATTATTATACAAAACTGGACGAACTAAAGCTTCAGCTCATTGAAGAAGCGACGGTAAATGCAAAGGAAAGAATCGATATTATAATGGAGGGAACCGGAGGCAGGACGGGAAAACTTTTGAATGCAAATCTGGGCGTTTTCCAGATTACCGCGCAGAATACGAATTCCGATTACAGTTATGGCGGCGCTTTCGATACCAGCTCCAGACAGAAAACGGCTTCGATTACCGTCAAATTGAATTATAGCGTGGAATAAAATCAATAAAGATGAGGTGGAACATGAGAACGATAAAACTGACGGAAGATACCAAAAAGGATCTGTTGAACAGTCTTTTAAAAAGAAGCCCTAATAATTATGAACAATATGAATCCGTGGTTGCCGATATTATTTCCAATGTCCGCGAGAAGGGGGACGAAGCGGTCTTTGCCTATACAGAGCAATTCGACCGGTGCAGGATAGACGCTTCTACCATACGGGTAAGGAAGGAAGAAATTGCAAGGGCTTATGAAATGGTGGATGCAGGGCTGGTGGAGGTTATGAGAAAGTCTGCGGAGAATATCCGGGCATTCCATACGAAACAGCTCCATAATTCATGGATTGATACGAGAAGGGATGGCTCCCTTTTGGGGCAGAAGATCACGCCTATTGGGATATCCGGCGTATATGTACCGGGCGGTAAGGCGGCTTATCCCTCTAGTGTGCTGATGAACGTGATTCCGGCAAAGGTGGCAGGAGTGGAACGGGTGATCATGACAACGCCTCCTGATGCCGGAGGAGAGGTATATGCCGGGACTCTGGTGGCGGCGGATATTGCCGGAGTGGATGAGATTTATAAAGTTGGGGGAGCCCAGGCAGTGGCCGCCATGGCCTTTGGAACCGAAAGCATACCAAAGGTAGATAAGATCACGGGACCGGGGAACATTTTCGTGGCTCTGGCCAAAAAAGCATGTTTCGGATATGTGAGCATCGATTCCATCGCCGGACCGAGCGAAATACTGGTGATTGCGGACGAAACGGCGAATCCGCGTTATGTGGCGGCAGACCTGCTTTCCCAGGCGGAGCATGACGAATTGGCAAGCGCAATACTGATTACAACCAGCGAGAATCTTGCGGCAGAAGTGGGAGCAGAAGTGGAGGAATTTTTAAAAGTACTGTCCCGAAAAGAAATTATTGGAAAATCTTTGGAAAATTATGGATATATACTGATTGCGGAAACGATGGAAGATGCTGTGGAGGCCGCCAATGAAATTGCCTCCGAGCATGTGGAAATACTGACAGCCGATCCTTATGAGATAATGACGAAGGTAAAAAACGCGGGTGCGTTGTTTTTAGGGGAATATTCTTCGGAACCGCTGGGAGATTATTTTGCGGGACCAAACCATATTCTTCCGACAAACGGAACGGCAAAATTTTTCTCGCCGCTTAATGTGGATGATTTTTTGAAAAAAACAAGCATTATATCATATTCTAAGGAAGCGTTGCGGGCCGTTCATAAAGATATTGAATTATTTGCGGAAAGCGAGGGGTTGACGGCTCACGCAAATTCCATTAAAGTAAGATTTGAGGAATGACAGGATGTTGATTGGCCGGGTCGGTCAATACATTGTCTGGATTTGAGATGCCGCGAAGCGGAATGATGGAGGTTAGTATGGAAAGACAGGCGACGGTGGAGCGGAAAACGAAAGAAACGGATATTTTTTTAAGGCTCGATATAGATGGAAACGGAAAGGGAGAAGTCGATACGGGAATCGGATTTTTGGATCATATGCTGGAGGGCTTTGCGCGTCATGGCTTTTTTAATCTAGAGGTAAAAGTGAAGGGGGATCTGCATGTGGATGGGCATCACACCGTGGAAGATGTGGGGATCGTCCTCGGACAGGCGGTGAAAGGGGCTCTGGGAAATAAAACTGGGATAAGGCGTTATGGTTCCTTCATCCTTCCGATGGATGATGCATTGGTTTTATGTGCTGTGGATCTGTGCGGTCGTCCTTATTTCAGCTATGAATGCGAGTTCCCTGCGGAGAGGATCGGCGGACTGGATACGGAACTGATCAGGGAGTTTTTCTATGCGGTTTCTTATTCGGCGGGAATGAATCTTCATATCAAAATGATCTCTGGCATAAACAGTCATCACATGGCGGAGGCTATGTTCAAATCTTTCGCAAAAGCTTTGGATGAAGCGGCGGGCAAAGATGGGAGGCTCCGGGACGTGTTAAGTACAAAGGGAAGTCTGGCATAACGTTCCGGTGCGATAAAATTTCAAAGGAGAAGGGTGTATGGGCAGTCAATATAAAAAATTGGTTCCTTGCATTTATTTGTATAAGGGCAATGCGGTAAAAAGTTTATCCGATATTACCATTATAGATACGGATCCGGTAACGCTGGCAAAGTATTACAGTGATAATCACGGGGATGAGCTTCTTGTTTTCGATATGTCGAAGGGGGATACGGAACATGAAGAAGCATTGGATATTATAAAGGAGATTTGCAAAGCGGTGGAAATTCCGGTGATCGGAGCCGGCAATGTGCGCCGTATGGAAGATATAAAGAAACTTTTATATGCAGGCTGCAAAAAGGCAGCTTTGAACTATTCCAAACCGGAAAATATCGAGCTTACGGAAGAAGTATCCAAAAGATTCGGCAAAGAAAAGATAGCAGCATGTTATGCGAGGATGGAAACGCTTCTGGAATACAAGGGGCTTCTGGAAGAATTTGTCGATGAACTTATTTTGGTGGAAGCGGCGACATTGAGGGAAAGCCTGAACGAATGGGACGGACATCCCCAGATACTGACGCTGCTCCCGGAAGTTTCTCTCGATAAACTGATAGAGATTCTTTCTTCCCCTGCTATCTGCGGGATCACGGGATATGCCATTAATGAGAATGCAAGAGAGCTTTCGGCAGTCAAATCTTTGTGCCAGGGGAATGGAATAAAAGTGAATACGTTTGAATCTTCTTTTCATTGGGCTGATTTTAAGCGGAATTCGGACGGACATGTGCCGGTCGTTGTCCAGGATTATAAGACTGGAGAGGTGCTGATGGTGGCTTATATGGATGAAGAGGCTTTTCAGACGACGCTTCATACCGGAAAGATGACTTATTACAGCAGAAGCCGTAAGGAGCTTTGGATCAAGGGAGAGACCAGCGGACATTACCAGTATGTCAAGTCGCTGACGGCAGACTGCGATATGGATACGATACTGGCAAAAGTTTCCCAAGTGGGCAATGCCTGCCATACGGGAAGTTATTCCTGCTTTTTCAATGAAATCGTAACGAAAGAGTGCGCAGAAACCAATCCCTTAAAGGTATTCGAGTCTGTGATGGGCGTGATTGAGGATAGGAAAATTCATCCAAAGGAAGGATCTTATACTAATTATTTATTTGATAAGGGACTGGATAAGATATTAAAAAAGCTGGGAGAAGAGGCGACGGAGATCATTATTGCTTCCAAGAATCCGAATCCGAATGAAATCAAATATGAAATCGCCGATTTTCTTTACCATATGATGGTTCTTATGGCGGAAAGGGGCGTCAGCTGGGAAGAAATCATTGAAGAATTGGCAAAGAGATAAAAAATGAATAAAGGGAAATGATAATGGCGGGACTGCATAGATTTGCAGTTCCGCTCATATATTTTAAAAAGAATTTTCAGGAATGGATCGGCATGAATATTATCAAAAGATATAAAAAGACCATTTTTGTTGTTTCCCTTTTATGCGCTATGTTTTTTGCCGGGCGCGGCGTTGGCTACCTGACGCAGGACCTTGGTCTGCCGGGCATAAATTCGGTGGGGTCTTCCCGCATTGCGGCTTCAGAGAACTGGGGGCTTGGGGGATATGGGGACGGCGTAAAGCCTACGGGAATCGCTTCCGCAGAGGAATTGAAAAAGTATGATGCATATTTTGTAGGGGAGGGGGAGGAAAAAGTAATTTATCTGACTTTTGATGCAGGTTATGAGAACGGGAATACAGAGCCGATTTTGGATGCTTTAAAGAGGCACCAGGCGCCTGCGACTTTTTTTGTCGTGGGGCATTATCTGGAATCGGCGCCGGAATTGGTAAAACGGATGGTGGAAGAAGGACACTGCGTAGGAAACCATACATACCACCATCTGGATATGTCGCAAATATCGGATATGGCATCCTTCCGTAGGGAAATGGATGATGTGGCAAATCTGTTCCGACAGATTACAGGAGAAGAACTTTCCATGTATTACCGGCCTCCTCAGGGCAAGTATAGCGTAGAAAACCTAAAGATGGCAAAAGAACTGGGTTATCAAACCTTTTTCTGGAGCCTTGCTTATGTGGACTGGTATCAGGATGAGCAGCCGTCGAGAGAGGAAGCGCTGGAAAAACTGACAGGGCGCATTCATCCGGGCGCGGTCGTGCTTTTGCATAGCACATCGAAGACGAATGGGGAAGTTCTGGATGAACTTCTTGGCGAATGGGAGAAAATGGGATACAGCTTCCGGCCATTGTCGGATCTGATAGATTAAGGGAGGATAATGGATGGGGAAAGTTTCGACGAATCAGAAATTACAGTTGATACGTTCCATACGGGAAGAAAGCCAGGATAACCGGATGAGAATGAGGCACAGGGAGAGAATATTATATGGCATAGAACATAAGGCGGGGGACGAACTGCCGGTTTACCGGAAAGAATACTATGAGGGAGGGGAGGGCGAATTGTATGCGACGGAAGCGGGAGTTCCTGCAAACGGAAATTCCTTTTCTTCTTTTAAGTTGAGAATGGTATTATCCGTTGTCCTTTTCTGCGCATTTCTTGCGGCGGATGCCAGCGAAGGAAAGATAGCAGGAGTTTCTACGGAATATGTGCGGGAGGAGATCAATAAGGACTTTGATGCGGATTTTGAAGAAGTAGTATTTGATTTTGAGGATAATTTCCCGTATACTCTATTTATGGATTAGAGGAAGATCCGATAAGTCCCTTTATGGGAAAATATGGATAAATAAAGGAGAATTATGAATAAACTGGCATTAAAGGATGAAATATTGCTGCGGGTGGAGAAGCCGGCGCGCTATATTGGCAATGAAGTAAACGCGGTGGTCAAGGACAGGAAGCTGGTGGATGTACGTATAGCCATGTGTTTTCCCGATGTATATGAAATCGGCATGTCCCATCTGGGCATTCAGATATTGTACGATATGTTTAACCGGTTTGAGGATGTCTGGTGCGAACGGGTCTATTCGCCTTGGGTGGATTTGGATAAAATCATGAGGGAGGAAAATATCCCTCTTTTTGGGCTGGAATCCCAGGAACCGGTAAAAAACATGGATTTTCTGGCAATCACGATTCAATATGAGATGTGCTATACAAATATATTGCAGATTCTTGACCTGTCCCATATTCCGTTGCGGGCAAGGGACAGAGAAGGGCAGGGCAAGGGATGGGACGTTCCGATCGTGATCGGAGGAGGCCCCTGCGTGTATAATCCCGAGCCGATTGCCGAATTTTTTGACCTTTTTTATATCGGCGAGGGAGAGACGCGTTACCGGGAATTGCTGGATCTATATAAAGAATGCCGGCGAAAGGGAGAATCCCGAAGGGAATTTTTGAGGAAGGCGGCGGAACTGCCGGGGATGTATGTTCCGATGTTCTATCGGGTGGAATATAAAGAAGATGGAACGATCAAGGGGATGGAACCGACGGAGGAAGGGATTCCGAAGACCATTCGGAAGGAAGTGGAAATGAATCTTTCCGATACTTATTATCCGAAAAAGCCGGTAGTTCCCTTTATTAAAGTGACGCAGGACCGGGTAGTGCTGGAAATACAGCGTGGATGCATCCGCGGCTGCCGTTTCTGCCAGGCGGGTCAGATTTACCGTCCGGTACGGGAGCGGGATGTGGACATGCTGAAAGAATATGCGGTAGAAATGTTGAAAAATACGGGGCATGAAGAAATTTCTTTGAGTTCTTTGAGTTCCAGCGATTATTCCGGGCTGCCGGAGCTGATTGATTTTCTGATAGAAGAATGCGGGGAACGGAAAATAAACATTTCTCTTCCTTCCTTGCGAATCGATGCTTTTTCACTGGATGTTATGAACAAAGTGCAGGATATTAAAAAGAGCAGCCTGACTTTTGCGCCGGAGGCAGGCAGCCAAAGGCTTAGAAATGTGATCAATAAGGGGCTGACCGAGGAAGATATCCTAAAGGGGGCCGGCCTTGCGTTCGAAGGCGGATGGACAAGGGTAAAGCTTTACTTTATGCTGGGGCTTCCTACGGAAACGGAAGAGGATATCCGGGAGATCGGGGCGCTGTCTAACAAAATCGCGGCGGTTTTTTATGAAACGGTGCCGAAGGACAGGCGTGTAAACGGAAGGGTGCAGATCGTTGCCAGCACATCCTTTTTCATTCCGAAACCATTTACGCCGTTTCAGTGGGCGCCTATGTGTACGAAAGAGGAGTTCCTGGAAAAAGCTTATCTGACCAGAAGCGCCATCAAAGAGCAGCTGAATCAAAAGAGCATAAAGTATAACTGGCATGAGGCGGATATCAGCGTTTTAGAAGGCGTGCTTGCCAGGGGGGACAGGCAGATTGCCGATGTGATTGAAAGAGCCTATCGGAAAGGGTGCATTTATGATGCATGGAGCGAGTACTTCCATAACGATGCGTGGATGGAGGCTTTTGAAGAATGTGGCGTCGATCCTGACTTTTATACGATAAGAGAGCGCTATGCGGAAGAAACGTTTCCCTGGGATTTTTTGGATTGCGGCGTGAAGAAAGATTTTTTAAAAAGAGAATGGGAAAAGGCACTGGCGGAAAACGTTTCGCCGAATTGCCGCGCGTATTGCCAGGGATGCGGTGCAAACCAATTCGGAGGAGGCGTTTGCTTTGAGAACCGCAAGGGGAGTAATGGAAAGGATAAAAGAGCAGAATGAAAGTGAGAATAAAATTTGCAAAATCGGGGGCGATGCGCTTTATCGGGCATCTGGACGTCATGAGGTTTTTTCAGAAGGCAATCCGAAGAGCGGGAATCGATGTGGCTTATTCGGAAGGATTCAGCCCCCATCAGATCATGTCGTTTGCGGCACCTCTCGGAGTAGGACTTACCAGCAATGGGGAATATCTGGATATTGAAGTACGATCCCATGCCGGAGCGGAGGATATGAAGCGGAGACTGGAAGCGGTAATGGTGGAGGGAATGGAGATTTTAAGCGTTACGGCGTTGGAGGAAGGGACAAGAAATGCGATGGCAAGCGTGGCTGCGGCGGAATATTCCGTCAGATTCCGGCAGGGGTATGCGCCGGATAAGGGATGGGAGGACAGGCTGCTGGCATTTTACGACAGGCCCGTTCTTACCGTGAAGAAAAAAACGAAGAAAAGCGAAGTGGAAATAGATATCAAACCTTATATTTATCAGTTGTCGGTGACAGGGAAGGGAAAGGATGCCGTGGTCCATATGCTGGTAAACGCCAGCAGTTCCGGCAATATTAAGCCGGGATTGGTGATGGATGCTTTTTTGAGGGAGGATGGAAAGGAACTTTCGGAATTTGCACTCGAAATCAGGAGGGAAGATACTTTTACCGATACCGGCGAGGACGGTAACCGGAAATTGGTTCCGCTGGATGCCGTGGGGGCCGGGTTTTAAATTATGGAAAATAAATATCTGATTATAAAATATCGTGGAAAAATATTATCATTGCTTTTTCATGGGAACCGTTTGGTCCGTGCAAGGGCGGAGAAAGAGAACGGCAATATTCTTGGGAATATTTATGTAGCCAAAGTAAAAAGCATTTTAAAAAATATTCATGCGGCTTTCGTAGAGATAGAGCCGGGGTATCCTTGCTTTCTCAGTCTGGAACGGATCAGGAAACCTTTGCTCATGAACCGGGCTTATGACGGGAGGGTTCTGGCGGAAGATGAAATACTGGTTCAGGTATATAAGGAAGCGGCCAAGACGAAATCTCCCGCCGTTACCTGTTCGCTGTCGCTGGATGGAAGATACTGCGCGGTATCCATGGACAGGCCCGGCGTGGCATATTCATCAAAACTGTCGGAAAAGGCAAGGCGGAGAATTAGGGAGGCGTTGGAAAAAGAAGGCGTTTTAGAGGAATATGAGAAAAAAAACGGTATTGTGATCCGTACAAATGCGAAAAGCCTTGGGGAAGATATTTCTCCGCTGGCGGATGAAATCCGCCGATTTTCCGCGAAATTACAGGAAATAATGGATATGGCATGCCATCGGACCTGCTATTCCGTTCTTCACGAGGCAGAACCCGCATATCTTACCGCTATCCGGGACGAATATGAGGGGCAGTGCGGGGAAATCGTGACGGATGATCCCGGCATCTACGAAAAAATTATGGCATACCGGGAGGCGAATCCTTCTTTCCATATGCCGGAGGCGAGGCTTTACCAGGATGAAAGGCTGCCTCTGCACAAGCTTTACAGTGTGGAGACCCGGCTTCAGGAAGCGCTTGGCAAAAAGGTATGGCTGAAGTCCGGCGGTTATCTTGTCATTGAGCCCACAGAGGCATTGACTGTGATCGATGTCAATACGGGAAAGCTGGCAAGCGGAAAAGATATGGAACAGACATGGCTTAGGATCAATATGGAGGCGACGGAGGAAATTGCGCTTCAACTTGCCCTGCGGAATATATCCGGTATCATTATCGTGGATTTTATTAATATGAAACCGGAGGAGCATAATAAAAAACTGATGTCCCATTTCGGCAATTTGTTGAAACAGGATGCGGTAAGGACGGAATTGATGGATATCACCGCGCTGGGGCTGGTGGAAATTACAAGGATGAAAACGAGCAAGCCGTTGCGGGAACAGCTCATGGAAGCGGTTTTCTTTAACGAGTCAAAAACTGTGCCGCAACCCAAAGGAGAAAAAATATGAAGCTGATAAAAATGGAAAAGGTAAAAGACGGCCGTTATCTGAAAAATTATGAACTGGTTTATCAGAATAAGGCGGGAAAAGAAAAAAAATATGAAATCGTCAGCCGGAGAGAGCTTTCCGGGATAGAAGACATCGGAAAGAAAACGAGCGGCATGTCCATTGCGGCGGTAAAGGAAGGAAAGCTTTTGCTGCTGAAAGAATTCCGCATGGGAGTAAATAAAACGGTTTATAATCTCTGTGCGGGAATGCTGGAGGAAAATGAGACTTTGGAGGAATGTATATCCAGGGAATTGTATGAGGAAACGGGCCTGGGCATAAAAAGGATTATTGATATTCTGCCGGCGTCCTACGCGGCCGTAGCGATTTCCGATACAAAGACGAATGTGGTTTTTGTGGAAGCGGAAGGCGAATTCGAAGACCATACATCGGATAACGAATGGATAGAAGCCGGGTTTTACAGCAGGGAAGAAGTGAAAGAACTGCTGAAAACGGCCGAATTCAGTTCCAGGGCACAGATCATCGCTTACTTTTTTTCCAAAAACTTCTTTCCAGCGTAAGCTCAATGTCCATATAAGCACGGCTTTGGTTCATTGTCCATGCAAATAAAATATGACGTATGCAAAACAACCTCGTTTCATACTTGGTTTATTGCATGCGTCATATTTTTTTATAAAAATCTCATCTGAAATATGATTCTTAAATGAAATTTCGTACAATACCCAAATTAATGAAAGGGTATTTATTCGTTCGCTTAAATTTCTTATCTAGAGTATCACAATTCATTTTAAAAATCAATAGCATTTTTGTAAATATGTTCTGTTTGCCTGTAAATATGTTCTGTTTGCCGCAGACATTTGATGTAAAAAAACAAAAATATGTTGTTTTTGGACGTATGATCACACATATTTTATATACTATCGGTTGTAAAAACTGCAAAAATTTTTTTTAGGCCGTCAAAAGCGCCGTCGTCGGCGGATAGCTGAAGAGCCAGGAAAGGAGAAAACAGTATGCCGAGAAGAGGAGAAAATATTTATAAGAGAAAGGATGGAAGATGGGAGGGGAGGATCTGGAAAGAGACATCGATTCCCGGAAAAAGAAGCTATTTATCGATTTATGGGAAAACCTATAAAGAGGCAAGGGAAAAGATGAAAACAGCAAGGAGCTGCTCCTGGAAGACAGGAAAGGGACTGCCAAAACTGGAGGAAGCGGCGTCTGTCTGGATCGACGAAAAAAAAGTCTGCTGGAAGCCGACTACTTGCAGGGAATACCGCTATATACTGGACAAACATGTGATCCCCTGGCTGGGGGATGCAAGAATCAACAACATCGACCAGCAGACGATGGAAAGTTTTGCGTCCCTGTTGCTGAAAGAACAGGACAACGGATTATCTGCGAATTATTTATCTTATATTTGTTCTATCGTTATAAGGATATTGCTTCATATGAAAAAGAAGCATGGATACGGCATACCGGTTCCTGCAAATCCGGTAATAAAAAGTAAAAAATGCCAGGTGATCCTGCCGGGGGGACAGGCGATGTCCAAATTAGAAGAATATTTGATTGCAAACAGCGGGAGAAATGCAGATTTCGGAATACTGGTCGCTCTTTATACGGGCATCCGCATCGGAGAACTGTGCGCCTTGACCTGGAAGGATATTGATCTGAAAGAGGGCGTTATTTATATCCGAAACAATGTCCAGAGAGTCCGCGGGGACGGCGGTGGGAAAAATAAGACGCATACGGTGATCCAGACGCCTAAAACATCGGACTCTGTCCGCGTGGTTCCTATTTCCCCGATGCTCCTTCCTCTGTTGGAAAAGCACCGGCAGGAAGATTCCAGACATATTATCAGAGGGAGCAGGAATTTATGGGCGGATCCCCGCACCGTCCAATACCAGTTCCGGAAAATTTTGGAAGAATGCGGCCTGGAACATTTTAACTTCCATATGCTCCGCCATGTTTTCGCTTCCAGGTGCATCGAGAAGGGGTTTGATGTAAAAAGCGTGAGCGAAATACTCGGCCACAGCGATATCAGGCTGACAATGGAGCTTTATGTGCATTCCTCAGTGCAGCAAAAGAAAATGCTGATGAACCGGTTTGGATCTTATCTGCATCAGGGAGAAAGGAATGGATAAGCCGTCAAAATGATCGTCGGATAACCATGTATGCTGTTTCCAATCCCCAAAATGCGGGAAAAGAGCGGAGGGAAAAGGAGTTTTTCATTAATTTGGGTATTTTGCGAAAAAAATATACATACACAACGGAGCCATAACAGGTGATTAGGAAAAAGGGAAAAAAGAAAAAGAGAATCGTAGCGGCTGTACTGCTGGGCATTGTCTTATATGCCGCCATCATGGGCATTGCTTTTGGAATGATCCGGGCGGCAGGCAAAAGAAGCTTAAGAGGGAATTCGGAAACCGCCCGTCCGGGAATGATGCCGGTGAAAGCGGGAGAGGAATTGACACAGGAAGAGGAACAGCAGTGGCAGGAGGGCTGGGTAAAGTACCAGGGAAATCTTTATGCTTACAATGAAGATATTTTAACCTTCCTGTTTATGGGAATCGATAAGGACAGCGGGGGGGAAAGAGTAACGGAGGGAACGGATGGCGGAAATGCAGATGCTTTGTTCCTTGCAGTGATGAATCCGAAAAAAAAGACGGTTCAAATCATCGGCATCAACCGCAATACGATGGCGGATGTGGATATCTATGATGAAAAAGGCAATTATTTAATGACCAGCAAGGCGCAGATTACGGTGCAGCATGGTTTTGGCAACGGACTGGAAGAAAGCTGCGAATATCAGAAAAAAGCGGTATCCAGGCTGTTTTATGGGCTACCGGTTCATGGCTATGCGGCCATTTATATGAGTGCTATTCCGACAATCAACGATGCGGTGGGCGGCGTGGATGTAAAAGTCATAGAGGATTTGACGGAGAAAGACAAATCGCTGGTAAAGGATGCGGAGGTACATCTTATGGGGGAAACGGCATTCTGGTATGTCAAATACAGGGATGCAAATATTTTTGGCTCCGCGGATATGAGGCTGGAAAGGCAGAAGCAATATTTGAATGCGTTTGTGGCTGCAGCAAAGAATGCGTCAAAAAAAGATATCGGCGTGGTATTGGATCTTTACCGGGCAGTTGTTCCCATGATGGTCACGGATATTACGCTGGATGAGGTGGCATATTTGGCTCCTGCGGCGCTGGACTACCAGTTTGGCGGAGAAGGAAGTTTTTATATGCTGGAAGGGGAAACGGTGATGGGGGAAGAATTTGAAGAATTTTATCTGGATGAGGATGCGCTTTATGAAATGATACTGGAAATTTTTTATGAACCGGTGGAACTGCAATGACCGGAAACAGCAGGAAGGACATGGGTACGGATGAAGAAGAGGCTGGGAAACCATATATGGCAAAGGCGGGCGGTGCTTATCCTGGTCTGCCTGACGGCAGTCCTGGGGGCGGCCGGATGCGGACGGAAAGAAAATGGGGGAGATCAAAAGGAAACGGAAAAGGAGCAGATGAAGAGTCAGACGGAGCAGACGACAGGGCTTGCTTATGAAACGGCAAAGGATGGAAAAATTGATTTTGCTGCCCTGCAGAAAGAAAATCCTGATATTTTTGCATGGATCTACGTTCCTGGAACAGAGGTGGACTGCCCTGTCCTGCAAAGCCCTGTTTCCGATGATTTTTATAAAACCCATACGCCCGACGGCAAAGAAGGATCTATGGGCGCAGTTTATACGGAAATGCCTAATATGATGGATATGTGTGATTTCAATACGGTGATACATGGCAGGGACAGGGAGGACGGAAATCCCTTTATGGATCTGCATCGTCTGGAAGACCCGGATTTTTTTGCAGAGCATGAAAAATTTTATATTTATCTGCCGGATAACGTATTAACTTATGAGATTTTTGCCGTCTATAACGATGAATGCAGCGATATTCTGCGGCGGTTTGACTATACCACTTATGCCGGCTGCCAGGCATATCTGGAGCAGGTGTATGCTTCCCGGGAAATGGGAAAACAGCTGCGGGAGGGCTGGGATGACCTGACCCCCTATCATTTCCTTGTTACTTTGAACGGCAGCATCCGGGAAACGGAGGAAAAACAATTTGTTGTAATCGGCGTCCTGACAGGAGATGCGGCAGGGAGGATCGACCGGGTCATCCTGGATTGATGAGTAATCTTTGGTATTAGCATCTTAGATGTTAATATAGACCACACTTAGGATTGGGAAAGGAGGTACGGAACCTATGAAAAAATGGATTGCATTATTATCAGCAGCAACGTTGTTTGCTTCTATGACAGTGTCTGCTGCCCCCAGCCCGTCAGCGGCGGCTGTAGTGGCTTCCAATGCGTATACAGCGGAGGGATTTGCGAATGCGGCAGACGGCCAGCTGGCAGCTGCACGTGGCTTATCTGCAGGTGAGTACTACAATAATGCTGTAGTGTCTGCGCCGGGCGTAGAAAACGCAATGCCGGTAGGACAGGGCGGCAAGATCATGATCAATGGCGTTGTCACGAATATGACCGCATCCTTGGCGAAAGCAGACAAGGCAACGGCGGAGGGCGCGAAAGCCCAGGCCGGAGCGCTTGGGGGAACTTTGCTGAATGTAGTAAAAGTCAGCTTCCCCGGGGTGAACTACCATACAGCTACGATCAACTTTTACCTGAAAGGTCTTGCAAACGGCGCGAAAGTAGTCGTAAAGCAGCTGGTAAACGGTGTATGGGTTGATGTGGAAGTAGTGGAAGTAAGGGAAGACCATGTGGTACTGAACCTGACAAGCGCAGGTGCAGTGGCATTTGTACAGCTCCCCTAAAAACAGAAAACAGTTGAAGCGTTAAGAGTTGTAAAAACCGAGTGTGGGGCTTGGTACAGCCGTGCTATGGGCGGCTGTACCTTTATCAACAGGCAGAGGAGAAAAGAAAATGGATTCATTGACAAGAGACGTGGAGAAGATATTTAACGCGAGCAGGGAGATGGGCTATCAGGAAATATATGATGAGAAAACAATGGCTTTTAAGGTGCTGAAGAGGCTGTTTGATATTACGGCATCGTCCTTCGCCCTGCTTATATTATCTCCGGTTTTTCTGCTTACTGCCATAGCTATTCTACTGGAAGACGGAGGGCCGGTTTTTTTCATACAGCCCAGAGCCGGAAAGGGCATGAAACCCTTTCGGATGTACAAGTTCAGGAGCATGTTTAAAAATGCGGATCAACTGTTTGCACAGCTCCAGGAAAAAAATGAACAGTCCGGCCATGCCTTTAAAATTAAAGATGATCCACGTATTACAAAGGTGGGGAAGATAATAAGAAAGTATAGCATCGATGAGCTGCCACAGCTGATCAATATCCTGAAGGGGGATATGAGTATTGTGGGGCCAAGGCCAATCCTGACTTTTCAGATGGAAGAATGTAACGTTTATCAGAAACAGCGTTTAATTGTAAGGCCGGGACTTACCTGTTACTGGCAGATTGGCGGCAGGGCGGATATCCAATGGGAGGAATGGGTAGAGCTGGATTTGAAATATATAAAGGATATGGGGATTGGAACGGATCTGGTTATTATCTTGAAGACAATACCCGTGGTGCTAAGGGGAGACGGGGCATATTGAAAGCGCATATGAGGCAATGTAGAAGGGGCCTTAAGGAGCTATGGAATTGAAACGGATGAAAAGAAATTATTTTATATATATTTTTATATTCTGGTATATGGCAAAGATTATATGCAGTACTACGTTTGAAACAATTGGAGGGATTCCGGTCGATACCGTAAGCAGCATGATCAATTATCTCGTGCTGGTTCTTCTGGTTATCCAGATGGTTTTTTTTCAAAGTTATGGTCAAAAGGAGTTCGTTATCATTGCGGTAGTATCCATTCCTTTTCTTATTACTGCGGCCGTATCAAGAAGCTTTTCTCTGTTGTCGGGGTGGATGTTCGTTGTAGCGGCAAAAGATACCAGTTTTGAAAAAATCATAAAAACGGTGTATAGAGCTTTGCTCTTTACCATTTTTCTTGTTTTTGTTTTATATTCCTGCAATATTCTGGAAGACTATACGATGGTAAGGGGCGGCGCGATCAGGCATTCCCTGGGTTTTTCCCATCCGAACCAGCTTGGTGTCAGGATGTTCCAGTTGATTGCCTGTCATTGTTATCTGCACCGCCACAAAATGAGGGCGGTGGATTATGGCATCGCGGCCGCGGCCGCAGCATTCGTATATGTTGTGCCTAATTCACAGTCTTCCTGCATGTGTATAGTGGTTCTGGCGTTGTTGCTGGCCATCGGCCGCTTGCTGGAAAAATATAAGGAAGGCATGCTTTCTTTTTGCGGGAAGGGACTGACAGCTGCGGCAGCATTATTCAATATTCTAAGCGTTCTGTTGTCTGTGATAGATGTAAAGAGCCATGATGTTTTACGGCAGATCGATGTGTGGATGTCCTACCGTTTTTCCCATAGTTTTGAAGTTCTTCAAGTATATGGCATTCCTCTATGGGGGCAGAAAGTATTTTTGATGGAGGAAGAAAGACAAAAAATGGGGATGATGGATGGGGCTGGGCGGTTATATCTGGACAATGCCTATATGTCGCTTTTTATAAAATATGGCATAGTATCTTATCTTATTTTTTCTGTTGCTTATTTGGTGCTAATGAATGATTGCAGAAAGAAAAAGAGATATTTCACCGTCAGCATTTTGTTTGTATATGCTTTATATGGGATTATGGAAAATGCTGTGTTTATGATGAGCCATAATATTTTTCTTCTGGCGTTTGCCGGTATGATGTACGAAAGGCTATCCAGGATAAAGGATAAGAAATTATGCCTGAAAATACAGAGGCAGTAAGGGTTTATAAATATTGTGCAAGAGAGAAAATGTGGGATGAAGGATTTTATAAAGTACATAGGGATTTTTTTCATAAGAACAATCGTACGTTTTTTTTATATAGTACCGGTAAAAGCGGACAGGGTCATCATCAGCTGCTACCTGGGTACGCAATATGCGGGGAGTCCCAAGGTGATTTCCGAATATATCAGAGAATGGGGAAAAGGAAAGTATGAAATTATCTGGGCTTTTAAAAATAAGGATGATTTTGCTTTCCTGAAAGACTGCGGAATAAAGACGGTAGGTTACTATTCGATGAAACGTCTGTTTCTGGAGGCAACAGCGAAATATTGCATTGATAATGCGGCAGGATGCTTCGGATGGTTTCCCTCCAGGAAGGGGCAGTATCATATCGATACGTGGCATGGAGGCGGATGCTATAAAACAGACGGTATTCTGGAAAAGAGAGGAAAATTTGCCCTTAAGCGTCTATTATTTCATATCCATGAAACAACCCACATGGTATCCAGCAGTTCTTTTTTTTCCAGGGAAACTTTAAGAAAGGCGTTATTATATCAAGGAAAGATCCTTGAAATCGGAATGCCCAGGAATGATATTCTGTTTGAGGCAGAAAAGCATGCCGGGATACGCCGGAAATTAGCGGCAATATATTGCCTGGATATGCAAAAAATATGGATTCTTTATGCTCCTACATGGAGGGAAGAGGGGGATGTCGGAAGCCCGGATGTGGAACGGATGAAGAAGGCGGTTGCTATTCGTTTTGGCAAGGAGGCTCTTTTTTTGAAAAGAACCCATAAATTTATGGAGGCTCATGCTGGACAGTCGGTGACGGACGTCACGGATTATACTGATATGCAGGATTTGCTGTGCGCCTGCGATATTCTGATCACCGATTATTCTTCTTCCTTGTGGGATTTTTCATTTACTTTTAAGCCTTGCTTTATCTATGCGCCGGACGTGGAAATTTATTATCATAATCGGGGTTTTTACAGGGATATTTATACATGGGGCTTTCCGGTATGCAAAGACGATGAAGAGTTGTTTCACGCGATTGTCCGCTTTGACGGACAGGCACATAAGGAAAATATGGAAAGACATCAAAAAGAACTTGGGTCTTTTGAAAAAGGGAATGCAACGGAATCTTTTTACCGCTACTTTTTTGCAAAATAATCCTTTTTTATATAAACAAAAACATGACAGAAACAGAGGGAATCCATATGAAAAAATCAGATTTTGACCGTTTGGTAAAAAAATGGAAAGAAGGTACGGCTTCCGCACAGGAAGAAGAAAGTCTGCTGCCTTATAAGGCTGATAATGCAATTATAATGGCGGCGGGTTACAGCGCCCGCTGCATGCCCTTGTCGGGTGTGATGCCCAAGGGTCTTTTCCGAATCAAGGGAGAAATTATGATTGAGAGGGAAATTGAACAGCTAATTGCGGCAGGTATTACGGAAATCGTTGTAATAACCGGGTTTATGGCGGAAAAATTTCAATATCTGAAAGATAAATACCATGTCATTTTAGTAAACAATCCTGATTTCCACCAGTATAATAATATTTCTTCTCTGTATGCAGCGCAAAAGTATATGAGAAATTCTTATATCCTTTGCTCGGATAATTATTATGAAGAAAATATTTTTCAACTGTATCACTATGATTCCCATTATTCCTGCATATATTCGGAGAAATATTGCGACGAATATTTTGTAACGGAGACAGATCCTGACGGCTATATTACGGGAATTCAAAGAGGAGGGGCCGGGGGCTGGTTTACGATAGGAGACGCATATTTTACGGAAAACTATTCAAAAAAATTTGTTTCGCTGATGAATCGAGACTGGGCGGAGGAGCATACAAGAAATCTGCTGATGGATGATTTCCAAATCAGATATTTGGACAGCCTTAAGATGGTAAAAATAGAAAGACCGGGCCGGTCAGTCATGGAGTTTGATACTTTAGAAGAAATCAGACAGTTCGATCCGGAATTCGACCGGTTTTATTACGAACATATAGACAGGAATAATGCGGTGATCGAGATTTTTACCAAATATTCCGGCATACAGTCTTATCATTCCGTGCCCACAGAACAATTAGGAGGAAGGCTTCATTTAAACGAAAATCTGTTTAAACCATCCCCCCGTTGTTTGGAAGCGCTCAGGACAATGGAAATGGAAGATCTTTACTTATATGATTTAAGAAGAAATGATGAACTGATGGACGTGTTGTCAAGTTCATTGGAGATCTCGGCCAGCCATATTTTTATTCATAATGGGTCTGCGGAGGTCATTAAGTCAATTTTCAGCATTCTCTTGCGGGAAAATGATACGGTATTCATTCCGGAACCGGGGTGGAGCTATTATAAAAGCGTGGCAGATGCCAAATTTGCAAAATGCATTTCCTACCGTGTGGAAGAAAAGGGGGATGCTTATCGATACAGTATCGAAGATCTCATGGATAAGGCAAAAAGGTATCATCCGCGCGTCATCGTCATAACATCGCCGCAAATGCCTACAGGATGTACGATTGCCGATGAAGAGATTGAGAAAATCATAAAGAGCCACCCGGAGTCTGTGATTATGCTGGATGAGGCTTATTGGGGATATGGAGATGACAGCAATCGTTTTGAACGGGAAATGATCACGAAATACAGCAATGTGGTGATTACGCGAACCTTTTCCAAATTTTATGGCCTGGCAAATATCCGCATAGGATATGGTTTATGCAGTTACCCGTTAAGGAGAACCATCGGACTCGACCTGCCTTTGTTCAGGGCTTCCGGGATCAGCAGAAAGATTGCGATAGAGGCGGTCAGAGATACGGCGTATTATCGAAAAATGAGAGAATTGACAAATGAGATCCGGGAATGGTTTACAGCAGAACTCAATGCGATAGAAGGAGTACATGCTTTCCAGTCGGCTTCCAATTTTGTGTTTGTCCGTTTGGAGAATACTGATGCGGAAAAGGTAAAGGCATATATGGAGGAAAATAATATTCTGGTCAGGTTATTTACGGATAGAGACGTATTGCATCTTAGGATTACCATTGCACCAAAGGATATTATGAAGCGCGTGCTTTTTCACCTGAAACATGCGATTGCTGACAGCAGGGGGGGAAAGGAGCGGTAAAATGGACGGATTGGTCAGTATAATTATTCCGGTCTATAATACGCCCGTTGATAAGCTGCGAAGATGTATTGACAGCGTATTGGGGCAGACAATGGATCGGCTGGAAGTGATTCTGGTTGATGACGGAAGCGGGCCGCAGTGTGCATCGGAGTTGGATGAGGCTGCCCGAAAAGACAGTCGGGTACGGGTCATACATAAGAGGAACGAAGGCTCTGCCATTGCCAGAAATACCGGAATAAAGGAAGCTGCCGGCGAATATGTCACATTTGTGGATTCCGATGATTTTGTGTTTCCGTATATGCTGGAGGATGCATGTACACGGCTGGATCAATACGGAGCCGATATCAGCATGGGGCTGATACGGAGATTTCATGAGACAGATATAGGGAACGACATCGGCATTCGGGATTACACCGGCTTGCAAAAAGACGGAGGTACACAAGCCGCTGACATCAGGATAGTGAATTCTAAAGAAGGGATCCGCAGATTCGTGAATCATATATTGGGATATCCATCGGGGGATTTTCTGTTTGATGACGGATATATAAGCGACGGGCCTGTGGCCAGGGTTTGTAGAAAAACAATATTGGAGAAAGCGTTATTCTCCGAGGAATCCTGCTGGAATGATGATACCATATGGAATCTGAACCTGCTGCGGTTTTGTCATTCCATAGTCATATCGGGAAAGACTTGGTATGCCTATGTGATTAATATGCATTCAAAAACGAGAAGATATCGTCCCGACTGCCCGGCGGAATTTGCTTATAGGATTTGCCAGGAAAAGCAGATCGTGGATGCGATGTGGCCGGAATGCCGGGATGGGCTGTATCATAGAATCCGTTCTGATATGGCGCTTTTGTGCAGGACATATTTATTTCATGAGAGCAATCCGTCGGGATGGAAAGAAAGATATGACCAGTTTTTGAGAGCAGCCAATCTGCCGGAATACCAGGAGATGCTTTGCCATATTGATTTGTCGGGGGAGCCTTTTACAAAAAGGATTTATAAAGCCTTACAATGTTTTTTGTCATTGCATGGCTCTAAGGCGGTAGCATATTTAATGTGGTATATGAGTACGGCACGGAATATTTGAAAAAGGATGTTCTTTCATGGAGAAGATGATCAAGTTAAACAGGGCGGAAAATGCCAAAAAAAGTATCTTGTGGAGCTGTACCAATAAAATGATATTGTTGGTTTTTCCGTTTGTTCTGCGTATGGTTTTTTTTCGGAAGCTGAGTGCCGATTCTTTAGGGCTTGACAGCCTTTTTTCTTCTATTTTGCAGGTATTGAATCTTTCCGAACTCGGGTTTAGCAGCGCTGTTGTATATGCGATGTATTCACCGATCGCCCATGGGGATTCCGATACGGTTTGCGCCATCGTAAGATTCCTGAAAAAAGTGTATTTTATGATAGGAATACTGATTCTTTCCGCCGGACTGCTTTTGATGCCGTGGATTAAATATTTTATAAAAGGCAGCGACGCATATCCCGCAAACATTTATATCCTGTTTTTCATTTACCTGGTGAATACATCGGCCAGCTATATGCTGTTTGCTTACAGGGAGACGCTATTGACCGCTTATCAGCGGAATGATGTTAGAAGCATTATTTATACGCTCACCAAAACGATGACATATCTGTTCCAGATCGTCATTATTATAACAACAAAGAATTACTATTATTATGCGGCATGTCTGGTGGCGGGAACAGTTGCCAATAATATATTGATTAAGATATCAACGGAAAAGCTGTTTCCTGAAGTTCATGGACAGGGAAACATCGATAAAATATTAAGAACGGATATTCTTCTGAAAGCAAAAGGGTTGATGCTGGACAAAATTTGTTCGGTTTCCAGAAATTCCCTGGACAGCATTTGTATTTCCGGTTTTCTTGGGCTGGCAATGAATGCAAAATATAATAATTATTATATGATATTGGCCGCAGTGGTGTCTCTGCTTTCCATGATCGGACATTCTATTATAGGAGGGGTTGGTAACAGCGTAGTGACCGAAACAGTGGAAAAAAATTTTGGAGATATGAAAAAAATCAATTTTTTGTATATGTGGATCAGCGGTTGGTTTACGACATGTTTATTTTGTTTGTATCAGCCGTTTATTTCTTTGGCGTATGGAGCCGGTATGAAGCTTTCAAAATGGAGCGTTTGCCTGTTTTGCATTTACTTTTATGTATTGGAGATGGGAACGGTTCGGGGGATTTATTCGGATGCATGCGGGCTGTGGTGGGAGAACCGTTACCGGACAGCTGCAGAGATTATAAGCAATATTGTTTTAAACGTTGTGCTTGGCAAGCTATGGGGAATCAACGGGATTATTGCGGCAACATTGATTTCGCTGATCATAATCAATTTTGCGTGGGGATCCCATATCATTTTTATACATTATTTTAAAGGGATTTCTATAAAAGAATATTTTATTCCTCATATGAAGTATGCCATGGTAACAGGCTTTGTGGCAGCAATCACAAATTATGTATGCGGAATGGTGCCGTACAAAGGAGGATTGGGCATAGCGGTTATGTTGGCAGTTTGTGCATTGGTGCCCAATTTGCTCTATATAGTTTTATTCCGGCAGTTCGAAATTTACAGGGCAGCCATGGAATGGATCGGAGCGGTGCTGCATGTGGACCGCTGTTGGTTTATGAAATGGCTGGTGAAGTAAAAATATAGAGGAACGGCAGCGTGAGAATGCTTGTGTCTGCGCTGCGCACACAAACTTAAAATATGCAAAAAAACAGCGCAGAAATGAGGTAATATATGAAAATCGCAGTAATTGGGGCAAAAGGACTGCCATCGAGAATAAGCGGGCTGGAGGTTTATGTCAATAATGTATGTACGGGTCTTGCAGCAGATTTTGAGATTACGGTATTCGTAAGAAAACGGTACTGCGACGAAATCGTGAAAAGATATAAAGGGGTACGCATTGTGCATATTCCTTCTATAAATACAAAGCATCTAGATGCTGTGAGCTATAGTTTTTTTGCTACCATAGCAGCAATTTTCGGCGGATATGATATTTTTTGGTATCAGGCGCTGGGACCTGCGGTTACCGCATTCCTCCCAAAATTGTTCGGAAAGAAAATCTTGTCAACCGTACATGGACTCGACTGGAAAAGGGAAAAGTTCGGAAAACTCGCTTCTTATGTGTTGAAGAAAGGGGAAAAGGCAATCGCGAAGTATGCCGACGGAATTATTGTTTTGAATGAATCCGATGCCGGCTATTTTCTGAAAACATGGAAACGTAAAGCCAATGTGATTCACAATGGGGTTAAGGCAGCCCATTATGCGGCAGCGAAGAGCATAACGGGAAAATATAGGATAAAAAAGGGGGAATATTTTTTATTTCTTTCTCGTCTGGTGCCAGAAAAAAATGTACATTGCCTGATTCGGGCATTTCAGAAATTGGATACGGATAAAAAACTGATTATTGCGGGCAAAGGGGTTCATACAAGCCTGTATGAAAATGAAGTCAGGAAAATGGCGCGCAATAATGAAAATATTCAATTTGCCGGATATGTGGAAGGAACCCTGCTGGAAGAACTTTATAGCAATGCATACGCTTATATATTGCCTTCCACAATAGAAGGGCAGTCGATTGGGCTATTGGAGGCTATGAGTTATGGTCTGCCATGTATCGTGAGCGATATACCGGAAAATGCAGGAGTAATCGGAGATGCCGGATTATCTTTTGCTTCAAACGATGTGGAAGCGTTAAAGGATAGACTGAAATTTGCCATAGACCATCCCGGGGAATTGCGTGTAATGGGCGCCAAGGCCAGGGAAATAGCCTTAAAGGAACATGATTGGGAAAAAACTATTCGATGTACCAAAGAAGTAATTGACAGATGCATATAAATATACATAAAAAGGTCAGAATATAGATCGGGATAAGGATATGAAAAGGAAAGAAGAATATATGGATGCAAAAGGGCGCATCGAATGGATCGATTTTGCCAAAGGGATCGCAATGCTTTGCGTGATTCTCGGGCATTTGGGCAGTGATCCTGCGAACCGCGTGGTATTTGGCTTTCATTTGACGGTTTTTTTCCTGTTGGGCGGATATACTTTGAAGCCGGCCGGCTTTGGCGGGGAATTTCTGGCAACACAATTTAGAAAGTTGATGGTGCCTTATTTTTATACATGTTTGTTCGTGCTGCTATTCGATGTGGCAAATTCTGTTTTGATCGATAAGGATGCCAGCATATTGACCATTACGGAAATTGCCGGCAGAGATCTTGCCAGTTTCTTTTATGCGTCAGGAAGCATTAAAACGTTTGGGCCGGCGCAGATGGGGCGGTATATCGGGGCCATCTGGTTTTTGCCGGCTATGTTTTTTGCTTCCGTACTCGTTCAATGGATCATAAACCGGGTGGAAGATCCAAAAAAACAATATGCTGTTCTTTTGCTGGCAAGCGTAGAGAGCCATCTTTTATCAAAATTCATATGGCTCCCGTTCAGCATACAACCTGGCATCATGTGTGCATTTCTCCTGTTGGCAGGAAGGGATATCAGAAGATATGAAATCATAAAAAAGATGAAGGCAGGGCATTGCCTGTTGCTGTCCGCCATTGCCGTTTTCGGTATCTGCGGGGAGTATACGCGCATTTATTTTGTGACGTGTACGTTACAGGACTGGATCATTTCTTGGATTGTCACCATCAGTATGAGTCTGCTGCTTATGAAATTTGCTCAAATATCAGAAACGGCAATGACGGGAAAAGAAAATATTCGGGCCGGCATTCTGGCAGTCATGGGGCGGATGAGGCTCGTGAGGGCAGTGGTTGTTTACATAGGGCGAAATTCTCTTTTCTACTTGTGCGTACATTTGCTGGAAATGAATACTATGTTTTATTATCAGGATTGGCTTTTGGCAAAGATGGGGATTGCGGAAGGCTTTTATACAGGGGCGAAATTCGGTCTGAAGCTGGTGATGATCACCATGATTGTCAAGGGCGTTCAGATATTGCGCAGGACGGAAGGATATGCCAGACAGAGAGAATCCCAGGTTCTTTCTTCCGTATATCAATCGGGGGGGGGTAGAGTCGGGTATAACAAAAACCGCGATGTGGCGGTGGATATAGAAAAGGGGATTTTGATGATTGCGATGCTGGCCGGCCATGTGACGATCAATCCGGGGCTGCGGAGAATCATTTATTCATTTCATTTGGCGGCATTTGTTGTGCTTTCAGGATATTTTTACAGGAAAGGAAGGGGATTAAAAAATACATTAAGAGGTCTGTTCAGAACCTTTCTGATTCCCTATGGTATATTCTGCGCCGTGCATTTTGCCATATCATGGACAGGAAATCCGGAACATGGAGTGCTTTATTACATGAAGCAATATTTATTTGGCATGAGCTTTTCCAAAAATCTTTGGCAGGATGTTCCCTCTGTCGGACCGGTATATTTTATTTTGTTGCTTTTGCTGGTATGGCTGTTTTATTATGGAACAGACCAGGCGCTTTGCTATGCAGCAAAAAAAAGGAAGGCCAAAACCGGGAAATGGGAGGCTGTGTTATATCGGATGCTCGCAGCCATAGGACTTTCTGTTGTAGGAATGTATCTTGGGAAGGCCGGATGGTGGCTGCCATGGAGCGCGGATGCCGCCCTATATTGCGTTTTATTTTATTGGGCAGGCATTCAATTAAAAGAATATCATATACCGGAACGGTGCAGCGATAACCCGTACCTTTATTTTTTTCTGGCACCGGTCTGGGCGTATGCCATTTATGAAGGTAATATGTCCATTGCCGGCAGGGATTATGCACCTTATGGAATAATCATAGCAGGGGCTTTATCTGCTGTTTTGCTGCTTTATATGCTCTCCCGGTATTTAAGGGATCATTGGAGTCCGTATATCGTATGGTTTTTGGCGTTGACCGGGGAATCCTCCGTTTGCATTTTGCTGATACATACGTTGTTTAACGGGCGGATAGGGGATTTTTATACCCGTTGGTTCCATCCAGAGTACATATATCATATGGCTGCAAGCAATGGCACACAGATCCTGATTGGAATAATGATATGGATGCTGATAAAAATATACAAACGAAAAGATCGGAAGGTTTTTCGAAAAACTGCTTGACATCCCCGGGATGGTAGTGCTACACTTATCCAGTATGCCGCATAGTCAGGCTTAAGTGTATTCTATGGAGGAACTACAAAGGGCGGGTACAATCGCCTTTCCATCGGAAATAACGCCGAAACTAGCGAGTAAAGCAGGATCAATCCTGTATTATAGGAGGTGCAATATGTACGCAATTATTGCCACAGGTGGAAAACAGTATAAGGTTTCTGAAGGCGATGTCATCAAGGTGGAAAAACTTGATGTGGAACCCGGAAACACTGTGACATTTGACAAGGTGATCGCGATCAGCGACAACGGGCTTAAGGTTGCCGGCGATGTAGCCAATTCTACCGTATCCGCTACCGTTATGGAGCAGGGAAAAGGTAAGAAGGTTATCGTCTACAGATATAAGAGAAAAACCGGCTATCATAAGAAAAATGGACACAGACAAGCATACACTCAGGTTAAAATTGATAAGATCAATGCTTAATAATGCTTGGAAATGACAGAAATCATCATTAGAAAATCAGAAAATGGAGAATATAAAGGGTTTACCTGTAAAGGACATTCCGGTTTTGCGGCAAAAGGAAAAGATATCGTATGCGCTTCCGTATCCGTCCTCGTGATCAACGCCATCAATTCCATGGAAAAGCTGGCGGAAGAGGATATGGAGATCAAGGCGGAAGAAGCTGCGGGCATCATACGCTGCCGGATAAAAAGAACACTGTCCGAGAAAGGAAAGCTTCTTATGGATTCCATGATACTAGGTCTGTTGCAGATTGAAGAACAATACGGCAATAAGTATCTGGTAGTAAAATTCAAGGAGGTGTAAGGCTATGTTAAATATGAACCTTCAGTTTTTTGCCCATAAAAAGGGCGTTGGTTCGACAAAGAACGGCAGAGATTCTGAATCCAAAAGACTTGGGGCAAAAAGAGCCGACGGTCAATTCGTAAAAGCAGGAAATATTCTGTACAGGCAGCGCGGAACGAAGATCCATCCCGGCATCAATGTGGGGAGAGGCGGCGACGACACGTTGTTTGCACTTGTAGATGGTGTAGTTAGATTTGAAAGAAAAGGAAGAGACAGGAAACAGGCTTCCGTATATCCTGTAGAGAAATAATGCGAACAAACCGGGCTTCAAACTAAATATGTTTGAAGCCTCTTTGTATATAAGCAGGAAAGCGGGTAATAAAATGTTTGCAGACAGAGCGAAAATATATGTAAGAAGCGGAAAAGGCGGCGATGGCCACGTATCTTTCCGCAGGGAAAAATATGTGCCGAACGGCGGCCCGGACGGCGGTGACGGCGGTGATGGCGGAAACGTTATTTTTGAAGTGGACAATGGGCTGAATACATTGACCGATTTCAGGCATATCCGTAAGTATACCGCAGAAAATGGAGAGAATGGCAATAAGAAAAACTGCCGCGGCAAAAATGGAACGGATGTGATCATCAAGGTACCTTATGGCACGGTGATCAAGGAAGGGGAAAGCGGAAAGGTTATTACGGACATGTCCGGGGAAAACAGAAGGTTTGTCCTTTTGAAAGGTGGAAAAGGGGGGAAAGGGAACCAGCATTATGCCACAAGTACGATGCAGGCTCCTAAATATGCCCAGCCCGGGCAGGAAGCGAAGGAACTGGAACTCCAACTGGAATTAAAGGTAATTGCCGATGTAGGGCTTGTAGGTTTTCCAAATGTAGGAAAATCAACGCTTTTATCCCATGTCAGCAATGCCCGCCCCAAGATTGCCAATTATCATTTCACTACTTTGAATCCGAACCTGGGAGTCGTGGATTTGGAAGATGCCAAAGGATTTGTGATCGCCGATATCCCCGGCCTGATTGAAGGCGCGTCGGAAGGCGCGGGACTTGGCCACGAGTTTCTCCGTCATATTGAAAGAACAAAAGTAATGATCCATATTGTGGACGCTGCCTCTACGGAGGGACGCGATCCGGTAGAGGATATTTATGCGATCAACAGGGAACTGGAAGCCTATAATCCGGAAATAGCGGGCCGACCGCAGGTTATTGCGGCCAATAAGACGGATATGATCATTGACGGCATGGGAATGAACGGCGAAGAAGATCCTATTGGAAGAATCAGGGCCGAGTTTGAACCAAAGGGAATGAAAGTGTTTCCTATTTCCGCAGTGAGCGGCCAGGGCGTCAGGGAGCTTCTCTATGCGGTAAATAACCTTTTGGAGAAAATGGATGACAAGCCGGTTATCTTCGAAAGGGAGTATTTTCCTGAAGAATTTGTGGAAAAGGAGGAGCCTTATACGGTGGTTTATGAAGAAGATGAGGAAGCCTATGTGATAGAAGGACCCCGTATAGAGAAGATGCTTGGATATACGAACCTGGAATCCGAAAGAGGATTCCGTTTTTTCCAGAAGTTTTTAAAGGAGAATGGGATTTTGGATGAATTGGAGGCTCTTGGAATACAGGAAGGGGATACCGTCCGTATGTACGGGCTTTCCTTCGATTATTATAAATAAAGGAGTTATTGACTTATGACAAGCAAGCAAAGGAGCTATTTAAAAAGCCTGGCGAACGATCTGGATTCGATTTTCCAGATTGGGAAGTCCAGCCTTACCCCGGAATTTACGTCGGCGGTTTCCGAAGCCTTCAATACAAGGGAGCTTGTAAAGGTAGCGGTTTTAAAAAACTGTATGGATGATCCGAAAGCGATCGCAGAAATGCTGGCAGGTCGGACACGTTCCCAGGTGGTTCAGGTGATCGGAAGAAAAATTATTTTATATAAAGAAAGTAAGGAACATAAAAAAATCTTTTTGCCGGAATAATATCCGTTCATTTTTGGTAGGGGGGATCTTCAGCGACATGGGGAAAAAGAAAACGGGAATAATGGGAGGGACTTTCAATCCGATTCATATGGGGCATCTGCTTCTGGCCGAGAATGCGAAAGAAGCTTTCGGCTTGGATGAAATACTCTTCGTTCCAAGCGGTCTGCCATATATGAAAAATGGGATAGAAATAGCGGATAAATGGATGCGTCTGGAGATGACCCGACTGGCGGTTTCGGACAATCCGGCTTTTGCCATTTCCTCTGCGGAAGTGGAAAGGGAAGGAAATTCCTATACTTGGGAAACGCTGGAACTTTTCCGGGACAAAGAACCGGAAACGGAGTTTTTCTTTATCGAAGGAGCGGACAGTCTTTTTGCTATGGAATCGTGGAAAAATCCGGAAATCATATTCCGCGATTGTACGATTCTCGCCGCCGTCAGGGATGGAAAGGACGATGATGACTTGCGAGAGCAGATCGACCGCCTCGAAAAAAAGTATGGGGCCAGGATCGGGCTGATCGGAATGAAGGAAATTTCTTTTTCCTCTACGGATATTAGGGAAAGGATACGGAACGGAAGATCGATTCGCTATATGGTTCCTGACAAAGTGATCGAATATATAAAAAAATACCGGTTGTATATGGAATAAAAGAGAAATACGTCAGATTGGGAGGATAAGTGAAATATGGAAGCGAAATCTTCAAACCTGAAAAAAATCCGGAAAGCAGTGGAAAAAACTTTGGATTCCAAGCGTTTTGAGCATACGCTGGGAGTGGAATATACTGCAGCCGCACTTGCCATGCGATATGGTGAAGATCTTATGAAGGCGCAGACAGCAGGGCTTTTGCATGATTGTGCGAAGTGTATGAGCAATGAAAAGAGGCTGTCCATTTGCGAAAAGCACAATATTAGTGTGAACAAGATTGAACGTAAAAATCCTTTTTTATTGCATGCCAAGGTAGGGAGTTATATTGCCATGCAGAAATTTCATGTCCACGACAGCGATACGGTCAATGCGATTTTGAATCATACGACGGGAAGGCCGGATATGTCTCTGCTGGAAAAAATTATTTATGTGGCCGATTATATTGAGCCAGGGAGGAAACAGGCGCCAAACCTTACAGAAATCAGAAAACTGGCATTTACAGATATAGACGAAGCGCTGTACCGTATTTTGGAAGATACGCTCGTTTATCTGAGAACAGTGGAAGGCGATGTGGATCCGATGACACAGAAAACGTATGATTTTTATAAAAATAGGAGAATTGGATGAACAGTAAAGAGATAACACGTCTTGCGATCAGGGCGTTGGAAGAGAAAAAGGCGGAAAATATCGAAGTCATTGACATTAGTGAGGTATCTGTGATTGCCGATTACTTTATTATCGCCAATGGTACGAACCATAATCAGAACCAGGCGCTTGCTGATTCCGTAGAGGAAACGATCGGCAGGGCGGGAGGAAATCTGAAACAGGTGGAAGGATACGATACCGCAAACTGGATATTGATGGATTTTCTCGATGTGATCGTTCATATTTTTGACAGAGACAACAGACTCTTCTACGACTTGGAGCGCATCTGGCGGGATGGAAGGCAGATAGACCTGTCAGAATTCCAGGACGTGGAAGAATAAGACATAAAGGACTTACGGATCAATGAAAAAATATATAGGAGACAGGAAATTTTACCTGATGGTTCTTTCCGTAGCCGTTCCCATCATGATACAAAATGGGATTACTAACTTTGTCAGTCTTTTAGACAATATTATGGTGGGGCAGATCGGCACAGAACAGATGTCCGGCGTGGCCATCGTCAATCAGCTGATCCTGGTTTTCAATCTCTGTATTTTCGGCGGCGTATCCGGCGCAGGTATTTTTACGGCGCAATATTATGGATGCGGAGACCAAAAGGGAATCAGGGATACATTCCGCATGAAACTGTGGCTCAGTCTGTTTATTACGGCAGCCGGGCTTTTGGCCTTTGCTTGTTTTGGCACGCAGCTGATTTCGCTGTACTTGCATGAGGCCGGAGATACCGGGGATCTGGAGGCTACTTTGCTGTATGCCCGTAAATATTTGCGGGTGATGATGGTGGAACTGGTGCCTTTTGCCATTATTCAGGCGTACTCTGGTACCTTGCGGGAAACGGGAGAAACCATGCTGCCGATGAAGGCAGGGATAGTGGCGGTATTCGTCAATTTAATTTTGAATTACATATTGATTTTCGGAAAATTCGGCATGCCGGCGCTTGGAGTAGAAGGGGCAGCCATTGCGACTACCGTATCCCGGTTTGTGGAACTGGCAATCGTTGCGGGGTGGACGCACAGAAACAAAGAGAAAAACGGTTTTATTAGAGAAGTTTACCGGAGTATGAAGATACCAGGAGGGTTGGTCGGCAAAGTGCTGGTCATGGGAACTCCGCTCATGGTGAACGAGGCTTTATGGTCCAGCGGCCAGGCAGTGTTGATGCAGTGCTATTCCGTAAGAGGGCTTTCGGTGGTGGCGGCGTTCAATATTTCCTCCACCATATCCAATGTATTTAACGTAGTGTTCATTGCACTTGGAAATTCCGTGGGAATTATTATCGGGCAGCTGCTGGGGGCGGGAAAAATGGAAGAAGCAAAGGATGCCGTAAGGAAACTGATGTTTTTTTCCGTAGGTGGATGTGCGGTCATTGGCATTTGTCTTTCCATTTTTGCACCTCTTTTCCCGATGATTTATAACACCACGGAGGAAATCAGAGGGCTTGCGGCACGGTTTATTATTGTGTCCTCCGCGTGTATGCCTATTTATGCTTTTGTAAACGTGGCTTACTTTACCTTACGTTCCGGTGGAAAGACATTGATTACCTTTTTCTTTGACAGCGTTTATACGTGGCTGGTTAATATTCCTCTGGCGTATATTCTGTCCAGATACACGGGAATGCATATTATACCACTTTATTTCATTTGCCAATTCATTGATATTATCAAGTGTTTGATCGGTTATATCCTGATCAAAAAAGGGGTATGGATGAATATGATTGTAAAAGAATAAAAAAATGACGCCGGATGACCGGCGCCATTTTTTTATTGTGTGCCGAGCATGGCGCTAATCTTACTGGTGAAAGTCCAGTCACGGGTATT
>OFHO01000012.1_pt1 | contig 156638 bp, 156 predicted proteins | sample 1521531 | NCBI WGS metagenome assembly OFHO01 (sample SAMEA3504124, study PRJEB24116) | mouse gut metagenome | biome: mouse gut; feature: mouse-associated habitat; material: faeces | place: Denmark | collected 2011
CGGGATTTCTATGATTATCGCTGTCGGGACGATTGTTTCCAGCCTGCAAAGCGACCGATTGACAAAACGATTCGGGACAGGGAAAGTTACGGCTGCCAGCGTGCTAATGACTGCTGTTGCGCTGTTCGGATTTTCCATCAGCCATTCTTATGTTTCCTTGTGTCTGTGGGCCGTCCCCTACGGGCTTGGCGCAGGAAGCGTGGACGCTTCTTTGAATAATTATGTCGCGCTCCACTATGCAAGCAGACATATGAGCTGGCTTCATTGCATGTGGGGCATTGGCGCTTCACTCGGCCCGTATATCATGGGTTATGCTCTCTCCGGCGGATTGGGTTGGAATATGGGTTATCGCTATATTGCCATTCTTCAGGTTGCATTGACCGCCGTCCTTGTTTTCAGCCTGCCATTATGGACAAAGCAGGCAGCAGATAATACGGAACAGCCAGACGGGGCAGGAAAAATCAAGCCGCTTTCTTTGCACCAGATTATCAGAATCCCGGGCGCAAAAGAGGTTATGATTACGTTTTTCTGTTATTGCGCCCTTGAACAAACAGCCGGCTTATGGGCAAGCAGTTACCTTGTGCTGCACCGTGAATTACCAGCAGAAACCGCCGCCGGATTTGCCAGCCTGTTTTTTATCGGGATTACGGCCGGCAGAGCTTTCAGCGGATTTTTGACAATGAAGCTAAATGATACGAAGATGATACGGCTTGGGCAGGGATTTATGCTGGTCGGCATTGTGCTTTTGTTTCTGCCATTTGGAAGCATAACTGCACTGCTCGGTTTGATTTTTGTCGGACTCGGCTGCGCCCCGGTTTATCCTTCCATCATACATTCCACCCCGGAACATTTTGGAGCAGATAAATCACAGGCTATGATCGGCGTACAAATGGCATCCGCCTATGCGGGGACTTGTTTTATGCCGCCGATTTTCGGATTTATCGCCAACCATATCCATGTTGCACTGTTCCCGGTTTATTTGCTGGCAATATTAGCTCTTATGGCTGCCATGCATGAAAAAATGCTGCCGAAAGTATCTGCAAATAAAACCAAAAAGGACGATTTCCATTCGTAAATTCTATGACAGGAGGCCGTATATGATAGATTTGCATATACACAGCAAATATAGCGAAGATAGAGAATTTACGCCGTCCGAATGCGCGGAAAAAGGGATTTCTTATATTCCAGGCATCGAAATCGACTGCACGGGATAGGACAACATGGCTGAACAACTGGCACTCGGGCAGGGAAAAATTTCTCCCTGCACATAAAATAATCCCGGAAACGCCCATTTACAGCATTTCCGGGATTGTATCCGTTACCAAGATTCTATTATTTCCTTACCAGATGCCTCGGCAGACCATTTACAAACAACGGCTGCAATTCACCCATAATCAATGGTCTTGCATATTTCTCATACCCATCGTTCAGGCCGCATCCATCTTCGGTAATCCACTCTGCGGGAACCGGTCTTTCCACGTTAGCGATTGCATGAATATCATATGCGCTTGTACCGCACTGGTACGGATCATCGCCATTCCTGTCAAGCGTGATCATCATGCCGGTCTTTCCTTCTTCTGCCGCCATAACCGCATCGAAGCCAACCTGGAATGCCTCGTTGATATCCGTCAGGGAAGCAAGATGGGTTGCCGCGCGCTGCAAAGTGGAAAACTCTACGGCACGAGTCTTAAGCCCTGTCTCAGCCGCCACGAGGGAAGCCAGATAAGCCGCCGTACCGGATAACTGCTTATGGCCGAACGCGTCCACCTTCTTATCCGCATCTGCCAGCTCGCATACAAAACGCCCGTCTGCCAGGGATACGCCTTCGGATACTGCGATGACTACGGAATGTTTCGTCTCTGCCAGATGTTTTACTTTTTCCATAAATTTATCCACATCGAAAGTTACTTCCGGCAGATAAATAGCATCTACGCCGCTGCAATCCTCGCCCTTTGCCAGAGCCGCCGCCGCTGTCAGCCATCCCGCATGGCGTCCCATAATCTCCACCAGGCAGACCGTCGGCTTCTCCACGCCGAAGGACTCGTTGTCACGGATAATTTCTTTCAGGCTGGCCGCAATATATTTTGCTGCGGAACCATACCCGGGGCAATGGTCGGTGATCGGAAGATCGTTGTCAATCGTCTTCGGCACGCCCATGAATCTCTGCGGTTTATTGTGGGCCGCCGCGTAATCGGACAGCATCTTTACCGTATCCATGGAATCATTGCCGCCTGCATAGAATAAGCATTCAATATCATGCTTTTCCATAATTTCAAAGACTTTTTCATATACTTCTTCATGGCCTTCAATCTTCGGCATCTTAAAACGGCAGGAGCCTAAAAATGCGGAAGGGGTTCTCTTTAACAGCTCAATGCCTGTCTCGTCTGCCAGATATTCATCCAAGTCGCACAGATTGTCCTGCAGAAATCCCTGAATGCCATGCACCATTCCATATACTTTTTTCACGCCCAGCTTTTTAGCCGCCGCATATACTCCGGCCACAGATGAATTAATAACAGCCGTAGGGCCGCCAGACTGTCCAACAACAATACTTCCTTTCATCGTTATCTCTCCTTTTATTTTTTTATGGTTTCTTTATATTGACTGCACTTCTTACAGTACAGCTAATCAGCACACACAATTATAGCAGATTCATAGTCCAAGCACAAGTTCTTTTCTGTCTTCTTTATGGGAATCCATGAATGAAAACGGCTGGCCGCGCCGGGATCTTCCGCCTCTTGGAATCTTATAAGCAGCTCATATAATAAGCATATAAATTCTGGTAAGTCTCCGCATTAAAATGAAGCCCGTCCACCAGCTTATATCCAATCGTGTTCAAATAACTATGGCTGTCGATCCATGTGATATCGCCGCTTAAACCGTTCTGCATCTGGCTGTTGAAATACTGCACCTGCTCTTCTGTCACATATGGATTCTCCCATACCGGATTCACCGACGCATAATATACCTTTGCGCCTTTTCCCGTCCATTCCGCCGCCTTTGCATTGACAAGCTCCAGATAGTTGTTCAGGTTCCCCGGATCGTTTACCCCGAGATTGATCAATATTTTAGAACCTTTCCCTACACAGCCGTCAATTCTCGCTATCGCATTTTCATTAAACCAGTTATAGCCCTTTCCGCTTTCTGCAATCCATGTGCAGCTGTTCTCCCCCACATTGGCCTGCATCTGCACGAACCGGGAATCGCCTACCAGAATCACCCCCGATACATTTTTTACTTCTGTCACCGCCTGGGGCTGCCCCTCCGTCTGTGCTGCCGGTTCCGCCGCATTTCCTTCCAGAAGGTATTTATTGCTCACATAAGCCTTGCCCTCTCCGAACGCGATCTCGTACCAGCCCGTATCCGCCTGTCCCGTTGCCGTTACTTCCTGTCCTTTGGCCAGGCCGCCGACTCTTTCATAATCGGTAGACGGCCCTTTCCTTACATTGACTGCGCCCGAAGCATGCATCACTTTCCCTTCTTCAAAAGCTGCCACCGTATAGCCCGCCTCTTCCGCCTGCGCATCCGCAGCGCTTTCCGTCGCCCTGCTTTCAAACCCTGGCAATACCAATGCCAGCGCCAGCGCCAATAACATCGCTTTCTTTTTCATTTTGGTTTTCCGCTCCTTCCCATTGTCCGCCTGTCCGGCAAAATTATCCGAAGCATTCATGGAGGCAGTATTGTCGCCATGAACAGCCGCATTGATATAAAAATTATAGCAAATAATTTCCCTGTTGTCTCTTATCATTTCGTTTTTTCCATAAAAGCCAAAACAAAATTACCGCGCATGAAAAAGGCGTCCATCAAAGATGGACGCCTACAATGTAAAAGGGGAATTTTACATGGGTCTCTCGACCCATTTATAGTATACCACGATATCCTACAATAATCCAGTATTTTTTTAAATTTTTTTCAAAATTTTTTATCGATCTTTTTTGTACTGTTTTTAATTCATCTTTTTTTTTACATATTTTTACAGTTTGAGATACCGTTTTTACTTGACTTTGATATGTCGCAATTATATTAGCTTTTTTAATGATTTGACGTTTCAAATTCCCATTGCTAAAATATCCCATGTCGAGATTTTATTTCTATATTTTTCAACTATCGAAGGAGGTCTATCATGAAAAAAGCAACTCTTAACAAACTACTGGCAAGCGCTTTGGCCGTGGCTCTTTGCGTTCCTGTATTATTAGCAAATCCCATGACTGTCAATGCATCTGTTTCCGGCAACACGCCCGTTTCCGGCAACGTTCCTTCTACAAGCGCAAGCACTTCGGAAGGATCTGTATCCAGCAGCGCAGTTTCCCTCGCTTCCCATAACACTGTAATAATCGGCGGAAAGAGTGTGAAGTCCACCGTAGGCGGCATATTCATCGCAACTGCGGTAAACGGCGTGGCTGTCACCAGCCCTGTTGCATCGGTAAATGCTGCCATCGGTTTAACCCAGGCTGACGTAGATGCAGGAACGAACGCAAGATTCTTTATCTGCAACAGCGCCAACAAGGAAATGAAGGCAGCGCTCCAATCCGCTGCCGCTGCTGCGGGCAAGACGGTAGGCGCTTATCTTAACATTGATTTATATACTATAACGAAAAAAGGCACAGTAACCGCCATCCGTAATACGGCAGAACCTATCACCATGACTTTCGGCCTTCCCGGACGCATCGCCAACGCAGGGAGCAGCGTTTCTGTGATCTGCATTGATAAAGATGGAAAATCCGTTGTTATGGAAGATACCGATACGGATCCTAAGACGCTGACGGTCAATACCAACGTGTTCGGCGTATACGCCATCGTATATTAAGCAATGGATGCCCTGAATGCCCCCACGGCTTCAGGGCATTCTTTCAAATACATATTCCGTATCCGTAGACATATCCTCCCTGAACACATAGCCCAGCCGGCGGAATTCCTTAACCTCTTCCGGCCTCTCCATTTTTCTTTCGGCCATAAACCGCACCATTTCCCCTCTTGCCATCTTCGCATAGGTTCCTTTGGTGACAAATCTGCCTCCCGCCGCCTCTCCGAATACGCATGTAATATATGTATCTCCATCCGTCAAATATTTCTCAACACATCGGGAATATTCCCTGGAAGCCAGATTCAGGATAATCCCGCTTTCATCCCTGACCTGTTCATAAATGCGGCTTCCCCACAAAGCATACAGATCTTTACAGCCATCGATAGATGCTTTCGCCTGCATTTCCAGCCGGTACGGCGTTACTCCGTCCATCGCCTTCAGCACACCGTAAAACCCGGATAAAATACGCAGATGTTCCTGCACATAATCCAGCTGTCCCTCTTCAAACACCGCCGGAGCCATATACTGGTAAGCGATGCCTTCGTAAGAAAGCACCGCCGGCGTCAACTGGCGGTAAAGATCCATATGCTCCAGCCGCCTGAAATTCTGTTCCGCAATTTTATCATTGCATTTCCAGAGCTGCTTCAGCTCTTCCCTGGATCTTTCCTTCATCCATGCCAATATTTTCTCCGTCTGCGCAAGCAATACCGGTTTCCCGGCACAAGCCAAAGTATCCACGTCCACATTCATCTTCTTTGCGGGAGATAAAATGATTTTCATCAGACCTCACCCAACATCTTCTCCGGGTCATCCGCCGCTTTCACTTTATCATTGGCCCTGATGATCACGCCCTCTTCATCAATCAAATATGTGGTCCGCACTACGCCCATGGATACCTTTCCGTAATTATTCTTTTCATGCCATACGTCGTACGCCTGAATCGCGGACAATTCGGGATCTGACAAAATCGTAAATTGCAGCCCCTGTTTCTCCTCAAATCGTTTATGGGATGCCACGCTGTCCTTGCTGATGCCGATCACGACCGCCCCTTTCTCCATAAAGAGAGGCGCCCGCTCCGAATACCCGCAGGCCTGCTTCGTGCAGCCAGGCGTATTGTCCTTCGGATAAAAATAAAGAATCACTTTTTTGCCCCTATACTCTTCCAGCGTGTGAATATCCCCGTTCTGGTCGGGCAAGGAAAATCCCGGTGCTTTTGTTCCAACTTCCAACATTGTTTTTCTCCTCCTGTTCTTTCTATACCCATTATACCCTATCTTTTCCAGATTATAAATTATTCTTTTCCGTCCCGGCTCCCGGCATTGATCTCTGAAATAATCCGAACCGCGATCTCCCTGGCCGCAGCGCTGGACACATCCCCACCGTCCGTCCTCCCGAGATACACACAGAAATAAAACGTTTCCCCCGCCCTTTCCGCAAATCCCGTATACCACGCATCCACCACAATGCCTTGCGCCTTTCCCATGCCTGTTTTTCCATATACGAGCATATCTGCCCGGCTTTCTTCCCCTTCCTGACTTTCTTCTTCCGCCTGGCTTTCTTCCTCAGCCTGGCTTTTTTCTCCTGCCATCATTACTTTCTTCAGCTCATCCCTCGTTCTTTCCGAATAAACAGAATCATCCCCAAAAATACGCTCCATCACCTCCGTCTGTTCCAGCGGCGAAATTTTTAACGAAGATTCAATCCAAAAGCCGGTCAGCGCCCGGTTATTATTATTCGTATTCAGCCTCCCCTCCCAGTCGGAAATATCGCAGTTTCCATATGAAATCCTTTCCAGCTCTTCTGCCATCATCTCCTGTCCGATTTCGTCTATGACTTCCCTGAAATACCAGACGCAGGAGGCGCGGAACGCATCATAAAAATCGATATCCCTGTTCCAGTTTTCGTTCCAGTATGTCTCGCCGCTCCACGTACGAAGCGAATCACCCGGGTCGATAATCCCGTTTTCCAGCGCGACCAGGGAAGAAATAATTTTAAATGTAGAGCAGGGCGATCTTTGCGTCATAGCCAGCTCTTCATTATATATCATATACTGCCCATGGATGGCATCATACACAACTGCAGCGCCGTTCAATCCCCCGAAATATTCCGACCAGTCCTTTTCTATTATTTGAGGTTCCGGCAAGCCCTTTCCATCCTCTTTTTCTTCCCCTCTACCAGTAGAACCAATATTTTCATCCTCGACAAGGACAGCATCCCCGTCTTCCATATCAGTTTCTTCTTGTAAAAAATCCCCGCTTTCCCCTGCTTCTACTTCTTTTTCTGCAATACCTTCTATAACAGCCTGCTCCTCCGTGTTACTGCGGGAAGCGCATCCTGCCAGTGCCAGCGTCCCCGCCAGCACCCACCCTGTTATTATTTTATAGCATACGGCTTTTATATTCTTTTCTTTCATAAACATCCAAGCCTCTTTTCCCATTTTATTTTATGACAGCCATACTATCATATTGGCAGAAAAGAGTCAACAAAAGCGCCAACGGATGCAAAAAGCAAAAATAGCAGCTTTTGCAAAAAGGATACAAAAACGATGGCAAAATGATGCATCCCTTTTTTATACTAATAGGCAAAAAGGAAAGGAATCTCCCTCAAAAATGAAAAAACATATATCCACCATCACTCCCTCCTTTGTCCGCATGCTTAATTTATCTCCTATGGGAATCATCTCCTCGCTTCTGGCTGTATTCATCGGGAACGTCCTCACAGGATGCAGCGCTTCTGCCCCTGCGCAGGAAGCCAGCCGGGAGCTTATACCGGAAGACCTGATCGCTTATTTTTCCGATGATATTCTTGGTTCCCAAGAAGAAATGGAAGGCGCTATGCTTTCCTTAGCCTCCGGCCAGGAGCTGGATGCGGAAAAGATCCAGGAACTCGCCAACAGAAATCCATCCATCCAAGAGCGTATCACGGAAATCTCCTCTACCTGCAGCCGCGAAGGGACATGGCTTGAGGTCGATGCCGATAATGACGGGATCAACGATATTTTTCTTTGCCAATATCTCGACGGAAGCCTCCATCCCGTATCCTACTATCTTTTTCAGGGAACGTCTAACGGGAATTACATCCTGACAGACCAGCAGCGTTCCCTCATGGAGGAATTCGGCTTCATTCGCTGGAATAGGAAAAATTATCTGGCAAGAATTACCCGGAATTTTGAAAAAAAGGTGACGGACGGACTTGCACTGCAATATTATGAAAACGGCAGATGTTCAGGCGGCGCATGGCTCTCCATCACCGCAAAAGAAGGCCGCACCAGCCGCAGCATCCAGACTTCCTGTCTCGAAAATGAACAATACCGGGATCTGGCGCCTTCGCTGGAAACGCTCGCCGCAGAATACCAGCCCGGTTCCAGGCTCCCCTGCGGAACAGCAGAAAAGGAAAACAACGAATCGGATTACAACCGAAGCAGCGACATCAATAATGACGGCAGCGTGGAACAATACGACATATCCCTCTGGCAGACCACCAATTATTACACTGTAGACTCCCTGAGCTTTATTCCCGAAAGCAAAGATGCTTGTATAGCGATGTATGATATAGCGCAGGAAGATGATGGAAGCGGAACTTGCATGAATCTATGGGTGGATAAAACGGATTATGGAAACATCACATATGTCCTGTACGAAAAAGACCTCTATGATTTCTATATTTGCGGCTATCTCATCTCGGGCACAAAATATCAAAAGCTGATACAGACAGACTGCCATGTCCAGACGGAAGTTACAGTTCGTAAAATTTCGCCAGATGATCTGCCATAAAGAATAGGGCAGGGAAGAGCCATCTTCCCTGCGCATATCTTCTATTTTAATTCAACACTTTTGATAGACTAAGCCGCTTTGGAATAATCAATAACAGCGATTTCCTGCATAAGCTGTTTCGCCATATTTACAAGGGATTCCACTTGTTTTGCGACTTCATCGGAATAATATTTTTCGCCGCATTGTTCGCATTCTTCACAAGGCACGTTTTTGATAATAATAATACAGTTTTTATAATTGACTACATGGGTTGTTAAAGATGAAATTGTGGTTTTACATTTACAATACATACACATGATTACTGCCCCTTTCTTGTTTTTAAATCTTTTTCAAATTTATCAGTGTTAGGAAAATAAGCTGTTATAAAAAACAAACTATTGTTATCTGAGCCGACAACAACATGCAATATGTCATTTTCCTTTGTATGTCCATAAACAAGGCAGCTGGGGTGAGGAAAATCGTCTGGATAGTCCTCTATGATTTCTCCTGTTTGCAAACATGATTTTACATCAGCAATACTGATATCTCTTTCCTGCATACGCTCTAAACAATGCTTTGACCATTTTATATTGGAAGAATTGTTTAGTAGTTTTTGAAGCTGTTCTATATCCATATTTGCATTTCCTTTTCTGTTGTTTACAAATATTATACACCATTCCGGCATGAAATAAAATAAGTTTGTCAATCCCTTTACCGCAAGCTTTGTTGTCCGTCATATGTTATGCAATAATAAGAAGAATTTTAGTACCTATTGACTGGGATGAGGAATATATGGCTGATGAAAAATCAGTCAATATTTCTGGCGTTAGAAATGCAGTAATATTAGATTATTTTTATAATTATGTAAAGGAATTATAGGGACTGAACCAGTATCTTGACCAAATGTATACAGAGACAGAGGATGTTGCATTTCTGGCTGTAAAAATCAATTTTTTGCTCGGACTGCGTGTGGGTGAGTTGGCGGCTCTTAAATGGGAAGACTGTAAAGACCTTTCACATCTTCATATCGTCCATGAAGAAGTCAGAAATCAGGAAACAAACCAACATGAGATAATAGAACATACCAAAACAAACCGTGACGGCTTTGTTATTCTTATCCCGAAAGCGATATCAATCTTAAAGAAGATCCCAAAGCAAGGAAAGTATATTTTTATGAGGGATGGGGAGCGCATTACATCCAGACAGATTGCTTATGTATTGGAGAAGTTTGCAGAGAGACGCAAAATGCGTAAGACTTATGCAAGCAATCTGAACGCGAACGGTGTACCTCTGGATTGTATCAGGGAAATGTTAGGGCACAGCAACCTTTCCACACCCCTAGAATATATCTACAATCCGCTGACTGAAAAGGAAACCTATGACCTCATATCAAAGGCATTGTAGTGGTACTAAGGTACTGTCTACAACTGTCTACCAATTTGTAGACATACAAAAATAACGGAAACGCTGTATTTTTCAGCATTTCCGCTTCATTAAAAAGAGCGCGAGACGGGACTCGAACCCGCGGCCTCGACCTTGGCAAGGTCGCGCTCCACCAACTGAGCCACTCGCGCAAACCGCAGTACCAAATATTATTTTATACCGCTTTTCATCATTTGTCAACTACTATTTTTCCATTCTTTTCTATTCTTCGCAATAGCTCAGCCTTCGGCTTCCCTGTTACAGAATCCCGGGCTTCCCTGTTGCTATTCTTCTGCCGCCGGCATCTCGCCCTCTCCTTCCGCAGCGGACTCCTCCTGCCCTTCCCCTGCAGTTTCCTGGCCTTCCGATATGCCATCCACGACATTGCCGTCCTGATCCAGCCTGTCACGGTATTTCACACGATATATTCTTTTCAGCGACTCATAGATCTGGTCTTCCGTAATCACGCCTTCCCTTACCGCCGTCAGAACGCCTTCGTAGGCTGTCTCAAAGTCTTCCGGCATCAAAATCATATCCGCTCCGGCTTTCAACGCCATCACTGCCGCTTCATCCGACCCATAATATTCCGTAATTGCCGACATATTCATCGCATCCGTAATAACAATGCCGTTATACCCCAGCTCCCCCCGAAGCAGGTTTGTAATCACTTCTCCCGACAGAGAGCAAGGCGTATCGCCCCCTGTGATATTCGGTGCCGACACATGGCTTACCATTATGCAATGCACTCCCGCATTGATGCCCTCCTGAAACGGAATAAATTCCGCTGCCCTCAGGTCATCCGCCGTTTTTTCCAGCGTCGCCATTCCTTCGTGCGTGTCCTCCGTCGTTGCGCCTATTCCCGGAAAATGTTTTAAACAGGCGCTGATCCCCGTATCCTGCAAGCCGCCTACCGCTCCTGAAACCATGCCTCCCACCGTCACAGGATCCCCGCCGAACGAACGCTTCCCGATCGCCGAGGAAGACGCATCTGCCACAATATCCGCCACAGGAGCAAAATCCAAGTTAAACCCGAGTTCGTATAAATAAGAAGCGATCTCCGCCCCGGCATTATAGGCCGCCATCGTATCCCCTCCGGCCCCTATATCCGCCATATCGCCTACCTCTGCCACTTCAATGCTGCTGCCCCCTACGCGCCTTACCGATCCGCCCTCCTCATCCACAGCAAGGAAAATCGGATACCGGCTCATGGTGACGGTTTTGGAAAGCATCTCCGTCAGCTGCTCTTTATCCTTTATATTCTGGCTGAAATAAACCAAGCCCCCGACCGCATATTTGTTCAAAGCTTCCTGGGTTCCTTCCCCTGCAGTGATGACCGTGCCTACTCCGGTGATATCCTCCGGCCTTACGATAAACAGGCCTGCCACCCGGTCTTCCAACGGCATCGGCGCAATTGCGCTTTCCACCATTTCCTCCAGCCAATCCACTTCCGGCTCTGGTTCCGCTTCCTCTTCAATTGGAGCCGGAGGCTCCACAACGGCATTTTCATTGTCCTGTTGTTCCATTTCCTCCAGCTGCCGCTCCATTTCTTCCGCCTGTTTCCGTTCCGCAAGGAATCCCATCAGCTTCCGCACGCCAAGCACAGCACCAACCACGATCGCGGCAAAAAATATGCCTACTGCTATATACGCGATAATCTGGTTACGGATTCTCCTCCTCCTCCTATACAGCCGTCTTTCATCAAATTCTCGTTCTCTTTTCTCGCCCATATTCTACCCCGTAAAAACTAATATATAGCCTATCATACCCCATTTATGCCAAAATTTCCATATTTATTTCGACAGTTTTTCCGGCGGCGGCCAAAAATGCATCCGAACGTTTTCTACTTCATTTTTTTTCGTTTTTCCTTGATTGACATAGATTTTCATTCAGTTTTTTCACATCACGCTTTCCAATCATAAACTGAATGATCCATATAAACGCGAACATCAGGGCAAAAATCCCAAAATAGCTTAAGAAGCCTGCGGCACTGCGTTCCATCCAGTACATAAAATAAGCTGTCGGCATCATAACCATACAAACCACAAAAAAATATACCCCTGTCTGTTTTACCAAGCTCCAGTCCTCAATTTCCCATATGACGGAGCCTGCAGCACAACCTCCCCCCAATATGCCGCAAAGCAGCGCCTGCAGCATGACTGCGCGGATCTCGTTCCCCATAGCGGAAACCAATTCCGGCATACAAGGCGAATAATATCCCTCTGCCCATACAAGCGAACTGCATATCGTGATCAAATATCCGATTGCGATCCCGACAGGAAAACCCCAGATAAATCTTGCTATTATTTTTCTTTTCATATGAATACCCATAACCTTTCCAATTTTCTCACGCCAGCCTCCATGATTCCGCTTCGCGGAATCACAAATCTGGATGAAAAATGCCGCTTTTCAGGCATTTTTCGGTGTGAAGTCTTAGAAGTTCTTGGCGAAGCACCCACTGGTGCGAGCCTTAGAATTTCTCTTCACACTAGCCCTAATATTTTCTTAATTTTGGAAACATAGCGTCTCGATACATACGCCGTCGTATGATCCGACAGTTTTACGCAGATCGTTCCCGTAAAGCTTAAATCAAAACAACTGACTTTTTTGAGGTTGATAATCTCTGAATTGGAGATTCGGACAAACCAGCGGCTGTCCAATCGCTCTTCCGCCTCGTACAGCCTCAGGCGCAGGACATATTCCCCTTTATCGGTTACTGCGAAAACTTTCCCCCCCGTTTGCATAAACCTTAACAATTTCCTCTTCTTCCAGCACCTCGATTTTTTCATCCCTTCTTCCGGAAATCACCTGAGGTATCTCTTCTGATAATCTCTTTAAAATCCAGTTTACCTCCTCCGTCACGGAAGCCGCCATAATAACAACTTTCGGTTCGGCATACGCGCTGTCTATTTTTAGCTCTACCTGCATCCCCCCACCTCCCTGTCTCCCGGTTTCAAATGTCAAGAAAATTATAAAAAATTTATCCATTTGCTTCAACAAATTTGCAACAGTCGGTCTATAAAGCGGCATAACTGGATCAGCACCCATATATTCTCACAATGCACAACGCTGTGGCGCAATTTCCTATGATACGAAAAGAGGATACCAATCATTCCGATCGATATCCTCTCTTAAACTATGCTATCCAATGGTTTATACCTCCGTTTTCCATTTTTTGCTGTTCATTCGCTATTCATTTTTCTCTTTCGTACTCTTTCCATTTTTCTTTTGTACTGCCTGTACGGTAACGGCTGATAATCTCTTCCTATCCGATGGCTTTCTGGCTTATAACTTCTGCCATCCGCTATAGTTATTATCCTTTGTCCTTCGTTACTTTCTCTTATGTACTCGACTACGATCTCTTTTGTGCTTCATTCTTTTGTATCTCTTATGAATGAGCTAACTTACGTTTTCGGTGGTCTGTACCTCGCTTTCTTTAATATTTTATCTATGTGAATTTGTTTTGTTTATGTACTTATTATAACACGGCAAATTAATTTGTCAACACTTTTTTTCAAAAAAATATAATTTATTTCATTTTTTTACCTTTTTCCCCATATTATTTATTATTTCCCTGTTTTTCCCTATTATTCGACAATTTATTTTTTCAAAATTCCGCTATTTTCTTATTATTCTATCTATTTTTATATAATTAACGAATATTTTTGTTCTTGCGCCTTCCTTCATATCTAGTATAATGGAAATAAACAATCTTATGGTTTTAAGGAGGGATCCACTATTTTGAACCCTTTTTTAGCAGGAGGCACGCTCGGTACAAATGCCTCCATCAATAAACTAATCATAGCAGAAATGCCAGCGTGTACTGTCACCCAGCCGCTGGCTGGAAAAAGCGCCCAGGATATTTTTTCCACCGATCTCTTTATCCAGGAAATCAAGAATGCTTCCGACCAGCTTCAAATTCATGTGGATTCCCTTGAGGAAAAATCCCTTCCTTTACATCTGGAAAACAGCCTGGAAAGCGATGATCCCCTTGTGCGCGCCGCCGCACACGATATACTGAAACTCTTCGGGGAGCGCCTCGCCGTCATCCTCCTCTGTTTAAAAGAAGGCTCTCCTGCAAACCGCAGGGCGCGCGCCGACTGGGGGGAAGCGGAATGGGACTACTGGAATTCCCTGAAGCGCATTATATTGGTAGGCGGACTTGCCAGCCCGCCGCTGGGCGAACAGTTAAAATATTATGTAGAGCAGGTTTTCGCCTCTTCCGGCAAAAGCCCCTATGACATCGTCCTTGGCCGGGATTCCACTTATGCCGGTCTGCGCGGATGCACTACTTACTTGCAAAATGACCCATCTGACGGCACGCCCTTTGACGATGCGCAAGCTGTTTCCAGCCAGGCTCCGATTCGCTGGGCGAACCTGATTTTCGACTATGGGCAGAGTTTTATTAAAAGGAGTTATGCCGTCATGGACGGACGCAAGGTGCAGGATATCATCATTCTTGGAAAAACTTTGTCCCGGCATGTGGCATGGGATGTCAAAGATCCTCTTGTTGAAAAGGCGGAAGCCCAGGCGCTGAACCGATATTTTCTTAACACCATCACGCGCACGATCCAGGAAGTGGAAGCCAGAGGACTCCGCATCCGCCCCCACATCGTCTTGAGCATCGCCAATTATGTAAAGGACGGCCGCATCGCCAACCGGGGCGGCTATGGAAAGCTGCGGCTGATCGCTCCTGATTACGCCCAATATCTTTCCGACTGCATGAAGGAACGGTTCGGCAGGGATTACCATTTCACCCTGATCCACGACGGAACAGCCATGGCGGCCGGTTATGCCGACTATAAGGAATCCGTATGTATTTCGCTCGGCACAGCCTTCGGCGTGGGCTTCCCGCCGGGCAGGAAAGACTTTTGAATATAAGAAAAAGGAGGTAAAACTATGACACACAAACAGGCCGCTTTTGCAGCGGCAGCGCAAAACATGATCAAAAATTTAGAAAAAAGAGGAATGGAGGGCTATTTCTTTGAAGATTCGGCTTCCTGCGTAGATGCCGTTCTTTCTTCCATCCCGGAAAACAGCTCCATTTCATGGGGCGGCAGCGAAACCATCAAGGAATCCGGCCTGATGGATAAAATACGCCAGGGGCAGTATAAGCTCATTGACCGTTTCAGCGCCTCTTCCCCTGAGGAAAGCAGGAAATTGTATGCCCAGTCGGTTTTATCCGATTATTACCTTATGAGTTCCAATGCCATAACCCTTGGCGGAGAGCTGGTCAACATCGACGGCAGCGGCAACCGGGTGGCATGCCTGATCCATGGCCCGAAAAATGTTATTATTTTAGCAGGAATGAACAAGATCGTTACCGATATCGGCGCCGGCATTGAAAGAGTGCGCAATTTTGCCGCGCCTCCCAATGCCCAGCGGCTGAACCGCCAGACCCCGTGTCTCGCCAACGGAAGCTGCGGGGACTGCCTCTCTCCCGACTGCATGTGCAACCACATCGTCATTACCCGTCGCAGCGGCATCAAAGGGAGGATCAAAGTTTATTTTATTGCGGAAGAGCTTGGATACTAAGCGATTTGTCTGCCTATTGGGACAAACACTGTCGCTGCTCCGCAAATCTACTTATTGGAACACAAAGAGTTGGCCCGGAAGCCAACTCTTTTTCTGTCATTTATGCTCTTAATAGAGAGCTGCTATTGGCAAATATCCAATGGATATTTATCCGTCAATTCTTTGACAATCGCCCTCGCTTCCGCGATTTTCTCCTCGCCGCCCTTGATCACAAGCGCTACCGCTTCCGCGATCCTGTCCATATCTTCCGTTCCCATCCCCCTGGATGTCACCGCCGGCGTGCCAAGCCGGATGCCGCTTGTTACAAAAGGCGATTTAGGATCGTTAGGGATTGTATTCTTATTGGCCGTAATATGCGCTTCATCCAAAAGCTTCTCCACCGCCTTGCCCGTCAGGTCAAAGTTGGTCAGATCTACCAGCATCAAGTGATTGTCCGTGCCGCCGGATACGATTTTGATTCCTCTCGCAAGGAGGCCTCCGCAAAGCGCCTGGGCATTGTCCACGATTCCTTTCTGGTAAGTCTTGAACTCATCGGCCAAAGCCTCTTTGAAGCATACCGCCTTCGCCGCGATCACATGCATCAGCGGGCCTCCCTGGATGCCGGGGAAAATCGCTTTATTAAAGTTATATTTGTCTGCCGCTTCCTGATTGCAGAGGATCAGGCCGCCCCGGGGGCCGCGCAGCGTCTTATGGGTCGTCGTCGTCACCACGTCTGCATAAGGAATCGGGCTCGGATGGAGACCCGCCGCTACCAGCCCTGCAATATGGGCCATATCCACCATAAGGACAGCGCCGACTTCGTCAGCCACTTCCCTGAATTTCTTGAAATCAATCGTTCTCGCATAGGCAGAAGCGCCTGCAATGATCATTTTAGGCTTTGTCTCTTGCGCGATCTCCCTTAATTTATCATAATCGATGAAACCTTCGTCATTCACCCCGTAAGGCACGATCTTAAAATATTTGCCGGAAATATTCACCGGGCTTCCATGGGTCAGGTGTCCGCCATGGTCCAGGTTCATGCCCATAATCGTATCGCCCGGATTGCAGATGGCAAACTGGACAGCCAGGTTCGCCTGTGCGCCGGAATGAGGCTGTACATTGGCATAATCACAGCCAAACAGCTCTTTTGCCCTTTCGATCGCCAGATTCTCCACCACGTCCACGCATTCGCATCCGCCGTAATATCTCTTTCCCGGATATCCTTCCGCATATTTATTGGTCAGCGGGCTTCCCATCGCCGCCATGACCGCCTTGCTCACCCAGTTCTCCGATGCGATCAGCTCAATATGGCTGTTCTGCCTGTTCTGCTCATCCACGATCGCCTGCGCAATTTCCGGATCCGCGTTCTTTACTTCATCAAATGAATACATAGATTCCATCCTCCTTGTTTGTCAACAATCCCTTTTTACGCTATTAGGCTAAAGTATAACATAGATTCTGCCGAATGAAAACTACAGAAAAAGAATATATTTTAAAGAATTTTTAAGAATTCTTAAGGGTTATATGCAGGAAGTTTTCTTTACATCGTGATAAAATACTGCTAAAATGGTGGATGATCAAAAGACAAAAGAACCGATGGAGAAATAATATGTACCATATCATTGTCAACCCGGCTTCCAAATCCGGGCGCGGACGCGCGATCTGGGCGGATCTGGAGCCGATATTCCGCCAAAAAGGAATTCCTTATAAAGTTCTGTATTCAAAAGGCGTCGGACATGTCACCAAGGCAGTCGAGAAATTGACTGCGCCGGATGAACATGGAAAAGAAAAACCGCCGGTAAAGCTGATCATCCTCGGCGGCGACGGCACCGTAAACGAAGCCCTTCAGGGAATCCGGGATTTTGACAAAGTTATGCTCGGCTATATCCCCACCGGTTCCAGCAATGACCTGGCAAGGGATTTGAGGCTTCCCAAAGACCCAAAAGAGATCCTTCTCCGTATCTTGGAAGGAAAAACCGTCCGCCGGATGGATATGGGAATCCTGACCTATTCCGATGCCATGGCAGGAACCGTAAGGGAACGTTCCCGGATAAAATCTTCTGCTGTATCCGAACATCGATTTTTCGCGGTCAGCAGCGGAATCGGCTTTGATGCCGCCGTATGCGAAGAGGCGCTCGCCTCCCGCTTTAAAAATACGCTGAATAAGCTCGGACTGGGGAAACTTACTTATCTTGCCATCGCCCTGCGGCAGCTGATTGCCGCCAAGCGGGTTTCCTGCGATATTTATTTGGACGAGGAGCAAAAGCCTGTCCATATCGACCGGCTTTTGTTCACTGCATTTATGATACACAAATACGAAGGCGGAGGGTTTCAGTTCTGCCCTATGGCGGATGACAGCGACGGAAAACTGGATCTGTGCGTCGTTGGATCGATTCCCAAACCCGTTATACTGGCCGCCCTGCCTACCGCTTTTTTCGGGAAGCACTATATATTTTCCGCCATCCGGCATTATGCTGCCTCCCAGGCAAGGCTCCAGACATCCATTCCTTTATGGGTACATACGGACGGCGAAGTCTATATCAAATCCGACAGCATTACCGTCGCCTGCCTGCCGCAAAAAATAAGGCTGATGATGTAACGCTTTATATGCAGGCGGCGTAAGGAAATTATTTTGATGCAACATCATGAAAGGGAGTTTTATTATGAGAGGGCATAATATCCGATTTTTTTATGAAAAATACAAACATGCAATCCCGCTTTTGATTTACGGGGTCATTTATTTAACGTGGTTCGTCTATCTGGAACACAAGGTGACAAAAGATTTCTGGGTCATCCACATGGCATTGGACGACCGCATCCCGTTCTGTGAAGTATTTGTCATTCCTTATTTTTTATGGTTTGTCTATGTGGCGGCAACAGTCGTATATCTGTTCTTTAAGGATAAGGATGATTATTATAGGGCATGTATCTTTCTTTTTACCGGAATGACCATTTTTCTGATCATTTCCACCCTGTTCCCCAACGGCCACCATCTGCGCCCGCAGACGATGCCCAGGAATAATATTTTTACCCAGTTGGTATCCATGCTTTACCGCACGGACACACCGACCAACTTATGGCCCAGCATCCATGTCTACAATTCGCTGGCCGCCCATTTTGCCATTGTCAGGAACAAACAGCTGGCAAACAAAAAATGGATACGCATCTCTTCCTTTGTCCTTTGCCTATCCATTATATTGTCCACGATGTTCATCAAACAGCATTCCGTTTTCGACGTGGGAACAGCCTTTCTTATGGCTGCTGTCATGTACGGGGCGGTTTATAAATACGATATCATCTCGGCATATCGGGAATGGCGGATGCGCAAAAAGGCGACTCCGCAGATCAACTGATCAGTTAAACTTAAAAAACCGCTGGCAGATCCGATATCCCTCGATGGATATCTTTCTGCCGCCTTTTCCCGGCAGATTCATGGAATTCCCAAGAATTCCATACCGCAGCCGGATATACAGCCTTTTATCCTTCTGTTTGATATAATTCCACAGTTCTTTTTTCTTCTCCAGATGTTCCTGTGACCCTCCCCGAATCAGGAGGATGGAGGAAACTGTCGTAATGATTTCCAGGTAGTTAGTCATATAATTGCGCATCTTCCGGCAGCTTTTCAGCTTCTGCCTGTTCTCTGCCATATAATCCACCATGATTTTGTTCACTTTGATCTGCTGGTCAATCCTGGATATCATGATCGTCTCATTAACGGACTGCCCTTCCCTGCCGATATAATAGCGATAAAAATTCACATCCATATAATACATATTTTTTACATAAGGCAAGGGTTCAAAAACAAAAAGGTTGTCCACATAAAACGTATTTTCCGGCAGCTTCAGCCCGCATTCCCGCAGCAGCTTCGTCCGAAAGATCACCGAATGCATCAGGATATACTGTCCTTTATGGAAATGCCTCACCTGCTTCCAGGTGAACATCTCCTCTTCCGGCAGAGCATGATGGTAACGCATTACTTTATTTTTCTTCTCCCCCTGCTTTTCATATACAAAATTGCTGATCAGCATATCCAGTGTTTCCCCGCCGCCCGCCGTTTCCCGAAGAAACGCCAATATCTTTTGGTATTCGCTTTCTTTTACCCAGTCATCGCTGTCCACCACTTTAAAAAACAACCCGGCGGCATTGGCGATCCCTGCATTCACTGCGGAGCCGTGTCCGCCATTTTCCTTATGAACCACCCTTATGATGGAAGGGTATTTTTCTGCATATTCATCGGCTATCCTGCCTGTCCCGTCGGTGGAGCCGTCGTCCACAATAATCAATTCCACATCTTCGCCCCCGGACAGCAGGGAGTCGATACATTTTTCCATATATCCTTCCGAATTGTAGCAAGGTATTGTCACTGTTAATAATTTCATATTAATCTCCATTCTGGAACGTTTACGTGACGGGTTCATCAGGGCTTATTTGTGACGCTCCGGCACAAATAGCCGTGTTACTTTCCATCTATGCCAAGCTTAATATCCAGATATTCCGCATATGCGGCATATGCGGAAGGAACTGGATAGTTTTCCCTCACTTCGTTCTTGTTTACAAAAATCCAATCCTGCTGGAATCCCGGTTTTTCAGGCCGCTCCAGTTCATCCACCCTTATGGCATATCCCTTCATATGCCATTCTTTATGGGAAAAAATATGCTTTGCTTCCCCGATCGGACGGATGCGGAGCACTTTCAGCCCCATCTGTCCCAGTATTTCCAGCACCTTGTCCTCTGCCAGCTTCCCTTCCAGCACGGGAAACTCATACATCCCGGCCAAAAGTCCCTTTTCCGGGCGTCGCCGGAATGCCGCCCGATCCTCGTCCTGAATGACCAGAACCGTTTTTTCTTCAATCGTTCTCGCTTTTTTAGCTTTTTTCTTCGGAAATTCCGTTTCCTTCCCTTCGCGGTGCGCCTGACAGATCGTTTCCCATGGGCATTCCCCGCACTTCGGTTCCCCGTTGGGCAGGCAAACCATCGCTCCAAGCTCCATCAGCGCCTGGTTGAAATCCCCGGGCCTGTCAGGGGGAATGACCTTAAGCAGTTCCTCTTCCACCCTCTTTTTTGTTTTCTGGGACAAAATATCTTCCCCGTCCATCCGCAGCCTGGAAAGCACCCTGAGGACATTTCCATCCACCGCCGGAACGGCCTGCCGATACGCGATCGAGGCGATCGCCCCGGCCGTATAGCTTCCGATGCCGGGCAGCCCGATCAGGCTTTCATATTCCGAGGGCATATTTCCTCCGTATTCCTTTACGATTATTTGGGCCGCTTTTTGCAGATTCCTGGCCCGGTTGTAATATCCCAGGCCTTCCCACAGCTTGACCAGCTTATCCTCTTCCATCGCCGCCAGCGTGCGAATATCCGGCACATTCCGCAAAAAACGGTCATAATACGGCTTGACCGCCTCCACCCTCGTCTGCTGCAGCATGATCTCCGACAGCCATACGTAATAGGGCTGCGGATCCTCCCTCCATGGAAGTATGCGCCTTCCGCTGTCATACCATTTGAAAAGAGGATCGGCAATCTTCCCCAGTATCTGCCGCCTTTCTCTTTCTTCTTTCCCGTGCAGTTCCACCAGCACAGGCTTTCCTATTTCCATAGAATCCTCTGTCACGGCGCAGTCATAGGCCAGTATCTCCACGCCTGCTTTCCTGGCTTTTTCCAACGCTTCGGCAAACGCCGGATGGGTTTCGGTATTGGGTGCAAAGAAATCCGCCCCTTCCATCTGGATAATAAAAAGCAGATATGCCTTATAGCCTTCCTTCACCGCCTCTGCCAATTCTTCCACATGTTTTATGGCCCGTTCGGAAGGAGCATCCGGGAAGTAAGCGCCTCCCTCCCGTTCCAGCGTAACTCCTTTTACCTCCAGGAAAATTTTATCCTCTTCCGTTTCCACATAAAAATCAAAGCGGGAGGCCTTATATGTTTTCTCAGCCCGGACATGCTTCAGGGAAGGAAACAGCTCCTTTTTTAACAGCCATTCCCCTACCGCCTTATTCGGGGCGTTGGAATCCATATTGACCATGCGTTCCCCTTTTTTCACCGCCACCAAGTCATAGCCCGTAGACCGGCCCGGAGCGGGACTTTTTTCCAGATATACCACCGCATCTTCTACCAGCAGTTCTTTGCACCGTCCAGTATTCTTCACATGGACTTTCTCCGTCCGGCCTCCGATCTCCACGTAAGCAATGAAGCGGTTCGGCCTGCTTAAAAACCTTCCCTCCGTAATTTGTGTATATTTCATTTCTTTTTTCCCTGTCCGTTATCTTAATCTGTTGCTTTCAAACCTTTCCATCAAAGCCAGGCAGCTCCTGAACTCCACATATTGTTCCTCGATATCCCCCGGTTTCAGTTCGATATCCAGCGCGATCGACATAATATTGATCATTTCACCAGTTATCCTATGATGGAGGGCGGAAAGAATATTCAGGCGTTCTTCGCAGCTGGATGCATCCAGGAATTCCACTACAAGCGGGTCCAACACCGCCTCCCCTTCCGGCTGGTTATCTGCGCTTCCCCGCTCTTCCGGCTGGTTTTGCGCGCTTCCTGGCTCTTCCGGCTGGTTTTGCCTGCTTCCCGGCCCATTCACCTGGTCCTTTCTCTCTTCTGTCTCTTCCTGCATTTTTATTTTTTCCTGCCCTTGTACGAATTCCGCTTCCATGCCCGTTCCATGTGGAATCATACGTTCAAACCTATATTGCTGGTCTGCCTCCGGGTATTTTTCCCGGTCTGTCTTTTCCATAAACATGGACAGCGGGCGCGCGTAAACCCTGAAGTCGCCGTAAAGCGCTTGGTAGACTACAAGCTGTTCTCCTGTCTCGGAATGCTCCGCAACCGTTACGATTTGATATAAATTTCCTTTAAAATGCCGATATATCTCCTGTGGAGCCGGTATTTGGCGCATAATAGGCACCTCCTCTGAATAGAAAATCTTCTTTGCAGCCAATCAACACCCACGCTGCAAGCAGCGGGGTATTGATCCTCGCGGCATTCGCCAAATGCACGTGCAAGCACGGCACTTGTCTCATTGCTCGCGGGGATAATATCCTTATTATAATACCCTTCCTGCCTTCTTGTCATGCTTTTATTTCTTAAGATTTCATGCCGGCAAACAGCAAAAAAAGGCCTTCCAAAAGCCTTCTTTCAACCTGTGCTGTAGTATACGATCAGCAATTCCACGCTCATGATATCGTTCATTTTTCCTGTTTTTACAGATTCTTCCGCTTCTACGCATGCCTCCAATGCCGCACGCAGATCGGATGTGCGAAATCTTGCGGCCTGGGCCGCATATTTTCCGGCGACAAAAGGCGGAAGGCTTATCTTCGCCGCAATCGACTTATTATCCAGTCCTTTCGCCTTCAGCTCTTTCACCTGGAGAAGCAGATTGAACTGTCTCGTGATAAGAAAAAGGATGCGCATTGCCGGCTCTTTTAATGCCAACAGATCGTAATACAAATCCAATGCCTTTTTCTGCTTTTTATCCGCAATGGCATTGATCATATCAAAGATATGGCTGCCGACCCGCTTCGTGCAGATCGCTTCAATGTCCTCTTCCCTGATGGCTTCCTTTTCCATGCAATAGCATATCAGTTTTTCCATCTCTTTCCGAATATTTTCCATATCTGTGCCTGTCTTTTCCAAAAAATAGTGAAGAGCTGGTTCCGTGATCTGCTTCCCTTCCTTTTTGATCATGCCAAAAATCCATTTTTTCAAAGTCGCTTCGCTCTGCACAGGAAATTCCACGGCAGTCCCTTTGGAAGATACGGCTTTGAAAAGTTTGCTTCGTTTATCAATTTCCGTTTCCACAAAAACAAAATAAGCCGTATCCGCCGGGGAAGCCAGATATTCTGCCAGCTGTTCCCCTCCATGCTTGAACAAGCCGCTGTTTTCCACAACAATCACTCGTCTGTCCGCAAAAAAAGGAAGCGTCTCTGCCAGGTCGATCACAGCTCCTACCGAAATATCCTTTCCTTCCAGATAGCTGTAATTCATCGTATCATCGTCCCTTATCATGGCATTTTTCAGCCTGTCCCTATACTGCTTGCGCAGATAAGCTTCTTCCCCGTAAAGAAGATATGACTGCCGGAAATTTCCGTTTTTTATATCCTCATTGATCCTCTGCATCCTTTATACCGTCCATTTCCCTGTTATCTGCCCTCGTTTACTGGTTTCATTATAGTTTGGCCGGGGCAGTCTGTCAAACAGGGTTTCGCTCTTCCTCGAAATGTTTTGGATAACACTATACTAGGAATTATTGAACCTGACAACAAGGATATTTTTCAACGGTGCATAGAATGTTACTTTGCCCCATGGCATAGTGACATTAAATTCGTTGCCATTCGTATCATCAAACACAAATGTACCAATATCTGTCTTTTCCTCTTCCCAATCACCCGAAGGATAAACATGAATAGCATGTCTTCTCAGTTCATGAGTTTCGATATAAAACAGATTCAATTCTCCAAATTCATAGTATAAATCTCCATTTTTATCTATTTCTGCATTTTCCTTATACCATGTGCCAGTACGAAATGTTTGAACCAAAATTCTTTCATCATCCACAAAACAATAATCGGCTCCCTCCCCATACAAGTATCCAGAATCATATATAAATTTTAATTCTTGATTCTCAATTTTAAACAGGAAAAATGCTTCTTCACTTTCGCCTGAAAAATAAGAGAAAATCATATATTTCTTAGACGGGGAAAGGTGCAGCGAGCCTCCGCCATAACCGCCAGAAGGATAAGCAATTTCAAATCTACTCTCTTCTTTATCGTTGGAAACTAAAGATAGAGCAATATCATCATCGTCTTCCAAAACAACTTTTCTCTTTTCTGATAAAAAGACTGTTTTTGTTTCTTCCATAGAAAACCCTTTCTAAACAAGTTTCCGTTCACTTATTCCCCAAACAACTGCTCGGAAAGGCCGCTGATATCCGGCACCGACCATTCTTCTTTGGCTGTCTCTTCCCCTGCCTTGTCATTCGGCATATCGGTCGGCTTGGAAAGTTCTATGCTCGTAGCCACCGCCATTCCCCCTGCGGTTCTCGTCATGACAAGCACTCTCGACCCGTCCGGCCTGACCTGGACATCGGTCTCTACTTTCGATTCCTTCTGCTCCGACTCTTTCCGGGCAGACTTCGCATCCTTTTCTTCTTTCCCTTGCTCCAACACGCCAAGGAATCTTTTATAATCCACATATCCTTTTAAATTTCCGGCACGGTACTGCATCTCCATGACTTCCCTTACGATCTTCAGCCAGTCCTCTTTCTCAAACAAACTTTCATAGCCATGGCTCCCTCCTTTGTCTTTATGATGGGCATGAGCCATCATAAATTTCTGCAAGGCATCCGGGCATTTCCCGCTTTTGGACAGCCAGGCAGAGTAGGCATACATTTCAGCCGTATCGCAGTTTGACGGATCCACTGTGGATATATCCACCATCTGTTCTGTCACATTCCCATGGGAATCCCATACTTTCACTTTATAGACGGGGTGAGCCGGATCAAAATCATGGGGCTGGTAGACCGTCATAGACGTGTTCCCCGTCACGCATGCCCAGGCGGAAACGACTTTCCCATCCTCTGCGGACTCTTGTCCATGCAAAACAATATCATGGTTTTCTGCTTTTACGGTCCATGACATGTTCGCCGTTTCTTCTTGCGGATTGCTATTTTCTGCTTTTTGCGCCGCATAGCCTGTTACATTCTTTTGCCCAAAAGGATAACTGTTTGTTCCAATTCCACTGACTCCCATATTTTCCTCCCATTCTGCCGCCGTTTATCTTCTCTCTGACAGGCGTGTCCTTCCATTATTGTTTCTGTTTTTTAAAGTATTTTTATAGGCATTCACCATGTTCGCCCGGCTTACCCCGAGAGTGGGCAGCCCCGTCGATGCTAAACCGCCGGATAGCAATCCGTACCCAGAAAGCCCGGAGGATAACAGCCCAGATGATAATCCCAATCCGGAAAGCCCAGCAGAAGAAAGCAACGATGATGCCAGGCCGCCCTGTGTCCCCATCATCCACCCATAGTTTTTCAAGGGAATGGATGCACCATAGCATTCTTCCTTCGCTTCTCCGATCACCTGATATTCCACGCGAGGTTCATAAGTGGCAAGCTGCTTCGAAAAATTTTCTCCCAGCATGTGAATCACTTCCTGTTCATAAGCAGGATCCTTCTTCATGCTTTCCAGCGCCTCTTCTTTAAAAATCAGCACGCCGCTCCCGCACATTTTCCTGCTGTCGCTGACAGGCAGGGATGAAACATAGTTGCAGATATATTGCTTATATTCGTCCAACGTCATTTCTTCCCTGGGTTTATTCATGTCCACCCGATAATTCGTATAACAAAGCGGAGGACAGGACATAACGACATCCCTGCCTTCCGTGAATACCGCCGTCTCTCTTTGTATCGCATTCTCCATGTATTCCCGAAAAGATGCCCCTGTTTTTCCAATTCCATCAACCCCTGACAAACCACCGCTGGAAAAGTATTCTCCTCTGTTTCCATATATTCTTTCTACTCTTTCCAATGCCGCCATGCCAGGCACTATGATATCCGTCATATATCCCTCCTCCCCAAAACCCTCTATTATATATACGATATGGCATGGGGAAAAGTTTCAAATCAACCATAAAATCTCTGCCGCCGCCAACCCTCTCACTGCCGGAAGCACCGTATTCCCATCCTGCCTTTCATCCAATACACCGTCACCGCTCCATGCTCCGGCGTGGAATAAATCCGGCTCCCTGCTTCCTCCAGTCGTTCCAGCAGTTCCTCGTGGGGATGCCCGTATCGGTTATTCGCGCCGCAGGATATCAAGGCCAGTCTGGGCGAAAGGACTTCCAACATCTCCCTGCCAGTTGAATTGGCAGAACCATGATGAGCCACTTTTAACAGCGTCAGATTCTTTGCTGCTTTTTGTTCCTTCCAATAATCCAAAGCCGTTTCCTCGCCCGCCCCTTCCAGGTCCCCTGTAAAAAGGCCAGTAAACTTTTTATATTCCAAAAACAATGCCATGGAATATTCATTCCTTTCCTCCGTTTTGTAACCGGCGGCGGGGTGGATACAGACAACGTTCATGTCCCCGTCTTCGATCCGCTGCCCTCTTCCGATATACTGCACAGGAATTCCCTTTTTCCCAGCCAGTTCTTCCATTTTTCTATATTGTTCATCCGCGCTTTCCCGGTCGATATCCGGCAAAACGAGGCTGCCTATCGACAATCCCCTGACCGGGTATTCCTCCAGCAGATCGATCACCCCTCCGCAATGGTCCGCATCCGCATGGGTGACAAAAACCGCTTGAAGATGCTTCACTCCCATAAACTTCAAATACGGAAGTATCTGATATTCCATCACCTCTTTTTTTGTTGAACTCCCCCCATCGATCAGATAATCCTTGCCTTCCCCGCTTCTGATATGGATGCAGTCTCCCTGCCCTACGTCAAGCATCGTCACTTGGAAACCATTTTCAGCTCTTAATAAAAGAATGCAAAGCCCAACCATGATCCACTGGCATTTCCAGAAAAAAGGCAGTTCCCTGGGATGGCGGTATATATAAGCCGCCAGCAAAACAAGCAGCAGCAAATATGCCGCGGTCTGCCATCCCTCCGGCCTTCCCCTTACCAACAAGCCGCCGGGAATCTTTTCACCCAGCCTGCAGCTTTGCTCATAGATCCAAAGAACTGTTCTGCTGATCCACGAAGCCCATCTTGCCATGCCGGGCGCAAATTCTCCCGCTATCATGCAAAACAGCCCGCCTCCCATGAGAACCGTCATGGACGGAATGATAAAAAGATTCAGAAGTATGGAATAAACCGGGAATTGATAGTAAAACCAGAAATGCACAGGAAGGGTCCCCAAAGTCACGGAAATGCCGGAAACCGCCGCCTGTTTGATTTTCCAGGTGATCCGCTTACTCCAATGGCTCTTCCCTTCCTCATGGCTGTTCCCTTCCAGCAGACTTCTTTCTTCCTGCAAAACACCAGGAAGCAATCCCAAAGATGCCACCGCCCCAAAAGAAAACAAAAACCCGCTATGAAAGGCATATCCCGGCTGTTCTGCCAATAGCAACACGGCAGCCAGCGCCAGAGCCGTTGCCATGTCATATGTACGCCCCAGCGCCGCCGCCAGAAGATGCATGGCAAACATAATGATAGCCCTGACCGATGACATACTCATTCCTGTCATCATTCCGTAGCAAAGAATCATGCCGATGCAAATTGCCCCTGCTCCTTTCTGCCTGATGCCGATCTTCCGCAGACACTGGTACAGCCCCATCCCGATCATAGAAATATGCAGCCCGGAAATACTTAAAATATGAATGATCGAGCTTTGCTGGTACAGTTCCTTCGTTTCCGCATCCAGCCCGTTTTTCTCCCCCAACAGCATTGCCTTCATGATTGATGCCTCTTTGGGCGGAAAAACATGATCCAATACCCCGGCAAAATACTGCTTCAACCGATAGAGCCCTTCCCTCACATGCCAGGCATCCCCTCCCGATGCCGTCATGCGGGCTTTATCCAGGCAAAAAGAAATTTTCATCGTATCATAATAACGCTGCCCGTCGAATTCCCCCGGATTGCCCGGCCGGGCAAAACACCGTACTTTTCCCTCGAGCCGCACTGTGGTTCCCAGCTCCGGCTCCCTATAGCCGTCCTTTTCCATATAACAAACTATATTTTTTATCTCATCTGTGGGATTTTGTTCTGACAGACTCCCTTTTGCATATTCGGAGTCCTCTAAGATATGTACTGACTTTAAATATATTACCGGAATGACACCGGAACCTGTTCTTTCTTTATACTCTTTCCGATACACCCGCCCCTCTGCCGCAATCTGCCGTCCGTCCAAACTTCCATAATCCGGCATCGGCATATATCGCTTGCAGAGGATGAGTGCTGCTGCAAAGGCCAGGCATAAAAGACATAAAGGTCTTTTCATCCATTCCTCTCTTTCTTAATTTTCCTGCTGGACGGTAGCCACCAGATCCAGATTTCTCTCATAAGTAACGGACAAACTGGTATTCTCCCGGAACACCACATTCGAGTCGCCGTTTACCGCTATCTGCACGCGTCCGACATTGGGCAGCTCCACGAGGGAATTCACAAGGGAATAAATCACCACATCGGAACTTACATTATAAATCTGGGTCAGAAAATGCTCGCTTAAGTTTACGTAACACGTTCCATCTTTCAGCGTGACCCCGATCACCTTCGTTTCCGGGTTTATCGTAGGAAACACCTTATCCTTTACCTGTTCGCTCGGCCCGCCGATCAGTTGTTCCACCACCAGCCTTTCCATGGAAATATTCGTACTGTACCGGCTGTACTCCAGCGTCCGATTCGTCTCTATCAGCTGGTCTCCTGCCTCATTGGCAAAGTAAAGCCGTATCTTCACCCTTTCCCTGGAATTCATTTCGCTTTCCGTATTATCGATAAACATATCGGCCGACATGCTCCCGACTACATTCCCCGACATATCCAGAAGCGGATTGGAACGTATCTGAAAAGAAACATAATCCACGTCTTTGACCTGCGTCATCGTACGCACTGTCGCGGCGCGGGCAAGCACCTCCGTCGTCGGCGGCAGAGCGCGGTAGCGCTCGTCAAAATTCAGCACCAGCTGCCCCCCGTCCAAAGAATATCCGAGCAGTTCAAAATTACCCGAAAGAGGCGCTTTATATTCCATCCTCTCCGGAGTTGTCATCAGCTGTTCCAGCAATTCGCCAATGATCTCTTCCTCACTTTCTCCTTTTACTTCGTACTCATTGGCGGAAAGCTTCGTTTCGTCCTTATTCATTACATATATATTATAGACACGGCTTCTGTCCGCCTCCTCCGCGCTTCCGCAGGACGCAGCAAAAAACAAGCACAATAACAAACAGACCAGCCAGCCTGATTTTTTCATTCTAACCTCCATGCCCTTTCCCCAGCCTGCAAACTTTGGGCCGCAGGCACAAATTTGCGTGTAAAAATTTATTTTTCACACTTTGTTACGTCGCCACATAATTCAAAGGAATTTTTACAGTAAACGTCGTCCCTTCCCCTTCCACGCTGGATACCTTGATGGAACCCCGGTGCATCAGGATCGCATTCCTCGTGATCGCAAGCCCCAGCCCTGTTCCCCCGATTTCCCTGGAATGGGATTTATCCACACGGTAAAACCTTTCGTAGATATGCTCCAAAGCATCCTGGGGGATGCCGATTCCGGAATCCATAATATCCAATGTAAAAAACTGGTGATCCGCATCGAGAACCACCTTTACCCAGCCCTGTTCCCGGTTGTATTTGATTGCATTTTCCACAAGGTTGGTAATGACCAGCGTCAGCTTCACCTCATCCGCCTCCGCTGTCACCGTCCTTCTGCTTTCAAAGACTACCTCAATATCCCTTTTTCTGGCAATCGGCCGCAGCCTTCTTAAAATAATTTCCGTCAAGGCATTTATATCCACTACGCTGATATTCATAGTGGCCACCGTCCTGTCCATCTTTACCATGGACAAAAGGTCGTTGATAATCTTGTCCTCTCTCTCTATCTCCTCCGCGATATCCACCATAAATTCCTTGTACAGCTCCGCCGGCGCATCCTCCTGCGCCAGCAGGGAATCTGCCAGCACTTTTACGGAAGTGATCGGCGTCTTCAGCTCATGGGATACATTGGCGACAAATTCCTGCCGGGAAGCATCCAATACCTTCATTCGGTTCTGGAGCTGGTTAAAAGCGTCCACAATGTGTTCGGTTTCCAAGTAATCCGGCACGGAGATCGGCTCATCCTTATACCCTTCCTTTACTTCGCTGATCGCTTTCGCTACACGCTCAAACGGTTTCATCAATACATTGGAAAGCACAAGGGCAATGGCAAAGATCGCGATCAGCATCATGATCTCCAGCAGCAGCGCCCTCCTGCTCAGAATATCCAAAGTGGTGTTAATGCTGTCCGTAGAAACGCTCGTCAGCATCACGCCTTTGACCACATCCTGCCGCTTTTCCTTATCCGCAGGACTTCCGCCGCCAGCGGCGGGTTCTGCCGCCGCCGTCTCAATGATCGGCGTAGTGATCTCGATATACCCATATTCGTTATCATAGCTCGATCCCCCTGCCGCTTCCTTCATGCATTTAATCACGGCTTCCGTAATCACAGTCTTTCCTTCGCTCGTCCCATATGTATCTTTGACGACTTTCAGGCTGGAATTGATCACCATGACGCGCCCGTCATACAGATTGGAAAGCTGTTCAAGCTCCGCACTGATTACCTCGGAAGACGTATCTGCCAGATAATTATAAGTAATCAGATGATTTGCTATGATATTCAGCTGATTCTGCATATCGGAGGTCCTAAGGCTGATCGCCCGGTCCTCATAGTTCTCCAGTATCCCATAACGCAGCACTATGCCAGGGATAATCCCGACTAGGAAAACAATAATGAAAATACGTGCCTTCAGGCTCCTGAGAAATTTAAAATTGCTCCGTATCTTCTCATGCATAATAATATCCGACTCCCCATTTCGTGTGTACATACTTCGGCTCGCTGGGATTAGCTTCAATCTTCTCCCGCAGCCTCCTGATATGCACGTCTACCGTACGCACATCGCCCGGGTAATCGCTTCCCCATACAAGCTTCAACAGATTTTCCCTGCCATATACCTTGTTTGGATTCAGCATGAGAAGCTCAAGCACTTCGAATTCCTTCGCCGTCAGATTGATCTCCCTGCCGCTGATATACACTCTCCGGCCTTCCCTGTCCAGGCGCATATCCTTCCCTTCTATGATCTTTTCCTCTTCCTGTGCCTTTTCCTTACGGTTGGTCCGCCGCATAATCGCTTTCAGCCTGGCCTTCACTTCAAGAATATTAAACGGTTTCGTAATATAATCGTCCGCCCCGTATTCCAGCCCGAGGATCTTATCCATGTCTTCTCCCTTTGCCGTAAGCATGACTACCGGCACATTGGAAAAATCCCGTATCTGCTGGCATACTTCAAAACCCGTCAGTTTGGGCAGCATCACATCCAGCAGGATAATATCGTACTCGTTTTCTTTCGCTTTCTGCAGCGCCTCTTCCCCGTCATAGGCACAGTCCACTTCCATCCCATCCTGCTCCAGGCTGAACCGGATCCCCTTTACAATCAGCTTTTCATCATCGACTACCAGCACTCTTTTACTCATCTCACACCTCTGACACAAATCTTATCTTTCATCTTTGCAAACATTCCCTCTTTGATGCCCTCTACCTTCATAATATCTTCGATCCGGGAAAAGCCTCCGTTTTCCTCCCTATAAGAAATAATGCTCTGTGCCCGGCTCTCCCCCACTCCCGGCAGCGTCTGCAGCTCTTGCGCCCCTGCCGTATTAATATCCACCAGCCCGTCCGCGCTTTCTCCCGCTTCTTCTCCTGTCCCTGTGAGCGATCCGGCCTTGGAACCGGCATCCGGCGCTATGCCGGAAACAACAGCAATCCGATATTCCGTCTCTTCCCCTTTTCTTCCTGCCTCATCTTCCCCGTCCTGCTCCAAGTCTTTCCTTGCCGGAATCTCTATCTTCCACCCGTCCTCCAGCCGGTGCGCCAAGTTCAGATAATCGTCCGCAGCCTCCTGCGTAAATCCCCCGGCTTCCTCTACGGCCTCGTAAATCCTGCTTCCCGCAGGCAGCTCATATACCCCGGGCTTTTCCACTGCCCCGCAAATATGTATAAACAAGGTGGATTCCTCCACCTGTTCCGGCACTTTGCTCCCTTCCGGAAAATCCCCGGATACTTCTTCCGCCAAAATGCCTCCATCTTCCGCGCTGACCAGATCCTCCACATCCAGCAGAACCGTCTCCTTCCCGCTGCAGCCGGCCGTCCCGGCCAGCATCCCTGCAAGAGCCGCCAAAAGCAGTGCTTTTTTTCCCATATACAAATATTTTTCCGTAAAATTTTTTTTCATTCTCCGCATAGTTTCCTTTCTGAACCGGAAGACCCCTCTATGCGACTCGTTCTTTTATTGTAAAATAATTGCCCCTCTTTTACAAGTGCCTTTTCGTCCTATTTCCATTTAAAAATAACAACTCCCGCTATCGCGATTCCCATCCCGACCACCTTGCGCCACTCCAGCGGCTGCTTATCCGTGCCGAACCAGCCGAAAAGCTCAATAATATATGCCACGATCAGCTGCGCGATCACGATCAGCATCACCGCTTTCGCCGGCCCCAGCAGTTCCATGCCTTTAATTACCGTATAGGTGATCACCGCCCCGATCGCCCCTCCGAGCAGCATATATTTCGGCTCCACTTGGAACAGCGCCCCAAAAGACGACCGGTCCGTCGCCAGCCATACCCCGAGGCAGACCAAAAGAGCCGTAAACTGCACGAAAGCATTGGCCACCCAGATTCCCGACGTTTTCGTCACCTGTGTATTAAATACGCCCTGCACGCTCATCAGCGCCCCCGATAACAATGCAATAAAAAATCCAATCATATGGGTCCTCCAATTATTATTTTCTTTCTAATAATCTTGCCCATATGATTGGAAATGTATTCAAAAAATTACTGTCCTACTGCGTTTCTTCCCCTTCCCCTTCTCCTTCCTGTGCTTCCCGGCGCAGTTCTTCCTCATCCAGATATTCGATCTCTTCTGCGGCTTCTTCCTCTTCCTCGATGATCGTTTCCGTATAAGGCTCCCCTGTCACCTGCGTCATAATCTTCTCCGAAAGCTGCCGCAGCCTGTCATTGGCATCGGCCCCGTCCCAGATCTGTGCAAAAGCGACCTCCAGTTCTACCCAGAAATTACTCGTCTCCACCATTTTGGGCACAGGCACGGATATTTCATATTCATTCACGAATTCCTGCAAATTATTGTTTCCATAATCCACGCCATAACGGGCAGCCACTTTCCCCGTCCTGGCATACAATGTATCCGTATATTCGCACGTCAGAAACCGGGCAAAATCCTCCGCCGCCTCCTGATGATCCGAATAGGCGTTGACCACGACGCAGTTCGTCACCGAAAGACTCCTTGTCAGCAACTCCTCGTTAATGTCCGGAACAAGCGCCACACTGTAATCATATGCAAAACTTCCGTTTTCTTTCGCCTCTTCCAGCTTCGCCACCGCATCCGTCGTCGCCACGGTATAAACTATTTTTCCGGCGATAAAATCATCCAGTACCTGGTCATAACTGATCTCTTTTGTATCAATGGAAAAAAACTGGTTCAGCTCCTGGTATACCTTCAGGCATTCAATGGCATCTTTGTTATAAATATTCATATTCGCCGTATTATCCCCGGCGGCCCCGCCTACGATCATATAATTCCCGGCAAAAAAATAATTATAAAAAATATCCGTGACATCCCACTTGAAAATCGCTTCCACCTGTTCCGGGGCATTATATTCATTGGCAAACTCCAGGATATCGTCAATCGTGGACGGAAGTATCTCCTTTACCTTTTCTGCCACCAGCTCGTCCATGCCGGCCTCGTCGCCCGCTTCCGGCATTTCCCCCGTATCGATCTCCGGCATATCGCCGTCCTCCGGCGCTTCCCCTTCCTGGGATTCTTCCTGCGGTCCGTTTTCCTCCAGTTCGGCCATTGCCGCCTCCCCTTCCGCCGCATCCCTTTCTGCCTCGATCAGGCTCCTTGCAAAATCCTCCAAGTACGTCCTGTTATAAAGAAAGGAGCTTGTCTCAAAATAAAAAGGATATCCAATAGTTTTATTCTTATAGGTGACAGCCAGCCTGGCCGCATCCGGGTATTCTTCCCTGATCTCTCCCCAGGCTTCTTCCCCCAGAGGGGAAGCCAGCCCTGCCAGAAAGGCTTTCTCCAGGGAATCGTTGCTGATAATATACAAATCGGGCGGATTTTCCGACTGGATAGACGCCTTGTTGATCTCTTCCAGATATTCCAGCCCGGAAGCCAGAACCGGAATCACCCGCACGTCATGGGTTTCCCCATAAGCCACCGCAGCGCTGCCCAAATAATCGGTCAGCGCCTCGTCCGTATACCAAAAATAAATCGTATCTTTGCTTTTTCTGAAAATCGTCTCTTCCTGTTCCTGGCTGATCGTTTTCCCCGACAGCCCGATCACAGCCACTGCGGCAGCCGCGCAGACAACCGCCGCTGCCGTAAAAAGCCTTCTCTTAAGACCCATATTTTTCTCCTAACTTATTGTTCCCGGACCGAAAAGCACGTTTCCAATATGTCTGCCATTTCATCCACATTTTCCTTTGTAATGACGAGGGGCGGCACAAGCCGGATAATATTTGTTCCGGCATTGATTAAAATCAGTCCCTTTTCCATCGCTTCTTTTATCGTATCGGCCACCGGCCCTTTGCACACCAGCCCCTGCATCAGACCGGTTCCACGCCTTCCTTCTATAAAATCGTATTTTTTTACCAGTGCGTCCAGTTTTTCCTCCAGATAAGGAGCCACTGCATTCACATTTTCTATTATATGGTTCTCCTCAAATAAATCAAGCACTTTATTCACCGCCGTCGCTGCCAGCGGATTGCCCCCATAAGTGGTGCCATGGTCCCCGCTCGCCAGGGAATGCTGCGCCACATGCTCCGTCATAAGAAAAGCGCCTACCGGCACGCCGCATCCGAGCGCCTTGGCCGTCGTCATAATGTCCGGCTTAATGCCATACTTCTGCCAGGCGAACATCACCCCGGTGCGCCCCATGCCGCATTGGATTTCGTCCAGAACCAGCAGAATATCTCTTTCTTCGCACAGCGCCTTCACCCGCTCCATGAATTCCTCCCCCGCAGGATAAATGCCGCCTTCGCCCTGCACCGTTTCCAAAAGAATGGCACAGGTTTTATCTGTCACCTGGTCTTTGACGCTGTCAAAATCATTCATTTTCGCAAATCGGATATTCCCGATCATCGGCCCGAAAGCTTCGCGGTATCCCGGATTGCCTGTCACCGACAAAGCTCCCATCGTCCTTCCATGGAAGGAATGTTCCATGGCAATGATCTCATGGTCTGCTGCGCCGTCTTTTAAATAGGCGTATTTCCTCGCCGCCTTAATGGCTCCTTCCACCGCTTCCGCCCCGCTGTTCGTAAAAAACACCCGGTCCATGCCGGAAACTTTTTTCAGTTTTTTCGCCGCCTCTATGGCCGGCACATTGTAAAAATAATTGGAGGTATGGATCAGCTTATCAATCTGGGCTTTCAGCGCATCGTCATATGCCTTGTTATGGTAGCCCAGCGCAAAAACCGCAATGCCGGATACGAAGTCCAGGTAACGCTTCCCTTCAATATCATATAAATATACCCCGTCCCCCTTTTCCAATACTACCTGGTATCGGTTGTATGTATGAAGAAGGGCCTTTTCCGCTTCTTCTATATATTCTTTCATCATTATCATTCACCTTTCCCCCATAACGGCTCCTTATTTTCGCGCATTGCACGGATTTTAGTAACAAAAAATTTCCGCTTTATGAATTCTGCCCGATCACGTCGTCATCCCGCAGGATAGCGGTTCCGATTCCCCGGTTCGTAAAGATCTCCAGCAGCAGGCAATGGGGAATGCGCCCGTCCAGAATATGCACCCGGCTCACCCCCTGGCGGATCGCATCCGTACAGTTAGCCAGCTTCGGCAGCATGCCCCCGCCGATATACCCCTCTTCGATCAACCGCTCCGCCTCGGATGCCCCCAGTCTGGAAATAAAGGAATTCTTATCGTTAATATCTTTATAAAGCCCCTCAATATCGGTAAGAAACGCCAGTTTTTCCGCATGAACCGCTTTTGCGATTGCGCACGCCGCATCGTCCGCATTGATATTATACGTATGGAAGCCGTCGTCCAGCCCGACCGGAGCCACGATCGGCAGAAAATCCTTTTCCAGCAGATCGTAAAGCACTTTCGGGTTTACTTCCTTAATATCGCCCACAAAACCGATATCCTTGCCGTCCGAATATTTCTTATCCACCGTCAGAAGGCCGCCGTCCTTGCCGCTGATCCCTACTGCTTTTACGCCCAGCTCCTGCACCATTGTCACAAGGCTCTTATTCACTTTGGAAAGAACCATCTCCGCGATCTCCATCGTTTCTGCGTCCGTCACCCGAAGGCCGTTGACAAATTCTGACTCCTTTCCCACCTTGCCGACCCACCGGCTGATCTCCTTGCCGCCTCCATGCACGATAATCGGTTTAAAACCCACCAGCTTTAGCAAAGTCACATCCTTAATCACATTCTTCTGCAGTTCCTCATTGCTCATAGCGCTTCCGCCATATTTCACCACAATAATCTTACGGTTAAACTGCTGTATGTAAGGCAGCGCCTCGATCAAAACCTCTGCCTTTTTCAGAACCTCCGTCATATCCTTATCCATCATTCTCCTCATTTCCGCACAGCTTGGCTGCACATTTCGAATTTCCGCGCCGCCGCGCACATTTTTCCTTTAACTGCGGTAATCCGCATTGATCTTCACATAATCATAAGTCAGGTCGCAGCCCCAGGCGCAGGCTTCGCCATCCCCCGTCTTCATATCCACAATTACCCTCACTTCCGGCAGGGAAAGGATTTTCGTCGCCTCTTCCTCGCTGTAATCCGCCGCCGCCCCGTCTTTATAGATCAGTATCCGTTTATCCTCCCCTTCAAAAAACAGCTCGATCTTTTCCGGGTCAAAGGATACGCCGGAATACCCCAGAGCGCAAAGAATCCGCCCCCAGTTGGCATCATGCCCGAAAATAGCCGCTTTGGTCAGGCTGGAACAAATCACGGACTTGCTTAAAATCCTCGCCTCTTCCTTCGTCCTGGCATGGATCACCCGGGTTTCAAAAAGAGCCGTCGCCCCTTCGCCGTCCCCCGCCATTTTTTTTGCCAGCGTTTCATTCACCATATGCAGGGCTTCCACGAACCGGTCATACCGTTCGTCCTTGCTGGCAATTTCTTCATTGCCCGCCATGCCGTTTGCAAGCACGAGCAGCGTATCGTTCGTGGAAGTATCCCCGTCCACCGAAACCATATTGAAAGTATCTTTCACATCCTCCCGCAGCGCCTCCTGGAGAAGCTCTTTGGAAATCGCAGCATCCGTTGTCACAAATCCAAGCATCGTACACATGTCGGGATGGATCATGCCGGAACCTTTGCACATGCCGCCAACCGTCACCGTTTTCCCGTCTATTTCAAACTGCACGGCCGCTTCCTTGGACACCGTATCCGTCGTCATAATCGCTTCCGCCGCCATCCGGCCCGCTTCCCTGCCCTCCGACTTGGTCCGTGCAAGCTCTTCGATTCCTGCCGTTATCTTTTCCACCGGAATCTGCATCCCGATCACGCCGGTAGAAGCCACCAGCACCGCATCTTCCGAAACATCCAGCCGCCTTGCCGCCCTCTCCGCCGTCTTTTTGCAGCAGTCATATCCCGCCGCCCCCGTACAGGCATTGGCGATCCCTGCGTTGATAACCACCGCCTGGGCATAGGGGGAATGCTCCACCACATTCTTATCCCAAAGCACCGGGGCCGCTTTTACCACGTTGGAAGTAAAAACCCCCGCCGCCTTGCAGGGAACCTGGCTGTATATGACCGCCATATCCTTCCTGTCCTTATATTTGATTCCTGCCGCCGTTCCGGCCGCCTCGAACCCTTTCGCTGCGGTCACGCCGCCGTCGATTTTTTTCATTTCTGTTTTGCTCCTTTCCTGCTCATCGGTTAAAAGCTACGATATTTTCTTGATTAAGCACAAAATCATAATAATTCAAGTCTTCCCTTTTTGTCCATCCGATCCGGTTCCAAAACGCGTTCCCCACATCGTTCCTCGTAAACGCGATCAGAGAAACCTTGCTGATTTTCTCCTTTTTCAGCGCTTCCATGGCAAACACCACCATCGCTTTGCCGATTCCCCTCATGCGGTAGTCCTCATGGACGCATACATGGTACATGCACCCCCTTCTCCCGTCATGCCCGCAAAGGATCGCCCCTACGACTTTTCCATCCTCCAGGGCCACCACGCTCGTCTGCGGATTCCTCTCCAGGAAACGTCCCACCCCTTCCTTCGAATCATCGATGCTGCGCATGGCAAATCCTTTAATGCTCATCCAAAGGGCATACACCCCTTCGTAATCCTCGATCGTCATTGTCCGTATCATAGATTCAGCCCTTTCTCCTCCTCACATCCCAACATCAGATTCAGGCACTGCACCGCCGCTCCCGACGCCCCTTTCCCGAGATTGTCGAATTGGGCCGTCAGCACGATCCTTTCCTCATTTCCCGTCACATAAATCCGAAGCCCGTCCCAGCCCGAACATCCGTTGCCGGCCATCATGCCGCCTTCCAGCTCTTCTTCCGCCCCGGCCTCCATGACCTGGATGAATTTCTGTCCTTTATAATGTTCCGCAAAAAATCCTCTCAATCCGTCCGCGCCGGCATACCCTTCCAGGAATTCCCCATAAACCGGGACGGAAACTACCATTCCGCTGTAATAATCCGCTACGATCGGCGAAAACAGCGGCTCCCTTGCCAATCCCGCGATTTTCTTCATTTCCTTTAAATGCTTATGCTTCTGGGAAAGCGCATACTCCCTCGGCGCATTCAATTCCGCTTTCCGCGCCTCCGCTTCATACTGCGCGATCATCTTCTTCCCCCCGCCGCTGTACCCGGTGAGGGAAAATGCCGAAAACGGATAATCTACCGCCAATACTTTAGAAGCAACCAGCGGGTAAACAAGGGAAATAAAACCCGTCGCATGGCAGCCCGGCACCGCGATCCGCTTCCCGCCGGCAACGGCCTTCCTCTGCGCCGCCGAGAGTTCCGGGAAACCATAAACCCATCCTTCTTCCGTCCTATGCGCCGTGGACGTATCGATCACCCTGACATGTTCCTTTTCCACAAGCCCTGCCGATTCCCTCGCTGCCGCATCCGGCAGGCAAAGGAAAACCACGTCCGCCGAATTAATTAACCGCTTTCTTTCCGCTGTATCCTTCCTCAATTCGGAATCAATCGGCAGAAGTTCGATATCCTCCCGCCCCTCAAACCTTTCATATATCCGCAGCCCCGTAGTGCCTTCGCTTCCATCAATGAATATTTTCGTCCTCATATGATTTTCTTCCTTTTTCATTTTGTCTTTTTTGTAAAAGGTATGATTTTATAAAAAGCTATACCCTAACAATCATACACTTTCTCCCCCAAAATCTCAATCATAAACAAATAAAAATCTTTTTGTTCCCTAATCTCCCGCCCGTATTGCATGAATATACCATATTCTAGAATATTATGCAATACGCATTTTATTTTACAAGATTTTATATTATTTTCACCTATTTTTTATACATAACGCTACTTGCATTTCCTTTTATAATGTTGTATATTGTTTGCAGTATTAAATAAAACTTGGAGGCATGGATCGATGAAAGAAAAAGTAGTATTAGCTTATTCCGGCGGCCTGGACACTACCGCCATTATTCCCTGGTTAAAAGAAAATTTTGATTATGAAGTGATCTGCGTATGCGTGGACTGCGGGCAAGGCGAGGAGCTGGACGGCCTGGAAGAGAGAGCCAAATTCTGCGGAGCCTCGAAATTATACATAGAAGATGTCACCGATGAGTTCTGTGACGAATATATCATGCCCTGTCTGCAGGCTCATGCGGTATATGAAAATAAATATCTGCTCGGCACCTCCATGGCGCGGCCGGTCATCGCAAAAAAACTGGTGGAAATCGCCCGCAAGGAAGGGGCATCCGCCATCTGCCACGGCGCGACAGGCAAAGGCAATGACCAGATCCGTTTTGAGCTTGGCATCAAAGCCCTGGCTCCTGACCTGAAGATCATCGCGGCCTGGAGAAATGAAAAATGGACCATGGACTCCCGCGAGTCCGAAATCGAATATTGCAAGGCGCACGGCATCAATCTGCCTTTTTCGGCGGATTCCTCTTACAGCCGCGACCGCAACCTCTGGCATATCAGCCATGAAGGCCTGGAACTGGAAGACCCGGCCAGCGAACCGAACTACGAGCATCTCCTCGTCCTCGGCACAACCCCGGAAAAAGCTCCCGACGAAGGCGAGTATGTCACCATGGCTTTTGAAAAAGGCATACCTGTTTCCATCAACGGCCAAAAAATGAAAACTGCGGACATCATCCGCAAGCTCAATGCCTTGGGCGGAAAGCACGGCATCGGCATCGTGGACATCGTAGAAAACCGCGTGGTCGGCATGAAATCCAGGGGCGTATACGAAACCCCCGGCGGAACTATCCTTTACGAGGCGCACCAGCAGCTGGAGGAACTGATCCTGGACAGGGATACTTACGCGCTCAAGGAAGATATGGGCAACAAGCTGGCGCAGATCGTTTACGAGGGCAAATGGTTCACTCCTTTGCGGGAAGCCGTACAGGCATTTATCGAATCCACCCAGCGCTATGTAACCGGCGAAGTGAAATTCAAGCTTTATAAGGGCAACATCATAAAAGCAGGAACCACTTCCCCGTATTCTCTATATAATGAAAGCATCGCTTCCTTCACCACCGGCGACTTGTATGACCACCACGATGCGGAAGGCTTTATCAACCTCTTCGGCCTCTCCTGCAAAGTCCGTGCCATGAAAATGCAGGAAGCGCAGAAAAAATAGCACTCCCGGGGCAGTCCGCTGCCTTCGGAAACAGATGCCGACGGAATGGCAACGGTATTTTTGCCGGTTCCGAAAAAACACAGGAAAAGGGATGGTCATTGATATGAACGTGATTACTTTACTGCTCGCATATTTTACCGGGGTCAACCTGGTCGGCTTATTTCTTATGGGACTCGACAAATACCGGGCCAAAAAGCACCTGTGGAGGGTTCCGGAATCTACTTTATTCATTATCGCGATCATCGGCGGAAGCATCGGCAGCATCATCGGCATGTATGCTTTCCGCCATAAAACAAGGCATTGGTATTTCGTTTACGGCATGCCGGCTATTCTTGTTTTGCAGATAGCCCTTATTTTTGCCATCCTTCATTCCCCGGTGCAGATCCAGATCATGTAACCCCGCTTATGGTCAAGGGCTGCAGCATCGTGGCACGGATCAGCACGCCGAAAAAAAAGAATGGAAATGGAAAGATCACCGTCCTCTTCCGCGACGGGATACTTTCCATTTCCATTCTTTTTCCATAGATTCCTGGTCACTGCCGACGGAAAGCGTTACAGAGTAACAATGACTCCTCCGTCATTGGCATACATGCTGCTGATTCCGGCAGTATCCATAATCAGTACGTCCTTTACCTTAATCTCCTTCAATATCGCATCCCTGACCAGCGCCGCCCTGTCCGGGCAGTTGCAATGGGTGATCATCAGCTTCTTCCCTTCCGTGTCCGACGCTTCTTTTACCAAGGTATCCGCCATCTTGGCCAGCCCTTTTTTGATGCCGATGGCCTGGCCCCGCTGCACGATAGCTCCCTGCTGCCCTTCCATCAGCGGTTTCACGCTCAGCGTAGTCGCCACCAGCGCCTTTACACCGGACAGCCTCCCGTTCTTCCTGAGCGTTTCCAGATTATCCAATACAAAAAAAGTCTTAAGGCCGTCCCGGAACTTCTCCAGTTCTTTGACAATCTCCTCAAAAGGCCGTCCCTCTTCTTCCATTTCCATCGCCCGAAACGCGATCTGGGTCTCCCCGCAGCTGGCCGACTGGGAATCACACACATAAATGTCCTTTTCCCCGTATTTTTCATGATACAAGTTTTTCCCCAATACCGCGCTGTTGTAGCTGCCGCTCAATTTGGAAGACAGCGTCACAATGTACACATGATCCGCGCCGCAGCGGCAGGCTTCCATATAACTTTCCGGGGAAGGGCAGGAGGACTTCGGGCATGTAGGACATGCCGCTACTTTCGCGAGAAATTCCTTCTGGTCAAAATTCTCATCGTCCATGATTTGGTAGTCCCCCACTTCTATGCCCAGGGGAACGATTTCAAACCTTTCATCTGCCTTGTATTGGGGGGGCAGTTCCCCACAGCTGTCCAGTATGATCTTATAACTCATTTCCGCAACCGTGCCTTTCCCTAAATAGTATATTTTTCAGTATGTGTAAACCAATCATATTTATTACTATTCTATATGGTTTTGATTACTACTTATGATAACACGGTCAACTGTTTCTTGTAAAGGGGGTTTTCTGCTTTTTCATGCTTAAAGAGTTATCCCAAGCATCTGGCGCTTCTTTGCCGTAAATTCCTCCTCGGTGAGAATCCCCTTATCCACCAAATCCTTGAGCCTCTGAAGCTCCTCCGCCGTATCCACCGCCACGTCGGGAGCCTTAACGCCGCCGGAACCCGCCGCCGTTATGTCGGCTGCAGCAACTGTCCGTTTCGGTGCGCCGGGGAACGCCACCTCCATAAGCGCCCCTGCAAGCTCTTCCATCAGCCGGATATCGTTATTATAACGCTCCAGATAGTTGTTGATATCCGGGTCGTCGTTGTCGAACTCAGGCGCGTTTTTATCTGCCGTAAAGAAGGGGTGGTACGGATGTTCAAAATGGATCTCTATAACAAATTCCCGGAAAGGCACCGGCATATTAATAGGAGGCAGGGAACGATATCTGTAATCATTATCTTCGTTCTTATTGCGCTCCATCATGATTTCCATATCACGCCTTATCTGCAGCTGCATCCGAAGCTGCTCAATCTGCGGCGCCATAGCCGTCACGCGGTGGGGTATGGTGCTGGCATAGCAAACCAGCCCTTCAGCGCTGCCTTTAAACAAGGGCATCTGGTCCTCCCTGATTTCAAATGACAGAATCTGCCGACCCTCATAAACGGTTTTCCTAAGTTTTTTATCCATGCACAGCAGATGGTTATCCATATCAAACAAAAACTTATCGTCAAACCAGCCAAAATCTATCTGCTGCGTAATCTTGAACCGCTGCTTCAGCTGCGCGTTCTCCTCGCGGAAAACCATGTATTTCTTAAATTCCTCTATCGTAATGCGATCCATATCCTCTTTCGACAGATCTACGTCGCCATAGCATGTATTGCAGACCGGCTGGCCGTCAATCTTCCATGCAAACAATGCCGGCACCTTTCCGCCGCAGATGGGGCAAGGCGCTTTTTCCTTCTTATTAAATAATCCCATAATGCTCCTCCCGCCGCGATCAGAAAATATTTATCGGTTCTTTTCGAACAACATGCTTGAAAAACTGGCAAATTGCTGTGATCTGCCGGTCAAAGCCGTAATACCCGTTCCAGCCATACAGATTGTCGAGGAAAAAAGAAATCTTTATCTCCAGATCCGGCCAATAGGGATCCGAAGTCGTCAATTTCAATTTGAAAAAATCAGTCTTGACCTCATCTTCCTTTTTCACTATATTTGCAATCCCAGTCAGGGCCGACAGGGTGCTTTCTATCGCCGTGTCGCCAGGAGTATCCGCATCATCCACCTTCTTGGACGAACGGTACAGCTCATATCCGGTCAGCTGGTCAAAGGAAAACACCAATGGATTATCCTCATCATGCAGATCGTCATGCACCAGATAAAAAAATCCCGCGCCCGCATCCACGCCGAACCGCAGGCCGGGGACATCCGTATATTCTACATCCCAGCGAAGCGCAGCATATTTCTCCGCGTTTTTCTTCCGATATGCCAGATGCTCTTGTATGAATGCCGGAGTTGCTGTCTTCAACAGCCCCTTATTCATGGATATCTGTTTGGAGCAGCCCTTGCATAACGTCTTCTTATCGCCGATCTTAGTTAAAAACAACCCTTTCACTTCCCCGCCGCAGACCGGGCAGAGTCCCTTTTTCGAAAACAATCCCATACTTATCCTCTCTTCACCTTTTGTCTTCCGCAACAGCAAAAATCATATCCTGCCGCCGGACACGCAACAAGGCGGCAAAATACTTGTTTTATTATAAACCTTTTTTCTATTGCTGCGCGAACGGGCGCTTGAATATTCCATAAAACGTAATGAATCGACAGTCATCCGTCGCAAAAGGGTGAAAGGTATGTCAAATGCGTTTTCTCTGTCCGCCTCCCCTCTCAGGCAAAGCTGTTTTCCACGACCCCCGGCAGCAAATCATAAACAGAGCCGCCGATTTCCTTTTCAAACAACGCTTTTATTTCCAATATCTTCTTCCAACGGTCTATCGTGGCCGGATGAACGCCGTAACGGATCGTCACATCCACAAACCGCTTCTCCAGAAGGCAGAAACCGGTCGGCAGAGCCAGCGAATCGCATAACTGCACGAGCCGGTCATAGTCATCATAGACCGCGTTTGCTACAAATTCCTTCATAAACAAGTAATCCTCGTCGCTCACATCGAATACGCCGATGGAAGTATTAATATCCGGTATCATAAATGCATGGGAAATACAGATCTGCGCCGCCTTCTCCCAGCCCCGCTCCATGCAGTAACGATAACCGTCAATGAGATGTTTTTCCGAACTCACCCCTGCATAGCGGCCGATGTCATGCAGAAGGCCGTATACATAAGCCCTGTCAGGGGATAACTTCCCACAGCGCGACGCTATGTTCGCACATGCTTCCGCTACATAACGGGAATGGTCCGTCCATGCCCCCGGATTCGTTTTTGCCGCTTCTTCCAGCGCCTGCTGCGCCGTTTGTCTGTCTGGTTCCATTTTTCACTCTAACCTCCATGCCGCAGCTTCGCTGCGACTCAAATCCCGATGAAAAATGCCCGTATTTGGGGCATTTTTCAGTGTGGAACTTAGAAGTTCTTAGCGAAACGCCCTCTGGCGTGAGCTTTAGAACTTCTTTCCACACTAACTCCCATGCTACAGCTTCGCTGCGACTCAAATCCCGATGAAAAATGCCGTATTTCAGGCATTTTTCGGTGTGGAACTTAGAAGTTCTTAGCGAAACGCCCTTTGGCGTGAGCTTTAGAACTTCTTTCCACACTAACTTCCAGTCTTTTCCTAATACTATACAAGAAACGGCTTTCAAATACAATATCCAACATGTAAAATACACGGAGATTAAAAGCAAGGTATTGACAGCCTGCTTTCGATATGCTATGATACCTTTTGAAAGAGAAAGGAAGTGCTGAATTGAACGATAACCTTACCAGCGGGCAACTCATAAAACAGCTACATGACGCAATCGAAAGACAGGCAAATAATTCCTTGCGCCAGAACGATTTGACTATGGTTCAAGTATGGGTGCTGCTGTCACTGAACGAAAAAGACGAAAAGACCTACTCATTCAAAGAACTGGAACGTATTTTAGGGGTAGCACAATCCACCTGCGCCGGAATCGTAAACAGGCTTGCATTAAAGAAACTGGTTGACTGTTTTACCGACCCAAACGACAAGCGAATGAAACTTGTCCGAATTACCCCGGCAGGTGAAAAATGCTGCCAGGACGCTATACAGAATAGCAGAAAAGTGGAACAAACCATGTTTCACGGATTATCTGAAGAAGAACAGACCACGTTTCACAGTCTGCTCCAAAGGATATACGAGAACATGAAATAAATGCCCGCCAGACTCGCGGGCATTTATCCCAAACAAATTGATAGCGTGCTTTCATAAAAGGCTGATGAAGAATCAAAAAGAGGATTGCCGTTGATAGAAACCCGTTATAAAGCGGGTATTTATAAAAACCAATTCAATAGCTTGCTTTTAACAAGCATACAAGGAGGAAAATTTATGGAACAGAAATCACTGGAAGTATTTGAATCAATGCCCGTACCCAAAGCAGTATTCAAGAACGCCTTGCCCGCTATGGCGGCTATGCTCATGGTATTAATCTACAATCTGGCTGATACATTCTTTATCGGTCAGACCCATGACGCATTACAGGTTGCCGCAGTTTCCCTTGCAACGCCTGTATTTCTGATATTTATGGCAGTAGGAACCGTGTTCGGAATGGGCGGCACTTCGGTTATCTCCCGTGCGTTGGGAGAGGGAAGAAAGGACTACGCAAAGAAAGTATGCTCTTTCTGTATGTGGGGCTGCGTGATTATGGGTGTGGTTATGGCGGCTCTGTTCTTGATTTTTATGGAGCAGATACTTTCCCTTATCGGGGCAAGTTCCGATACATGGGATTTAGCGAAAACCTATCTAATGATTGTTGTATGCAGCGGGCCTTTTGTGCTTATCTCCAACTGTTACACCAATGTAATCCGTACAGAGGGAGAATCGGGACGGGCTTGTATGGGGCAGCTTTTAGGAAACCTGCTGAACGTAGTTCTTGACCCCATTATGATTTTAGGTTTTGGGTGGAATATCGCCGGGGCTGCTATCGCCACCGTGATCGGGAACGTGTTCGGGGCAGGATATTACATTACCTATTTTCTCCGTGGAAAATCAAGCCTTAGTGTCCGGCTGAAAGATTTTACCTTAAGGGAAAAGGTTTGCAGCAGCGTGCTTGCCATTGGCGTACCCGCCGCGTTAGGCTCCATGCTGATGAGCATTTCACAAATCATTATCAACAGCCAAATGGCAGAATACGGCGATATGGCGATTGCCGGAATGGGTGTTGCGATGAAAGTTGTAACGATAACAGGCATGGTATGTATTGGGCTGGGGCAGGGCGTACAGCCTCTGCTGGGATATTGTGTAGGCGCAAAGCTATGGAAACGGTTCAAGGACGTGTTTAAGTTCTCTTTCATTTTTTCCTTCATTTTAGGCGTTGTATTGACCGTTATCTGCTACCTGTTTACAAACCAAATCGTCAGTGCATTTTTAGCTGATGTGACAGCCTTTGATTACGCCGTCCAGTTTGCGAAAATCTTACTTACAACGAGTCCCATTTTCGGCGTGTTCTATGTCCTTACCAACGCTTTACAAGCTATGGGAGCAGCCACAGCTTCGCTGGTTATCAATTTGAGCCGACAGGGAATCATTTTCATTCCCGTCCTGTTTATTCTGAAAGCAGTCTTAGGACTTACCGGGTTAGTTTGGGCGCAGCCGGTAGCCGACATTCTTTCGATATTGCTTGCGGCTGTTTTGTATGTCCACACATACAAAAAATTAAGCACAGGCTGAAATGAGGTAGGTTTAATCATAGTTGTATGTTATAATTGGTAGCAGGAGGAAGATACTATGGCAAAGTTACGAATGACACTCCCTAAAGGGTTTCAAAACTTTTATAATACCCGCCCAAATAAACGGGCAGAACAGGCTGAAAGAGCTTTCCGTTCAATGGGTAAAACAAAATTCTGCGCCTATTCCTCTTGCAGTGTAAATTATCGACGGTAACGCAAGCAAAAATTGATTTCCATTCTATATAAAAAACGAGGAGCTTATGAAAACTTACCAAATATCCAATCTCAAAGACTTTATGAACAAACTTCTCCTTTCCGATGTTTTCGACTGTTTCCTGCTGGAAGAAGGAACCATTGTCACCGCCAACGCATTCCAGATTGACGGCCATATCCAAAAAAATTTTTACACAAAAGAAGAGCAGGAGGATCCAGTCCTCTGCCCTTATGATTTTTCCTTATGGAAGAATGTCCGCCCGCTCTGTTTTCAGCTGATCAAAGGAAAGCGCACGCCCTTAAGCTTCAAATTCATACTCCTGCTCTTCCCCGGACACATGGCGCGGATCCTGGAGCAAGGAGGATTCCAGGATAACGGAAGCCTCGTCAAATACTTTACCCTCGCTATCCGGTTTGATGGAACAAACGCCACGCTGACCACCGGCCTTTCCACCAATACCTTCCTTATGGATAAGATGCCGGAACAGCTCTGGGACGATGCTTTTTGCAAATTCCTGGACAAGCGCCAGATTTCCTGGGAAGAAAGCTGAGAAAGCTGAATATCCTTGCTTTTTATTTTTTCATCTTCGGGTTAAAAACAAGGCTTGCCAGATACCCGAACACCAAAGCGGCGCATGTGCCGACCGCGCCTGCTTTAAACCCTCCCTGGAATATCCCGATGAACCCGGCCTGATCCACCGCTTCTTTAACGCCTTTCATCAGCACGTTCCCAAACCCGAGCAGCGGCACCGAAGAACCGGCCCCTGCGAATTCCTGAAAAGGCTCGTAAATGCCGAACGCGCTGATGACCGCCCCCAGGCAGACGAGGAGAACCATGATCCTCCCCGGCATCATCTTCGTCTTTTCCATTAAAATCTGTACGAGGGCGCAGATCAGCCCCCCTACCCAAAAAGCATTCAAATAGTCCATGCAAACCTCCTTATATGTCTCTCATGCCATTATCCTATCCACATGCTGCCATTCATTTTGCATGATACTATTATCCCGTTTTTTTCACAAATTATTCATTATCCTATTATTCGGGCATCGAAATCCCCCGCCGCTATTCGCCGGACAAACGCCCCTTCTTCTCCGGCATCTGCACCCAAATCACCGCCGCAAATACAAGGGCGCATCCAAACAGCTCCTTTACCGATAAAGCCTGTCCCAATATAACCCATCCGGCCAGTACGGAAACTGCGGATTCCAGGCTGAGAATGAGGGAAGCCACCGTCGGATCCAGGTTTTTCTGTCCGATGATCTGCAACGTATACGCGACTCCGCAGGACATCACGCCCGCATATAGCAAAGGAACGATCCCTCTGTAAATCTGCTCCCAGGACGGCTCCTCCAGGACAAAAGCCCCCAAAATGCAGATAAGGCCCGCCGTAAAAAACTGGATGCAGGAAAGAGCCACACCGTCCGTTTTCGGGGAAAAATGATCGATCACCAAAATATGGATCGAAAAAATGACGGCGCAGAGGCAGACAAAAGCATCCCCTTTTCCAATGGAAAAACTTTCGTTCATGCATAACAGATACATTCCCGCCGCCGCCACCAGCGCCGCTTTCCAGACCTTTCCCGATACTTTCCTGTGCAGGAATACTCCGAACACAGGCACGATTATAATATACAGCGTAGTAATAAACCCTGCCTTTCCTACCGTCGTATACATAATGCCGATCTGCTGGCTCAAAGAGGCAAAACAGATCGCCAGCCCGCAGCAGACCCCTCCCTTCAGCGTAAGGGCAGCCGGAATCTCCTGCGGCGTATCTTTTTTCTTTTTTATCCTGATACAGACAAGGGGCAGCAGCACCGTGCCTCCGATCAGAAAACGGGTTCCATTAAAAGTAAACGGCCCCATATAATCCATGCCCACGCTCTGGGCCACAAAAGCCACGCCCCATATACAGGCAGCCAGAAACAGCAGCAGGCTGCTGCCCATCGCCATCTTTTTCATTGGTGTCAATCCTCCCGTCCCTGTCCGGCTGCCGCCGAAATAATCTCCGCCACAATATCTTTTATCATTTTGTTTTCGCAATCCAGAACGATCTGGGCATATTTTTCATAATAAGGAATCCGTTCCTCATACAAAGCCTTCAAAGTCTGCCCTTCCCGGAGCGCTACGCCTCTTTCGTTCAAATCCCCGAGCCGCTCTTCGACCGCCGGACAGGAAAGCTTCAAATATACGATAGTCCCGATCTTTCCCAGATGTTCCATGGCTTCTTCTCCATAGATTACGCTCCCCCCGGTGGCAATCACGCTCCGCTCTGCCTCCAGAGAAGCATTGACTTCATTTTCCACCGCAAGAAACCCGTCCGTCCCCCACTCTTCCATAATCTCGTGCAGGAGCTTTCCCTCTTTTTCCTGGATCACGATGTCCGAATCCACAAAACGATAGCCGAGGCATTTGGCCAGCACGACCCCCACCGTGCTCTTCCCCGCCCCCGGCATACCGATCAATACAATATTATTCATGATATGCGATCACTTCCACTTCGCAAAGCACATTTTTCGGAAGCTGTTTCACCGCCACGCAGCTTCTTGCCGGTTTTCCCGTAAAGTACTTTTCATAAACCCTGTTAAACGCCGCGAAGTCAGCCATATCTGCCAAAAAACATGTTGTTTTCACCACATCCTCATAGCCATACCCTGCTTCTTCCAGAATCGCTCCCACGTTCTTCATCACCTGCTCTGCCTGCTCCAGAATATCCCCGCCCTTGATATCCCCCGTCGCCGGATCGATCGGAATCTGGCCTGACGCGTATAAAAACGGGCCTGCGATAATCCCCTGGGAATACGGCCCGATCGCTGCCGGAGCCTTTTGTGTCGATATTACTTTTTTCATATCCTGTTCCTCCTGTTTCTCTCTTTTCGTATGATCAGTCAATTCCATCCATACCCTGCCGATTACTCCTCAAATTCCACCATAACATAAAATCCCCTTTCCTTCTCCCGAATCTCCCTGACGACCCCTTCCCTCGCCAGCATCCTCTCGCAAAACGGATAATTCCCGGACATCGCCAGCGCCGGATCGATCGTATAATAATAATTGCTGGGAAGAACCCCCTCCGTCACCGTCACCCGGTCCCCTTCCTTCAAAAGGCCCTGCCTTTCCATCTTGAATTCCATTTCCCTCATAGCTGACCTCCCTACCGCACTTTATTTTACTAGGAGTTTCCACTTTTTTCAATATTTTTCTATGGGGAATCCATATTTGCAGACGACAGAGCGCGGCAGAGGATGGGACAGCGGCATTTGCCTGGGCAGAGGGATGGGGCAGCAACATAAGCCGGAGCAGAGGGGGTGGCCGGGGCGGTATTTTCTGTTGGAACTTCCAATCAGATTTCACTAATGAAATGGGGAAATCATATCAAACCGTTCGGGGCGGAAAAAAAGGACATCCGTGTCCTTTTTTCCTAAAATTGCCATCCATGGCAATTTTCCCCTAGGATTTCGGCCATTTCATAAGTGAACTATTTCATAAATGAAATTACTGATTGTACGTAACAACAGAAAATACCGCCCCGGCCACCCCCCTCTGCTCCGGCTTATGTTGCTGCCCCATCCCTCTGCCCAGGCAAATGCCGCTGTCCCATCCTCCGCCGCGCTCTGCCGTCTGCAAATATGGATTCCCTCACCCGCCTCATTTCCTTGACAACAAGGAACCGCGTACACTAAAATATTTTTAATACTAATTATCATTATTAAATACATAGGGAGGACTTTTTATGGCAATTTACAAATGCGCCGTATGCGGCGCTGTCTTTGATGAAGAAAAAGAAGGAAAGAAATTATCGGAACTGGACTGCTGCCCGGTCTGCAAACAGCCCGTTTCCAAATTTGAAAAAATCGCGGATGAAGCGTCGCAGGAAGCGCAAACGCCGGCTCCGCAGCAGGGGGAACTCGCCTATGACCCCCAGTATATAAGGCACGATAAGAGCAGCCGCTATATGGAGGAAATCCATGAGATGGCCGTATCGGGAAAAAGCATAGACGGAGCGATGGGAACCAGGATGCCCATGCCGGGGTGGGACGATATCCTTCTCCTCGGCGCCCAGCTGAACCCGGCCCCTCTTCTTGATTCCGATCCTGTGGATACACGAACCGTTATCGGAAAGCACGCCCGGAAGCCTATGGTGCTTGAAAGCCCTGTGTATATTTCCCATATGTCCTTCGGCGCGCTTTCCCGTGAAATCAAAGTAGCGCTGGCCCAGGGCAGCGCTATGGCGAAAACCGCCATGTGCAGCGGAGAAGGAGGCATCCTTCCCGAAGAAAAAAAAGCGGCTTATAAATATATTTTTGAATATATTCCGAACAAATACAGCGTGACCGACGAGAACCTGAAAACTTCGGACGCTATCGAAATCAAGATCGGCCAGGGGACAAAACCGGGGATGGGCGGCCATCTGCCGGGCGAAAAAGTCACCCCGGAAATCGCCGCGCTCCGGGGGAAAAATCCGGGCGAGGATATCCAGAGTCCAAGCCGCTTTGAAGAAATTAATTCCAAAGAAGATTTGAAAAAAACGGTGGATACGCTCCGCCAGCTTTCCGACGGCAGACCCATCGGCATCAAAATTGCCGCCGGGCGGATCGAACGCGACCTGGAATATTGCGTATATGCCGGCCCTGACTTTATTACCATCGACGGGCGCGGAGGCGCTACCGGCTCGAGTCCGCTCCTGCTCCGGGAATCCACTTCCGTCCCGACCATTTTCGCCCTGCACCGGGCAAGAAAATACCTAGACTCCGTCCATTCGGATATTTCCCTCGTCATCACGGGCGGCCTCCGGGTATCTTCTGATTTTGCGAAAGCCCTTGCCATGGGCGCCGATGCAGTTGCTGTAGCCAGCGCAGGGCTGATTGCGGCGGCTTGCCAGCAATACCGAATCTGCGGAACCGGGAACTGCCCCGTAGGCATCGCCACGCAGGACCCGGAACTTCGAAAGAGGCTGAAAGTGGATGCGGCAGCGCAGAGAGTCGCTAATTTCCTCAACGTTTCTTTGGCAGAATTAAAAATGTTTGCCAGAACTACCGGCCATTCTTCCGTACATGATCTGAATGTCAGCGACCTCGTCACCCTGAACCGGGACATCGCGGAATATACGGACATCCCTCACGCCGGAATGAGCCGGAATTAACGGCAGCTTTCGATGACCAGCCCGTGGGCGATTCCCGGCACGGTCTGTCCTTCGTTAAAGCTTGTCTTGCTCAGCAGCGCCCCTGTCGGCACGAAAAGAACCCTTTTCCATACACCTTCTTCTATCTTTTTTAAGATATAGGCCGACAGGGTGACAGCGCTGCACCCGCATCCGCTTCCTCCCGCATGGGTATCCTGTTCTTTCGCGTCATAGATCTCAATGCCGCAGTCCATATGCTGTCCTGCAATATCCACATCTTTTTCATTCAGAAGATCAATCAGCGCCTGCTGTCCGACGCTTCCCAGATCGCCCGTAATAATCTTGTCATAATCCGAAGGCTTTCGTCCGAAATCCTTCAGGTTCTGGTAAATCGTATCACAGGCCGCCGGCGCCATACAAGCTCCCATATTCATCGAATCCTTCAACCCATAATCCATGATTTTTCCCGTCGTCACACCCGTGATCTTCGCCCGAGACCGCTTCCCTTCCGTATTGCTTAAGACAAAAGCCCCGCTGCCCGTCACCGTCCAGGAAGCGGATAACGGCCTTTGGTTTCCATATCCCAAAGGAAACCGGAACTCCTTTTCCGCGCTGGCAAAATGGCTGGATGTCACGCACACCACATGCTCCGCATAGCCTCCTCCTACCGCCATCGCCCCCATACTGAGCGACAGGCCGCAGGTGGAACAGGCCCCGTATAACCCGACAAGGGGTATCTCATAGCCCGCCAGTCCAAAACTGCTGGCAATGGACTGTCCCAGCAGATCCCCCGCAAACAGATAACGGATATCCTCTTTCTTCAGCCCCGCCTTCCCCAGCGCGAGATAAACGGCATCCTTCTGTAAACTGCTTTCCGCCTCTTCCCAGGAAGCACAGCCGAACATATCGTCCTGGCCGACCATATCAAAAAGCTCCGCCAGCGGGCCCTGCCCTTCTTTCGTCCCGACCACGCTGGCGCTCTCCCTGATATATACCGGCTCTTTCAGCTCTATGCTCTGCTTCCCCAACATACATGTTTCTTTTTTTTCCTGGCTCATACTATACACTGCTCCTTCCCGTCGCTTTCAAAATTCTTTTCCTGTCAGGTATAGTATTGCCGCATCTTCAACGCTCAATTCCATGTTCCAGCAAAAACTGCTTCCATATCTCGTAATATTTCGCTTTTAAATGCACCTCGTCTATGGTATATTCCGCATTCAGGTTGCCCTCTGCATCGCATACCACCTCGTTCACATCGATATAAAAAATGGTCCGCTGGTCCGCAAGCTGCGCGATCGCCGCATTTTTTTCCTCGATATTCTTATTATTGAAAACCGGGTCTTCCGCGTTCTTATCCGCCGTCACCTTCATAATCCCTTCCACAAAAATAACCGCATCCGGCTGCAGTTCCCGGATCCGTTCCACCACGGCCTTGTATTCTTCCATAAACGTTTCCGTCGTCCCGGTCCCAAGCTCGTTGATTCCCAGCATCAGATAGACCTTGCCGTACTGCTTCTGTGCCAGCGCCTCTTCTGCCGTTATTTTCTTCCCCGTTCCTTCTTCCTTGCCCAGCAGTTCGGAAAAGACATTATATATCGTCAAGGATATCTTGGCATAAAAATCCGCCCGTTCCTCCAGCCCCCCGTATTCGAACAGGCCTACCGTCCTGGAATCCCCGATAAACGCCGCGTCGTTAAAATAATCTTCCGTCACCGTTTGGAATTCATAGGTTCTTTCTTCCGTTTCTATACCGTCGGCCGCATCTTCCCCCCCATCACTTCTTGTCAGGGCATTCATTTCCCCCTCCGCTTTGCCGTCCATGGAAGCCGGAGTTTCTTCTCCCGCCGCTTCTCCATCCATAGAAGCCGAAGTTTCTTCTCCCGCCGCCTCTTCCACGGGGATCCCCTCTTCCGGCATAGCTTCTTCGGAAATGCCTTTTGCACTTTCTTCCTCACCGGCTTTCTCTTCCTCCTTCCAGCCGTCAATGCTCTGCCCGTCGCTTCCCCCTTGGAACATGGCAAACAGACGGCCCGGAAATTCATCGGCCCCCATTCCTATGTTCCCCGCCATCTCCCAGGGTGCCGTCCCTTTTCCGGCCCCTTCCATCACAAGAGCCAGAAAAGGTCTTTTTACCGGATGGAATTCATAATCTTTATATATTGAAAATCTGCCGATCGCCCCCGTCAGTGCCAATATCAGGCCGCTGACCGTCAAAATCAGGAAAACCGGGCATTTCTTTATCCATTTTATTATTTTCATATCTGCGCTCGCTTTATCTCAGGTCAATATCAACTTAAAACTTCAGATAGACAAAAGGATTGTTTTCCATGCTCACCAGGCAATAAATGGAAAGCCAGAAAACCGCCGCCGTCAGCAGGACTACCAGCGGGTTCTTCCTGTGCCTTTGCAAAAAACGGGAAAAAAACGGAACACACCAAGCCGCCCCCAGCAGCAGATAATGCCAATACATCCCCAAATACTTCCAGATATCGTTAGGATTGACAGCAATCCCTCCTCCCGCAAAAGGAAACAGCCGTCCTAGGTATAGGCCAAGCTCGCCAAAGTCAGTCAACGCAAAAAACACCCATGTCACTGGTATCAGAACCAGAGTATAACATCGGCCGATTGGCGGACATTTCGAAAACAGCTTTCCCAGCCCGATCTTTTCGATCCCGATCAGAAGGAATAACACCAGCCCCCAAAGCAGGAAATTAAGGCTTCCTCCATGCCATAATCCTGTCAGAAGCCATACTGCCAGAAGGTTTCTGAGCGTCTCTATCATCCCTCCCCGGCTCCCGCCCAGCGGAATATATACATAGTCCCTGAAAAAACTGCCAAGCGTCATATGCCAGCGCCTCCAAAACTCACTGATACTTTTGGATGCATAAGGATGTTCAAAATTTTTAACAAATGGAAAACCAAGCATCACGCAAATGCCGGATGCCATAAGGGAATATCCCCAGAAATCAAAGTAAAGTTCCATGGAATAAGCCGCTGCCCCAAGCCATGCCAGCGGGGTCGATATACTTTCATATCCGATCATATGGATATCCTTCCACAAAATCGCCAGCCTGTCTGCCAACAGCACCTTCGTACCCAGGCCCGCCACAAAATATTGCAGCCCTTCCTCCAGTTTTTCCCAGGAATACTCCCGCTCTTCCAGAAGGAAAGCTCCCTCGTCAAAACGCATGATCGGCCCGGACACGATCTGGGGAAACATAGTAAAATAAACTGCCGTCCTTTTAAAAGTCGGCAGCTCCTTCCTATCTCCCCGGAATATATCCGCCTGAAAGGATATCATTTTAAAAACATAAAAACTCAATCCCAGCGGAAGTATGCTGCTCCCGGCAAAAGCGCCCAGCCCTTTAAACAGGGCAAGCAAGCCGACATCCAGAACAAGAACCGTAACAAACCTGTCCTTCCGGCACTTCTTTCCTCTCCGGGTATCCCTGCAGGAATATATTTTTTTTGCAAAAAAGTAATTCAGCCATACCATAACAAGGAGAAGCGCCACATAATAAGGCTCCCCCATAGCATAAAAAACAATGCTCCCAAGCAGCAGTGTCGTATTTCTGTATTTTTTTGGCGTTATATAATAAACGGCGAGAAACGCCGGAAAAAAGCGGAACAGAAACTCCAAGCCGGTAAACGATGCCATCATCGATCCATCCTTTTCATTCGTAATCACCTTTTTCTATTCTACCATCCCATCCCTAGAATCTCAATAGAAACATTTCCGCTTTTTATCCCCTTTCACAGGCCTATCCTTGTTATGCGGATTGTCTGGCCGATACCATCTTCCCGGGGGAAGCCGCTGCATACATGATAAGACATACTACGGCCAAGACAATTTCCACCACAAGCTGCGTCAAAATAACCCCGTCCAGCTTCCAAAAATAATTCAATATCATGACCCCTGGAATAAAGAGCAAAACATTGCGCAAGACGGTGACTGCCAGAGAGCTTGCCGCCCTGCCAAGCGCCTGGAAATAGGATGTCACCATATTAATAATGCCGAGCAGCGGGGCGTGGAAGCATAAGAGCCGGAGGAAATGAGATGTCTGTGTCACCAGGCTTTCCTCGGCCAGGAATACCGAAGCAAAATTTCTGGAAAAAACCATCAGCAGAACCGTAAACATTGCGCCAAGCACAGTTCCATAAGCCATGCCTATCCGCATGGATTTCTCAAGGCGCTCTTTTTGCCCCGCCCCATAGCAATATCCGATCAGCGGCGCAATGCCTGTGGACAGCCCGACAGAAAGCATGATCGGGAATAAATCAATTTTATAAGCAATGCCGTAAGACGCCACCGCATCGGAGCCGTAAATGCTGATATAATTGTTCAGGACAATATTGGAAACACTTAACATAACTGTGATGAGAGCGCCGGGAATGCCGATCCTGATCACATCAAGAACCATTTTTTGGCAGGCCGGAATTGGCGCGGGGACAGGGCAATCAGTTCATTTCCCCGTTTTTCTTCATAAACCAGGCATACGCAATAATATATCGTGGAGCATAAAAAGCCAATGGACGTAGCCAAGGCGGCTCCGGCCGTTCCCATATGGAAGAGGACGATAAAAATCCAGTCCAAGACAATATTGACCGCATTTCCCAATACAATGCCAATCGTGCTTTCCTTTATCATCCCGATCGACCGAAGAATATGGGGGAACCCATTTGCCAGCATAACAAACGGAGCGCCTGCCAATATCCATTTCAGGTAATCACGGGTATAAGCAAGATTGCCGCCGTCGGCTCCGATGACGTATGCAAGGGGAGTCAGCGCCAGCAAACCGAAGCAAAGCACAAGCACTCCTGCTGCTGCTATGGAATATATGCAAAAGTTCATGCATTTTGCGGAATAACCCTTGTTGCCTTCCCCCAGCTGCCTTGCCGTTACGCTGCCGCCTCCCATGCCGAATACGCATGCTATGGACATAATAATCAGGAGAACCGGAACGCAAAGCGTGACGGCAGCAATCTGCTCCGCACTTTTCGTCAAAGATACAAAATAAGTATCCGCCAGATTGTAAATCAATGTCGCAAGCTGGCTGAGCATAGCCGGAACACCTAGCTTAATAATGGTTGCGGACATATTTTTTTCTTCAAATATTGACGACATAATAAAACCTCCTTCTTGCTATCAAAAGAATAATAAGATACAATCAAAGCGAGGAACAAGACATATGTCTTGTTGGGAAAGGACATTGGGGCAGAATGAAAAAAATATATGATAAGAACAGAATCCAGGCGGCGGTATCCGGGTGTAAATACAAAGATTTATTGGAAAACTTGGAATTGGAACTCTGCCTGATTGAGTATGAACCCGGGGAACTGATCTCAGCGCCCTGGCTAGATTCTTCCATCTTTCAGTTTGTGCTTTCCGGCGAGTTGTCCATCTATTTTATCAGGGATGACGGAAGCATGTATTCGTTAGCGGCCGGGCAGGACAATTATATTCTTGGAGAAATGGATTTGTTTCTTATAAAAAATAATCATATATATGCGGAAGTCACCAAAAAGCTTACCAGCATTGCTTTTATGACGGAAAACTATAGGGAAAAGTTATGCCAGAACAGCCAGTTCCTATATTTTGTCGGAAAAAGTATGGCAGAAAAGCTGGAAGTCCTGACTGCTTTGGATGCTGCGCCCTCTTCCATAGAAGAACGGGTGATGACATATATGAAATTCATGTGCGAAAACAAGGAATTGAAGGGAATCGAAAAAACGGCATTCCGCCTGCATTGCAGCGCCAGGCAGCTTCAGCGCATATTGAATCATTACGAAAAAACCGGGGTAGTCGTAAAGATCGGCAAAGGAGCTTACAAGTTAATACGCTAGCTTATACTTTCCCGAATTACATATATATGATTTGCATGAATATTTATAAACATATATTTGTTGTTAATCTGTGCAAAGAATTTCTCCCTGTGCTATGATTTCCACATAATTGCACACAACTCTTTGAAGTGAGGAGGAATTACATTGACAAACGTTCATGTTAAAATCAAGAATTTAAGGGAAGAAAGCCACCTCAAGCAAAGGCAGGTCGCCGATTATCTCGGCATATCCCAACAGGCTTATTCCTATTATGAACTGGATAAACGGGAACTTCCTTCCAGGCATGTCGTAAATCTGGCGAAACTGTACAACGTAAGTACCGACTATATCCTTGGCATGGAACCGGAACGGGCCGGCTCCTATGACCTGAACGCTACTTTTGTCCAGGGAGTCCAGCTGAAGGATGTGCTGATCAGCTTGAGGAAGCTCAATAAAGCGGGCAAAGCAGACCTGATGAAATACTTATCTTATCTGGGTTCCACCCAGGCAAACGGAACGAATATTTAAAGCGTTTCTTTTAAAAGTCCCATGACACACAAGTTATAGACTTTGCTGTCTTTCACTACAGCATTTTTCATCGTACCTTCATATGAGAAACCCGCCTTTTCCAGAACGCGCCTCGATCCGGTATTCGGCTCATAATACAGACCCGTGATTCGAATAATGTCCAATTCGGCAAAGGCAATCCTGCATATTCGTTTTGCGGCCTCCGTCGCGATCCCGCGCGACCAGTATTCTGTCAGGAGGCAATAGCCGATCTCCGCGTCTTTTCTGTAAACATCGGACTTCTGTTCGATGGAAATATTTCCGGCCAGCCTGCCGTCCACATAGATGACGCGCCAGATTCCCGATTTTCCTTCCTTCTCTGCGGTCATACGGATCCACCAGTCCGCATCTTCGTCCGTATACGGGTACGGCAGCCTGTCCGAAAGGTATCTCCTGTCAACGGCGTTGCACAAAGCCTTCAGCCCTTCTTTGTCCTCTTCTGTCGGGATTTTTAGTTTTATGTTCATGATTTGCCTCCTCTGATGATGGCTGTATATCCATCTATTTTTTTAGATATCTTATGGATTACTTTCGTTTCCTATATTTCTGGTTTTTACTGTTTGGTTTATCCGGGATGGTCCGTTCAATAAACTGTTTTTCCAATGCCGGATTTAAATAATTCTTTCGAAAAGTCGGCCTGTGGGAAAGCCCAAGGCGTTCCATTAATTCCAGCGCCGACAACGTATCTTCTCCGAGTATAGAAAGGAGCTGATTCACTGAGTCTTTATCTTGGTCGGTTACTTGGTCGGTTACTTGGTCGCTATCTCGGTCGCTGTCTCGGCCGACAACCACTAACTCCTTCAGACTATCCCTAATGATTTCCAGCATCAATTCCACAAAGCCTGCACTATCCGCCTGTGCATCCGCTTCGCCAAGCGCATCATAATATTCCCTCTGCCTTGATTGAATCAGCCCTTCTATCGGCAGCCAGTAGAATAATTCCTTCCATCTGCCCAGCAGAAGACTATGCCACATTCGCCCAAGGCGGCCGTTTCCATCCACAAAAGGATGAATGAACTCAAATTCATAATGAAATACTGCGCTCTTAATCAGCGGGTGCAGTTCAGACCGCCCATACCAGGCAAACAAGTTATGAATATGCTCCGATACAAATTTTGCTGGTGGAGCCATATGAACCAGCGCCCTGCCTTCAAACACTCCTACGCCGCCCGAGCGAAATCTTCCGTTCTCAGCAACCAGCCCATTCATCATCAGCCTATGCGCTTTCAGCAAATCGGCCTCCGATAATGGGTCCAGACGCTGCATCAGTTCATAGGCTTCGTATGCATTCCTCACTTCTTTAATTTCATTCGGATTGCCAAGAACACGTTTGCCGTCCAGAACCGCAGTCACTTGTTCCAATGAAAGGGAATTATGCTCAATCGCAAGGGACGAGTGGATTGTTCGTATGCGATTCTCGCGCCTTAAACGAGGGCTGATTGTATTTCCCTGCAAAACGGTAATACGGCCGATCTGCTCACTGATCTCCGCAATTAACAACGTCATTCTATCGGTCACATGAAATGGCGGTTTATACTTATTCATGGAAATACCTCCCGTTGCTTGCATTTCTTTGCATATCTTAAAAACATCCAGACAGGTCTCTGTCTGATCCCTCAACATCGTTTTCATCTGCAATCTAGTACAAAAGTCACACGAATTCTTTGCTACATTTAAATCCCATTATATCAAGTTTCTAAAGAAATTCCCATCCTTTTCACAAAAGACTATCAAAAAACAGGGTAACGCATTCCTTCATCCATTACCCTGCCTGTCAAGCTCCTTTACGACTTATGCCCTTATTCTTTCCTATCTCTTTTGACTTTTCAGAACCATCCGAGGCATTTCCCAATCCAATACCCCAGCCCCAGTACCCAGCTAGTAAAAATCCCATACAAAATCACCGGCCCGGCAATGGTAAAAATCTTACACCCGATCCCGAAGACCTGGCCCTCTTTCTTAAATTCAATCGCTGGCGCGGCCACCGAATTGGCAAATCCCGTAATCGGCACAAGAGCGCCCGCCCCGCCGAATTTCACGACAGAAGGATATAGATTGAACCCGGTCAGTACGATGCTTGCCAGGATCAGCAGCAGCGAGCACCAGCTTCCTGCCGTTTCCTTATCCAGCCCCATCGTCTTCGTGCAGTAATTCAAAATCAACTGCCCGATCACGCATATAATGCCTCCCACAAGAAAAGCCTTTGCCATCTGAAGCCATAAATTATGGGTCGGCGTGACCTCCTTGACATACTCCTGGTATTCCTGCTTCAACTGCTCTTCCATATCTAACCTCATTTCCGGCTTTACGCCTTTATATTCTAATACCATGATTCCCCTTCGCAGAATCTAAAACCTGAAGGAAGAACGCCGCTTTTCAGGCGTTCTTCGGTGTGAGAAAGACTTGCAAAGCAAGTCTAGAGTTTCTCCGCGAAGCAGCCTTTGCTGCGAGTGGTTAGAAACTCTTCTCACACTACACTCCGCCATGCAGATACACCGCTTTCGCAAAATAAAGGAGGCTTCCCGCCGCCTTCCCCAGGGCCATCGCCAGCACAGCGATGCCAAGCCCGTGCCGGAAGCCGATCCTTCTGGAAAAAATAGGGATCGTATCCAGCATTTCCGCAATCGCAAGGGCAAGGCACCCGACAAAAATCCCGGCAAACAATCCAAAAACAATAAGCACCGCGCTCCCCAATATCCGCCACACCGCCTCCGTATTCCCGCTTCCAAATACGCTGTTTTCTATTATCCAATCCCCGATATGCCCGTACTTGTCGAACACGCTGAAAAAATCCCCGAACAACGTGCCGCACACCACCGCCTCCTCGAACAGAAATACCTTCCTGCTCACATGCATTTTCCCGGCAAAGCGCGGGATCAGTCCTACCGATATCAATACGGTAAAAACCCCGCCTGCCGCAAACACCCCGAAGCTCATGCCCACGATCCCCAAAAATATCTGCCTAAGAAACATCGATTACCTTTCCCTCCCTGTCCGCAGTCTCGATCAGCGCATCGTTCACATCCTTCTCATAAACGCGCATTTCCACTTCGATAGGAGTCGGATCCTTCGTAATCCTCCTGCCGCCGATATGGTTGAAGAACACAATAATCCCAAGGGCTAACCCGAGCGAATACGTAACCTCTAGGATCGTATATCCGCTGGATGCTTCTCCCATCACCAATTCATACATCTTCTCAAACACTTGGTTGATCCCCACATCGTTATGGAAAGCCATAATCGTAAAAGCCGTCCCGAAAAAACTGATACAAGCCACAAAAATAATTTTTAAAGTCTGGACAGCCCCCTTATGCCTGTCCACATCCACCCGCTCCACAAGGATGTCCGTTTCTCCCAAATTCTCCACCGTCACGCCAGGACACGCCTGCTGGATCATCTCGATCATCTTCAGGATGCTGAATACCTGCCGCTTCTGCTCCGCATCCGAAAACCGATGCACCTTTAACGACTTCACCTTCGCCGTAATATGGCTGTCCGCGCAATACACCTTAGCCATATCCTTAAAAAACACATCGTCCTCCATGACTTCTACATTCCGCTCCGCCTTTATATAAACAATTTCCCCTGCCATTCCCTCCATCCGCTCCTTCCGCGATTATCCATACGCTTATTATGGCAAAAAAAATTCCCTTTATGCGCAATTCCTGAAAAATACGCAATTCCTAAAAATCTCCCGTTTATCTTAAAAAAAAACAAAGCGGGAAACCATTCTTGCAAAGGCCGGGGCGCTCCGTTCCTTCCAGCCCGCGAGACGGGCGTTTCGGTCTTTGCAAAAATGGTTTCCCGCTATACTTTCTCCTAATTCCTACTCTACAATGCTGTACTCCATATACTCATAATGAAGTTTCGTCCCCTCACCGATTTCGTCCGGCAGAAGGGCCCTGGCAACCAGCTTCCGCTCATCGCCCTCAACCCCCAGCTGTTTCAAATTCGCATAATCCCCTTCGATGCTTTCCACCACATAATCAAAAGCTTTCATCCATTTTACCTCGCTTCCTTCGTTTTTATACAGCTCCATTCTACCACATAAATCCTCATTTTCCCAGCTGCATCAGCTTTGGAGCTTCTCCCTCATCCGTATCAATATCCTTTTCTCCATCCGGCTCACCTGCACCTGACTGATGCCCAGGTTTTTTGCCACCTCCACTTGGGTCTTGTCCTGAAAGTAACGCAAATGTATGAGCGTCCGTTCCTCTTCCCCCAGTTCCCCGATCAGCTGTTCGAGCAGCATATGGTTTAAAAGCTTTTCGTTGTCATCCTTCTTTTCCGGCAGCTTGTCCACCAGATAGATTTCATTGCCGTCGGACTGATAAACGGATTTGTAAATGGATTCCACTTCCACATTGGCTTCCATGGCCATGACGATATCCTCCCTGGCTATCCCTGTCGCTTCCGCAATCTCTTCCAGCGTAGCATCCCTGCCGCGCTCATGGTAGATCTGCTCCGCCGCCTGTCTGACCTTCCATCCGTTTTCCTTCAGCGTCCTGCTCACCTTGACGATCCCGTCATCCCGCAGGAAACGTTTGATTTCGCCGCTTATCATTGGTACTGCATAGGTGGAGAATTTGACATCATATGCCAGGTCGAACTTATCAATGGCTTTCATCAGCCCTATCGCCCCGATCTGGAACAAATCCTCCGCATCATACCCTCTCCCCAGAAAACGCCTGACGATATGATGCACCAGGCCAAGGTTTTTCTCTATCAGCGCTTCCCGCGCCGCCTTATCCCCTGCCTGTGAACGAGCAATCAGTACCGCAACTTCCTCCATAATTTATTCCTCATCCTCTATCCACGGAATGCATCCTATTTTTTTCTTCATGATGACCGTCGTCCCCTCTCCCACTACGGACAGCACTTCCAGGTCATCCATAAACGCTTCCATAAAAGGAAAGCCCATCCCCGAACGGTTCAGTTCCGGCTTTGTCGTAAAAAGCGGTTCCATCGCCTTTTCAATATCCTCTATGCCGTTCCCTTTGTCCACCACTTCCACATGCAGCACATCCTGTTCAATGAGGCATCGTATATTTACCTTCCCCCCTTCTATCCCGTCATATCCGTGGATGATCGCATTCGTCACCGCCTCCGACACCGCCGTCTTAATATCCGAAACTTCCTCCAGCGTAGGATCCAGCTCGGACACAAAAGCCGCCACCGCTACCCTGGCAAATGCCTCGTTTGCCGATATAGCGTCGAACTCCATCTTCATTTCGTTTTTCATCCCAGTCCTCCCTGTTTATTCCATGATTTCCACAATTTTATGTAATCCCGATATCATCAAAAGATGCCTGATCCGATTATCCGTGTTGATCGCAAAGACTTTCCCCCCAAAACAGGCGATCTTCTTGTATCTTCCAAGAATAATCCCGATCCCCGAACTGTCCATAAATTTCGTATTTTCAAAATCAAAGACCACATGGTCCACCTTCTCCTGAACAATAAACTTGTCCGCATTTTCGCTTATGTATGATGACTTATGATGATCGATCTCTTCCGGCATTCTGACCATCAAGTAATTATCGATCACCTTGAAATTTTCTATCATGCGCTTCTCCTTTCCTCTGTTTCTATGTCATACATCGCGGTTTTTCATGCATGCGCCCTCCGGCGCTTATAAGGCCAAAAAGAGAACATATGCCTATGTTCTCTTTTGTGTCCGTTTTCTTATATTTATTCCATATCAGTTTTCATCGTTCAATTCTGCCAGATAGGTCTGGGAATTGCTCGCTTTGAGCGTCCCCGGGAACAACTCAATGACTTGCGCGTACGTTTCCTTCGCCCTTTCCACGTTTCCGGTTTCCTTATAGCAGTTGGCCAGATAGAAAAGAGCATCCCCGTTCGTCTCATCATATTGGTAAGCCTTTGCCAGCTTCGGCAGCGCTTCCGCGAATTCCCCGTCCTTATAAGACTGATAGCCTTCGTCATAAGCAGTCTGGGCCAGTTCCGGCCCGATCATGGCGGCCAAGGTATCGTAAAGCATAATAAACGACTCCGATGCCGTGTCTTCCAATTCGTCCATATTGACCTCGTCCAGATATTCCGACACTTTAAATGCGTCCCCTTCGCTGGCGAGATATTCGTTCGCCGCCGCAATCAGCTTGTCAGAAGCCTGTATCGTGCCGTCTGTTCCTACATAATTCTCCAGCTGCGCCTCGAGCTGCGTCTTTTCTTCCGTCAGCCGCTTCACCTGTTGTTCCATCTCGTCGATGGTGGCCGTCTTGGCATCCGACTGGTCGCCGATCGTCCTCAATTCTTCGTCCATCGCTACCTGCGCCATCTGGATTCTTGCCGGAAGGATCAGGAACCAAGCTGCCGCCAGCCCGATCACGATGCCGATCCCCATATTGACGAGAACGGAAATTCCTTTCTTTTCTTTTCCATTGACCGGCTGGATAATTGTCTCGTTGCCGCTCTGGTATTTAATAACATCCGGGGAAATGCCCCGCCTCTTCCCGACAACTCCCTTCGCCGGCCCTTCCTCCGGCGCCAGCATCCTCTCCACTTCTTTTAAATAGCGCCTTGTCGTCGTATTATTCGAATCTATCCTTCCGCACTTATACAATTCCTTGCGGGCCTTTTCCCATTCCCCGGCCTCGATATAAAGCAATGCCAGCAGCTGGTGCGCCCTGACGAACTTAGGATTCAGCGACAGCACCTTTTTCAGCTGTATGACTGCCAGATCCTGGCTGTCCTGGCGGCAGTATGCCAATGCCTGGTTATATTTCTTGATCGTCTGATTAATGGAATCCAGCCGCGACTGGTTCGTCTGTATCATGTTGATATACATATCGGCGATATTTTTCTTCGGCCGGATATTCTTGCTGATGACCCACTCGCTGAGGGCCGCCACCACTTCCCCCATTTCAAAATAAACCAGCCCTAATAAATTCCTGGCTTTTATATTGTTCTTATTTAACTTCAAACTCTGCCGCAGACTGTTTATCGCGCCGGTCAGATCCCTGACCTGGGCTTTTTCCAGTCCGTCATTATAAAAACGATTGGAAAGATGCATGATTTTTTTATAAATACTGACATCCGCACCGCAGGAAGTACAGAAATCATGCTCCGATAAATTGCGGCCGCAATTATAACATAACATGCCGTCCCCCCTATTCTTCGAAGGAACCGTTTTCTTCGCGGGCCGCTATCTCATCCTGTCTTACAGGCCGTTCCGAAAATGCCGTATTCCCCATATCTTTGATCATGCTTACCAATATATCCGCCATATCCGTCAAATCCTGGTTATAGATCGATTCCTCCGCATCCTCCACTTCCAGGCTGGGATGGAATTTTTTCAATTCTTCTTCAAAATTAATCATCCGATTTCCTCCTTAACAATGCCTTCACCTCACCTGCCAGATAAAGCGAGCCGACAATATATATGAAATCCTCTTCTTGTTTTCTTGCCAGCAAACCATAAAATGCCTGCGCCGCATCTTCTGCTATGCCGCATTTCATCCTTTGGAAATGCCGCTCCAGCGTTTTTGCGCCTGCTCCCCTTATACTATGAATCCCCGCCGCCACAGCTTCGTCAAAAAGCCCGCAGCGATTCAGGATATTTATCATTCCCCCGTAATTTTTATCTTCCACTGCTGAAAACAGCAGATATCTCCTGCCTTTGCATCCATCGGCCTCCACCGACCGCACAAAAGCCTGAATCCCGTCCTCATTATGGGCTCCGTCCACATAAACTCCAGGGAGAATCTCTTCCATCCGCCCTTCCCAGGACATCCCCCGCAGGCCTTCCTCGATCTGCTCACGCTTCATTTTTGCGCCGTCTTGCAGTTCTTCCATGCACCGAACGGCCAGCGCCGCGTTTTCTGCCTGATAAAGGGCATCTGTTTCCAGTTTCAGCCTAATATAACCATAATACCGAGTATGCATGAAAAAATCAATGCTTTTCTTTGTTAATTTATTATAAAGGAAATCCCCTTCTTTTATTCCAACCGCCTTAATTCCCAGCGTTTTCGCCCTCTCTTCTATCACAAGGGACGCTTCCTTTCTTTTATCGCAAAAAACGACGGGAACCCCTGCTTTAAGTATGCCTGCTTTTTCCCCTGCGATCTTCTCTATCGTATCCCCGAGATATTCCATATGGTCATAACCAATAGAAGTAATCGCTGTAAGAACAGGGCTTTTCACCGCATTGGTGGCATCCAGCCTTCCCCCCATCCCTGTTTCCAGTATGAGGTATTCCACCCCTTCCTTTCGGAAAATCACCATTCCCATCAAAAATAACAGCTCGAAAAAAGTAGGATGATAGTCCGGTTTCCCGGATAAACTGCGCATCTTCTCCAGCCGCCCCATCACATAATCGAATCCCCATACGAACTGTTCCTCTGTCACCAGTCCTTTGTCCGTCCGAAACCGTTCCCTCATATCCACCAGATGGGGGGACGTAAACATACCGACCGCAAAACCGCCCCTGGCCAGCATGGAACACAAGTAGGCACAAACAGAACCCTTCCCGTTTGTGCCTGCTACATGGATAATTTTCATTTCTTCCTCAGGAGAACCGAGAATCTTCAAAAAATTCCCGGTATCCTCCACGCTGTTCTTTTTCGTAAACTTCGGTAATCCCAGAATATACCGCTCCGCTTTTCGGTAAGAATCCGCCGACATTTCCCCTACCCTTTCAGTTGTTCCAGACGAAGCTTTACCTGTTCCATCATCTGCGTATATTTTTCCAGCTTTGCCTTTTCTTCCGCGATCTTCGCTTCCGGCGCCTTGGAAAGAAATCTTTCGTTATTCAGCATGCCGTTGACGCGGGCCAGCTCTCCCTGCAGCCGCTTCTCTTCTTTTTCCAGCCGCCCGATCTCCTGCGCGATGTCCACCAGCTCCGCAAAGGGAATATAAAGAGTGGCTCCGGGGATCACTACCGATACCGCGTCGCTTTCAATGCCCTGTTTATCCCTTTGGACAGCCACATCGGAGGCGTATGCCAGCGAGGCGAAAAAGAGCCTGCCCTCTTCAAAGGCCCCGCGGACCGTTTCATTTTCGCTCACTACATATACCTTCGCCTTCCGGCTTGGCGCTACGTTCATCTGCGTCCTCACGTTACGGATCCCCCGCACCGCGTCCTTGATCGTCTCGATGTCTTTTTCTTCTTTCTCGAAATTCCATTCCTCTTTATATTCCGGCCATGGGGAGATCATAATGGATTCTTCCTCCGGCTGCAGGGAACAGAAAATCTCTTCCGTAATAAAAGGCATATAAGGATGCAACAGCTTCAAAGCCCCGGCAAGCACGGTCTTCAATGTCCAGAGCGCCGCATCCTGGCTCTCCTTATTGTCGGAATTGTAAAGCCTCGGCTTCACCATCTCAATATACCAGTCACAGAATTCATCCCAGATAAAATCATATACTTTCTGCACCGCAATGCCCAGCTCGTAATGCTCCATATTGTCGGTAGCTTCTTTTACCAACCGGTTCAGCCTGGACAGAATCCATTTGTCCGCCGGTTCCAGCTGGTCCAGCGCCACATCAACCGCATCTTTCCCTTCCATATTCATCATGATAAAACGGGAAGCGTTCCATACCTTATTGGCAAAATTCCGGCTGGCCTCCACTCTTTCATAATAGAAGCGCATATCGTTGCCCGGCGCGTTGCCCGTAATCAGCGTCAGCCGCAGGGCATCTGCCCCGTATTTGTCGATGATCTCCAAAGGATCAATGCCGTTGCCCAGGGATTTGCTCATCTTCCGCCCCTGGGAATCCCGGATCAGCCCATGGAACAGCACGGTATGGAAAGGCTTTTCCCCCATCTGCTCATAGCCGGAGAAAATCATGCGGATGACCCAGAAGAAAATAATATCATACCCGGTCACGAGTACGTCCGTCGGGTAAAAATAATCCAGTTCTTCCGTTTTTTCCGGCCATCCCAAAGTGGAAAACGGCCACAGGGCAGAGGAAAACCATGTATCCAGCGTATCCGGGTCCTGCGTGAACTTACCGCCGCCGCACTTCGGGCATACGGCGGGCATCCCGGCCGACACTACCGTTTCCCCGCATTTCTCGCAGTAATACGCCGGGATCCTGTGTCCCCACCAGAGCTGGCGGCTGATGCACCAGTCGCGGATATTGTCCGTCCAGTTAAAATACGTTTTTTCCATGCGCTCCGGCACGAGCTTGATCTCCCCTTCCTTTACCGCTTTTACGGCCGGTTTGATCAGCTCGTCCATTTTCACGAACCATTGCTTTTTAATCAGAGGCTCGATCGTCGTCTTGCATCGGTCATGGGTTCCTACATTATGGGAATAATCCTCTACTTTTACGAGAAGCCCCATTTCGTCCAATTCCTTTACGATGGCCGCCCGCGCCTCGTAACGGTCCATCCCTTGAAATTTCCCGCCGTTCTCGTTGATCGTGGCATCATCGTTCATAATATTGATCTCCGGCAGGCCATGCCGCTTTCCCACTTCAAAATCGTTCGGGTCATGGGCAGGCGTGATTTTTACCACGCCGGTCCCGAATTCCATATCCACATAAGGATCCGCCACGATGGGAATCTCCCTGTTGACAAAAGGAAGCAGCACCTTCCTTCCTATGAGATGCTTATATCTTTCGTCTTCCGGGTTCACGGCTACCGCCGTATCCCCCAGCATCGTTTCCGGCCGGGTAGTGGCGAATTCCAGGAATTCCGTATTGTCCGTTTTCCCGTTTCCATCGGAAAGCGGATATTTGATATGCCAGAAATGCCCCGCCTGTTCTTCGTATTCCACCTCCGCATCGGAGATAGAAGTATTACATACCGGACACCAGTTAATGATCCGGCTTCCCTTATAAATCCATCCTTTTTCATGCATCTTGCAGAACACTTCCGTCACCGCCTTGTTGCAGCCTTCATCCATCGTAAAGCGTTCCCTGTCCCAGTCGCAGGAGGATCCCAGCTTCTTCAGCTGGCCGATGATCCTTCCCCCGTACTCTTTTTTCCACTCCCAGGCTCTCTTTAGGAATCCTTCCCTGCCCAGATCTTCCTTGTCGATGCCCTCTTCCTTCAGTTTTTCAATGATCTTGACTTCCGTTGCAATGGACGCATGGTCCGTCCCTGGCTGCCAGAGCGCGTTATATCCCTGCATCCGCTTAAACCGGATCAGAATATCCTGCATCGTATCGTCCAGGGCATGTCCCATATGGAGCTGCCCGGTAATATTCGGAGGCGGGATCACGATCGTAAACGGTTTCCTGCTCCTGTCCACTTCCGCATGGAAATACTTCTTTTCCATCCATTTTTCATACAATCTGTCCTCGATCCCTTTCGGATCATATGTTTTTGCCAATTCTTTCGCCATAATTTACCTCTTTTCTACGCTGCTTTTTTATGGCAAGCTTCCATATGCGGTCCTGTGTTTCACCGAGCAGGGAAGATTTATCTTCCCTGCTCGCGCGCCAGGCATCCGTCAGCTTGCTGACATATTTCATTTGGATGCCTGTGCGCATAAAAAATCGCCCTCTGCCGACATCCGTCAGCAAAGGGCGTTCATTTTATCACGCGGTACCACCTTCATTTTCACTCACCGGTCCTGTCAGACCTTATCCTATAACGGGGATTAATCGTGGAAGCCTACTTTTCTTCTTTCCGTTTCAGCCTCCCGGTTCCAAAGCTACCTTCCGCATGCCTTCCTTCAAATGGTCTTTCAGCCGACGAACCATTCTCTCTTTTAAGTGGCTGTGCGTACTCCTCTTTTTCATTACCTTTGTTCGTATCAATGCCTATGGTTAATATAAGCCCTGAAATGGAGGGTTGTCAAGATATATTATAAATTATTACTCGAAATCTCGTCCAGTAAATCAGCAACGGTCCTTAACCTCTGCTAAAGCTCGTATATTTATGGCAGAAACTATCTCCTGTTGTATTCTTTCAACTTCATCAACTCTAACTCTTCCAATACAGTTTCTTTCCATTTTGTAATCTACATCCGAAAATAATTTTTCTAGCAAATTATTTATTTCTGGAGATGCCCCCATTGAAGCTATAACAAGAGATTTCAGATCAAATTGTTCCAATATTTCTCTTAATTCGTTTTCTGGAACTTTTGATAATTGTTCAAAATCAGTTATCATTTTAGTCGGTATATTCGGCTCCAAAATATCATTTATTGTAATTCCATAAAGTTTAGATATTTTTAACAGAATCTCTAAATCTGGAATTGTTACTCCCGTTTCCCATTTGGAAACAGCTTGCCTGGATATATCCAATTTTTTTGCTAATTCATCTTGCGTGTAATTATGTTTTTTTCGCAGTAATTGCAAATATTTTGAAATGATATTTATATTCATAAGATTTCCCTCCTTTTTCTATTATAAAAAGACCCTATAGAAAAATAAAGAGATTGAAAGGTGCCAAAAAGCAATTAGCAGTTGCTGTCATGCAAATCCCTCTAAAAATCCTTTGAAATAAACCCCAGATACGCTATAATAAGATTTATAATTTACAGAAAGGACGAATGAACCCACATGCAGATTTCAAGCCGCTTTACATTAGCCATCCATATTTTTGCCTGCATTGACACTTTCGGAAACAGCTACAAAATAACCAGCGATTTTCTTGCCGGAAGCACCAACGTCAACCCTGTCGTCATCCGAAAGATCTTAAGCCAGCTGAAAAATGCCGGGCTGGTCGATGTTGCCCGGGGAACCGGCGGAACTACCGTAACAAAGCCATTAAATGAAATTACTTTTTTAGATATTTACCGCGCGGTGGACTGCATCGAAAACGGCGATTTGTTTCATTTCCATGAAAACCCAAGCCCGAACTGCCCTGTCGGCAGAAATATCCATTCCATTTTGGATGATAAGCTTCTCCGTGTGCAGAACGCTATGGAACAGGAACTCGCTTCTATTACGCTGGCAGACCTGAAACGGGATACGGATAAATATCTGCATCGGGAAAATGAATAAAAACTAACAAATGCAAGGCATTGTAGCGGTTGCTTCCACTGCCTTGCAAATTTTTTTATATTTTTTGATGTAACTATTGACATTACATCTAAATGGTGATATGATCCTAACATAAGATGTAACTTTGCCGGAGCGGGCGAACAGGCAGCCTTCGATATTTTCCGTTTTGACAATGATGGAAAAATTGCGGAACACTGGGATAACCTGGCGGCCCTGGCAGTGCCCAATCCATCGGGCCGCACACAGACTGACAACTGGTCCCCGGTAAAAGATCTGGAAAAGACAGAGGAGAACCGCCGCCTGGTAAAAGAATTTTTATATGATGTGATGCAGGGAAACCGCCCTGAAAAAACACCGGATTATTTTGACGGAGATACCTATATCCAGCATAATATAAGTATCGCGGACGGCCTGTCCGGCCTGGGCGCTGCTTTGGAGGAGCTTGGCAGACAGGGCATCCAAATGATTTATGACACCGTTCATCAGGTACTGGCACAGGGAAATTATGTGCTGGCAGTCAGCGAAGGAACTTTCGGAGGAACTCCTACCAGCTATTATGATCTTTGGAGAGTAGAAAACGGCAAGATTGCCGAGCATTGGGATGTTATGGAAACGATTGCTGATAAAGACAGCTGGCAGAATGCAAACGGTAAATTTTAAGGATACTAAAATAATATTGCCGGGACTGGAAGCGGGCTTCCACAGAATATAAAGAAAGGCGGTGCGCATAATGTTTGATCGAAAAAATTCTAAATCGGAGAACTCGCCCAATGGCATTGACAGGCTGCGCGAGGTTCTGGACAATGCGGAGGCCGTGGTGATTGGCGCGGGTGCCGGTCTGTCTACTTCTGCGGGTTTTATTTATACAGGCGAACGCTTTGAAAAATACTTCCATGACTATGCGGAAAAGTATCATTTCATGGATATGTATTCCGGCGGGTTCCACCCATATGATACGCTTGAAGAACATTGGGCTTACTGGAGCCGGTATATTTATATCAACCGATATATGGATACCCCGAAACCAGTCTACCATAAACTGTACGACCTGGTGAAAGACAAAGATTATTTCGTGCTGACAACGAATGTAGACCATTGTTTCCAAAAAGCCGGATTTGATAAATATCGGTTATTCTACACACAGGGGGATTATGGGCTGTTTCAATGCAGCAAGCCCTGTCATCAGAAAACTTATGATAATGAAGCCATTATTCGGGAAATGGTCAGTGCGCAGGGCTATGGCATTGATACGGATGGTACATTGATTTTGCCGGAAGGCACATCACCTAACATGAAGATTCCGTCAGACCTTGTTCCGCATTGCCCGAAGTGCGGGGAACCCATGAGCATGAACCTCAGGGCAGACCATACTTTTGTAGAGGATGAAGGATGGCATCTGGCCTCGGAGCGGTATGCAGAATTTCTCCACAGACACCAGAATGTGAAAATAGTGTTTTTAGAGGCGGCAGTCGGATTCAATACACCAACAATCGTAAAATATAGCTTTTGGCGTATGACGCACGAATGGAAAGATGCTGTTTATGTCTGTCTGAACTATGGCGAGGCATATGCGCCTGATGAAATAGAAAAGAAATCTATTTGTATCAATGGAGATATCGGAGAAATTTTGTATCAGCTTTAAGCAAAAACCGAATATTGCCGGCATAGATGCTGGTTGCCGTGGGGCGTTTCACTTTTATAGGTGGCGCCCCATATTATATCGCCAAAAAGAGGCGAAGGTATTCCATTCCCCCCATAAATGCCTTATAATAAATCCAAAAGCCCATTGAAAGCACATAAGGAGCACATAAGCCATGAGAAAAAAAATATATTCTACGCCGGATGGAAATATCATCTATTGGACCAGCCGGACTCGCAGTCCGAAACCCTGGCTCGTATTTTTACCCGGCCTTACTGCAGACCACCGTCTTTTTCAACAGCAAATAAAATTTTTTAAGAATAAATTCCGCTGCTTCACCTGGGATGCGCCGGCACACGGCCTGTCCCGGCCTTTTCGTCTGGCATTCACCTTGCAGGATATGACTCATTACCTGCATCATATTTTGGAGAAAGAAGCCATCGATATGCCCATACTGATCGGCCAGTCCATGGGCGGGTATATCTCGCAGATGTACATGGATCTTTATCCCGGCTCCGTATCCGGCTTTATATCCATCGATTCCGCCCCGCTCAAACGTCAGTATTTCTCCGGGTGGGAACTGGCGCTGTTAAAACATACCAAATGGATGTACTTAAGCATTCCATGGAAAATACTGATCCGATGGGGAACTGCTGGAACTTCCACTACCCCATACGGCCGCGCCCTCATGAAGCGCACGATGGAATCCTATGAACGAAAGGAATACTGCGCCCTTGCCGACCACGGCTTCCGCATCCTTGCCGAAGCCGTGGAATCGGGCCGAGATTATACCATTACATGCCCTGTCCTTCTGCTTTGCGGCGAAAAGGATGCCGCCGGTTCCGCCCGGTTCTATAATAAAAGATGGCACCAAAAAGAAGGATATCCGCTCATCTGGCTGGCAAATGCCGGACATAACTCCAATACCGATGTGCCTGGCGCAGTCAACTGGCATATTCTCGCATTTATTCATTCCCTCCATTTATAAAACCCGTTTTTTTCTGCCGCTTTCATTCCTGCGGGCAGCGGGGTTTTAAACGGATATACCGACTACAATTACCAAAAGAAAGGATCATCTATCTATGAAAAAAACAATTATTTGCTTTGGAGACTCCAACACGCATGGCTACTGTTCCGAAACAGGCGGCAGATTCGATGACACGAAAAGATACCCCTGTCTGCTGGAAAAGTATCTGGGTGAAGGATATATTGTCCGCGAAGAGGGTTTAAGCGGCCGCACCACTGTTTTTGAAGATCCCCTGTTCGAAGGGCTTTGCGGCCTGTCCGCCATTTTCGGCTGCCTGATGAGCCATGAACCCGTAGACTTGCTGATCATCATGCTCGGCACGAACGATACCAAAGAAAGATTCGGATGCAATGCGGAAAATATTGCGAAAGGACTGGAACGTCTGGCCAAAAAAGCCCTTTCTGTCACGGACGCATGGACAAACGGCCGTCCCAATATCCTTTTAGTCGCCCCCGCTCCTATTGAAGACGGCTATGCATCGACTTTTGTAGCCAACGAAATGGGAAAAGGATGCGCGGAAAAATCAAGGGAACTGGCTTTCTATTATGAGAGGACCGCCAAACTGACCGGCTGCCATTTCTTCGATGCCGGCACGATCCCCGGCATCTGCATGCACCCCAATGATTACATGCACCTCACCGAAGAAAGCCACGATTTGCTGGCAAAAGCCCTGGCGGATCTTGTTCCTTCCCTGATCTCCGGCCAAGTATAACGTCATTGCTTTTTCTCCTCGCAGACTGGCATGGTTCAAAAAACCTGAAATGGTTCTTTTTTCTATGCCAATCTGCTGTATAATAAATTGCATCAGAAAAGCACATGCTTGCAAAATATTGAGGAGAATCCATTATGAAAAATGAGAACATACGAAAAGTTATTTTTACCGGAGTGATGGCCGCCCTTTCTTATGTAGTATTTACCTTCCTTCAAGTCAAAATCACCCTTCCCGGCGGGGACGCGACTTCCATCCATCTCGGAAACGCCGTCTGCGTGCTGGGTGCGCTGCTCCTTGGCGGGGCGTATGGAGGACTTGGCGGAGCGATCGGCATGACGATCGGCGATCTTCTCGACCCCGTTTATGTCGTTTATGCCCCCAAAACCTTTCTTTTAAAGCTTTGCATCGGCCTGATTACTGGCCTGATCGCCCATCGTCTGGGACATATCACGACCGAAACAGACAACCGGAAGGTATGGAAGTGGACCGTTGCCGCCGCTGTCGGCGGGCTGTTATTCAATGTCATCTTTGATCCGCTTATCGGATATTTCTATAAACTGGTGATACTCGGCAAACCGGCCGCAGAACTTACCCTCGCGTGGAACATCGCTTCCACCTCCATCAATGCCGTGACTTCCACCATCGCGTCCGTTGCCATTTATATGGCTCTCCGGCCGGCATTGAAAAAGTCAGGACTGTTTTTTACCATTCGGTGATATGTATTATAGCAAACTGGCAGATTGGGTTCGTTTTTTCAAGGAAAAAACAGAACAAAGAGCAGAAACGAAATCGTAGGCCGGGAATCTAAAAAAGATTCACGGCCTACAAAATTGTGGTGATGCAAGTCTAGAAGTTCTTGGCGAAGCACCCACTGGTGCGAGCCTTAGAACTTCTCTTCACACTAACTCCCATGTCGCTGCTGTGCAGTGACACAAATCTGTGCGGAGAATGCCCGTTTTCTGGGCATTCTCTTGTGTGAGAAAGACTTGCAAAGCAAGTCTAGAGTTTCTCCGCGAAGCAGCCTTTGCTGCAAGTGGTTAGAAACTCTTCTCACACTATCCCCAGCAGATCCCCCAGCCTCTCCAGCCGGTAATCCGCCTTCCCGCAGGTTACTGCCCCGCCGATCGCCGCCGTTTTCATTCCTCCGGCGATTCCGGCCTCAATTCCCGCTTCCGCATCCTCCACCACCAGACAGTCCCCCGGTCTTTCGCCCAGCAGAGCCGCCCCTTTTAAAAACACTTCCGGGTCAGGCTTGGATCTCTTTATCTGAGTCCCGTCCACCACCTGATCAAAAGCATCTTTTAACCCGGTTCTCTCCAGAATAAATCCCGCATTCCGGCTCGAAGAACCAAGGCAGATCCCATATCCTCTCCTGCGTATCTCCGACAGCGTATCCCTCACTTCCCCCGTTACGTCGCCCGGTGTCATGGAAGCGAGCAGCTCCCGGTAAATTTCATTTTTCCGTGCCGCCAGCCTCTCCTTTTCCTTCTGGGAAAATGATCTGTTTCCGTTGCATTCCAATATGATTTCCAGGCTTTCCATCCTGCCGACGCCACGCAGCCGGTCGTTCATTTCCTCATCAAAAAAAATCCCCAGCCCCTCTACTGTCCTCTTCCATGCCTGATAGTGGAATCGGTCGGTACATACAATCACTCCGTCCAAATCAAAAATCACCGCCTTGAAGCTCATTTCTTCTTCTCCTTCCAGCGGCCCCTTTTTGCAACAGAAATATGTATGGATCACAACTGTTCCAAATGAAACCCTTCCAATATATCGTTCAAAAAGCTGGATACAATCATAAGCGCCGCGCCCTCCGCCATAGGGCTGTCCGCTTCCGTATCCACCCATATATCCATGCAGTCCTCCGCCAGAGCCGGATAGGCTGCCACCATCCTTTTTAATTCATCAATCCTTGGCGCGAGATAAGGGGCCAATTTTCCTCCTATAATAATTTCCGTATCAAAACTCAACCGTATATTGGCCAATGCCTGGGCAAAACGCTCCAAATATTCCTTCCAGCGAAGCTGACATTCCGCGTCCCCCCGATCCAGCTTGTCAAAAAAACTTTCCAGATCCGGGTCCTCTCCGCCCGTCAGGCACGTCAGCGCGCCATAGGCCGACCAGCATCCCCGGCCGCCGCAAAAGCACTTCCTGCCCTCCGGGTTCAGCACCATATGCCCGAAAGCGCCCGGTTTATTATAACGCCCTCTATATATTTCTTTATTTAAAATAACCGAACCGGCAACCCCGTTATTGGTCACGATCACATATACCGCATCCTTTAACTTGCGGCTGCGCCAAACAGTGCCGAAACCTGCCGCATTCGCCCCGTACTCCACGTAAACGGGATAATCAAAATTTTTCTGAATATGGTCCAGCGGAAAATTCTTCAGCCCCAGCACCGTAGAACGAGAAACAATATTGCCCTGCGGTGAAATCTCCCCGGGGAAAGCAATTCCCACTCCGAGTATGCGCCCCGCCCGCGTGCCGGAACCGACGGTTTCCTTCACCATGTCATTGACCTGCCTCCAATAGGCATCGCTGTCTTCAAAAACAAGGCGGCGCACCGTTCCCGTCTCTACCTTTCCTTTTAAATCCAGCACCTGGACATCCACATGATGCCGCCTTATTTCTACCCCCACTGCGAAGAAAGAACGGTAGCAGAATTCAATCGGCCTCGGCTTGCGCCCGCCCGAGGACGGAATCTCATCCCCCTCCCGCAGAAGCCCTGCTTCCTTAAAAAACTGCAGAATCTGCGTTACGGTAGGCCCGCTTAAGTTCAACCTGTTTTTAATTTCCAGCTGGGTCATGCTTCCTTCCTGAAACAGAAGCCGCAGGACCCTTCCACGGTTAATGATGCGCACTGACGCATTGCTGAATGTTTGTTGCTCCTTGAGTTCCGCTTCCATATTCTCGTATTCCTTCCACCTTTTATATAAAACAGGATAACATTTTTCCGCTTTCTTGTATAGTTCCTTTTACCTGTAAACCCGCATATATCCGCTGCATACGCCCTCCCTGACTTCCCTTTTGCGGTTCATGAAATAAACTGCAAAATCTGCCAGAACCATAGCCTCGTTCACGATATAAAAATAAACCGCCCCGTCCGCCGCGACAAACAGCTTGTGCAGGATGCCGAATACATAAGCTAACAGGATAAAGCTCATAAAAAGCAGATTTTTCCCTTTGGTAGAACGGCTTTTTATGCTATTGTACAGATTAATCGGCCATGCCAGCCCGAAACATATAATCATAAGCACTTCTAAAATTGACATTTCCACCTCATAAACGCGTATCCCACAGCCCCGCAAACGGATCTACCGGGCTATGTCCCAAAAAAGGGCTGCGTCCCATTAATTTTTCCACCATGGCATAAACGCTTTCTTCGTTGCAGGTATAAGCATTAATATAGGTTCCCACCATCGGCACATCCACCAGGTGATAAGGATTGGAAAAAGATAAAAACAGCACCGGTATGTCCTTCACATACTTCGGCGAATCCTCACCCAGAAAATCATCCCATACGATGCGGATGGTCGTCTGATTGCTGCCGACCTTCATATTGGCAAAATAAATCATGAAATCCGTTTCTTTTTTGAATTCTTCCAAGCTGCAATCCTCCCCCGGAAACCGCCCGTCCTTAAAATAAGACACTTCAAAACCTTCCTTCTCCAGAAGCGCCTTAAACAGCTCTATTTCCGGCAAAAGCCCGCCGGCAGGAAGCTTTTCGTTCGTAATCTGTATCAGTTTCACCTTCCGCATTCTTTCCGAAGACAGCGGAAGCAGCTTCTCCCTGTCCTTCACCAGCGTAATGCTGCGCTCCGCGATTTCCCTGGCCGCTGCCAGATGTTCCGGACACCGCAGGCAGGAAAGTTTCTCCTTAGGCGGCACAGCAGCCCCCTTCCAAAGGCCGGCATACGCCTTCAGCGCCAGGATGCGGGTTACTGCCTCGTCCAGGCGCTTCCGGCTTAAAAGCCCTTTCCTTAAGCCCTCCATCATAAAGCCTGTATCTTCCTTCCTGTTGATGGTGAACAGGAACATATCCGCCCCCCGTTCGATCGCGGCGGGTACCGCCAAGTGTCTCGGCATGCTGCTGGTAAAACCAACCATCTGCGTCGCATCCGTCACAATTAATCCGCGAAAGCCCAGTTTCTCCCGCAATATGCCCTGCATCAGCTCCCTGCTCAGGGAAGCGGGCATTATATCCTCGTCCTCTATCCCCGGATTCACCTCCCGGCACAAAGCGGGCTGCCTGATATGGGCGCACATAACAACCGGCGCGCCGTCATCGATCAGTTCCTGATAAATCCGCCCATAGGACGCGTACCATTCCTCCGCCGACAGACTGTTTATGCTGCTCATCAGATGCTGGTCCCTCTCATCCACCCCGTCCCCCGGAAAATGTTTGATCGTGCTGACCATTCCGTAACGGCGGCAGGCATCCATATACCCCCTGGCCATGCGCAGGATGCGCTCCGGGCTGCTGCCATATGTACGGACATTCGTAATCGGGTTCCCAGGATTGAAGTCGATATCCACAATCGGTTCAAATGTCCAGTTCACTCCTGCGGCCCCGCCTTCCTTACAAGCCACCTCTGCCAATCGATATGCGCTCTGCGCATCGTCCGTTGCCGCACATCCCATAGGGCTGGAAACATAGGTGCCGTCCGTCAGCCCTCCATTTCCGCCGGAGCCGCCCCGTTCCAGATTGCAGGCAACCAATAAAGGAATCTTTGCCTTCTTTTGCATCCGCTCCGTATATTCCCGCATTTTTTCTCCGGGAAAAGGACGGTACATCACGCCGCCCGGCTCCATATCCTCCAACAAAGCCTCCGGGCTGCTGCCCGGCCTGTCCCATAAAATCTCACAAAACAGCTGGCCGACTTTTTCCTTGTCCGTCATTCCTTCCAAAGTTTCCTCTACCCAGCGGACAGCCTCATCCCCCAGATAAAAAGGTTTTCCTCTCAAATCTATCCTATCCATAACCATGCCCTTTCTATTCCTTATTACGCATGCGCTCATAAATGCGTTCGCTGTATACATCCAGAACCACGGCCACCAGAATAATCACTCCCTTTGATACCATCTGCCAGTAGCTCGATACTTTCAGCAGGTTCAGCCCGTTGCTGATCAGGCCGATTACCAGGCATCCGAACAAAGTCCCTCCTACCGTGCCCGATCCGCCGCCCATAGGCGTTCCGCCGATCACTACCGCCGCGATAATATCCATGACCGTATCCCCTCCGAGCGTCGTCTGCGCGGAGGCCACCCGCCCGCAGGACACAAGCGCCATGATCGCGATCGTAAATCCTAAAAGCGCGGACACGTACACCCGCGTGCGTTCCACATGGATGCCGGAAACGCGCGCCGCATCCGGGTTGCCCCCTACCGCGATGACATTCCTACCGAACTGGGTGCGGCTGAACAGGATATGCCCTGCAATAATAAAAACGACCATCAACAGCACCGAAAAGGGAATCGGCCCTATATATCCCTGCCCCATAAAAATAATCCCTTCGTCCAGATTGCTGATCGGGGAACCGTTGGAAAGCAGCATCAGCACTCCCCTGAATACCTGCTGCATTGCCAGCGTCACGAGGAAGGGCGGCAGATTAAAACGGTTCTCAATCACCGCGTTCATGCTGCTGCAAAACATCGCGATCACGATGCAGATCAGCAGAATCGCCGCAAAAGGCAAGGGCGTCTGGCTCAACAGACCGCTGATAATGCCGATCATGCACATCATATATCCCGCCGAAAGATCCACGCTGTCCGAAGCCAGCAGGAAGGTATATCCCACGCCGATAATCCCGTTTGCCGCTATCTGCCTTGCCAGGCTCATCAGATTGCTGCCGGTCAGGAAAGTATCTGTCGTCAGCATCAGCAGAAGAAAGAATAAAATCACGAGCAGGAAAGCCCTGTTTTTCAGAAAAAATATAAGTACGGAATCCCCTGTCCACTTTTTCTTTGTTTTTTGCTGCATATCATTTTTCCTCCTTTTTCTCTCCGCCCGGCAAACCGAACATTTCCGCCATAATCTCTTCCGCCTCGGCCTCCCGCCTGTCATGCTCCGCCACGATGCGCCCCTGCCGGACGACAAGCACCCTGTCGCTCATGCCCATCACTTCCGGCAAATCGCTGGAAATCAGCAGAATCGCCATGCCCTGGCGGGCCAGTTCATTGCAGTAGCCGTAGATTTCGCTTTTTGCTCCCACATCCACCCCGCGGGTCGGTTCGTCCATAATCAGGATACTTGGGTCTGTCATCAGCGCCCGCCCGATCATTACCTTCTGCTGGTTTCCTCCGGAAAGGGACCAGATCGGCATCCTGCTCCCTGCTGTTTTTACCCGCAGCTCCCTGATCATCGCGTCCGTGTCGTCCTCTTCCCTCTTCCGGCTGATAAAACCGCCTTTGCATATTTTGTAAAAATAAGCAAGCGTCATATTCATCTGTACATTCATTTTCTTAATCACGCCCTGCCGGAGGCGGTCCTCCGTCACCATCGCTATTTTATGGTCCAGCCCTTCCCGCGAGGAACGGTTTTTCACTTTCTGCCCGTCCACATAGATTTCCCCTTCGTCGGCCGGCATAATGCCGTATATGCTCTGCATGATTTCCGTCCTGCCTGCCCCTACCAGCCCGGCAAATCCCAGAACTTCCCCTGCCCTGACCTGGAAGCTGATATCTTCAAAAACCCCTTTCAGGCTAAGATGCTTTACTTCCAGAAGCACCTTTCCCAGCGTCGTCATCTCCTTTGGGTAAAGATTTTCCACTTTCCTTCCGGCAATGCCGTTAATCAGCTCTTCCATGGTCAGCCCTCCGACCTCGCGTTCCTCCACCATATGGCCGTCCCGGAAAATCGTCACCCTGTCGGCAAGGTCAAAGACTTCTTCCAGCTTATGGCTGATAAACAGAACGGAAACCCCTTCCTTCGTCAGCCGCCGGATAATTTTATACAGAACCTTTACCTCCTTGTCCGATAAGGCGCTCGTCGGCTCATCCATAATCACAATCTGGGAACCGTAGGAAATCGCCCTCGCGATCTCCACCATCTGCATCTGGGCAGTGCTCAAATCTTTCACGTTTTCTTTCGGATTCAGCTCGATCTCATACTCATCAAAAAGCTGCTGCGTCCGGGCCTCGCACAGGGACGGCATATAAATCCCGCCCCGTGAAAACTGTCCGCATCTCCCAATCCAGACATTATCGGCCACCGACATGCTCGGAACAAGGCAAAGCTCCTGATGAATCATGGAAATCCCCTTTTGCAGGGCGTCATGCGGACCTTTGGGTTCATAAGGTTCTCCGTTTAAAACCATCTCCCCTTTGCTCGGCGGGAAGCTTCCCAGCAGGATATTCATCATCGTCGATTTTCCCGCCCCGTTTTCCCCTGCCAGCGCCAGCACTTCCCCTTTTTCCAAATGGAAGCTGACATCCGTCAGGGCATGGGTCTGGTAAAAATTTTTGCTGACGCCCTTTACCTCTAATATTTTCAATCCTCATACCGCCTTTCCTGTTTTGCCTCTGCCCTGTTCCTTATTCGTCCGCCGTCATGCCGTTCGCTTCCATGACGGAAACATAAGTATCCGGCGTCACCAGCTGGTAATATCCCTCTACCTGATTGGTTTTCTCCACCGTTTCGCCGCTTAAAGCCGCTTCCACATAGTCTGCGGAAGAAACCGCCAGCTGTCTCATCGCCATCAGCACAGTCGCATCCAGTTCCCCGCTCTTTAAGTAAGCCTGTCCCGTCGTAGAGCAATCGATCGATACGATGATAAAATCCTCCACCGGCTCCCCTTTCGCCTTAATCGCATTAATGATGCCCGCCGCCTGCTCGTCCGACTGGGTGACAAAACAGTTGATTTCCGGATATGTGGTCAGCATATCGCTGGTAATATCATATGCCTTCTGCGTATCGAACTCCGCATACTGGCTGGCTACCAACTGGATCCGATCTGCATATTTCCCTTTCAAGCAGTTTTCCTCAAAGCCTTCATAACGCTGCTCTACAGAGGAAGAACCGGATTGTCCGTATAAAAATGCGACCTTCAGCTCCAGCGCCTCATCCTGCTCCAAAAGCCCGTTCAAATATTCTCCCTGTACTTTCCCGGCTTCGCGGTGGTCTCCCGCCACGTAGGTATAATAACTACCCTCTTCCGCCGCAATCGCGCGCCCCGCTATAATTACCGGGATGCCCGCCGCGCCTAATTCCTCGATGGAAGCCGCAGATCCTTCCGTATCGCAGCCCATGATGACAACCGCATCGCAGCCCATGTTCATCAGGGCTTCCATATTATTCAATTCCGTCGTCACATCCCCGTTCGCATTCTGCAAGACAGGCTCCCATCCTCTTTCTTTGGCCACGTCTTCAAAATAATCCGCCATGGTTTTCATCGTCGAATCCATGGAATTCAGGGAGTAGCCGATCAAATAAATGTCCTTGCCGGACTCTTCCCCTGTTCCTGCTTCTGCGGCATCCGTTTCCGCAGCGGCCGTCCCTTCATCCGCTTCTGCCTCAACCGCCTCCGGCGCATTCTCCTGGCCGGCCTCTTCTCCCGCATTGCCACATCCCGCTGCCCCAAAAGCCACCAGCCCGGCTAGCAGCAGCGAAAGCCCCCTGCGGCGCAGATTCCCGGCAACATCGTTTCTTCTCGTTCTTTTCATAAATACCCTCCTTATTTGAAATTACTTTTGCAAAATACTTTTGCAAATCTATTTAATTAATCATATTGTACACAGGCAGATGCTGTTTGTCAATATGATTCTTTTATATTTTCCTGTTTTCTCCGAAGGCATTCCATTTGCCGCAGGAAGCCATGGAAAATGCAAAATATTCCCTAAGGAGATTGTGTTGTATGGTATTTGATTGGCGAAAGCCATATTCAGATTGAAAAGGAAAGGCATATATTAAGGCTCCAAAGAAATACTATTTCTCTGACCTCGGGCTTCGTAATGCCAGAATCCATTTCCGCCAGTTTGAGCAGACCCATTCTATAGAGAATGTAGTCTACAATGAATTACATATGCGCGGTTACAGCGTAGATGTTGGTGTTGTTACTATTCAGAAAGATTGATGATTCTTTCAAAAAGATTATTGTGTTACGAAAGACATTGTACAGCCGTATTATGACGACTACGGCATCCTGACTATGAACATTTATGGCTTCCTTCTTGCCCCGCAGATTCTTGAGAAATGATGAAACTCTATATGGCAGACTTTTGCGGGAATACCCATAGACCATTCTTTTTTGAAATATAAAAAAGAGCTTTCAGCATATGGATGAAAACGGTTCAAAGTATGAAGTTGGGTTTTATTGTCCAGATGTAATAATTATAAACATAGAAAAATTTGAGCGATAACTTCCCGTTTGTCTGGATAGTTAAACAGGTATTTAATAATAGCGGGAGTGTTATGTTTTTTGCGTACCATTATTTAACTCTGTACAAATTTTTGCTAAAATATCCTTGCATAAACTTCATCCATTGAATATACTAAATGTAAGAAAGTAAGATTTTCTAACTACAAGCAAATATTATGGGAGGTGCAATTATGTTAGCCGAATTACGTCAAAAAGCCCAAATTACTATTCCAAAAGAAATTATTGTCAAACTTGGTCTGTCAGAAGGCGATACATTAGATATTTTTGAAAAGGATGGGATAATCTGCATAATGCCTGTGGCTGTCTACCCCAAAAAATATCTGAATGAACTCCGAGATGAAATTGATGAAGTAAAATCCAAAATAGCATCCGGGGAGCAGTCTGTCTTTAACAGTATAGATGCTCTGTTTGACAAATTGGAGGCTCAATAATGGCATATGAATTTACTTTTACACCACGTTTCCAAAAACATTTTAGAAAACTGACTGAGCAGGAAAAAAATCAACTAAAAATCAAACTAAAGCTTTTAGCCGAAAATCCTTCTCATCCTTCGCTCCGTACAAAACGTATTCAGGGAACCGCTGATCTCTTTGAGTGCAGCGTCAATATGGACATCCGCATAATCTGGTATTATGAAGGTAACAAAATGATTATTCTGATAGATGTCGGGTATCACGATATATTAAAGCAGTTCTAGAGTGTATTTGAAAATTCATTCCCGACATCTGCCAGAAAGCAATAAAGTATTGGCCGAAGCGGCTTCCCGTATAGGTAAATCCGGCAGAGGCGGAAAGCCCTGCCCCTGCCCCGATAATGATAGCGTCTGCGGTTTCTATTTCCGCCTTAAGTCTGTTTATCTAAGTTTCTTTGATTGTAACAGCTTTATACATTTATATCACCGTCCACGTTAATCACAATTTTGCCGTTTATTTTTCCGTTCTCCATATCTTCACACGCCTTTGCAATATCCGTAAAAAGGTAGCGTTTTCCGATATGAGGGGTAAGGTTATGTGTATTCAGAAAAGCAAATAGTTCATTGATTGTTACCTGTGTAGGCGTGTTGCTGAAAAAGCCCGTCAAGTAAATACCGTTTGGAATGTCTTTGATCGGGTCAAAACCATTCCATGCATATATGCCGCCAAGATTGCCCGTATTACAGACTATCCCGCCTTTTTCCATGCAAGACAGGGTACTTTTCAGCGTCTTTATTCCAACCAGCTCCAAGGCTTTTGTAATGCCGGAAACCTGCCCCTTTAATGAGCCATTGTCAAGCAAAGCTACGTCTGCCCCGCAATCGGTCAATAAGTGCATTTTGCTTTCTCTATGGGTGGTTGCGGTAACTTTACAACCTAAAGCCTTTGCAATCTGAATAGCCGCATATCCTAAAGCGCAAGTGCCGCCCCGGACAAGCAGGTGGTCGCTGCTTTTTAAGGAAAGACATTCAAAGAGCGAACCCCATGCGGTAAAGTAGGTTTCGGGTATCGCCGCAAGTCGATCCCATGACAGGTTAGTGCCTACTGCAAAAACATGATGTGCGGGAAGCAGGACGTATTCTGCATAGCTGCCATGAAACTCTCGTCCCATGCCGCCCATGAGGGCAATCACTTTCTGTCCGGCAGTAAAAGCAGTATCGGAAGCGTCCGCAATCTCCCCGACACATTCAATGCCGGGAATAATTGGTTTTTGAATGTACGGGGCAGATATTTCTGATTTCCGTAATATCTGCTCGGAATGATTCATGCCAAAAGACTTGATACGGACAAGCACGAAGCCGGGCTTTACCGCAGGCATGGGATATTCCGTTATTTTTATCTCCGTACTTTCAGTGGGTTTTGTCAAAACTACAGCTTTCATTTTTCATCTTCTCCTTTCCGCTATGCCAAATTCAATTCTGCTTCGCAGCTTTCCAGCATTGCGGGTCTGCGCCATAGAAATTGCCGTTCGTACCATATGCTACGGCAGGGCAGCCACGACAGAACCTTAACAGCTCGCATTTTGCACATTTTTCAAATTTTCCATAATCCCGGTAGCTTTCCATGTTTTTACCTATCCAAACATCCGCTATCCTGTCAGTAAAAACATTTCCTACCTTGCTTTTCAATCTCCGGCAGGCATAGATATCCCCCGTAGGCAATATCGTTAAGTGGCAGTTGCCGCAGTTGCAGCCACCGTATATCATATCCGGCTTTGCGTCTTCCGGGATTTTGAAAATTCCCTTTTCATACAGATACAACGTCCAAAGGTGGTCTTTTAAGTTAAAATATGTTTCACACCCCGCCGCTTCATAGGCTTTGAATTTTGCATAGCAGGTATCTAATAATGCCCTGTATTCCTGCGGGGTCATTCCCGTTTCTTTTTCCCCGGCAGCCTGTTGCCGTTTTGTGGGACAGTAACGGGCAAATGCGAACACATCTGCTTTATGTTTTACCACGGTGTCAATAATATCGGGGATTTCAGAAATATTTGTCCCGGATACGGTTGTCATAATGACGGAACGTATTCCCGCTTTTCTAATACACTGTATTTTTTCCAGCGTGCAGTGAAAAGAGCCGGGTTTGCGAAACCAGTCATGTGTTTTTTCCATGCCGTCAAGGGACATTTGGTATTTTTCGCAGCCCATATCTTTTAGCCGTCTGCATACCTCGTCATTCAAGCGAAACGGATTGCCAAGTATTGTAAAGGGTATGACCTTTTCTTTGAACAGACTTAGCAGCTTCCAAAAATCGGGATGCAGGATAGGATCGCCGCCAGTGAGGTAAAAATAAGGCAGGCGGTTGTATTTATTGCACATTTCAAGGCAATTTTCAAAGACAGACTGCATCTGTTCCCAAGACATACTATCTAATGCTTTACAGTTATTTTCAGAGACAATGTAACAGTGTTTGCAGCGTTGGTCGCACTCGTCCGTAATATGCCATTGAAAAGCAAAATATTGTTTCATAGGAAAAACCTCCTTGTAAATTTTTTATGAGAACGGCATACCGCCGGATATTTTGTAATATGCTCCCGAAGCAGGACACTCCGGGAGCAGGCAGATAAAACGTCTTTTCCGTTGGAATTACTTGTCAGACGCACCGCAGGCAGCCGGGGCTTCCGCAGGCTTATCGGCAGCGCCGCAGGCAGCCGGAGCTTCGGCGGGCTTATCGGCAGCGCCGCAGGCAGCCGGGGCTTCGGCGGGCTTATCAGCAGCGCCGCAGGCAGTACCGCAAGCGGAAGAAGCCCCCGTATTGTCATTCCAACCAAATAAATTCGAAAGTGCCATTTTCATTCCTCCTTGTTTTTCCGAAGGAAAAATGCGACTGCCCAAGCAGGAGCAGAGGAATTTTCCTCCTTGTTTTTCCGAAGGAAAAATGCGACTGCTCAAGCAGGAGCAGAGGAATTTTCCTCCTTGTTTTTTGAGAGGTTTTCCTCTCTGCAATTCTTATTTTACAAGCTTCCTTGTTATTTGGAAGTACGCACCTTTTTATTAGGTGGTTACTTTTTTGTAAGTTTTGTGTGATTTAGCCGTCTAAACATGAGAAAATTTTTTGTATTAGATTATGAGTTGATTTAAGAAGCGCATTACATTATAATTTGAGTGTAACATTTGTTTTGATATGTAAAAAGAAAAGAGGTATTGCCATGGTTAAAAAAGAAGAACTCCCGGCTTGCCCGGTTGCTACAACAGTACAGCTTATCGGGAATAAATGGAAATTACTGATTATGCGCAATCTCCGTGTCAGACCGTGGCGGTTTAACGAGCTTCAAAAATCATTAGATGGTATCAGCCAGAAAGTTTTAACAGACAGTTTACGCTCTATGGAAAGTGACGGGATTGTCACCCGTACTGCGTATCCTGAAGTGCCGCCAAGAGTAGAATATGCCCTTAGTAAATTGGGGGAATCCATGCTTCCGATTATTAACGCTATGGAAGCATGGGGAATAGAGTATAAAAAACAGCACGAAAAAGAACACAGACTCAAAATATGATACCGCTCTCTACACAACGTCCCTCGTTTCCACCCCATGCACGCATAAAAATACGGATACAGCGGACAAGGCAACCATGCCCATATAAAACGGTATATTATAGATCAGCGTATAAGAACCGATATTCCCCTGGGTCAGCAGCATAACGATGCAAGCCGCCACGATAGACGCTTTCGAGGATTTCATCCGCAGGCCCACGAATAACGTCGTATAGCTGATGCTGACCATGATCGCGGAATTGGCCAGGAGTTCCAGATAAAATGACAGTCCCTCAACATCCCCCCCAGGCAAAATCAATGCCTGCGGTATATGGGCCAGCGGGCTTGCCAGGACAAGCCCTCCATAAACAATAAGCTTGCACAAAACTAACCCTGAAAAATTGAAGATCCATACGACCAGCATTTTCGAAAGCAATATCTTCTGCCGCCTGATCGGATAGGAGAACATCAGATCCATCGTTTTATCTTTATAAGAGCTGACGATCGCGGATGCCAGCATCACGGCAGTAAGAAGCATAAACGCCATATTGGCAAACATGTCCACAGCGGCTCCGATCATGCTCTTCCCATAAGTTTCCACTGTCTCTATATCTTCCAGCTCCCCGGACGTGGCCAGCACCATAAGGAATATAATCGCTGTCACGATCGCCGCCTTTACGACAAATTTTTTCATATTGTTTTTCTTCCATTCCAATTTCATTAATTTCCACATGCTCTGTCCGCCTCCCCCGTTATTTTCAGGAAATAATCTTCCAGCGTTTCCGCTTTTTTCCCAATCGCCGTCACTTCGATTCCATGGGCCTCCAATATCCTGGCTGTCTCCTGCACCGTCGCCCCCGAATCATAAATCCTGATATTCCCTTCCTTTATAATTTTAAAATTATTCATCCCGCACTTATCGCTTAAAATAAACGCCGCGCCTTTCGTATCCGTCACGCTCGCCTCAATATAGACTGTATTCATCTCCTCCAGCTTCTGCATGCCCATTTCCTGCATCAATTCCCCGTGATGGAGAATTCCCACTGTATCGGCTATGCTCTCGATCTCCGTCAGGATGTGGCTGGATACCATTATGGTCATTCCATACTCCGAACAAAGGTTTCGAAGCAGCTTCCTCACATGCTTCATACCCGCAGGATCCAGCCCGTTCGTCGGCTCATCCAGAACCAGGAGCTCCGGCCGACAGAGGATCGCCCTGGCTATCCCAAGCCGCTCCTTCATTCCCAAAGAATATTCTTTCACCGGCCTGTCGGCATCTGCCAGAAGCTCCAGCGCCTCCAAAGCCCCTTCCACGCTCCCCGGATGATAATATCCCATATATTCGCAGTGGAACTCCAGGTTCTCCCTTCCTGTCAGGCGCTCATAAAAACAGGGGAATTCTATAATGCTTCCCATTCTTTTCAATACGCCGTAGGATTTCGGCGTCAGTCTCTCCCCGAAAAGCTCGATGCTCCCTTCCGTCGGCTTCCAAAGGTTGAGGATCATTTTCATTACTGTCGTTTTCCCTGCTCCGTTCGGCCCGAGGAATCCGTAGATCTCCCCCTGTTTTACGTGCAGGCCTACATCCTTTATGATCTCTTTTTCTCCCATGGTTTTCGTAAGATGGTTCGTTTGTATTACATATGGCATATCCTGTCTCCTTTCATTGCAGCGGCATCAGCCACTCGTTGTAAAGCCTCCGAATTTCTCTTTACAAGAACCATTGTAACAACCCGTTTTTTCAAAACTCTTGACCAAATCTTACGAATTTCTTTCACCGTAAACTTTATGGGCTGCTTTTTTTAATTGCAAAGTAAAGGTAGTCTTTTGGCAGGGAACGCTTTCCAGCACGATATCCCCTCCCATCTGGAGCGCAAGATTCTTCGCGATCGTCAGCCCGAGTCCGTTCCCCTGCACCTTGCGGCTGCGGGAGTCATCCATCGTAAAAAGACGTTCAAATACGCTTTCCGCAAATTCAGGGGCGATTCCCTTCCCTTTGTCGACCACATCGATCCATATTTCCTCTTCCTTTTCCCGCAGGAATACTCCCAAGTATCTCCCTTCCCTCCCGTAGCGGATGACATTGGAAATCAGATTCGATAAAATACGCTGCAAAGCTTCTTTATTTCCCCATACATACACAGGCTCCTCCGGAATATCGATCTCCAGGCAGAACGCTTCTTCCCCGGAACTCTCCGCCCCTTCCTTCCCCGAACTGCCCGCCTGCCATTGGAAATGAAGCATTTCATAGAATCCCAATATGGTTTCCCTGCATATGCCGCCCGCCTCGATCCTTGCCATTTCCATATCCGTATCGCCGGACTCCAGCTTTGCCAGCGTAAAAAACTGGTCGATCAGTTCCATGACATTCCGCGCCTTTTTTTCCGTCTTTTCCAGCATTTCTCCGCTGCACTCCCCCTTTAATCGCATAATCTCCAAATAACCCAGCACGACAGTCATCGGTGTTTTAATATCATGGGAAATATTAGACAGCATCCTTTTGGATGCCATTTCAGAACGGTAATATCCGGCTTTCGCTTTTCGGTGTTTCTCCAGCAGCCGGTTGATCTGGGCCGCCAGCGCCGCCAGACCCTTATTGTCCGTAAAGACCATCAGGCCGGCTCCGCCGTCCCTGTCCAGAATATTTTTTAATTCCTCCGCCATCCCCAAAAGTTTCTTCTGAGTGCCGGAACGGAAAGCCAGACGCTGCCAGACAACAACGCCGACCAGCACCAGAATAAAAAAAGAAAGAACCGCTACCATTTCCCTCTCACTCATGGCATAACCCCCAGTTTATAGCCGATGCCCCAAATAGTAACGACATACCTGGGGTTCCTTGCGTCTTCCTCCAGCTTGTTCCGAAGCCTGCTGATATGGACGTTTACGGCATTTTCGTCCCCGTAATAAACGTCCTTCCAAACGAGGGAATAAATCTGCTCCTTGGTATATACTTTCCTTGGATTCTGCATCAGCAGCTTCAATATCTCGAATTCCTTGGCGGTCAGGTCTATTTTGTTTCCCGCTTTCGTCACCGTGTAATCGGACAGGTTCATCTCCACTTCCCCCGCCCTGATAATTTCTTCCTGTTTGGAGATCTTTCCGTTATACTGCGTCGATCTGCGGATATTCGCCTTTACCCTGGCCAATACTTCAGCCACGGAAAAAGGCTTGGTGATATAGTCATCCGCCCCAAGGCCAAGCCCCAGCGTCTTATCTGCCTCCGAATCCTTTGCCGAGACAATAATCACAGGAACAACGCTGTCTTTCCTGATATGCTGCAGCACATCCATTCCGCTGACCGCCGGAATCATCAGATCCAGAAGCACCAGATCGAAACGGGAGGCTCCGAATGTTTCACATGCCTCCCTGCCGTCATAAGCCGTAACCACCTCAAAATTTTCCGTCTCCAAATACTCCTTCAGCATCATACTGATTTCCAAATCATCCTCTACCAGAAGAATTCTCATCCTCTCATTCCCAGCCTTTCAATATTCTTTCGGCACATCGCCCAGGCCGTACATCCGCCGGAAATTCTCCAGATCCCCTTCGTTCCGTATGACCATTATTTCCTGGAATTTGCCGGTATGCACATCCTTAAATCCCGCTACCTGTTCCCCGTTGCAGATGCTGCACCGCAAAACAGCGCGCAGATTCTCCCTGTCGAATTCCATGGCGGGAACGCAGCTTTTTCTGTGCTGCATATGTATCCCGACATGCCCGACTCCCAACACTGCCGCCGCGATCAGCATCCATATTATTTTACCATAAATCCCGAGCAGAAAAAAGGCGGCCACCGGCAAAGTCGCTCCCGCCAGCGGAACTCCGGCAAAACTGCTGTAAAAATCCTCCAGCCGCCGTTCGCTCCGAAAATAGCGGATCCACCACAATTCATACAAAACCATCAGCCCGGAAGCCGCAAGCAGCCACCAGGACCAGGCCGACCAGGGCCTTATGTTAAAGTCAGAAAAAATAAGCGCGCAGCAGCATACCATGACTTCTCCCGTCCTTTCCAGGAACAGCAATATCTTGTTTTCATTTTCCGAAGTATACCCCTGCGGCATCTTTTTCGTCCATATGATATTGGGAATAAACAACAGCAGCAAAAAAATAAAACCTACATAAGAAAATCCCAAATGCCCCAGCATCTTTCCACCTCCCATAGCACCGCCCCGCTTCGTGAACCGGCACACTGCATGAAAACGGCAGAGTCCATGCCCTGCCGTTTTTCGTTTCCCGCCTGCGCTTTTTGTCCGCCTACTGCTCTTCCGGTATAATGATTGCCGCGATCAGATACGCCACTAGTCCCGTTCCCCATCCAGCGATGCTCAGCACTACCCATATGATCCGCACCAGCGTAGGATCGATCCCTACATATTCCCCGATGCCCCCGCAGACTCCGCAAATCATTCTTTCCACTCTCGACCTCGTTAATTTCTTATAATTGCCTTCCATATCCTTTCTTCCTCTCTTTCTATTTTTATTTTGTAAAAGTAACATCTATGCTGCCCATGGAACATTCCAGAGAACATTCGCGGGATGCCCCATTATTCACATATGCTTCGTTCCCCAAAGCCCCGTATGACTGTCTGCCTACGTTGATGGCTCCTGCTGCACATTCTATTTCATAATTAAAGTCAGTTTCCTCATGATCCAATACCAGCGACAGATACCCCATGCCGCACGAAGCATCTATCTCATAATTTGCCTTCCCGGACACGGTCGCGGAACCCATGCCGACTTCAATATCTATCTCATCCGCTTCAATCCCCTCCAGAACGGCTTCCCCTGCGCCGACCTCCACGGACAGGCTGCGGCAGTTGATCTGTTCGCTGGTAATAACCCCCGCTCCCGCGTTCATCTCCACCTCATCGGCACTCAGCCCGTCGATACTGATAATCCCGCCGCCGATATCGATCTCCACATCGTCAAAATGTTTTCCCTTTGGAATATACAAATATACTTTTTCATTATGAACCGTGGTATGCTTTTTTCCTCCCTCCAGATAAAACACCCCTTCGGACTCATAATACCGATAATCCCCTTTTCCGTCTATGACCACGCCGAAATGGTCATCCCCGGATTCCATAAGGCAAAGCGCTGCCCCGCCGATCTGGATCTCTAATTCCCTCACCTGGTTCGCGCCTATCCCGGTATTCCCGTTTTCCCCCGATGCTTTTGCGCCGAATTCCCCCTGGATCGCTTTCCTGACATCGTCCTCTGTTTCCTTTCTTATTTCGTCCTCTATATCCTCTGCTTCTTCCCGGATGCTATCCGCAATATCATCCGTTATATCATCCGTGATTTCATGCCGGATATGCCTTACCGCATCTTCGCCTCCCACTCTGCTTAAAAAATGCCAGAAGCCGTCGTCCATATTCATCTCATCCACCAGACCCCAGCCGCCGCTGACAAAGCCGAGCACACAGATGGTACCCCCTATCAAAACCAATACGGCAGCGGTGATCAAACAAATTTTCGTAAATTTTTTCATCCCTCTTCCCTCCTCCTTCCATGCAGCAATCTTCTACAGAGATTCACCACCGTGCGTATCATCCACGGGAACACCGTCCCCCACAGCCATACCGTGACCCATATGAAAAACATGGACAGGCCGAGAAGCAATATGCCCGCTCCCACCAGGCAGATTCCTGCCAGAGGAACTACTGCCATTTTGACCATTCCGGCAATCAGCAGTCCGATGCCCGCCGCAAAGAGGCCGATTCCGGCTGCCGCAGTTCCTATAAAGAGTCCTAAAAGCCCTCCGAGTACCCCGATTCCCGCGCCGAAAAGCCCCGACAGCATGGCTGCCACCATAGGAAGGGCCGCGATGCATAAGAAAATAAGCAGCACGATCATACCTCCAGACAACCGTTTTCCATTTTCTTTTTTTACAACTTCATTTCTTTTTTCTTCCGTAAACGTTTCATTATGATACCCGGTTTCCGTAAATTCCCCGGCCGCGCCGTTATCCTCAAGCCCTTCTTTGATAATCCTTGCAAGCTGTTCCGGAGTCCCTATCGATTCCAGCACTTCCTGCTCGTTTTCCGCCCCTGCATCATTGAAATAATCGTTATAATATTGTAAAGCTTCCTCCCTCTCGCTTTGGGAAAGATCGGAGAGAAGCTCTTCCAGCCGCCGCATAAATTCCAATCTATTCATAAATGAATCCTCCCTCGAACACCGCGCTTATTTTTGCGGAATATTTTTTCCATTCGCTCTTATATAATGCAAGCTGTATCCTTCCCTTTTCCGTCACCTTATAATACCGCCTGTTCCGTCCGGCGCACTCCACATCATATGCCTCGAGGCATTCATCCTTCTGGAGCCTGCGAAGAACCGGATATAAAGTAGATTCGGATATTTCAATCGCCTGCCTGACTTCCTGGGTAATCTTATATCCATAAGTCCCTTCTCTGTCCTGGGCAACCACCGATAAAACGATCGCGTCCAACAGCGCCGCCCCCGTATTGAATACCATATACCTTGCTCCTTTCCTTCTCCTTGCGATTATAAATCCATTTCTCCTCTTCCTTCTTTCATATCTTATAATATTATATGCTGTATAGTATTTATCCTTGATTCATACTATACAGCATATAATATTAGTCTGTCAATAGGGAATAATAAAAAAAGAGAAAAACTTTTCCCTAACTTTATTGTATAAATGAGAAACCCCGGCTATGGGGACTGCCGGGGTTTTTCCTTCTTTATTTTTTTAAAAGCATCTCATACACGCATCTGCAGTCGGCCAGCTCCGGATGGAATGCTACGCCGATCTGTTTTCCGTACCGGGCGGCCACGATGCGCCCGTCCACCCGCGCAAGGACTTCCACCCCTTCCCCGGCTTCGACGATATAAGGAGCGCGGATAAAGATCATTTTTATTCTTCCCGCCCCTTCCATATCCGCTTCTGTGGAAAAGCTTCCCAGCTGTCGGCCATAAGCGTTTCTCTTTACCGTCACGGGCATCGTGCCTAAATGAGGAATCCCGCCGCCGTCCAACTGTTTTGCCAAAAGAATCAGCCCCGCGCATGTCCCTAGGACCGGAAGCCCGTTTTCAATCCTTTCTTTTAATAGATCGAGCAAATGATAGTCCCTGAGCAGCTTTCCCATCGCCGTGCTTTCCCCGCCCGGCAGGATCAGGGCATCGAAATCCCGGTAAGCGTCCCTTTCCTGTCGGATTTCCATACATTCCACGCCCATGTCCCCCAAAATGCGTTCATGCTCCGCAAATGCCCCTTGCAGGGCCAGTACCGCCGCCCGCATCACTTTCCCCGCTCTGCCATCAGCAGTTCTATTTCCTCTTCGTTTATACCGACCATCGCCTCTCCCAGATCTTCCGATAATTCTGCCAATATGGACGCATCCTTATAATTGGTGACGGCTTTGACAATCGCCGCCGCCCTTTTTTCCGGATCACCCGATTTGAATATACCGGAGCCGACAAATACCCCCTCTGCGCCCAGCTGCATCATCAATGCCGCATCCGCCGGAGTGGCGATGCCTCCTGCGGCAAAATTCACCACAGGCAGCCTTCGGTTCTCATGGACATATAACACCAAATCATAAGGCGCTCCCAAATCTTTGGCCGCCTGGTACAATTCATCCTTTCTCATCGCCGCGATCTCTGCAATCTGCCGGTTCATTTTCCGCATATGGCGCACCGCCTGCACCACATCCCCCGTTCCCGGTTCTCCCTTGGTACGGATCATAGAGGCCCCTTCCGCAATTCTGCGCAGCGCCTCCCCCAAATCCCTTGCACCGCATACAAAAGGAACCCGGAACTCTTCCTTATTAATGTGATAAACATCGTCTGCCGGTGAAAGTACTTCGCTTTCATCGATATAATCGATCTTGATCGCTTCCAATATCTGTGCTTCCGCAAAATGCCCGATACGGCATTTTGCCATGACTGGAATCGAAACCGCTTCCTGGATTCCTTTGATCATCTTCGGGTCGCTCATTCGCGCCACTCCTCCGGCCGCCCTGATATCCGCAGGAATTTTCTCCAGCGCCATGACGGCGCAGGCGCCTGCCTCCTGCGCGATCCTTGCCTGTTCCGGGTTGGTGACATCCATAATCACGCCGCCCCTCAGCATCTGCGCCAGCTGCTTATTCAATTCATATCTTTCTTTCATATTGTTTTCTCCATCCTCTATTTTTATCTTTTCGGCCATGACCCTCTTTTTTCATTATTATATTCCTATCTGTACATATGAAAAGGTGCAATTTTGTTTTTATTAACCATGCCACTTTGGATTTCTCTGTTGTATTTTTCCTTTAGTTCGGGTAAAATATGGGTAAGACACTTAATAGGAATCTTCAAGTTTGTGTTGGCTCGACGCCCACAAACCTGCAAGCCAAATTCAGAAATGAGGTAACATATGCAAAAGAAATATGAACGTGCATCTTTAATCGTAACAGCAGAACAATATGAACTGGACAAAGGACTGGAAGACGGCTTTGAATTATATACCAAGGTTATTACCAACGGCTGGATCAGCACCGACGGCCTGTTCAAAGTTACCCGGCCGGACGGTTCTGTCGTATGTCCGTTTATCCAAAACAGGCGGGGCGTTATTTTTATCCGCGAAGGCGATTATATCATCACCGAAAACGACCATGAACGCCATGTATGCGGCGCAGATAAATTTTTCAAACGTTTTACCCCAGTAGAAGACTAAGCTGCAACCGCAGCAGGCTTCCAGCACAGGACACTGCTAGGGAAGAAAAGTCAGGTTCGGGAAAGGATATGGTTGTTCCAATGGAAAATCCCACAGAAAGCAAAGATCGAAGCAACAGAAAATATATTCTGGAATGTTGTGTGGACAGCGTGGAATCGGCGCTCCAGGCCGAAAAAGGCGGGGCTGACCGGCTGGAACTCTGTTCCAACCTGGTGATCGGCGGCACTACGCCCACCCGCGCCTTATTCCTGCAGATACGGGAGCATACGGATATCCCGATTCATGTTCTGCTCCGTCCCCGCTTTGGCGATTTTCTATACACAGACCAGGAACTTTGCATCATTGCCAGAGAAATTGATATGTTCCGGGAGGCGGGAGCGGAAGGTATCGTGATCGGCTGCCTGAAACCTGACGGCTGCCTGGACGTGGAAGCGATGAATTCTTTGATAGACCATGCCGGTCAAATGAAAATCACCCTGCACCGTGCTTTTGACATGTGTGTCGATCCCTTTCGCACCCTGGAACTTGCCAAATCCCTAGGTATCCATACGATTCTCACCTCCGGCTGCCAGCCCTCCTGCCTGCAGGGCATTGACTTAATCAGACAGCTGGACCAATGTTCGGAGGGTCTGATTTCCATCATGGCAGGAGCCGGAATTCAGGAAAACAGCGCAAAAATTTTAAAAGAAAAAACAAATATCACTGCTTTCCACATGTCCGGCAAACGTATCCGCGAAAGCGGCATGCAATTCCGTAATCCCAGTGTTTCCATGGGCCTGCCCGGCCTGGGGGAATACGAGATATGGGAAACGGATGCCGCCGCCGTTGCCGCCGTCAGAAAAATCCTCTATTAATTACTTCTCCATCTTCCAGAAATAAGCGCTGTAAGGCGGAAGTTCGCTGCCGCCTCCAAAATCATGGGTTTTCCCGCTGATCAAATCTATGGCTGTGCCGCACCCCGCGTCGAAATGAGCCGTATAGTTTTCCCCGTCCGCGTTAATCGCCACCAGCACCCTTTCCTTGTCCGTCTTTCTCTCAAAAATGCACTGTTTATTCGTTAAAACAACGGAACGGAAAGCCCCATAGTTCAACGCTTCCGAATTCTTCTTCGCCTCCGCCAGCTTGGAAATAAACTCCGACAATTCATTAAAGACCGGTTTCTCAAAGCATGCACGCAGCGCCGGGTCGCCTTCGCTCTTATTCGCCTTCGCTCCCCATTCGCTTCCATAATATACGCACGGAATCCCCGGCATGCCAAAACAGATCGCATAAATTAACGGCAAATGCTTTTCATTCGTCAATATACTGGCAATTCTGGATACATCGTGGTTATCCACAAAGGAAAGAAGATGTTTCCCCTTATACAAAGTCCAGTTTTCCGGCCCGAACTGCCGCATCAGGGAATGATTGATCTCAAACATATTCATGCTGTTAAAGCTGGAATGCAGCCCTTTATAGCATTCATAGTTTGTCGCGGAATGCAGCATCCCGTCATTCATCATCTGGTTATAATCCCCATGGAGCATCTCGCCCACTAAGAAAAACTCCTCTTTCTTTCCATCCGCAAAGCTCCTCAATCTGCGAACAAAATCGTGGTCCAGACAATATGCCACATCCAAGCGGAGTCCGTCGATATCAAATTCCTCAATCCAGGAAGCCACGCTGTCAAGAATATGCCCGATCACCTCTTCATTCCTGAGGTTCAGCTTCACCAAGTCATAATTGCCCTCCCATCCTTCGTACCAGAGGCCGTCGTTATAATTGGAGTTTCCTCCCAGATTAATATGGAACCAGTTCAGATAAGGGGAATGTTCCCTGTTTCTCAGCACATCCTGAAACTGGGCAAATCCCCTCCCCACATGATTGAAAACGCCGTCCAGCACGATACGTATCCCATTTTCATGCAGCTGCCTGCAAACCTCTTTAAAATCCTCGTTCGTTCCCAGCCTGCTGTCGATCTTCCTATAATCCCTCGTATTATACCCATGCGTATCCGATTCAAATACAGGCGAAAAGTAAACAGCGTTTATCCCCAGCTTCTTCATATGGGGGATCCAATCCAATACTTTCAGTATCCTTGGTTCCACCACGCCGTCATTTTCAAAAGGCGCTCCGCAGAAGCCCAAAGGATAAATCTGGTAAAAAACACTTTCATATGCCCACATATTATTGTCCCTCCTAATTCAAATATACCATTGCCAAATTTTTTGGCCTTTTCCATTCTATCATAAAATTCTTCCATTTTCATCTCATTTTTACGCTTATTTCGTTTTTGACCCAATGAGTATTTTACAATATTTGAAAGAAATAACTTGCAAAATAGAATTCTATATCTTTTCTTCCCTATTTCTTTCCATTCGACCTTTTTCAAATAGAAATCCCCAAAATCCACATAGTTATCCACATATGACATATGTGTCATATGTGGTGACTCATGAATCATTACAGAAGAATTATGATGTCATCTGGCTTCATTTTTTCTATTTTTTTATCATTTCTGCCATAGCCTCTATGGATTGCTTGCTATTTGTTCTTACATATGGTATCTTTCCAAATAAGAAACATGACAAATGCGAAACGAAATATTTCAAGAACAAAGGAGAAATCAAGAATGTTAAAAATAGGTTCACATGTCGGGATGAAAGGAAAAGAAATGATGCTTGGTTCGGCGAAGGAAGCTCATTCTTATGGAGCCAATACATATATGATATTCACGGGAGCGCCACAAAACACCAAGCGCAAACCGATTGCTGAACTAAACATCGAAGCCGCCTGGGAATTTATGAAAACGCATGATATTTCGGAACCCATCATCCATGCCCCTTATATTATCAATCTCGGCAACAGCACGAACGAAGAGACATTCCGGCTCGCAGTGGATTTCCTCGCCATGGATATGGAACGCACCGCCGCCATGGGATGCCATACGCTCGTCCTCCATCCCGGCTCCCATGTAGGCGCAGGAGCTGATGCCGGCATCCGCCAGATCGCCCAGGGGCTTAACGAAATCCTTTCTGCGGATACGCCCTGCTGCATTGCATTGGAAACCATGGCGGGAAAAGGCTCTGAGATCGGCCGGAACTTTGAAGAACTGGCAGCTATTTTTGACAAAGTGGTACACAACGACAAACTCCGCATCTGCCTGGACACCTGCCATATGCATGACAGCGGATACGATATTATCCACGATTTTGACAGTGTCATCGATAAGCTGGATAAGCTCATCGGCAAAAACAAGGTGGCTGCTATCCACATCAACGACAGCAAAAATCCCTGCGGGGCGGGAAAAGACAGACATGCTAACATCGGCATGGGTTATATCGGATTTGATGCCCTGCACGCCATCGTGCATCATCCCGCTTTCCCCGGAATCCCAAGAATACTGGAGACCCCCTATCTGCCCTCTGAAAGCGACCCTTCCAAACTTATTCCTCCTTATAAGGATGAAATCGCGCGGTTGAGAAACGGACAGATCTGATCACTTCCCCCACGCATTATTCGTGTAATATAATGTCAATATATTGGAAAAATCCATTGATATTTACACAAATATATGTTATATTTGATACACTTAAGGAGGAGTCGCCGATGTACCGCAAAATTATGGACTTTTTAGAGGCCTGGAAAAAAAATAAACACCGTAAACCGCTTATTTTACAAGGAGCGAGACAGGTCGGCAAAACATATTCCATTCTGGAATTCGGGCGAAAATACTATGAAAATGTGGCATATTTTAACTTTGAAACAAATCCCGGATTAAACAAAACTTTTGAGGAAGATATCAGCCCTGCCTATTTGATACCTATTTTATCCCATATATCAGGCCAGACGATCCTATCCGAAAAAACGCTGATCGTATTTGATGAAGTGCAGCTCTGCGAAAGAGCCCTGACTTCCCTGAAATATTTTTGTGAAGATGCTCCCAACTATCATATCATTGTAGCCGGGAGCCTGCTTGGTGTAGCTGTCAACCGGGCCAGGTTTTCTTTTCCTGTTGGGAAGGTGGATATAAAAACCCTCTATCCAATGGATATGGAAGAATTTATGCTTGCAATGGGCATGGAAAGTCTTGTTGCAGATATTAGAAAATGCTTCGACACCAATATGCCTTTGCCAAGCGCCCTTCATAATTCGGCTATGCAGCTTTACCGCCAGTATCTCGTCGTCGGAGGCATGCCGGAGTGTGTTATGCAGTTTGCCGACACAAAAGACTATATTTTTGTCCGCCATACCCAAGATACCATTCTTGCATGCTATCTCAATGATATGAGTAAATATAATAATTTAAACGAAATAAAAAAGACAAGACTCACTTACGATAACATTACTGTACAACTTTCCAGGCAAAACACCCGTTTCCAATATAAGTTGGTTAAAAAAGGCGGAAGAGCCTCCGAATTTGAAAATGCTATCGAATGGCTTTGCCTGTCCGGTATCGTATCACAGGTCTACAAAGTCGAACAAATCAAAAAACCTCTCGAAAACTACCGCAATATCGATGCCTTCAAAATCTATGTTTCTGATTCCGGACTGCTTTGCGCCAAAAAAAATCTGGCAGCAAACGATATCCTTTATATGGTGGAAGAAATCAATGATTTCAAAGGCGGTATGACAGAAAACTATGTAAATATACAACTTGCCATCAACGGATACACTCCTTACTATTGGGAATCAGCCCGAGGAGCTGAAATTGACTTCATCATTCAACGCAATGGAACACTGATTCCCATTGAGGTCAAATCAGCAGATAATACAAAAGCAAAGAGCTTGAAAGTATATATGGAAACCTATAAGCCAGACTATGCCATCAAGCTCTCTGCAAAAAACTTCGGTTTTGAAGACAACAAAAAAACCGTTCCTCTTTACGCTGCATTTTGTATTTAAGCACGTTTACAGCGTCTAAAAGAGGCAGCCTTTTCACAGCCATTCATCCCAAAATCGTTCCACCCTCTTGGCCACCCTGTCTGCCGTAACGATTTCGAAACTTTCCCATTCCCTGGGAAACATCCGTTGGTAGGAACTGTTTAAGAAACGTTCATCCAGAAGGGAAATGATCCCTACATCCTCATCCGTGCGGATCACCCTTCCGGCCGCCTGCAGCACCTTATTCATTCCGGGATAGCGGTAAGCATAGTCAAAGCCCTGCTTTCCTTTCCCATCAAAATATTGTTTTAATATCTCACGTTCATTGCATACCTGTGGCAGCCCCGTGCCTACGATAATCGCTCCGATCAGACTGTCTCTTTTCAGGTCGATGCCCTCGCTGAATATTCCCCCCAAAACGCAAAAACCAAGAAGGCTCCTCTCCTCTTTTCCCACGGCAGAGCTTTCTTCCTCCTGCCATTCCTCTGTCTTACTTTCTTCATCAACAGCAAACCGCCTTAGAAATTCCTCCCTGGACTCCTCATCCATATGATCCTCCTGGACAATGCAGTCCATCCTCTCCCCTTCCGCAAAATATGCTATAAAAATATCATATATTTTTTTCAAAAAAGCATGGGATGGAAAGAAAACCATATAATTCCCATAACGGTTTTTCACGATTTCATAAATATATCTTGCGATCGTATAGTACCCCTCTTCCGTCCTGCGGCTGTATTTGCTGGTGACATCGCTCCCGATCAGCAATTTTTTGCGCCCCGGGTCAAATACCGACTGGGCATATACCTCATAATCCCCCGCTTCCGCTCCGAGCAGTGCCTTGTAATATTCTATCGGCAGCAAAGTGGCGGAAAAAAGAATCGTGCTTCTTCCCTTCCCCATACATTCCCGCAAGTTCAAGGAGGGATTGACACAAAAAAGCTTTAAAAGAAAACATCCGTCCTCCTTCAGTTCCGAATACATCACATAATTCTCGTCCACCCTTTCATACATATCAAGAAAATGCATGACCTCAAAATAAAAGTCCAACACTTCGCTCCGCACCTCTTTGCCATGCACCACTCCTTCGGGATCCTCCTCCAGATATGTTTCCATGGCGGAATGAAGCCGGCGCAGCGCTGTCACAAAAGGCTCAATATATTCTTCCATCCGGTAAACTTCGCATTCCCTTTTCATGGCAAGCAGTTCCTTATTGCATTTCTCCAGCCTTCTCTCCATCCGATCATCCATTCCTTTGACCGTCCGCTTCAGCCGCAGGAAGTCTTCCTTGCACAAAGCCGCGCTGTACATCTCCCTTCCCCGCTCCACCAGGTTATGCGCTTCGTCAATCAGAAAAATATATTCTCCCTTCACGCCTTCGGAAAAAAAGCGTTTCAAATAGACATGCGGGTCGAATACATAATTATAATCGCAGATAATTCCGTCGGAAAAAAGGCTCATATCCAGCCCCATCTCAAAAGGGCAGACCCTATGATTCCGCGCATAGCTTTCGATCCCTTCCCTGCTGAAATTATCCAAATGAGTCAACAGATCATAGATTGCATCGTTGATTCTGTCATAATGCCCTTTGGCATATGGGCAGTATTCCGGGTTGCATTCCGTCTCATCCATAAAACATATTTTATCCTTCGCAGTCAATGTCACGGTCTTAAATTTCAGCCCGTTCTGCCGCAAAATCTGGAACGCATGGTCCGCTACCGTCCTCGTAATGGTCTTCGCCGTCAGATAGAAAATCCGCTCCCCCTTCTCCTCCCCGAGGGCCTTCACCGCCGGAAAAATAGTGGATATCGTTTTTCCGGCTCCTGTGGGAGCTTCGATAAATAATTTTCGTTTATGATAAATTGTCTGGTATACATAAGTCACCAGGCTCTTCTGCCCTTCCCGGTATCCAAACGGAAACGGCATTTTTTTGATCGATTCCTGTCTCTCCGCCTTCCATTGAAATTGAAAATCCGCCCATTTCCGATACTGGCCCATCACATCCTCAAACCATTCCCCCAATTCCCGGAACGTATAATCATAGTGGAAATATTTTATTTCTTCTGTATCTATATTACAATAAGTCATCCTCACCTTGATCCCGCTCAGCTTTTCCTGTTTTGCATAGATATAAGCATAGCATTTTGCCTGGGCGAGATGAACCGGCGAAGGTTTTTTCAGCTTTTTCAAATCCAGATAAGTTCCTTTTATCTCGTCTATTGTCACTGCATACTCCGGCCTTATCGTCCCATCGGCCTCCTCATCTGTAAGAAGCCGTGGTTCCTCCTGCAGGGCAGTGATAATGCCATCCGCCCTTCCCTCTACGATCACCGTATATTGCTCGGTTTCATACCGATATTTTAAGGCAACCTCCGCGCGGTAATCCGCCCCCATCCTTTTCTGGATCATCCGATGGATTCTTCCGCCCTCCAGCATGGCATTCTCCGGCGAAGAAGCCCTTCTATTGTCAATATTTCCAGAACGCAATATAAATTCTACCAGATTGCGCACCGAAGTACGAACCTCCGTCTTATCCGCCATATTTTTCCCCATTTCTGCGCGTCTTTATTGCGCAAGGCCATGTGTCCCCCATCTCAAATCCGAATAACAGCAAAAAACCCCATAAGAATAGTCTACTCTATCTCTCATGGGGAGTCAATTATCCGGAATCCTATTTACTCGTTTGGCATTTTCAGCGCTTTAATGTCCTCACTGCCTCAGCGTTTTAACACCAATCATCCTGCTGACTGCGAAAAAGGCTATCCCTGCTCCCGCAGCCAGCAGTGTTTGTTGTTTGTTGCCGCCGCATGTCTTTAGCATGCCACTGCAAACCGTTTCATGAACTGTTCGAAGTCAGCGTCATAGCCGGCATAAGAAACTGTCAAAGTCTGATTAAAATCCAATCCCAATACGCCGACGATGGATTTTGCATCTACAATATATCTATTATATGCAATGTCAACATCAAATTCACATTTTGACGCTGCTGCCACAAAATCCTTCACTTCAACGGGTCTTAACTTAATTCTATGCTTCATAATAAATCACCCTTTCTTGAAAAAAACGTTTTCTTTGTGGTTACATCTGTATTATATCCCATATTCTGTAAAAGTAAAGCAAAAAATTTGTGAACAAAATTGGCAAAATTTTCTGTTTTTTTAATAAATTTTCAAATTGCACTTCCAGACTTGCCGATTCCGGTATTCTTTTGTAGGAATTCACAAAAGTAATCGCTCCGCCTCTTTTTGGATACTTGCATATTGATAATTATTGCCCAAATTCCACCATATATTCTTGGAATCTAAGAGGCAGCATATTTCTTTGTAATTTCAAATTTTTTCTCTCTTTAATTGCTATTTTATGACAAAAAAAGGTAAATAGTTCCTGGTATTCCAACTCATTTTCCGAGTAAGGCGCGATTTCCTCCTCATCAAAATCCTTAGCTGTAACGAGATACCATTCTTTTGATTTCGGATGTACGGCAAAGATTCCCCTCTTCTCGTCATAAATAACAAAATCCAGCATAGGAAGCCTGTCCGCAAAATGCGGAGCCAGGAAAGTAAGCACATTGCATTTCGGCCCTATCCTGGAAAACAAAATTCCATTTTCCAGTTCTTGAAACCGTAGAAATTCCTTCCAATGGTGTACCTCATTCCTCGTGTATCGCGCAAGTTCAAATACCTTATGGACATACGGATTCGCCAGATTCCCCATAATCTGCTTCCCGTCTTTCATCCTAAGCCCGCAAACCACCGTTTTATATACGGCCTCTCCCTTTTGTTTGTCTTCACTGGCCAATGCTCTACATATATCCAAGTAGGCTTCCCCTCCAAGCCTCCTGTTTATTGTCCCCGCCACTTTAGCCGCTTTCCCGCAATCTGGTTTTATCTCTATATAAACCGCAAACAAACGCAGATTTTCCTCTTCCCCCACTTGTATATGGATCCCCCCATGCTCTTCCCGCAGAGCATAAGCTTCGTAAATCCCTGTAAAAATTCCTTCCAGGGAATCCTCGCATATGAAATACTTTTCTTCCATGCCTCCTCCCTTCCCTATAACTGCCCGTATGCCGCCTTGACATGATCCTCTTTCCCCGGAGGCATCTGGAAGTTCATATCATCAAACAGCGATAACTGCCGGTAAGTCATCCCGTCCCTGTCAAAGGGAAGTTTCTCCTTTACCGATAATAGATTTCTTGTAATATAATCCTCTTCCATTTTTGTGCGGTACATCATTCTCCCGCAGCATGTAATAAAATAAAGCGCCCTTTTCAGCACGACTCCTATCTTTTTTAAGTCTTCAAAATGAAGCGCTCCGTTTTTCCTTGCGCGGACAATCCTTTGTGCGCTCTTCACCCCGATCCCCGGTATACGCAGAAGCAGCTGGTAATCCGCCCGGTTTACCTCTACCGGGAATACCTCCAAGTGCCGGAGCGCCCAATCCGCTTTAGGATCCAGCAAAACATTGAAATTCGGCCGCTCCTCGCTGAGCAGTTCTTTTGCCTGAAATCCATAATAACGCAGCAGCCAGTCTGCCTGATATAACCTGTGTTCCCGCAGCAGCGGCGGCCCTCCCGGCAGCGCCGGCAGATCCTTATCTTCATTTACATTCACAAAAGCGGAATAAAATACCCTTTTTAACTCGAATTTCTGGTAAAGGCTCTCCGCTACCATCATCAGCTGGTAATCGTTTTCCGGGGTCGCCCCGATGATCATCTGGGTTGACTGCCCCGCCGGCACAAAATAAGGTGTTTTTTTATAGAGTACCAGTTCATTCTTATTGGCTTGTATCCCGTTCTGGATCTGGCGCATAGGCGCCAGAATATTCTTTCTATGCTTATTGGGAGCCAGCTGGCGCAAGCCATCCGCTGTAGGCAGTTCCAGATTCACGCTCATTCTGTCCGCATAAAAACCCGCCTTTTGAATGAGCGCAGGATCTGCTCCCGGAATCGCCTTGACATGGATATAACCCTGGAACCCATGCTCCGTGCGCAGCTTAAAAATCGTCTGGCAGATCAGCTCCATCGTAAAATCAGGATTGTACAATATGCCGGAACTAAGAAACAGCCCCTCGATATAATTTCTTTTATAGAATCCCATCGTCAGCTCGCATACCTCGTCCGGGGTAAAAGAAGCTCTCGACACATCGTTCGACTTCCTGTTAATACAATACTTGCAATCATAAATGCATTCATTGGTAAATAGAATCTTAAGCAATGATATACACCGGCCATCCGAGCTGAAGCTATGGCAGATTCCGCCAAGCTCCGTATTCCCCATTCCTTTTCCATTCCCGCGCCTGTCCACCCCGCTGGAAGTACATGCCACGTCATATTTAGCCGCATCCGTAAGAATTCCCAGCTTTTCCTTTATCCCCATCGTCTCCGCAGCCTTGTAATACATCTCTTCTCACTCCAAATCAGAACACTTGTTTGTTTTATCATAGCATATTATTTTTCCCATTTCAATACTTTTACAAACATTTGTTCTGTTTTTTGTTCTTCCGCACGGACCTGCCCATAAAAATAGAGCATATAGATTTTCAGTTTCTATATGCTCTAACAATATTATATATGATAACTCCCCAAACCAACACTTGCATTCTCCCCCAAAAAGAGGTTAAATAATAAAGTAAGCCGAAAGCGCATACAAATCTATGAATGAATCAAAAGCGAGGAAGAAATATTATGAAAAATTTAATGATTCCCGACCATTACGAACCGGCGCTGAATCTGCATGATACCCAGATCGCGATCAAAACCGTAAAAGACTTTTTCCAGAACCTCCTGGCAGAGCGCCTGAATCTTCTGCGCGTTTCCGCGCCCCTGTTCGTCACGCCCGAATCCGGGCTGAACGATAACCTGAACGGCGTGGAACGTCCCGTTTCTTTCGGCATCAAAGACCAGGGGGAGGCACAGGCGGAAATCGTCCATTCCCTGGCGAAATGGAAACGATTTGCCCTGCAGAAATACGGGTTTTCAGTGGGAGAAGGGCTTTATACCGATATGAGCGCCATCCGCAGGGACGAGGACACGGACAATATCCATTCCATTTATGTTGACCAGTGGGACTGGGAAAAAATCATCACCAGGGAAATGCGTACGCTTGATACTTTAAAAGATGTTGTCAGAAATGTATATAAGGTATTACGGAAAACAGAAAAATATATGGCAATCCGCTACGACTACATAGAGGAAATCCTGCCACATGATATTTTCTTTATTACTACAAGGGAACTGGAAGAAATGTTCCCGGACTGCACGCCGAAAGAGAGGGAATACCATATTTCCAAAGAAAAAGGGGCCGTATGCATCATGCAGATCGGCGACTTGCTGGCATCCGGCGAAAAGCATGACGGCCGCGCCCCGGACTATGACGATTGGGCGCTGAATGCGGATATTGTCGTATACTATCCCGTTTTGGATATCGCCCTGGAACTGTCTTCCATGGGCATCCGCGTGGATAAAGACGCCCTGCTTTCCCAGCTGGAAAAGGCGGGATGCCCGGAACGGGCTGATCTTCCCTTCCAAAAGGCCATTATAAACGAAGAACTTCCTTTTACCATCGGGGGCGGCATCGGCCAGTCCCGCATCTGTATGTTTTTCCTGCGCAAGGCCCATATCGGGGAAGTGCAGTGTTCCCTCTGGCCGGAAGACGTTGCTGAAGAGGCAAAAAGAGCCGGAATTCCTTTATTATAATTTACCCAAATCCGATGTCCTTGAGAAATTCTTTCTATAAAATACAATGGACAGCACAAAAGCCACAATCCAGCCGATGGGCCAGGACAGCCAGATCCCCGTGCTTCCGAGTCTTCCTGCCAAAAGAAAGGCGAGGATGACTCGGAGTACCAAATCCGCGAAAGTCGCCGTCATAAACTGCTTCATAGCGCCAGCCCCCCTCAATACCCCGTCCGCCATCAGTTTTATGGCAATCAGGAAATAAAAAGGCGCGATGATGCGCAAAAATTCCACGCCCGTATGCAGCGCCACCCCGCTTCCCTCCGTCATAAACAAATCAATCATCTGTCTGCCAAAAAGGAAGAAAGCGGCAAAGAAGGGAACCACCACAAGCAGCGCCATTTTGACTCCTGCAAGAAAGCCTTCCCTCACCCGCTCCTTTTTCCCAGCTCCCATATTCTGCGCCGTAAAGTTGGAAATTCCGTTTCCGAGCGTCGTAAAACTGGTAATCGCAAAGGTGTTCAGCTTGATCGCCGCCGAATACCCGGCAATCACAGAAGACCCAAAGCTGTTTACCAGCCCTTGTATAAAAATATTTCCTATGGAAATAAAGCTCTGCTGAAAAATAGAAGGAACCGCTATCTGGCCAACCCTGCGGAGCATCTCCCAGGAAAAGAGCTTTGCCTTTCCTTCCGTTTCGATCGTTCTCAGCCGCCCTGCCATCGTAAGCAGGGCCAATATCCCCGCCAGGCCCTGGGCAAGAAAAGTCGCCCAGGCCACTCCGGCCACGCCCCATTGGAACTTTGCCACAAACAAATAATCCAGCAGAATATTCCCGATGGAAGATGCCATCAGGAAATAAAGGGGGGTTTGGGAATCCCCCAACGCGGAAAAAATGCCCGTCGCCACATTATATAAAAACAAAAAGGTAAATCCACCGATATAAATGCCAAGGTAAAGCGCCCCCGCATCGAAGATATTATCCGGCGTATGTATCATCTTCATCAGCGCCCCCGTCCCGGCCAATCCCAGAACCGTCAAAACTACCGATATCGCCAGCGCGGCGATCAGCGTCGTCGTCACTGCTGTTTTCATTTCTTTATATTTTTTTGCACCGAACAAATTCGATATGATGACGGAACAGCCGATATTGCTGCCCACCGCGATCGCCATAAATATCATGGTGATCGGATAGGACGCCCCCACCGCCGCCAACGCGTCCTCCCCCGCAAACTTTCCGGCGATCACGCTGTCCGCTATATTGTACATCTGCTGGAAAATCACGCTGATGAACATGGGAATCGAAAACTGCCACAATACCCTTCCCGGTTTTCCTTCTGTCAAATCCTTCATCTTAATAACCATGCCCTTTCTCACATTAACTTCCATAATCTTGATGAAAAATGCCGTATTTCAGGCATTTTTCGGTGTGAAGTCTTAGAAGTTCTTAGCGAAGCACCCACTGGTGCGAGCCTTAGAACTTCTCTTCACACTAACCCCCATGCCGCCTTCCGGCGGCACAAATCATCAATGGGAAGAACGCCGCTTTTTAGGCGTTCTTCCGCGTGAGACTTAGAACTTCTTCGCGAAGCAGCCTTTACTGCGAGTGCTAGAAGTTCTTCTCACGTTAACCTCGTCAAAGGCCCTCCCGGGTTCCCCGTCATACCATTTCCGAAAGGTAGTCAGCCCTTCCTCTTCGCAAGTGCGTTCCCAAAGCCTGTCACTCAGGGAATCGACGAAAATCTGCTGCGGAGCCGTTTCGAGCACGCATTGCCGCAGATATTCCAATTCATCCAGGAAGCGGACATCCTTGACCGTCCGCCCTGCCTGGATTTCCAGCTCCTCCAGTAATTTCAGTTCCCCCACAGGGGAGAAATCTGAAATATCCCCTATCTGGAGCCGCAACTCACACAGAGCCCTGCATTGGGCGATATCCGCCAACAAAGCATCCCCGTTCGGAATATCCTTCCAGTCTGTCTCAAAGCGTTCCTCATTAATGCTGCAATAATCATATCCCACGCTTTCGATCGCTTCCAGGCTCTCGATCTCCAGCAGGTCGCTGTACATAATATCCCCTTCTATCCCCAGGGCTTTGCGGATGATGGCCGGAAGAACCGGTTCCTTCCATTCCACCACATAGTCTTCTTCCTCTTCCTCCAGCTCTCTTTTCTGATGCCAGGTCTTTCTGTTCGTGCATTCATAAGCGATGACAAAAGGATTGTGCAGCAAAGGGTATTGCCATACTGCCATTCCTTTGTAAACAGCTCCGTCTTCTCCATAACCCATATGGCGTTCTTCCCCGTATTCCTCATAAGTAGCCGCCGTATATAAAGTGAGCCGCCCTATATCCAGCCGATGTTCCGACGGGCCGATGCCGATAAACTCCATCAGGTTTTTCTCCCCGAACCGATAAGCCGCGCCCACTGTCCATGGTTTTCCTTCTTCGTCCGCAAAGGTGCAGCCGATATAATATACTTCGCCGCCTCCCTCCAGCCCATACTTTTCAAAAAAAATATCCCGGAGGCTTTCATCGAAGACGATCCTTGCCGTTTCCTCTGCGTTCCTGCATACGCTGTCCCATTCCTCCGCCCAGGCATCTTCCCCCATCCTGTTATCTTCTATCCCCCACAAAACCCTTATGCTGCTGTCTTCCCCTATAAAAGTGCTTAAATGGCTGTCCAGGCTGCAAGTACCAAGGGGCCAGCATTCCGGCGTCTGGAAACGGAATGCCCCTTCGTCCGTCAGATAATATCCCTTCCCCCTCTGTATCGCCGGTTTCTGCATATAATACCGCAAATCCGGCATGGCAAGTTTTTCTCCCGGCAGAATCAGATCCGGATCGGAAAGCCCGTTGATTTGGGCGATTTCCTGCCACCGCCCGCCGTCGCCCAGTTTTTCCTCCGCCATCTTCCAAAGGTTCCCGCCTTGTACCACAACCTCGTCTTCCAGCGCAGCATAAAGAAGAACATAATTCTCCGGCCCACCTTGCGGATGCAGTAAAAAAGCATAATCTCCGGCCTCTTCTTCCGAAACTGTTTTTTCTGCGGCAGCCTCCCTCCCGTCCGCTTCCTCTCCCTCAGTCTTTCCCTCGCCGTCCTCATGCCCGGCAGCATAAGCATGATCCATGCCGCTGCCGCCTCTCTTCCCCTCTGCGCCAGGCAGCGCCCCGGCCAAGAAGCAGACTGCCAGAGCCAGCGCCCATCTCCTCATGGCCCGCCGATTTGTTCCTGCTGTCTCTTTAGGACAGCCAGGAACCCTCTTTCTATTCCTTTTCTCCTTTTTCATGTCTTCCCTCATTTCCTTCATCCAGACGGTTTTTTTACTCATACCGCCACATCGCGCCCGCCGCTTTCTGTCTCTCCAGCCCGACCATCCATACCGCCCGCTCCGCTATCCGCTTCTTTTCCCCGTTTTCATATATGTACAGACAGCCTCCCCTCGTGCTGTCGTCCTCTTCCTCGCTCCATGCCTCCCAGCCATACGGATCGCTTTCTTCCGTATCTTCTTCCCCATCGGCTTTTTTCTCCTCATGCTGCAGGATCCAGATGGAATCTTCCCCATAAAATCCGTAACGGAACACATTTTCTGCCAATATCTGTGCCCCGTTTTCATCGGCCAGCACCAATGTGCGTTCTCCGCCTTCTCCTCCGTATCCTGTTTTCTTCCCTGTTTGCTCCCAATAAGCCTCTCTCAGCTCCTCCACGGATACCGCCCGGACATCCTCCGTCTGCTCCGTATCCCCTATCAGGCCATCCGCCAAAAACAAGATTCGGTTCGACCGGGGCGATTTTCGGATGCTTTCCATCGAAATGGATACCGCCGTTGCGACCCGCCCGGAAAAACCGCTGCGATACAGACTTGCCAGCCCAAACACTCCTGACTCCCTGCTGTAAAACACTTCGCCCAGCCTCACTGCCGTTTCTTCTGCCGCTTCCACCACTTTCTCACAGCTTCCGTCCCCTGCCAGCACATAGATATCCTCCCGCCATTTATAAGGCGTGCCGTTCCCCTGCCAATCCACCCTCGGATAGGTCTTTAAATAAAGGCTGCCGCCGCCATACTCCGCACTCGCGACCCCTATCCCGTTTTCCATTTCCACGCCGTCCGTCCGGCGCATGCCCTCTGCCGTTACTGCATACAAATCCGCCTTCTTTTCCAATGCCGCTCCGTCCATACAGCGGAAAAAAGCATCGGAAAAAGCATATTCCTCATATGCCTCTCCATAGATTTCCTGATACCCTCCCTCCGCTTTCAATCCCTCATAAATCTCCAATACATCTCCAGGCGTATATTCACCCAGCACTTCTTCCAGCGTGAATTTTTCCATCGAGTCCTTCGGTATCATTTCCATATAATAAATCTGCCTGGGCCCGCTCACCAGCTCCGCATCCGACCATCCTGGCGAATATCCCCGCTCCACATCCGGCCAGTCCAGCAAGTACCCGTCCACCGTCTGGATATTCTCTGCCTCCCCCCGGGAAATATCGGACATTACCGCATGGCACATGGAAGGGTACAGGCCATGCCCGCCCCTTTCCATCAGCTCCCAAAGCTTTCTGGTATCCTCATCTTCTCCCTCTTCCATTCCCCGTTCTATCCAGTCAGAATAAGCCGTCCTCTCCTCAATCCGCAGCGTCCATATCCGATCCGCCTTTTCCCCTGCCAGCCCCGCAAACAAGAGTTCCCCTTCGCCCTCCAGCTGCCACTGCGCACCGCTTCTCCGATCCTTTATCCCAATGGCACTGTCCTTTGCATATACGATCCTGCCCATGTCCGCATCCGCATAAATGCCCCATTCATAAAACATATCCTTGCAGAGTCCTTCCACCAGCAGCTCGGCTTCCTCCCCCGGCTTACATCCATACAAACCATCATCCAAAGCAAAAAACAGCACATATTCCCCCTCTTCATCCACCCGGAAAGGTTCTTTCCTCCTGCCGTTTATCTTCCCGATTTTCAGGTTCTCTTTCCCGTCATAACGGTACAGCGTGCATTCCGCCAAAGGAAAATCCATGCCCGTTTCCCCTGCAGATTCTACCCTGCAATACCAGATATTACCCTTTCCATCCATCTGGTAATAACATACATTCCCGGCCACTTCCTCGCTCTGCCCGTCCTCATCCTCTGTGCCGTGCCGATACAGGTCATAAAGAAATACCCGAACCCCCGCATACTCTCCTGCCGCTTCTTCATTCGCGTATTGCAGCGCCTCTTCCTGCTCTCCCGCGCTCCGTTTCATGCAAAAGCTTTCCCACCGCATTTCCTGCGGAAAGTAAACGCCGCCGTCCGGCGCCTTCTGAACGCTCCCTTCCAGTGCGCTTTCCTGATTCCATACCCATTGGCCTGTCCGATTGTCCCATTCCTGCCAATATTCCCATTCTTCCCAATAAGAACCGCCTGTCTTTGCCTTTTCTTCCAGCGCAAAAGCCTTGTCCGTCAAGAGTACAGGCTCTTCCCCTCCCTGTTCCCACAGCCAAAGCTTATTTTCCTCATCCGTATATGCAAACGAACCCGCTTCCGCCAGCGTGCCCGGAAGCGGTTTGTAATCTGCCTGGCCAGCCCCTTCTTCCATTCCGTCGGCCGCCGTCCTTCCTACGACGCCGCAGCTGGTAAAAAATAACACTACGCCGGTTACTATGGCCGCTTTTTTTATTGCTTTTCCTATTCCTGCCCTTACCGCGTCCCTCATACGATTCTTTTCCTCACCCGCATACTTCTTCTTATCGTTGTCCATGGTGGTGCCACCCTTATTATAATAGCTATCCATATGATCCGCAATACGTCTGTAAATCTGCATATGGAAAAATCTGCTCTTTTGCTGTAAAATCAAGATAAAAGGCAAATAAAAATAAGATGATGGACAATGGGGTGATTCGTAAATGGCAAAGATTATTACTTGTATCATAGCAGTTATACTTATCTTAGTTCTAATACTTTCTGCTTGCTGGTGGAACAAAAAATTTCCCATTCCTAATCATGAAGATATCATTTTTATCATGCGCCCACCGAACAAATATTGGTTCATTTCCGTCTCCGGCTTTATCTTTTGTGCTATTTTTATAATCCTGTCACTGTTTTTAGGAGATGAATGGATTTATGCATTTCTTCCCTTTTACTTTTGTATGCTTGCCTCCATCTATCTTTCTATTTGTATATTGTTTGAGAAATATGTAGTCAAGAGAGACTCTCTTGTTTTTTATACTCCCCTCCTTCCAGTAAAAGAAATAAAGTTTTACGAAATCACTTCGGTAAAATTGATTGAAAATGGAATTGGCAACAAATTATTAGAAGGCTACAATAAAAGGAAAAAGATTTTTTCTATCGAAGAAAGCATGTCAGGATTTGATTTATTATGTGATTACTTTGACAAAAGCAGGAAAATTGAACATACCCCAGTCGTAGAAAATTTTTCTATTACAGCAGAAAAATCCGAAATCATAATGACGATCATCATGTGCTTTATTCTTTCTTCATATTCTGTTGTTATAATCTCCGGAAGAGACGAACCCGAGCTATTTTATCAAATAGCCGTCCCGTTCTTCGCACTGCTTCTCCTCTTACGCACAATCCATGTGTTACTATGGAGAATTACAATAGATTTTCATTCCATATCAATCAGAAACTCATTTGGAATCGTGAAATCATATGAAATACGGCAAATTACGAAAGTAGTGGAACGCGAAGAGTATATTATCCTATATATAGGTGAAAATAAAACAGCAAAAATCAGCAAAGGCGGGAAAAATTTCCCATATTTTATGGAACGCCTTCAAAGGAGCGGCATTGCAGTGCATAAATCACATTAAACTCTCCGTCCTGGCATGCCATCCTCTATCTCGCTGCAGCAAAAACCATAACCGCCGCATATACCGCCAGCATCACAATTCCCTCCGCCCTCTTCAGCTTTTTACCGCTCCATAAAAACAAAAGAGTCAGAATGCTGGCAAAAACCAGTATCCCCATATCATAAACCGATGCCGCATTCACCGCCACCGGGTGAACCAGCGCCGAAATCCCTAATATAAACAACAAGTTAAAAATATTCGATCCAACCACATTGCCCACTGCCAGCCCTGTTTCCCCCTTCCGTGCAGCAACGACGGATGTCACCAGTTCCGGCAGTGAGGTACCCACGGCGACGATAGTAAGGCCGACCAGCGTCTCGGTCATTCCGAACGCCCTTGCAATCTCCTTCGCGCTATATACGACTCCCTGTCCGCCGCCCACGATTAAAGCAAGCCCTGCCGCTATCCAGAAAAGGCATTGCCATGTGGGCCGCTTTTCTCCGCCGCTTTCCTGCTCCGCATGTCTTTTCGCATTTATGATAAGATATATCATATACATAAGAAAGAATACAACAAGCCATATTCCTGCATTCCGGCCAAGCTCCCCTGCACGTTCCTCCATGCCCGTTTTGAAAAACCCCTCCGAGAAGCCGGCCCCTGCTCCAGCCAATAGAAATACGAACACCGCAGCTATGATAGAAACAGAAAAATCCCTTTTCAGCACTTCCTTGTCGGCGGGAACCGGGCGGATCACGGCACATGCCCCGAGCACGCACAGCAAATTAAAGATATTGGAACCCACCACATTGCTTAACGCTATTTCATTCGCCCCCTGGAAAGCCGCCGTTGTGCTGACGGCGAGTTCCGGCGCGCTTGTTCCTGCCGCAACGATGGTCAGCCCGATCACCAGTCCCGATATCCCGAAATTCTTTGCAAGCGCCGCGCTCCCGTCGACAAAAAAATCAGCGCCCTTAATCAAAGCCCAAAATCCAACCGCTAAAATCAATACATTCATCATAAACATTTTCATCCTCCCTGTTCGTCCCCGAAACTATGCATCGTATGGAATGCCTAACCTACTAAAACATAGGCAGCAAACCATACACAAAAAAAACGAGATTCTTACCGCAAAATCATTTGCAGTAAAAGTCTCGCTTCTTATCAACATATCCCGGGGAACCATCTTCCCGTACTGACGTAAATATGTTACATGCTCCCCGCCATGCCGCCTCCCGGCAGCACCAATCATCAATGGGAACGTGCAAGCTACTCCCTGTTACTTGGCTCCTATCATATCAAAGATGGCTGCGCAAGTCAATTCTATATTTTAAAACGCGACATCAATTCCACCATGGACTCCACCTGGGCTTTCTGTTCTTCGCTAACAGCAGCTGTTTCCTCCGACGTGGCCGAATTGTTGTCCACAGCGGCGGATACCTGTATAATGTTTTCGTTCATATCATGCATACGCGCCGCATCCCTTTCCAGCATTTGCACGATCTGCTCCATCTTCTCCGTCGCCTCTTTAGCGCCCGTCATGACTTCTCCCATATTGGAAGCCGTTTCATCGGCAATCGAAATACTCCGCGCCATGACCGAAACGGTAGTTTCGATCAGCTCCGTAGTCCTCTTTGCCGCCTTGGACGACTCGTTTGCCAGATTCTTCACCTGGTCCGCTACCACAGCGAAGCCCTTTCCTGCCTCGCCCGCCCTTGCCGCCTCGATAGCCGCATTTAAGGACAGCAGATTCGTTTGGGACGCAATTTCCTCGATCGCTTCTATAATCGTGCCGATCTGCTCCGAGCATCTTCCGATTTCCTGGATCGCGTCCTTCAGCTCCTCCATCTTCCGGTTGCCTTCTGAAAGCGTTCCTCCTGCCTCCAGGGCGATTCTTGCAGACTCTTCCGCCTCTTTCGTATTCTGCTCCATGCTCTGGGTCATGCCCTCGAATACCGACATCAGCTCGGATACTTGGGAAGCCTGTACCGTGCAGCTCTCAGCCAGATCCTGTGCCGCACATGCCAGCTGCTCCGAACCGCCGTCGATCTGCTCCGAAACGTTGCGGATCGTCAAAAGCGTGTCCCTCATCTTTTTTCCGATCTGCAGGAAAGATTCCTTGATCGTAACGAACTCCCCTACGTATTCCTGTTTGATTTCTATCCTGTAATCGCCGTTCCCCATCTCTTCCAGCGTTTTTGTTATCTCTTCCACCATGCTAAGCAGATTTTTCTTCATAAACGCGATCGCGGCGACCATCCTTCCCACTTCGCTCTCATCCTCTTCCAGTTCGAGCTTCGTATGGAAATCCCCTCCTGCCAGCACGGCCATCTGGTCTGAAACTTTCTGAATCGGCTCCAGAAGTTCCTTCTCCGCAAATTTTATCGTCTTTACAAACTGCATCACTACAAAAAGAAAAGAGCCTGCAAATAAAATAGTGAAAATAAACCGTACAGCTTTCATGCCCAGCTGTATTTTGCCCTTCCTGTCCAAAATACGAAGGATCGTCTCATCCGTCTGGCGGCTGATCTTATTGACCGAATCCCCGTACTCTGCGCTGAATACACAAGCCTTTGCCGCCTCCAGATCGCCTTCCTGCACATGGGCAATCGCTTCTGTTTCCAACGGAACAAGGTTCTCCGACATAGATGCGATCTCATTCAAGCTCGCCCACTCTTCTTCGGTAATATTGCATTTCTTTAAAGTCTCGACCGCTTTCTCCCTGTTCTGGTCCACATCCAGTTCTCTCATATAGCCGTCATAATATTCCTGTTCTCCCGTCACAGCATAAGACTGTATGTTGTATGTCAAAGTCTTGGACGCAATCCTGTATTGGTTCAGCGCCACCGCCGTATCCAGCTCGGCATTTTGTATATTCGACACCATAATGTTAAATAAAATGAACCCAAGCAGCAATACGCCCCCTATGGCCACCGATATCAGCGCCTGGCGCACCAGCCTCCGAAGCATTGCTGCCTGGCTCCTGTTTCCTTGTATTCCGCTCACTTTTTTTCCCATAATCCCTCTCCTTTTTATTCTGGCATCCTTCTGCTACATCCGGTTCAATTCCTCAAACTTCCCTTTCAGTTCATCGGAAACTTCCCCGATCATCGTCGCCGATGCCGCGATTTCCTGCGTGCTTGCCGCCAGGCTGCTGATCCGTTCATTTACCTCGTCCACGATCTCCATCAAATGCCTGGATTCCTCTGCCAGCTTATCCATGGCGCTCCCGATTTCCTTTTTGTTTTTGTTGCTGTCCAATGCCGTATCCCTGCTGGATTCGCTCAGACTCTTTATTTCCTGCGCCACAACAGCAAAGCCCCTGCCTGCCGCGCCCGCCCTTGCCGCCTCGATCGAAGCGTTCAAAGAGAGCAGATTCGTCTGGCTCGCCACTTCCGCAATGCTGTTATTGTTATCTTCCAGCTGCATCAGCAAATCGTTGATCTCTACAAAAGATTTTTTCATGCTGCTGCAAAAATCCACTACCGTCAGCATCGCCGCGCTGATATTGCTGCTTTCTTCCGCATTGGAATTATTGCCGCTCACCATCTCCGAAATAGAATCGTTCAACACGGCAAAACTTTCATTCGCCTCCTTTACCATAACGCCGATCACTTCATTTTTATGCTGGATCTCCGTATTCTTCTCTTCAATCTGCCTGGAAACCTCTTGTACCTCTTCTTTTTCCCTCTCCACTTTTCCTTTTATGTAATGAATACAGTTCTCTTTGTTATTGCATCCGTTATAGATGGCGGCCGCCATATCCCTGCACGTCTTGTATCCACAGGCGCTGCAGTCTATCTCCCTTTCTTCCTGCGTCTTCTTATGCATCGTGAGGAAAATTTCGTCCATCTGGCCATGGCTCGGATAACGGATGACGCTGTCTTTGGATTTATCCGTATATTTCCGTATAAAATCATTGATATCCAATGCTTTGAACTGGCGGTTCAAATTGGCAAGGCGCTGTTTGGGACTGAGCTTCGCACCCCATGCGCTTTTGCCGCCCCGCTTTTTGCTGGCCGCCTTGATTCTCTGTATCTCGTAAAGGGTATCTTCCGTCTTCCCTTTTTTCTCCTCGATACCGGTCCCATAAATACATCCCTGCGCACAGTTTAACGCATCCACCATAAACGGCAGCTCCTTCTTTCCAAGCACCCTTTTTTTATAGTCCTCCAAGAATTCATAAGTATGCCTTTCCCCTTCGATCTGTCGTATGAATACATCTTCCCCGCAGAACCAGTAAACATTTTCTTTGAGTCCCCCTGGCATGGGATAAATGGAACCAAGGCCGTATTCAATCTCATCGTTTACCGGCTCGCCTTTGATATTATTTTTCCTGACATATTCCAGCAAATGGTCAAAGGTAATATTATAGGATACATAACCTTGGTTGTTTTCATCCATAATTTCGTCCTTTTTGGCGATACAAGGACTGATAAACGCGAGCCTGTCCGTAATTTTCTTGTATTTTTTCGCATAAATAGCCGCACACATCAACGGACTCTGTACCGGCACAAGGCTGGGAATCAGCTCCGGAATATAATGTTCAATATAATTGACCACCGCAGGACAAGGCTGGGAGATCCCTCCCGTAAAATGATGTTCGCTGATGTATTTCACATATCCCCAGGTAGTGATGTCCGCCCCGAAGCTGACGCTGATAATTCGGTTCACCCCCATCTTTTTCAAGCCGCCCAAAATCTGCTTATACTCCCCTGGATAATTTGCTGCAAAGGCAGGAGCCAGCAAAAGGGATATCTTCACGCCCTTCTTTAAATCGGCAAAAAAAGCTTCCGTATCGTCCCTGAATTCCCTCGCTCCATGCTCACAGGCATCAAAACAGGCTCCACAGGCAATGCACTTATCCCCGTCTACCTGAATGATTTGTTTTCCGCCCTCTTCCTCCGCCCTATTGGCGGTAATGACCGGGCAGGCGGAAATGCATTTGTTGCATCCTATACATTTTTTATTTGTAAACACCAGTCCTTCCTGCTTTTCCTTTGCCATGGCTTCACCCTCCACTATTTTCCTGATAAGCGATTTGTTTTTATTCTAAGCGTGTTTTTTGTTTCAACCCATGATGATAATAATTTATTGTATCATATAACCATATTTTTTCACTATATTAAAACATACTTGTGTTTCTTGTATACAAAATAACCCCTTTTATCAGACTTTCTTTTTTATCTGACAAAAGAGGTATTCTTTGAAATTCATTTATCCTTTTCCGCTTTAACACACTATATCCCGCATACTTATCTTGGCGCTCCGCCTCCCTGCATTGTCCTTGCCACTTTTACCGTGGAAAAATCTGCCTGATTAAACTTTCCAACACTCAATGCAAAGAAAACCGTTCCGATAAGAACCGTAATCATAAGCCCCATGACCGGCGTTATGATAAAGCCATGAATATCAAATGCCATTCCCTCCCGCACAAGTTCTGCAGAACTCATTTTGTATACCCCAAGCGCAATATATCGGAAAATAGACGTCACATAGGTAAGCGGATTCAGATATACGACTGGCAAAAGAAAACCGGGCATCATCGTAGTCGGTATATATGCGCCAGAAACAAACGTCAGCGGCATCATAATCATGGAACTGATTGTCTGGAACGAAGGGGAGTTGCGCGACACAGTCGCTAAAAACAAGCCGACTGCGCTGAAGGTCATAGCTGAAACCAGCATTACCACAATCAGCAGTAAAATCTGAAGCACATTAATTCTAAATCCAATGAGCAGGCTGATTATCATGGTAAGCGTTCCCTGCAAGGTAGAAACGACTGCCCCCGATAGGATATTTCCAATAGAAATCTGGGAACGTGCAATTGGCGCAACCATAACCTCTTTCATATATCCGTCCGAAATATCGGACAGAATATCTGACGAATTATTAATACCCGTCTGAAAAACAGTCATAATAATGACACCTGCAATTAAATAATTCATGGGTTCGCCAAAACCACTCATGGAAGATTTCATCATAAAGGAAAACATCACCAGCATGAACATGGACATCACAATACTCCCGATCATCCTCCCCCTGTTTCTAGTATAATTTAATAAATTTCTCTGTATAATTGCTGTAACCGGATTCATGACTGCCTAATCTCCTTTCCTGTGATTGCGAGGAATACCTCGTTCAATGTTCCGTTTTTTGCCTCAAAATCAAGAATTGTATCTCTGCATCCTGACATAATAGTAAGCGCATCAGTTGCTTTCTTTGTGTGGAAAACAACCCTGTTTCCTGTTTTCTCATAGGGAATTTTCTGTTCCTTCAATATATTTTCCAAGGTTTCCGTATGTGTGCAGCTTGCATCAACCTCGGTACCGGTATACTGATGTTTTAAGTTCTCTGGCGTATCGTGGGCAACAATCTTCCCATGATCCATAATCACAACCTTTGAACATACCTCCGCTTCATCCATATAATGCGTGGTCAAAAAAATTGTCATGTTCTTTTGTTTTTGCATTTTTTGGATATATTCCCATACATTTACCCTTGTCTGCGGATCAAGCCCGGTTGTTGGTTCATCTAAAAACAACACCTTTGGAAAATGCACAAGCCCTCTCGCAATCTCCACACGGCGCTTCATACCACCGGAAAGACTGCCGACAACCGCCTTTTTCCAGTCTGTAAGTTCCACTAAGTCAAGGGCAAAATCAATCCGACCTGTAACTTCATTTTTCGGAACCTTATAAAAGCTGCAATGATATTTCAGGTTTTCTTCCACCGTCATTTTTACATCCAGCGTGGAATCCTGGAATACAATGCCTATATCTTTTCTGACTGCCCCCTTTTCTTTGGAAACATCATGCCCGTTGATTCGGATATTTCCCTCCGTTTTATCCAGAATCGTACATAAGGTATTGATTGTGGTACTCTTGCCTGCGCCGTTTGGTCCAAGAAACGCAAAGATGCTTCCCTCATCTACCGTAAATGAAATATCATCTACTGCCTTGAAATCTCCGTATGACTTTGAAAAATGCTCTACTTCAATGATTGGATTCATTGCTTTTCCTCCCTGTTCAAAAAATTAAGCCCTATGGATTTATTCCCATAGGACTTATCGCTATAGATTCTATAGTGCCTTTCAGTTATTTATTTGTCCGATCTGTCGCCAAATGCGCCAAATCCGCCCCTGTCTGGAATGAAACCGTCATAATCTGGTGAAAAGCGTTCCGCTCCCGGTATATCCACCGGGCTTTGCCCCCTCCCAAAAGAGCCGAATGCCCGCTCCCGCATAGACATAAGCTGTTCAAACTGTTCCCTGCCCATACGTTCCCTTGCCTGACCCATCCAATTTGTTATATTATCCTCCTCTCTGTCATCAACCTCCTGCACTCCAAACGCTGCAATAATCCTGTCTAAATATTCCCCAAACTGCTGCAATTCCTCCAGTGACAGGCAGTTGAGAATTTCCTGATAATCTGTTTCAGGCTGCTGAATCTTTTTTCCTTTTTCCGTCAGATGAACAACCATGACCCGTTTGTCCTTTTCAGAGGGCTTACGTTCCACATAACCGCTTTTTTCCAGCTTATTTAACAACTCGTTCAGCGATTGCTGCCGAATGCCCAGCAGATACGCCAGCTCCCTTGTCTTAATTTCCGGCTGAATTTTCAGCATGGCAAGGATTCTCCCCTGCCCTCTGGTCGGATCGGCAAATGGCCCGGCCTGCGCCTGACTGAACATCTGGCGGCGTTTCATGAGCCATTGCAGCGTAGAGAGCTTTTCATAAACAACTGTATACATATCATCCATATCATGCTCCTTTCATTTTATACTGGTACCTGTATATTTGTTTATTCAATATAATACCAGCATCGTTCTGATTTGTCAATGGTACCTGTTCTATTTTTTTAATCCCTGCCATATCATACAGTTCCGCAAACGCATCAACTACCTTTTGGCATTTTCCCGGTTCATCATCTTATCCCATAGAAAAACGCTTCCAGCCGTGATAAAATAATATACGCCATAATCGGGAATGATAAAAAAGAATTGCGCTGATGCGCAAGCAGATAAAGTAACAGACACAGCAGGAGGTGGAACGAGCTTTGGAAAACGGGCATATCTATATCGCAATCGACCTGAAATCTTTTTATGCTTCCGTGGAATGCGTTGAGCGGCAGCTTGACCCTATGGATACAAACCTTGTGGTCGCCGATGCATCCAGGACAGAAAAAACGATCTGCCTCGCCGTGTCCCCGGCTCTGAAAGCCTACGGCATACCGGGCAGGGCAAGGCTGTTTGAGGTCGTGCAGAAAGTCCGGGAAGCCAACGCCCTGCGGAGGGAACAAGCGCCCGGGCACCAGTTCTCCGGGGAATCTTATCTGGCGGGGGAATTGCTGGCACATCCGGAATTTTCCATCTCCTATCTTGTCGCGCCTCCCCGCATGGCGCATTATATGGAATACAGCACCCGGATTTACCAGATCTACCTCCAATATATCGCCCCCGAGGATATCCATGTCTATTCCATCGATGAAGTATTCATGGATGTCACCGCATATCTCGGCACATATTCCCTCACTCCCAGGGAACTTGCCATGAAAATTATACTGGATGTCCTTGCCCAGACCGGCATTACTGCCGCTGCCGGGATCGGAACAAATCTGTACTTATGCAAAGTTGCTATGGATATCGTGGCAAAGCATGTCTCTCCTGACCAAAACGGAGTGCGGATCGCGGAATTGGATGAGATGAAATATAGGGAACTGCTGTGGGACCACAAACCGATCACCGATTTCTGGAGAGTCGGCAATGGATACGCAAAAAAATTAGCGGAAAACGGCATATTTACGATGGGAGAAATTGCCAGATGTTCTGTCGGCGACAGCCGGGACTTTTACAATGAAGACCTGCTCTACAAGCTATTCGGTGTCAATGCCGAGCTGTTAATCGACCATGCATGGGGATGGGAGCCGACCACGATCGACCTTGTAAAACAATATCAGCCGGAAACCAACTGCCTAAGCTCCGGACAGGTTCTCCAATGCCCTTATGACCACATCAAGACAAGGCTTATCGTAAAGGAAATGACAGACCTGCTCGTGCTGGACCTGGTAGCAAAAAAACTGGTAACGGACCAGATCGTCCTTACCATTGGATACGATATTGATAACCTGAAAGACCCTGAAACCAGAAGAAAATACAAAGGAGAGGTGACAATAGACCGCTATGGGCGGAAAACCCCCAAGCATGCCCATGGAACCGTCAATCTGGACAGGCCGACCTCATCCACCAGGCTTATCATGGATGCCGTCATGGGACTCTATGACCGCATTATGGATAAAAATCTGCTGGCCCGAAGGATACACGTAACCGCCAGCCATCTGGCCGACGAGTCTGCGGCACTGGAAAACAGGCAGGATTCTTTTGTCCAAATGGATCTGTTTACCGACTATGAAGCGTTGGAAAAAAAGAAAAAAGAGGAAGAGGCAGCCATGAAAAAGGAACGTGCGCTCCAGGAAGCGATCCTGTCCGTCAAAAACAAATATGGAAAAAATGCGATATTAAAAGGAATGAACCTGGAAGAGGGAGCCACTACAATGGAAAGGAACCATCAGATCGGAGGGCATAAAGCATAATGGGAAAATATGACGACATCATTCATCTGCCGCACCATGTATCCGCCAAACACCCGCAGATGCCTGCACTGGACCGGGCAGCACAGTTCTCGCCCTTTGCCGCGCTGACAGGATATGAAACAGCGATTGCCGAGACCGCACGCCTGGTAGACCGGCGAATAGAACTGGATGAAAACAGAAAAGAGGAACTGGACGAAAAACTGCAGATGGCCAGGGAACAGCTTGCCTTGGAACCCGAAATCGCCGTCACTTATTTCGTTCCCGATGCAAAAAAAGACGGCGGCGCTTATGTGCAGACTATAGGGATTATAAAGAAACTGGATGATATCGGACAGAGGATCTTCATGAAGGATGGAACCGTCATACCGATCTGTGATATCTATGGGCTGGAAAGCTCCATTTTCAGGAGTGTTGACTAGCTTATTTTAATACGTTCCATGTTTTTTACCCTGCAGCTGCCAAAACAGCCGCAAGGTTTTATCCCTTTTCATAGAAAATATTTTTCCACATGTTCTTTCAATTTTTCAAACAGCGGATAGTACACTTCGATAATATTCTGGAACTGCTCCTGCGCAAGGACTCCATCGTAATCATGAGCCAACTGGTTTCTCACCCGGAGCATCTTCATCCATTGGTCGTCATCAATGATTCCGTTGGCAAACGCCTGCTGCAATGTTTCCCGGGGCGACCCCAGCGCAAAATCGAGAACTTCCAGCTCTTTTACCAATATATCCTTCATGACCTTCCATGCAATATCGAACGTAAGGTTATAATTCAGGACAGTCCCCTCCAGCACAAAATCGGCCTTTACATCGGCATCCAGACTCTTTTCCAGATTTTTCAGGCTTTTGCAGAATGTATGATATCGATTAATAGATTTGTATTCCATATTTTCTTATATCCTCTAACAAAAATTCATTCTTGATACTGTCATAATCGAACAGGTCTATCTTGCGCAGCGTATCGATCTCCTGAAGTTTTTCTTCCAGCTGAAAGAGGTCTTCACATCCGTAAACCACAAAATCAATATCGCTTGTCGCTGTAGCCGTGCCCGTGGCAAAAGAGCCGAACAGATCCAGCCTTCTGACTCCATTTGCCTTACATATTGCGGCAACTTTGTCAATCACTTCTGAAACTGGCATGATATGCTTGTTTTCTTTTGCCATCTTCTTCTGAAAGACTGTCTTTTCAGGCATATTTGCCGCCTCCTCTTCTCTTTACCGCCCGGGCTTCCTGACATTTTCTTTTATTATATCGTTGCGGCATAGTTATGACAACCTGTTTTTTCTAAGCGGATGGCTTATGCCATCAGATTACTATACCCCATCAGGCTCTCATCCACCGCCCTTGCGGCTTCCCTGCCTTCCCGGATCGCCCAGACGACCAGCGACTGCCCCCTGCGCATGTCGCCCGCCGCAAATACATTCTTCGCACTGGTTTCATAGCCGCCGTCCGTCGTCTTCACGTTCGTCCTCTCATCCAACTCCACCCGGAAAGCGTCTGCCGCATACTTCTGGCATCCCAAAAACCCGGCCGCGATCAGCGCCGCATCCGCCGGAAGCACCTTCTCGCTCCCCGGCACTTCCTTCCGGTTCATGCGCCCGGTCTTTCCGTCCTTTTCCCAGGAAAGCCGGACGATCTTTACTCCCTTCAGATTGCCGTTCTTATCCTTCAAAAACTCCTTCACCGTGGACTCATAAATGCGCGGGTCATGGCCAAATACCGCAATAGCCTCCTCCTGCCCGTAATCCGTCTTGCAGACCTTGGGCCATTCGGGCCATGGATTGTTCTCCGCCCTCTGGTCAGGCGCTTTCGGCATCATTTCGATCTGCGTTACCGACTTGCAGCCATGCCGCATTGCCGTGCCTACGCAGTCGTTGCCCGTATCGCCGCCGCCGATGATCACTACATTCTTCCCCTTCGTATTCACATAATTACCGTCTGCAAACCCGGAATCCAGAAGGCTCTTCGTATTCGCTTTCAGGAAATCCACCGCAAAATAAATCCCTTTGGCATCCCTTCCCGGCGCATCGATATCCCTGGGATTGGAAGAACCGCAGGCAAGCACTACCCTGTCATAGTCTTTCAAAAGCTCTTCCGCTTTTACATTCCTGCCCACGTCCATGCCAGTGAGGAACGTAACTCCTTCTTCTTCCATGATCTTGATTTTCCGCTCTACGATTCCCTTTTCCAGCTTCATATTCGGTATGCCGTACATCAGCAGCCCGCCGACACGGTCAGAGCGCTCATATACCGTCACGGAATGCCCTCTTTTATTCAGCTGGTCTGCGGCGGCCAGCCCCGCCGGGCCGCTCCCTATGACGGCGACCCGTTTCCCCGTACGCGTTTTGGGCGGCCTTGCCTTGGCGTAACCGCCCTCATAAGCTTTTTCGATAATGGCATATTCATTTTCCTTTGTCGCCACCGCGTCCCCGTTCAGCCCGCAGGTGCAGGCCGCCTCGCACAAAGCGGGGCATACGCGGGACGTGAATTCCGGGAAGCTGTTTGTCTTTTTCAAACGATGGTATGCCTGTTCCCAGTTGCCCATATATACCAAGTCATTCCATTCCGGCACCAGATTGTGCAGAGGGCATCCGGATGTCATGCCGCAAAGGCTCATTCCCGACTGGCAGAAGGGAACGCCGCATTCCATGCACCTGGCTCCTTGCTGTCTCTGCTTTTCCTCCGGCAGATGCTCGTGAAATTCGTTAAAATTCTTGATACGCTCCTTCGGCCCGGCCGCCCTGGATACTTCTCTCTTATATTCCATAAATCCTGTTGGTTTTCCCATTTTTTCTCCCTTTCTACACGGATATAAGTCTCTATTTCTTCATTTTATCCGCATAAAACGCCTCGATCTGCGCCTGTTCCGCGCTCAGTCCCTTTTCTTCCATCTGCACGATAGCGGTCAGCATCCTCTCATAGTCGTGGGGGATGATCTTTTTGAATTTCGGCAGGTATTCCTTAAAATGTCCCAAAACCTCCCTGCCCTTTTCGGAATTCGTCGCCGCTACATGCTCTTCCAGCATTTCCTTCAGCTCCAGCACATCATATTTGTTCGTCAGCTCATAGGAAGAAACCATCTCCTTATTCAGCCTCATGTACAAATCGCTGTTTTCGTCCAGCACATAGGCAATGCCTCCGCTCATGCCCGCCGCAAAGTTCTTGCCGGTGGAACCGAGCACCACGACCCTTCCTCCCGTCATATATTCGCATCCATGGTCGCCCACGCCTTCCACCACCGCATAAGCGCCGGAATTGCGCACGCCAAACCGCTCCCCCGCCACGCCGTTGATAAAAGCCTTGCCGCTGGTGGCCCCGTAAAGAGCCACGTTTCCGATAATGATATTCTCTTCCGCCCGGAACCGGCTCCCCGCCGGAGGATATACCGCCAGCTTGCCGCCGGACAGCCCTTTCCCGAAATAATCGTTGCTGTCTCCTTCCAGTTCCAGCGTCAGGCCCTTCGGGATAAAAGCGCCGAAACTCTGCCCGCCGGCTCCTTTGCAAATAATATGGTAACTGTCCTCTTCCACATCGTCACCCAGCTTTTTCGTGATTTCGGAGCCGAGAATCGTCCCGAAAGCTCTGTCCGTATTTTTCACTTCCACTTCAATTCTCTTTTTCGTCCCTTTGGCGATCGCTCCGCCCAACTGCTTTAACAGCACCTTTTCATCCAAGGTCTTTTCCAGATGGAAGTCATAAACCTGTTTCGCGTCAAAAATCATTTTTTCCCGGCTTCCCTCATAGGGGTTGGCAAGGATATTGGCCAAGTCAATCCGTTTCTGCTCCTGTGTGAGATTTTCCTTTCTTTTCAGCAGATCCGTGCGCCCTACCAGTTCATCCACTTTGCGCACGCCTAATTTTGCCATATACTCCCGCAGCTCCTGGGCGATAAATTTCATGAAGTTCATGACATATTCCGGTTTTCCTTTAAAATTCTTACGCAGTTCCGGATTCTGGGTCGCCACGCCTACCGGACAGGTGTCCAGATTACATACCCGCATCATCACGCAGCCCATTGTCACAAGAGGAGCCGTGGCAAATCCGAATTCTTCCGCGCCCAGGATGGCCGCAATCGCCACGTCCCGTCCGCTCATCAGCTTCCCGTCCGTCTCGATCCTTACTTTATGGCGCAGGCCGTTCATAATCAAGGTCTGGTGGGTTTCCGCCAGCCCCAGTTCCCAGGGCAGCCCCGCATGATGGATGGAATTCCTTGGAGCCGCCCCCGTGCCGCCGTCATACCCGGACACGAGGATCACCTGAGCTCCCGCCTTGGCCACGCCCGCCGCCACGGTTCCCACGCCCGCCTCGGAAACGAGCTTCACGGAGATCCTTGCCTCCTTATTGGAATTTTTCAGGTCATAAATCAATTCCGCCAGATCCTCGATGGAATAAATATCGTGGTGGGGCGGGGGCGAGATCAGGCCCACGCCGGGCGTGGAATGCCTTGTCTTAGCGATCCACGGATAAACCTTGCCGCCGGGCAGATGACCGCCCTCCCCCGGCTTTGCCCCCTGCGCCATCTTAATTTGGATCTCCTTCGCGCTTACCAGATAGCGGCTGGTCACGCCGAACCTTCCGCTGGCCACCTGCTTGATCGCCGAGCAGCGGTCCAAGCCGTCCTCCCCGACGCGCAGCCGCTCCAGATCCTCTCCCCCTTCGCCGGAATTGGATTTCCCATGGAGCCGGTTCATGGCGATCGCCATCGTCTCATGGGCTTCTTTGGAAATGGAGCCATAGGACATAGCGCCCGTCTTAAACCTGGTGACAATGGATTCCACGCTCTCCACTTCCTCCAGCGGAACGCCTTTCTTCGGATAGTTGAAGTCCATCAGCCCCCGCAGGTTTTTGATCGAAGTCTCGTCATTCACCAGCGCCGTATACTGCCGGAACATCCCATAATCGCCCCTTCTGGTGGATTCTTGGAGCAAATGGATCGTGGCCGGGTTGTAAAGATGTTCTTCCGCGCCGCTGCGCATCTTATGATGTCCCAGGCTGTCCAGCGTCAGATCCGATTCCAGCCCGAGCGGGTCGAAGGCCCTGGAGTGCAGTTCATCCACCTGTTTTTCAATTTCTTTTAACCCGATCCCGCCCACGCGGCATACCGTGTTCGTAAAATATTTTCCTATCACATCATAGTCAATGCCCACGGCCTCAAAAATCTGGGAACCCTGATAGGACTGAATCGTAGAAATACCCATTTTGGACGCGATCTTGACAATGCCGTGCAAAACTGCGCTGTTATAATCATCCACCGCCGCATAATAATCTTTATCCAGCATATGGCTGTCGATCAGTTCCCGGATGGATTCCTGAGCCAGGTACGGGTTGACCGCGCACGCGCCGTACCCGAGCAGGGCGGCAAAGTGATGCACCTCCCTCGGTTCTCCCGATTCCAGGATCAGCGCCACGCTCGTTCTTTTTTTCGTTTTTACCAGATGCTGGTTCAGCGCAGACACCGCCAGCAGGGAAGGGATCGCCACATGGTTTTCATCCACTCCCCGGTCGGAAAGGATCAGGATATTCGCCCCTTCCCTATATGCCCTGTCCACTTCCACGAACAGCCGCTCGATGGCCCGTTCCAGGCTTGTATTTTTATAATATATGATAGGCACCACTTCCACGCGGAAGCCGTCCGCTTTCATGCCCTTGATCTTCATAATATCGGTGTTGGTCAGGATCGGATTATTCACCTTCAGCACATTGCAGTTCTTCGGCGTTTCTTCCAGCACGTTCCCTTCCGTCCCGATGTAGACGGTAGTGGAAGTCACCACCTCTTCCCGGATCGCATCGATGGGAGGATTCGTGACCTGGGCAAAAAGCTGCTTAAAATAATGGAAAAGGGGATGATAAGTCTTGCTCAGCACCGGCAGCGGCGTATCCACGCCCATCGCCGCGATCGCCTCATTCCCATTTTTCGCCATCGGAAGAATGCTCGTCTTCAGCTCCTCATAAGCATAGCCGAAAGCCTTCTGCATCCGCTGCCTTTCCTCGTCCGTAAACTGGGGAACCCTTTCATTGGGGATTTTCAGATCCTTCAGCATCACAAGGTTGCTGTCCAGCCATTCCCCGTAAGGTTTGGCGCAGGCATATTTTTCTTTCAATTCCTCGTCGTCGATCACTCTGCCCTGCCCCATATCCACAAGCAGCATCTTGCCCGGGCGCAGCCTCTCCTTCACCACGATTTTTTCCGGCGCGATATCCAAAACCCCCACCTCCGAAGAGAGGATCAGCTGGCCGTCATCGGTAATCATATAACGGGAAGGACGCAGTCCGTTGCGGTCCAGCACCGCCCCCATCATATCCCCGTCAGAGAATAGAATGGATGCCGGCCCGTCCCATGGCTCCATCATCGTGGCATAGTATTGGTAAAAGTCCTTTTTATGCTGGTTCATCGTCTTGTTGTTGGCCCACGGCTCAGGAATCGTGATCATCACCGCCAACGGCAGATCCATTCCGCTCATAACAAGGAATTCCAGCGTATTATCCAGCATGGCGGAATCGGAGCCGGAAGCGTTGACGACGGGCAGCACCTTGTGCAGCTGTCCGTGCAGATGCTCGGATTCCATATTTTCCTCCCTCGCCAGCATCTTGTCCGCATTGCCCCGGATCGTATTGATTTCGCCGTTATGAACGATAAACCGATTCGGATGGGCCCTCTCCCAGCTCGGGTTCGTATTGGTGGAAAAACGGGAATGCACGATGGCCACTGCCGACTCGTAATCCCGGTCCTGGAGATCCGTAAAAAAGGTACGCAGCTGCCCCACCAGGAACATCCCCTTATAAACGATGGTACGGCTGGAAAGGGATACCACATAAGTATTGTCCCCCGACTGTTCGAATACCCGGCGGGCGATATAAAGCATTCGGTCGAAAGCCAGCCCCTTCTCCACATGGAGCGGCTTTTTCACATAGCCCTGCATGATATAAGGCATGCACTCCACCGCCTTTTTCCCGAGGACGGACGGCACGATATCCACCTTCCTCCAGCCGAGGAATTCCAATCCTTCCTTCTGCACGATGATCTCAAACATTTTTTTTGCCTGGTTTCTCTTCATCTCGTCCTGGGGGAAGAAAAACATGCCCACGCCGTATTCCCTCTCCCCTCCCAGCTCGATTCCGAGAGGCTTCGTCACCTTCACCATAAACTTATGGGGTACCTGCGTCAGTATGCCCACTCCGTCCCCGGTCTTTCCCTCCGCATCCTTCCCAGCCCTGTGTTCCAGGTTCTCCACGATTTTCAGGGCATTCTCCACCGTTTCATGGCTTTTTCTCCCTTTCATATCCACGCAGGCTCCGATCCCGCAATTATCGTGTTCAAATTCTTCCCGGTAAAGAGGGGCGCGGAATGCTGTTTTTTTTGCGTCAAACATAACTTTTTTCTCCTTTTTTGATTTTGGATGAGGCGAGGTGTGCGCCGCCTCAGCGGCATATTTCCTCTGCACAGGTCTGTGCATAAAAAAAGTCGCAAAGAGCCTTTTCTACGCTTCTTTGCGACTTACGGGTATAACTATACACCTATTTTTTTCAGTTGTAAATATTTTTTTATTTTGAGTTTCCCCATTTTTTAGGCTCTCATGTCGTGTAGGCAGCTATTTTAAAATATTCAAACAGGGGTATCTGTTGTGATCAGGCTTTTGGCGGCAGGAAGCCGCTGATGCCGGAACGGCTCATGCTGTCGTCCCGTATTTCAGAAAGCGCCTCCAGCTTTCTGCTGGCAGGCTTAAATAAGTCAGTTGAAAAAACGGGAAAACTCAAATCTATGTTGCATTGTAAATATGAAAAGAATACAGTATAATACAAATAATAAATCTATGGAAAGATTTTGTCAACGGAAAATATGACGTATATCTTTCCCAGGTAACATTGGATGAAATAGAGAAGTGTTCCGAAAGCAAAAGGAATAAGCTGTATGACTATTTGAGTGATATTGAGTACACAAAATTGGAAATTAATGAAGAAATCGTGGAACTCGCACAGAAGATTATTGATATGGGTATATTAAGACCGAAAAGCTTTGATGACTGTCAGCATATTGCCGCCGCCGTTGTCAATGCTTGTGACTGCATCATATCATGGAATTTTAAGCATATTGTAAATATTAAAACAATTAGGGGCTTAAGAGCGATTACTAATCTGGAAGGTTACAAGGGAATAGATATTATCAATCCATCTGTATTATTGGAAAGTGAGTGATGATTATGGAAACATTGGTTATTAGTCCTGATTTTACGATTGAGGATATTCACAAGATTAGGGAACAGAACTATGAACGGACAAAAGATATGACAGTAGCGGAAAAAGTTGCATATTACAATAATTCTGGCAAAGAAGCAGAAAGAGAAATTGAACGGAGAAGAGCGTTAAAGCGTAAGGCTGTAGCGAGTATGTAAAAACTTAACATTTTGAAATAAGTCAAACTTGTTCAGTCAGAAAATCAAAATGTTAAAAATATGGGAAGCGCCAACGGATTAATCATCTGAGGATGCATATCGAAAAAGCCAGTTTATAAACAGGTACGGACGCATCTGGGGGTAATAATGTTTTTTTAAGGGAGCCAGCAATCTCACTCAGATGCAGCTTATTTCCCGCAAGGATGCCATAAATCATCTGGTGTACAAATTTTTCCTGCGGATGCTTCAGGCCTTTTGAAATTTTTTGCGCAAAGCAGTCACGTTAGAGCAGCCTTAAAAGCTGTGTCAGCTTATGCGATTCATTCGTATCTGATGCCGTCTGTCTGGTGTCAAACTGCGAAAAATGATTACCACGATAAAATGATAACAACTTTTCCTCATTTTCCGGCATTTTCTTTCTCCTTTATTTTCATCTTTCGTATCCGCATCATTTCCCTCAATTCGGATTCTCCCTTGATTTCTCTTATAGCCACAGGTACATGAACAGAACGATTATTGGCAGATTCTTCAATCGCATTGATAAACATCTCCTTTGTTAGTATGGCTTTTCTACCTCTATTTTATTATCTTATATCGGCTAATGCAACAAACCTTTTGTGAATTTTTAATAATCTTTTTTCCGCTTGCTAACTTTTTTCCCCATCACATACAAAGCCAGGACAGCCAATACCGCCAATATGCCGCAATTTAGCGGTGTTACAATATTTCCTTTCACCACCTGGTCGTAACCGGCAATAAACACGGCAATGTTCGCCACGGAGTGAAACAGTACCGGGGCAAAAAAACTGCCGAACCATTCATAGGAATACGTAATCGCAATGCCGAGAATGCAGCCGTAAATGCCCTGCACCAGGTTGCCATGGTAAACGCCGAACATAATGCCGCAGACAACGACGGACAGCATTTTTCCAAAGTATCTCCGCATCCGGTTATAAATCAACCCCCGGAATACGGTCTCTTCCGCCAAAGGAGAGATCAGTCCATAGATCAAAAGACCCGGACCAAATGCCACGCCGTACTGCCGGACGGCCACTTCTCGGTAGCTTTCCGAAACCCCGGTCAGCCCGGCCAGCGCCATCAGCATATTCACGGCAAGGGCGAAGACGGCCGCAAAAACGGCCAGAAGCACATATTCCGTCACTTTTGTCCTTCCTTCCATTCCGATTGCCGCATTTTCCCCGGACAACGCCTTTGCCCATTTGAGTTCCTTATGCGCCATGGGCCATACCGCCGCCATACCGATGACGAGCGACAGCGCATTGAGAATGCCGTTCACCGTAGCCGCATGAACTTCTATCCATCCCGCATATGCATCGCCGAATATCCCCGTTCCAAGCCCCGCCAGAAATGCAAGCAGAATCTGCGCCAGATCATGCACGATGAAATAAATCAAAAAGGGAAAAAGAATATTTACCGTCTTGCGGAAGGAACTTTCCTCCGTCGTCTTTATCCTGCCTCCGCCCGTCATTGCATCAATAACCTCCCAAGCTCTTCTACCGTATCCACAAGGAAATCCGCGCCCGCCGCTTCCAGCTCCCCTTCTTCCGCATAGCCGAAGGTAACGCCCACCGTCACCAGCCCATGTTCCTTCCCTCCGGCCACATCGAATTTGCGGTCGCCGATCATCACCGCTGCGCCTTCCTCCCCGCAACAGGTTTCCCCAGACTCTTCTTTTTTCCCCCATCCGGCTTCTTCCAGCTGCCGCAAAGCCTCCGCCACCACTTCTTCCTTCGCGTCCCGTCTTCCGTCCAGTTCGCTTCCTACGATCACACGGAAATAACGGTATATGTCAAAATGCTGCAATACTTGTTCCACAAAGACCTGCGGCTTGCTGGATGCCACCGCCAGCACCTTGCCGCTTTTCTCCAGCATTTCCAGCATTTCTTTTATCCCCGGGTAAATGCTGTTTTGAAAAATGCCCTTAGGCCGGAACCATTCCCTATATTTTTCCACCGCTTCCCCTGCCTGTTCCTCCCCGAAGCCATAAAATCGCATAAAGCTCTCCCGCAGCGGCGGGCCGATAAACGGAGTCAGCTTATCCAAATCCGGCTCATCCACGCCAAAAGAACGCAGGGCATACTGCACCGATGTAGTAATCCCTTCTTTCGGATCAGTCAAAGTCCCATCTAAATCAAACAATAAATATTTGTATTTCATACTTTTTCCCTTGTCTTCCTGCTTTTGCCCGTTTAAAATCCGGGTCCGTCTGGCTATTACGACAGCCAGCGCATTTTTCGCCGCCTGCTGGTCTTTACGGAGCAGGCATTGCCTCAAATTGATAAAGCCCCTCCCGAACAGTTCTTCCCCCGTTTCCTCATACTGCCTCTGCATCCTTTGCAGCACGGAAAAGGCCGCCCGCCAGTTCTTATGGTGGATTGCCTGTCCAAGCTTCATGAAATCAGGGCTTTTGCAAAAATCAACGATTTCCATTTTAATAGCCATGCCTTTCTGTTTTTCTTTTACAAATGCTTATGATACCAGGCAATCACATCATTCCGATTGCCGTCAAACCATTCCGTGGTAAAATAAATATTTTTCCCCTTGTATCGAATGGGTTCTTTCCTATATCGCAGCACATTGCTTTTCCCCCTGTTATCTTCCCTGCGGTCTGCCAGGATCGGATAATGCGTCTTATGAAACAGCTGTTTGGAATATTCTTTTCCCTTCAGCTTCTCTACTTCCTCGTCTGTGATATTGCCTGTTTCCAATATTTTTTTAAACAGCTCGAACGCCAGCGACCCCACTTTCAGCATGCCGTATGTGCTTTCATCCTGAATATTGAAGCCCCCGGCGGCAGCCCCTTCGCTTTCCATCCTTTCCTCATACGGGACTCCGGCGCTGTCAACCCATTCTTTCTGCCCTCTGGCATTTCTTCCGAGAATCAATGATGCCGCCAGGGAAATACTGTCAAACTCATAATCCAACTGAAAAATACCATTGACAATCATGCCGTCCCTGCAAAGGCTCTCGCGGAGTTTGTATGCCTTCGGATAGCTTTTCTCAAATTTTTCCACCACCGCATTGGATACCCTGCTGCCTTCCCTGACAACAAATCCCCCCTCTGTCGGATAACCGGAGGAATCCGCCCCTCTTTTATTCGTAATATAGAACAGCACTGTATCATCTTCTGTCTTTTCTTTTTTCCCGGTATCCGCCTGGCTGGAAAGCCTCCAGCATGATATAAACTGGTTCATCAGTTCTTTCTGCCTGGCCTCCACAATTTCCGGAGTCCATGTTTTTTCGCCCAGCACCTGCGTCGCCAAAGGATAGGTAATGGTCCCGCCTTTCCCTTTCAGATAAATTTCCTTCTTTCTGTCAAAATCATAATTCTGCGCCTCCGAATTTTTCTTCCTGGTCAGAGGCACCAGATTGGCAATCCGATTGACCCACTGTCCGCGCACTGCCATATCCGGCCATAATTTCTCCCATTCCGATCCCGCCTTTACAGTCTGTGGAAGCACATGCTCAATCGTAAGTATATTCGGCTCAGAATCAAATTTGGTCGCCCCGTCCCCTATAAACTCATTCAGCCTTAAAATCACGAAGTTACGCCGTATTCCTGTCATCTTGTATATTTCGCCATCCAGCGCGTCCGCAAACTCCTTCTTTTCCCCATTGGATAATTCTATCGATGCCAGCGGATCATCCATGCCGTGGTCCGGGTTCATTTCCATCTCCTCTAACAGTAGTTTGTATCTTTCAATGCGACGGTTGATATCTTTCGCCGTAATGTGGAGAAACGATGCCAACCTTTCCAGCCTTTCCATAAACCAAAGCACATAATCCGATTCGTTTTTATGTTCGGCCAGAAACTTGATGGCCGAAGGCATCCAGTCTGAATTGCCGACCTTATTCAGCCAAAACAAATATTGGTTTACCTGTTCCGCATTTCTTGTGGCAACATATTTTCTATTTGCCAGCATAACATATGCCTCCGCATATGGTTCCAAAATATCATCAATCAGTTTCTTCGGGGCGACTTTTGCCAGCACTGCCTCCCGGAATTCTTCCAAAAGATTCCTTTTCGGTTTTGCTTTTGAAAAGATCATATTGGTATGGGCAAATACTTCATTGAATCCGGCGCGGGAAGTCTGCACTTCCAAATCCTCCCATTTATCCGTATAATACTGCTTTTCCTCTTCCGGCAGTTTCCCAATGATATCCGATTTTATAATATCTACCGGCATCAGGTTCAGACCCCTGCTGTTCATCACAGAGAACATGCGGAATGCCGACTGCTGGTTTGGGGAATAAACCGCCACCAAATAGCATCTTGTCACTAGGAATTTACAGAATTCCGTAACCTTTTTCTCTTCTTTCCCAAAGGCGGCATCCATCTTTCTTTGAAACAATATGCAATTCGCCTTTATATGCTGCTGCGATTCATTGGGCAGACTTTCCGCATCCAATGCCGCAAGCTCGTCCAGCCTTACATTCTGAATATATTTCTGGGAAAAAAATTTATCTTTTTCCCGAAGTTCGAGCCTTGGCCGGGGCGCAAGCCCTTCCAGCTCATTGCCCGGCTCCAGAAGATATTTATAGCAGTTATTCCGATTATCCCCTGTCAGATAAGAGGCGATCACCGCAAAGAGAATCGTCAGCGTCGTCAGCCTCTGCTGCCCGTCTATGACACCTGCCTTTGGCTTATCATCCTCCTTGATCAGAACAATGCTGCCTAAAAAATAATTATCCAGCTCTTCTGTCTGAAAAAAATCCCACAAATCGTCAAATAATGTTTCCGCTTCTTCTTCCGTCCATGCATAAGGTCTTTGGTATGGCGGGATGTGATAATCAAATTCTTCGCTGAATATCTTGCTTAACGGATACTCTTTTCCTGTAATCTTGCTTCCCATAATTATGTTCCCTTTCACATTTTTTCTTTTGTCCATCGAATACTTTATTATAACCTCTTTTACTCCTTTTGTCATTATTTCATGGCCTTCTTTTCCAGCCATTTGTTTGGCATATCAGGTTATTAAATATATATGAATTGTATTGTATTCGCTTGCTATTTGCATATAATATAGTTATAATAATAACAAAATGAATACAGAGAGGAGATGTTCTATATGGCTCAGGCAACTATTACTGCTCGTGTCGATGCAGTTGACAAAACCAACTTTGATACTTTTTGCTCTAATGTCGGACTTAATACCTCGACTGCTATCAATATGTTTGTGAAAGCAGTTCTCCGTGAAAACCGCATCCCTTTTGAAATCAAGCAAACTCCCGATCCTTTCTTTTCTGAAACCAACCTGTCCCATGTAAAGAGATCCGTTCAGGAACTCCGCGCTGGAAGAGGAACTGCCCACGAATTAATTGAGGTGGAAGATGAGTGAAAAAATATGGTCTGATGAGGCTTGGGAAGATTATCTTTATTGGCAGACTCAAGATAAAAAAACATTAAAACGCATTAACCAACTTATCAAAGATATTGAACGCAACGGATGCATAGAAGGCATCGGCAAACCCGAGCCTCTTACCGGGGATCTGCACGGCGAATTCAGCCGCCGGATTGATGAGAAAAACCGTCTTGTCTACCACATGGACAACGGCCGCATTTACATTGCCCACTGCCGATGCCATTACAGCGATAAGTAAGGAAAGAGCCGCGGCGATACGTACACTCCGCATCCGAAGTTCCTATCAACCCGCAGCTCTTCCTTCCAAAAACCTGTCAAACTATAGTTCATCATGTCGATCTGCCCCGCCTGGTAATAGCGGTAGCCCGTAAATTGATCCACTTTGGCCGGAGCGAGCAGACCGATCCTGTCATAATGGTGAAGCGTCTTTATGCTGACCTGGCATATCTTTGAAAATTCTCCAATCTGCAACATCTTCTGACCCTCCTTTCGCAATGATTGATTCGAATCTATGGACAGTTTATCTTCTGACCCAAGGGGAGAGTCAATATCTTTTTTTATCTTTTCTGTCAGCTCCTTTCGCCCGCCCTTCCAAGCATCTGCTCCACTTCGCCGCACGGCCTTGCGGTCACTTCGACCCACCCAGGCCGGAATCCGCTTCGGACTGCGTTTTTTACCGACTTCACATTTGACCATGCCGCACAGTAAAACGGGACTTTGCCGCGCTCAAAAGTCTCTCTTGCCAGCCGGTTCGTAAGCGCTGACGCAATGCCGCGCCTCCGATACCCGGGAAGCACATCCACGCCGATCTGCCACATCGCATCGCAGTCTGCCGAGCAGCCTGCCAAACCGATCAATTTTCCTTCCTCATAGGCTCCGACTCCCAAGATATCCAAGTGTTTCCGATCCTTGCACAATGCGTTGCTCCATGCAGGCACATACAACGTAGTAAAATCATCAGGAGCCAAAACCCGGAGTTCGTAAGGGCAGGAAATATCCGCGCCATAAATCAGATCCATATCCGGCAGAAAATATTCCGCCATAAAGCATACCCTTGCATCATATTTTGCCAAGATATCGTTCAGCGCATATAGCTCCGGTGTCTCAAAACAGTCCGATATGCTCGATGCCCCATTGATAAACGCCTCGATTTCCGGCAAAAGCTCCTTCCTGCCGCAGGCAACGATATTCGTCCCGTAAGACACCAGATTGCATATATGCGGTAATTTCAAATATTTTCTTGCTTTTTCGGATGACAAAGACACATGTGTGCTGTTTTCTTCCTTTTGAAAGTCCGCCGCCGTACAGCAGCAGTCATAGGCTGACTGCTGCATGGCGATTTTTATAATTTCCACATTATCCATTTTCCTGCCCCTTGTAAAACCTCCATCAATTCTCCGATTTTAGCGAATTTATGTATTTTGTCCGTCCCATAATTACAAAAACAACTATAGTAAAAAAGCCCATTAACAAATAGATTTCACGTATTGTAAACATCGTTGAAAATATTGCTAGCAGATAAGATCCTATGGGCATTGATGAACAAGCCAAAGCATTAAATATACCGCTAATTCTCCCTATGAGTTCCTCAGGTGTTTGGGATATAAATATGATCTGAACAGCAACACCTATCATAGAATTTATAAATCCAAAAGCAAATGCCGCTATGAAATAACTAATATATTTGCCTTCTAATGATGCAAGCTCTCCCAGCGATATATATATAAAATACAGAAATCCTATTAGAATTCCCCCGTAGATCATCAAATGTTTTTCTTTTATTTTTTGTAAAACTTTGGGCAAAAATAACGGTCCGCATATCATGCCGATTGTAATAGCCAATCCACCCACAGACATTGCAAAAACATCCAATTTTAAATGTTCGTTTATATATGCTGCCTGAAGATTTTCTATTGGCAGCATAACCAAATTCAATATAATGCAAACAGCGCAAGTTACTCTTGCCAGATTATTCTTCTTAAAATAAGCAATGCCTTCTTTCAATGATTGCATATATTCATCGAATTGAAATTTATTATTCGTTATCTTTTCATTATGCATTTTCAAAAAAGAAAGTATAAATCCAGAAACGATAAAAGTAATTGCATCTATAAGCAAAGCACCGCCAATACCGATATAGCCTATAACGATTCCGGCACAGCCCGTTCCTATTAATTCCGATATTTTGCGTACTCCCTGATCCAGGGAAACAGCCTCTTTATAATTTTTTTCCTTTAGTATTTTAGGCAGGATAGCTATTCCGCTAGGTATTCGCAAAGCTTCGATGGATGAATTAAGCAATGTTAAAACTAATAATTTCCACGGACTGACAGCATTCAAAAATAGAGCAATGCATGTAATAAATACAATGCCTCCCCGCAAAATATCGCAAAGCACTATTATTCTTTTTTTATTAAAATACTCAGTCAAACCACCAAAAAATGGCTGCAAAAAAACTGTCGGCATCATATTAACACCTAAAATAATGGTCAGCCATGTCATGGATCCCGTTATCTGATAAACCATCCAGCTATATGCAATCATATCAATCGAATCGCCAAAACGGCTTATCATATTTGCTAAAATTATATATCTTAGGTTTCTTTCATCGCTTAAAATTTTTTTATAAGTATTTGCCATCAATTTCCAAACATCCTTTGCTGAGTATCATTTTTCGGTGTGAAGTCTTAGAAGTTCTTCTCACACTAAGCTCTTATAGGAATATATTTGTATTTCTTTAAACTCTAATGCCCCAATAACGACATGTGTGTTTCATATAAGCGATATAATCTTCCCCGAACATTTCTTTCATATGGTTTTCTTCCTGCAAAATCTGAAAATGCAGCATCACTGCCGCCCAAATAGAAACCAAAAGCAGGGGGATGTTAAAAAACAAAAGGCATATGGATAAATATAGCAGATCAAACCCGACAAATGCCGGGTTTCTGCTCCATCGATAAATCCCATTTGTTACTAATTCCGTCTTTTCTTTCGGAATTCCTACTCTCCAATTCGTTTTCATTGTAATAGTTGCTGATGCAAAGAACATTACCGCAAAAACGCCTGCCAGAAGCCCGGCAATCCGCAGCAACGGAATGGGTGTGGCTTCTGCCATAAAAATGCTGCATACATCGGCGGCAGCCGCTGAAACAGAAGCACCCCCCATGACTTTCTCAATCACCAATACTTTCTCCGGCTTATCTCCAATACCCATTTGGTTTGTTTTAATAGACTGCCTATTCTGCGATATCATCTTAAAGATGTAAAATCCGTAAAATATGAGCATAATTGCCAGCGATAAAACTTGAAAAACCATATTGCTACCTCAACCAATCCAATTTGTCAACTTGATTTTATAACAACCCGTTTCCCATTTCAAGCCCTCACGCCTTCACATCCCGCACCGCCAGCCACTTGACCCCGCACAGGCAGAACAAAACAATGTACAGCGTCGAAAACACCATAAACTGCAGCCCCTCTCCGCCCAGCATATCTTCATATTTATTGGAATTCATCCCCATCATCATCAAAGAAAACGGGTAATACATCCCATACGCGCTGTTTGTCGCCAATAACCCTGTAATGCCGCCGACCAGCCCGAACGCCACCGGCACTGCGAAACTCCGAACTGCCATAGATATTACGAGCAGCAGCGTTGCCACCCCCATACCGCCCCATGCCCCCCGGACCAGCCAGTAGAAAATAACGGTGTCCGGCAGCCCTGGCAGCCCTGCGGCCTTTCCGCAAAGAACATACAACACCCAGACCCAGGCTTGGGTCAGCAGCGTGACCCAGAAAATATTCAAAAGCTTGGCCAGGAAAATGCATCCCGCCGGCACAGGAGCCGTCATGAGGGAATTCCTGTTATGGTTAAAATTTTCCACCCTCCACGTATAAGCGCAGTAAACCGCGATCAGCGGGGCGTAGAAAAAATTACTGTAAAATAATGTGTTCTGCGTCCATAAACTAAACCACTTCGATTGCAGGATATCAATATTCTGCAAATAATTCCCCGTTCCCATCAATGCCGGAATGATTGGTATGATAAAAAATGCAATCCATATAAAAGAACGTTTTAATTTCATGTTTTCCGCTTTCATACATGTCAGCAGACCGACTTTTTTCCTTTTCAACTCTCAGACCTCCTTTTTCAAAAACAGATTTCTGCCATAAATGTAAAGAACTGCCGCAAAGCAAAGCAGCGCCGCAAGCCCCCCGTAGGAAAAGGGAATGGTATAAAAAAACACCTCCCGCGTCTCTTCATAATATATATTATTGATGGTGCAGCCTACGCAGTAATACCCCCACGGAATGATGTACCGCAGCGGCAGATGGGGGAAAAACCAGGAAAAAAGCCCGGCAAAGGTCCCGATCAAGCCGATAAAAAGGGGATAGAGCTGATTATCCATCATCAGGGATAATATTTCCTGCAACAGAAACAGCACAATCGTCGTCGCACAGGTGGACAGGAACAAATATGCCATCTGATCCGCCTCCAGCTCCTGCGGAACCCGGTATCTCCACCCGAGAAAAACAACCAGCCCCAGCTGCATGAGGGCGAAAAATACAATATATAAGCTCCCCAGCAGGAATTTATTACAAAAAATTACTCCTTTTTCCTGCAAGGTACACAACAGCTTATAAGTATTCCCCTTGTTCTCCATATCGCACAGGCGGCTTGCCAGGACGGCCGCCAATATGGGCAGGGTGATCGTGTTGACCAGAGGCAGATTCATCAGCAGCTGATAGTAACCGTCTGCCAGCTCCTCCGCCCCCAGATCGGAGAACACCCAGTACAGCCATGCAAAATCCACCAGAAAAATTCCAAGCGGCGCCCCCCACATCCATTTTCCCTTCGTTTTTTTCATTTCTGCCAGAAAATTTTTCATCACAGGCTCACCTGCTTTCCCGTCAAGCTCAAGAAAATATCCTCCAGGTTCCTCTGGTACTCTTCTACCCGGATAATGCCCACCTTCTGCCTTACAAGAGCCGCTATGCAAAACGCTACCTTTTCATCCTCCATATCCGGCAGGGAAATCCTGTCCTCTGCCATTTTCCCCCGGCATCCCTGCTCCTCCAAGATGCGCAGCGCCGCCGCATTCTGGTCGGTCCTTAGCAGAATCCTTTTCCGGCTGTGTTCATGAAGATGCTCCATACTGTCCTGGAAAATCAGTTCTCCCTTATGGATAATGCCCGTATGGGTTGCCATTTGGTCGATTTCACTGAGAAGATGGCTGGACACCATCACCGTCATGCCGTAACGCTCCGGCAGGGAACGGACGAGTTCCCGCATTTCCTGGATGCCCGCCGGATCCAGCCCGTTCGTGGGTTCATCCAGAAGCAGGAGCTTCGGTTTCCCCAAAAGCGCCGCCGCCAGCCCCAGCCGCTGCTTCATCCCCAGGGAATAATCCCCTGCTTTTTTATTCTGCTGCTTTTCCATACGGACCGTTTTTAATGCCTCATCCACCTCTTTTTTATCCGCTCCCTTCAGCATCCTGACGATCTCCAGATTTTCCCTTCCCGTCAAATGCCCGTAGTAGGACGGCGACTCAATCAAAGAACCTGTCTCTTTCAGTATCTCCAGCCGGTTTTTTCGGTTCATTTCCTCCCCGAATACGGATACCTGCCCCCGGGTGGCCCATACCAGCCCCAAGATCATCTTCATCGTCGTACTTTTCCCTGCCCCGTTCGGCCCCAGAAAGCCGTATATGCTTCCCTCCGGCACCTTCAAATCCACATTTTTTACACACATGTGCTTCCCATAGCTTTTGCAAAGCTGCTCCGTTTCAATCGCAGTCGTCATACGAATCCTCCCTTCCGAAACGCATCCCAAAACGCCGCGTCCCGCGTATTCCATTTATTTTTCCATCTCCCATCATACCCCCTTTCCCTTACCGGCCAATAAACGCCACCTTATTTTTACCTTAAATCAGCGCTGTCTTTATGGAAAACCAAAGGCAAAACGGATATAATAATACCAGTCAAACAAGGGAGTGAAACAATGCTATGAAATATGTTTATGAATGCAGGATTTTATTAGTGGATGACAATCTCCAGCTGCAGGAAATGATTTGCGATATGCTCCATAAGGAAGGTTTTTCCCATATTGATACGGCTTCCTCCTGCGCCGATGCGCTGCTCTATTTTTCCAGGCAAAACCCCGATATTGTGATCCTTGATATCGGTCTGCCGGACGGGGACGGCTTTTCCCTGATGCAAAAAATACGTTCTCTTTCCGATATCCCCGTACTTTTTTTATCGGCCCGGGACGAGGACAACGACCGGCTCCTGGGGCTGGGGCTGGGCGCGGACGACTATATGACCAAGCCTTTCCTTCCCAGGGAACTGATCCTGCGCCTGACCGCCATATTAAAAAGAACCTATTTCCCGCCGGGACATGCAAAGCAGCCGAAAGAAACCGACCTGATCCTTGGCGGCAAAACCGTCCGTTTCAGCAGCGCTTCCATTATCTGCGCCGACGGCAGGGAACTGCCGCTGACGGCAAAAGAACTGGCTTTGTTGAAAAAACTGGGGGAAAACCAGGGGAATATTGTCACCTTCGATGCCCTGACCCAGGCGGTATGGGGCGATTATTATTATGGTTATGAAAATACGCTGATGGTGCATATCCGAAGGCTCCGGGAGAAAATAGAAGAAAACCCCTCCCAGCCCCGATGGATTCTGACTGTCCGGGGCATCGGATACAAGCTTTCCAGAGAATAGGCGAATGCGCTGCCCTGGCAGTATTGAAACAAAAAAATGAAAAAGGAGGGAAGACTTCCCGATGAAAAGCCTGATGAAAATATATAGCCGTTATATCCTCTCCGCCTGTCTGCTCCTCCTGCTCTTAGCTGCGGCGAACCTGATCTTCCTGGCCGCCTCCGTCCTGCACTATACGACTTATTACCAGGACAGCCTCAGCCTTGGCAATATGGACAGCATTGCGGAGGAAATTGTCCAGGATCCGGCAGCAAACAGCGGCATCCCTTATCTCTCCGAAGAGGGCATCCGCCTGGCCGAACAGAACCAGTACTGCTTCGCCTTTATTCTCTCCCCCTCCGGCGATAGGATATGGCAATGGGAAGTGCCGGAAGAATTTCCCTCCCATTTCTCTCCCGGGGACGTTTCCGCTTTCAGCAAATGGTATCTGCAGGATTACCCGGTCAAAACATGGCGGCATGGAGACTACCTTCTCGTATGCGGACAGCCGCCGCATTCCGCCTGGAAATATACGATCGAATTCCCCGAATCTTTTATGAGGAATCTGGGGACTTATTTCAAATACATGCTGACGATCAACCTTCTCCTTCTGGCATCTGCCCTGCTGGTTGCCGGTTATCGTTTTTATATTTCCCTGCGCCCCCTGGCCTGGGGCATCGACACGCTGGCGGACGGCAATACAGTATCCCTCCCCGAAAAGGGGCTGACCGCCGGGCTATGCGAGCGGTTAAACCAGACTTCCCTGATTTTAAAGGAACAGAAAGATGCCCTGGCCCAAAGGGATAACGCACGCACCGAATGGATATCCGGCGTATCCCATGATATCCGCACTCCCCTTTCCATGGTAATGGGCTATGCGGACAGCCTTGCCAGCGACAGCTCCCTTTCTGCCGGACAGCGCAGGGAAGCGGATATCATTAAGCAGCAAAGCATGATCATCAAAAAACTGATCGAAGACCTGAACCTGACCTCGAAACTGGAATACCATATGCAGCCGCTAAGGACCGAGCCGTTTCTGCTGGCTCCCTTCCTGCGTTCCCTGACTGCCGCTTATTTGAATGAAATGCCGGGGAAAAACTATGAAATAGAACTGAATATGCCGGATAACCTGGAAAATATCTATATAGACGGCGATAAAGCCCTGTTAAACAGAGCCATGAAAAACCTGATCGGAAACAGTATCCGCCATAATCCGCCCGGCTGCCATATTACAGTCTCTGCCATGCTGTTGAACAGCCATGCCTGCTCTGTCTGCATCCGGGATAACGGATCCGGCATCCCGGATGCGGTCATACAGGCACTGGAGGAAAATACCCCTGCCTCCGGCGGCGGCCATGCCGAAAGTTCCGCCCCGGACAAGGTGCATGTTATGGGACTGCGCATTGCAAGGCAGGTCATCCTCTCCCATCAGGGCAATTTTTACTTCAGCACGGATCGCTGCGGGATCTTTATGGAATTGCCGGTTATGGAAAAACTATCGCCGTAACAATCGAATTCGGTTCTATAAAAATCCCCGCCATTCGATTTCCCAAACGGATATTGACTTTGATGCCGTCAGTCTTCCTATTAAGCAATACAACAACTATTCTCCCATCCGGATTCAAAAATGCAGTCGTCTCTATTTCATCCGAATAACTGCTTATACCGATCCGAACGGCTCCGGGTTTGATAAAGTGCGAAAAATGCCATAAGTAATCTGCCGTATTTCTTCTAAGCAATTTTTTCTTTTGCGTGTCATATAAAAATGGGGCATCGCAAAAGTTCCCCGCATGGTTAGGGCCTCCCGATTCGTCCAATACAAGGTTCCAGTCATAAAAGCCGCACATGCCGTGATTCATATTCCCAATCATATCATGCGCATATTTTTGCGCGTTTTTCAAAAAATCATCCGGGGCGAATTTACTATACTCAATGCAAGTTTCCGACAAAACCAGCTTTTTATCCGGGAATTTTTCATGAACCATGCCGAGAGCCTCAAAGTGGTCGCCGCTATACCAGTGGAATGCAAGGCCGGATATCATATGGCTGGTCGTTTCATCTATGATTTCACAGGCTCTCTCATATATCCGTTCTTTGTTATGATCCCAAATAAATATTTCTATGTCGCCCAGAGAATGTTCTTGTAATGCCGGCCACATATAATCCCGCAGAAATTCTTTTTCCTCCTGTGCAGTATATATACAGGAATCCCATGTCTGGACTGCATGAGGTTCATTCTGCAGGCTGATGCGCTTTACCAGATATCCCCGTTTTCTGTATTCCTCAATATACCGGCATATATAATCCGCCCATACCTTTTTGTATTCCTGTTTCAGCCTGCCGCCATGGTTCCTGTCGGCATTATCCTTCATATATGCCGGAGGACTCCACGGAGTAAGCATAATCTCCAAATTGCCTCCATATACGTTCTGTGCATCATTTAAGAGAGGAAAAATATTTTTTTCCACTCTTTCCAGCTGGAAATGTTCCAATGCTTTATCTGCCGCATCTTCAACTGCCTCATAATGCCCCAGGGAAAAATCACAGCTGTCGATCGGAATACGCGCCATACGGTATCCCATCTTGTCGGCCTCAAAATATTCATGAAGCAACTCTGTCTTCTGCTCCCGGCTCATTTGGCCGTAAATATATCCCGCCGATTCCGTAGCTGCTCCTCCGAATCCTTCAAAAACCTGGTACTTCACGGAGGGATATAGGTTCAGCAGATAATTTTCTTCTCCGCCGTCCGGAATAAATTCCGCCTCTTTCTCCTGACAGCATTTTTCTGTTCCGTTGTATACAGTACTGACATATTTTATTTTTTTAGCTTCCATATAGAATCATCCTCTCTTTATCTGCTCATTGGTTTGATTTTCTGTATTCCGAGGGAGACTGCCCCTTCACCTTCTTGAACACTTTTGAAAAGTATTTCTCATCCTTGAATCCGACTTTGTAGGCAACCTCGTACGTTTTTAAATAATTTTGCCGCAGATAAGTGCAAGCATGCTCTATGCGGACTTCGTTGAGATAATCCACAAATCCTTTGGATAACTGCCTCTGGAAAAGCGTGGAAAGGTATCCTGCAGATATACCTGCTTTCTGTGCTACATCTGCCAGCATAAGATTTTCATAATAATGCTCTTCCACATATTCCCTGGCTAATTCCACCAAATGATTCTTCTCTTCCGCCGACTCAATCCGAACCGTTTTCCTTTCCCCGAACAGTTCATCCGCCGCCCGGTTTGCCATTTGCAATATATCGGAAGATCTTACCGGTTTCAGCAAATATTCCCTCGCCCCCAGCCGCAGCGCCTGCTGGCAATATTTAAATTCGTCATATGCGCTTAATATCAGCGTATAAGGCAAAATATCCGCGCGTTTTGCTTCCTGCATAACCTCGATTCCATCCATCAGAGGCATCTGCACATCCAAAAACATGATATCCGGCTTATCCCTGAAAATAATGTCCATAGCCTCCTTGCCATTAGCGGCAAGGTATATTTTGTCAAAACGGTCCGTATGCAGCTGTATGTATTTGGAAATCCCGTTACGGATAATATCCTCATCATCCGCAATCAATAACTTGATACTCATGCTTCCTTATCTCCTTTAACCCGCAGGGAACAGAAATGTCCACAACAGTCCCCTGTCCTATCCGGCTCTCAATGTGAAGCTCATAATCCTCATGGTAAATAAGCTCTAAACGCTCTTTTACATTTTTTATCGCATATCCCCCGATTCTCTGGCTTGCGTACTTGCGGGCATCCGCCTTTTCCCATATTGCCTTCATTTGTTCGCCGCTCATGCCCGCTCCCGTATCTTTGATTTGAAAAATCATATATTTTCCCTTTTTCGTCCCGGTAATAGACAGGCAGTAATTATCATCCGTTTTTTCAAAGCCATGCACAATGGCATTTTCTACAAAGGGCTGCAAAACCAGTTTGGGGATCTCCTCCTCCAGAATCGCCTGATCCAAGGCTATTTCATATGTAAGCCTTTTCCCAAACCGCACCTTTTGAATGTGAAGGTACCGGTCCAGCAATTCCGCTTCCATTCTTACCGTCACTATGCCTTCCCCCCTGTTTAAAACAATGCGGAACAGCTGGGAAAGCGATAAGATATCCTCTGCAATTTCATCATTCCCTGATTCCGTCGCTTTCCAATACAAAGAGTCCAGCGTATTATAAAGAAAATGAGGGTTGATCTGCGCCTGCAGGGCATCCAGCTCGCTTTCCCTCTCTTTCAGCGCCATAACGTAATTCCGGTCGATCAGTCCTTTGATATCATCCACCATCCTGTTAAAGCATGCGGATACTTCCCCCACCTCATCCCCGGTCATCACTTCTACCTTCTGGCTGAAATCCCCCTGCTTGAAATTTTCCATCGCGACGCTCAAAGTATGCAGAGGCTTGGAAACAATATTGGAAACCAGAAGCAAAACAGGATACAAGCCGATCAAAAAACCAAGCAGAAGCGCCATCGGCGCATATATGACCGTATTGCTCAAATCCGCCCAGCCAACCCGGTGTACGATCTTATAAATAACCGTTCCCGTTTCTTCGTCCCTGCTCTGGTAAATATTATAATTTCCCCATGTGCTGCTCTGAACCGTTTCCCGTCCCGAAGGCTCCGAAAGTTTTTGTGAAATTATAGCAGATACCACTTCGTCATCTATGCCGCCGCAACGCACAAGTTCCGTTCCATACGCGCTCACCGCAACGATGGTTTCCCTTTCATCCCGCAAATAATTCCTGCATATGCCATCAAATGTTTCCGCCGACGAACCGATGACGAGATAACCCAGTTTATTTCTCTGCGCCATATCATAAATTTCACGGTACATAACAATTTTATCGCTCTGGTTGAACTGATAAGTGTCCGACTGGTACCGGCCGACCCTCTGCCAGAGGAACGCCCCTTTTTCCCTTACGGCAAGTTCATATATCTCCTGCTTTTTTATCTGTTCCATATCGCTTATATAAGATGACCGGTCAATGCATCTCAGATAAGGGTTGATTCCATTCTCCGGATAGATGGCAACTGTTTTGATCTGCCCGTCTATTGCCACCATATCCTGTATGATCTGCATGGGCGCGCGGTTCAGCCAGAGCCTTGCATCATGGTTCAGTTCTTCCGGGTCATCCCAAGTCAATATCTGCTTAATCTCATCATTGATACTGATGTAGGTTCCCATCTCCATAATATTTTTCTGTACCACGCCGATACTGTCCGATATACTCTGCACATTTTGAATGCACCTTTCTTCTTCGCTCTGTACTGCCGCCCGATAATTGCGTATAAGCAGGAGAACGCTGATCAACAATAAAATAGGAGTAATAATCAAATAACTGTAAAAGACCAGTTTCTGCCGAATACTCATCTTCATAATCCAACTCCTGATTTGTCCCATAGCGTCCTCTCCGCCCTTTCATGAATAAAATTTTATTTATTCTATCCTTTTACAGCCCCCATTGCAACTCCTTTTGTAATGTGCTTATTCAAAACCACATATACAATAACCGCCGGTGCCGCCGTCAATGCCATGACTGCAAACTGGACTGCATAATTGGAAGAGTATTCTCCGGTGAACTCCAGCACGGAAAAAGGCAGCGTTTTCCATGTAGGCGTACTCAGATACGTGCTTGCCATCATAAACTCATTCCAATTGTTCAAAAAGGTCATAATAGCCACGGTCGCAATCGAAGGCTTTAGAAGAGGCGTTATTATCTGGAATACAATCCTATATATTCCACACCCGTCCATGACTGCTGCTTCTTCCAGCTCCTTCGGTATAGACTGGATAAATCCCGTCATCAGGAATATTCCCTGCGGCATGGAGAACGCCACATAGGGAATCAGCAGAGCCCATATGGAATCCGTCAGATTCAGCGTGCTGTATATTTTATAATTCGGAAGAAGCGTCGCATGGATCGGGATCATCATTCCCATAACAAGCACTGTGCTTACCAGGCCGCTCCATTTCCATTTCATCCTCTGACAGGCAAATGCCGCCATAATAGATATCATAACAACAAGCACAACCGCAAGCACGTTGATCAGCACACTGTTCCTTAAATAATGCAAAAAATTACCATCTACAAATGCTTTTACATAATTATCCCATCGTATTTTCTCCGGAATAATCAGCAAGCCATTTGTAAACATTTCGTTGCTGCTGCCCAGTGAAAAATCAACGAGCCAGACCAGAGGGAACAACTGGATAACAGCCACCGCAACCAATACTATCCATAAAACCACTTTACCGATTTTTTTATTATTCGCCTTCATATCCATCCCCCTATGCATCCTGCTTATCTCTGAATATGCCGTTAAGCACCACTGTCACTAATATGCAGATGAGAATAAACACTACGCCAATGGCGTTGCCGTATCCATACTTAAATGCCTTAAATGCCTGTTGGTATAAATAATTCGCTGCAAACTGCGTGCTGTTGTTCGGCCCTCCGTTTGTCAGCAGATAGACCGTTTCCATCTGTTTCAGCGCGGAAATAATCGCCATGGTTACATTGATCTGGATCACCGGCTTCATCAGCGGAAGCGTAATCCTGAAAAACGTCGTCCACCAGTTTGCACCGTCAATAGAAGCCGCCTCATACAATACCGGGTCAATATTTTTAATGCCCGTGTAATAAATCAGCATTCCCCAGCCAAAACCGTGCCAGATCAAAACAAGCAGCACTGACCAGATCGCATTCTGCTGCGACAGCCAATTAATCTGTCCCTGGTACCCGAATGCTTTCAACACATTATTCAAAAGCCCAAAATCAGGATTATAAATAAACTTCCAAAGATAAGCAATAACCGCTACGGAAATAACATTGGGTATAAAATAGATACATCTGAAGATTCCTTCCGCTTTTCCCTGTAGTTTATCCAATACTGCTGCAACGATAATGGCTAATGGATGCTGGATACAGATAAAGCCAACTGCCAGCAGCAGCGAGTTTTTAAGGGAACGGCCAAATGCGCTGTCATGCAATAGTTTTTCATAATTATCCCATCCGACCAGATTTACCTCCCCCATTCCCGTATAATCTGTAAATCCATAATAGACGCTTAAACAGATCGGAGCCAGAACAGCAAACATAAAAACCAATATTCCCGGCAGGACAAGACTAAAAATAACCGGTTTGTTGCTATATAGTTTTTTCATTGGAAACCTCCTCCTTCCTGCAAATATGAATGAATATTCCCATATATATGCCGATAAAAAAGAGGATGCCGCAAAAGTAAATTCTTTTGGAACATCCTCCTTTTGATCATTCAATGAATTGTGTATTATTTACATGCCGCGCCGATTGCCGCGAGGAAGTCCTCTATGCTTGTCGAACCATTGGATACGCCCTGGATCTCGCTTTCGATAGCTGTCTTAAATGCGGAAGGGCCGCAGTCATTAATCGGCGTGCCCGAAACGCTGGTCGCATTCTTCAAAATATCCATAACCTGTTTCTGAAGCTCCGTTTCATTGCCTGCCAAATATGCCGTCTGATCCTGTGCAGACATGCCTACTCCGTTTTCCCATCCATATTTGGAAAGCTTATCGGGCTGGTACATATAATTCAAAAACCGAACCGCTTCATCTTTCACCGTGGAGTTTGCAGATACTGCATAACCGCCGCCGTTCCATGCCGCAATATCATTTGCTCCGCCTCGGCCTCCATCCACAACCGGCATAGTAAATGCCCGTATATTATCCCTGATTTCAGGCGCGATATCTTCGTTTAACGCCATCGAGCAATCCCAGCTTCCCATGCAGTACATTGCCGCCTGTCCGTTGGTAAACAGATTCATCGTCGTGCCATAGTCCTGGGAATCATACCCCATCTGGAACATGCCCGCCTCTACGGAATCCACAAGGATTTGTGTCGCTTCCTGAATCTCAGGAGCAGTAAAATCACCAGATGCAACCGCATCACGGACAATATCCGCATAATCGGTTCCTGCAACCTTTACAAGGATATCCGTGAGGAAGCATGCCATCGGCCATCCGTCCCCTCCATCCATGGCAACCGGGGTCAGTCCTGCTGCCTTAATATCCGCGCAAAGTCCCATCAGCTCATCATAGGTGGCAGGAACTTTCCATCCGTTGTCATCAAACATTTTCTGGTTATAATAGAACAGCATAATATCCGTATTTCTTGGAAGCCCATACAGTTTGCCGTCTTTTTTAAATCCTTCCAGCGAACCGGCGATAAATCCATAATCGGCATAATCAGCCTCATTCAGTTCCGCAAGCACCCCTGCATCCAATACTTCATCAAGGAAAGCGGGCTGTCCCCAAATGCTCACGACATCCGGCATACCGTTCATGGCATATGCTTTAAACTTTGTTTTATAAGCCTCTTCGTCGAGCGCTTCCACTTCAATTTTAACGTTGGGGTTTGCCTCCATGTACTCATCAATAATCATCTGCTCTACCAATCCTTGCCCGTTTTTGCGGTCAGGAAGATTCGAAAACAGCTTAATAGTTACTTCTTCCGCCGAAGCTGCTTCTGTACCGCCCGCCTCTTCCGGCGCCGCAGGACTCCCTTCTTCGGAAGCTTCCTGCGCAGGGCTTGCGGCCGGTTTGTCATTATTTGAGTTTCCGCATCCTGCGAACAATGATGCTGCCATAACTGCCGTAAGCATTAGTGCAATGAATCTTTTTTTCATCTCTTTATCCTCCCATTTTTTGATATTTCATTTGATATTTCAATCATATCATGCTCAAAATACATTTACAGATGCTAATCTTTCAAAATGGTGTAACATTTTTCACTGCTTCTGCTTCATTTTTCTGATCTGGCCTTTCACCGCTCGCATAAAAAAAATCCCCTTCCAGCAAGAACTATTGTCGCTTAGTCCTTACTGAAAAGAGGATTTTCTTCAATTATTGCAACAAATACTATGACTGCGCCATCTCCTTGATCTTGTCCAGCCCTTTGGCAACCGGGGGCAGCATCACCAATATTACCGAGATCAAGGCTTCCCCTCCCAGATAAGACCCGTTATATACAAGCGAATACACAGGAGCCGTCATATTATAGCTGGATGCATAGCTCCCAAAGAAAATCATGCCTGACAGGAAGGTAAAGAAATACCTTCCCAGAACTCCAACCAGATAACCTTTCGCAAGACCATACTTTGATTTACAGAAAATCCCGGAAAGCCCCAGGGCTCCAAAAGCAAATATGTAATCGGTCAGCATCTGCGGAATGCTGATAATATAAGGATTTGTAACCAGCTGCAGGAAGCCATAGGCTACTGCCGTCATCAATCCGCTCCTTAAGCCGTACCAGTAACCGATCAGACAGATAAACAGCATGCTGAAAAGAGTAACGCTTCCTCCCATCGGCATATCGACAATCTTTATATTCGATGTCACCATCGCAAGCGCCATAGCCATGGCAGAAAATACCAACTGTCTGGTATCGAACCGACGGGATTCCCCCTCTCCGTCCTCCCTTTTCTTCCCGGAAAGAAAACATGCGGCCACCAGAATAACAACCATGATGGCAACCAATACGCCATACCCGGCCCCGGTGAGTTCAAAATACCTCCCAGCCTCTTCGTCAATGATCTCGTTTACAAAAAATGACATAAAAAAACCTCCTTCGTAATGGCAATCACTTGGAGGGGTTTCATTTCAGGATTTTACTCTTGCTTCGGCATGCGCATACAAGCAAGCTCCGCAATCCAGCCCGCGCCGCGTTTTTGCTGTCGTCTGCAATACGCCGCCCGTCTTTATGCGTCAGTCCGATATTTCATAAAATCCAGCTTCCCTTCGCCGGTATTATCCGGATCAGGTTATGAGGGTTAGAGTCCGTGGCGGACTCAATCTCAGCAAATGCTCCCCTAGCGATTTTTATTTATTTGTTCCATACTCGCATTCAATATACTTTATGATGATGGATTTGTCAAGGATGCAAAAATTGATTTCCGTGTATGAGAAGTATAAAAATTAATTTCCACAAACGGGAAAGCTATGCTTCTCATGGCTTTCCCGCCTATGAATAATTTATGCCGCCAGGCATTCTCTTTGTTCTATACTGTTAATTAATGCTTAAGCCGGCACTTGCATATCCCGCCACTGTATTGACCAAAGTCAGGCCGCTTGCCGTTGCCGAAAATACCAGCATCAGCCGGGTTTGCGCCGTCACCGGAATATTGAGTCCTGTCAGCGTGCCGTTTAACAAGGTTCCAACAGATATAACTCCAGTAAGTGACGGCGTCAAATTGATCAATGTTCCTGCGATCGGAGAGAATACATTATTCGGCGTTGCGGATTGATAGATTTGCGCATTCACTGTAACAGTAGAGCCTACCAAAGAAAGCGCGGCTGTTGTGCTGAAAAAAGCACTGAATGAAGTAATAATGCCAGCGCGCGGGGTCTGGAATGCAAAGTTAGAAAGCGTTCCGCTGGCATTGGTAATATCAATTGTGGAACCCAGCAGCGTAAGGCCTTGCGCACTGCTTCCAAAACCAACAAAGGCAGGAAGCCCTGCAAGCCCTCCGGCGATTGTCGTCAAAGAAATCGGAAGCCCTGATGCAAATGGAATAATAGCCCCCGTGCCTGCCGTGCCAGTCGGTCCTGTGGCTCCCGTGGCCCCTGTTGCTCCTGTTGCTCCCGTGGCTCCTGTTGCCCCTGTCGCCCCGTCGGCTCCCGTCGCTCCTGTTGCTCCTGTCGCTCCGTCGGCTCCCGTCGCTCCTGTTGCTCCTGTTGCTCCTGTCGCTCCATCGGCTCCCGTCGCTCCTGTCGCTCCTGTTGCTCCGTCGGCTCCTGTCGCTCCCGTGGCTCCGTCGGCTCCCGTCGCTCCTGTCGCTCCGTCGGCTCCCGTGGCTCCTGTC